>Ga0105050_10003596_pt1 | contig 21334 bp, 17 predicted proteins | sample FRY01_FD_78088 | JGI IMG/M metagenome (GOLD analysis project Ga0105050, IMG submission 78088) | Freshwater microbial communities from Lake Fryxell liftoff mats and glacier meltwater in Antarctica - FRY-01 | ecosystem: Environmental > Aquatic > Freshwater > Ice > Glacier meltwater ...
ATGCCAATGAGCCAGAATTTTTAATCGTGTGCGTACTATGTCGTCCATGTTGGCATCGATTAAACCCAACTTGGCAATTCGAAGTAGCCCTTTAACGCCGTAGCTGATGAATTGGTTTGAACTTATACAGTAAGAATCGAGTGTCTGAAAAATGGCAAGGTACGCCTGGCTGAGCATGGGCTCTGTAGTGAGCGGCGTGCCTTGCAGCTGCTAGACGTTGGTTGCATGTCGCTTGTATTTTTGACCCACATGCAACAGGGCAGGATTACCGCTTAACTCAATACCCACATTGTTTCAAGTCGGATTAAGATGCGCGAGGTGAGGCCGCCGCTTGCGAATGCAGCATGGGCCAAACACCGACTAGCCGTAAATCAATAAACGACTCACAGGAGACATAAGAATGACCAAAGCAGTTCGCTTTCACACATCCGGCGGTCCAGAGGTATTGCAACTGGACGATATCCAAGTTGGCGATCCGGGGCCCGGACAGGTTCGCATCCGCCACACCGCAATGGGTGTTAATTTTGTCGATACCTATCAGCGCTCTGGGCTTTACCCCATGCAACTTCCTGCGGTCGCGGGTAACGAGGGTGCGGGCGTCGTCGAGGCGCTTGGCGCTGGGGTGAGCGATCTGAAGGTGGGTGACCGCGTCTGCTACACCGGCTTGTCAGGGTCTTATTGTGAGGAGCGTTTGGTCCCAGCAGACCGCATGGTGAAGTTGCCAGACGGTATCAGCGATGCACAAGCAGCTTCGATGTTGCTGAAAGGTCTCACCGTTCATTACCTCATCTTCTCGACCTACGCGGTCAAGAAGGGCGAGACCGTGCTCTGGCACGCAGGCGCCGGTGGCGTTGGCCTTATTGCTTGCCAGTGGTTGAACGAGCTGGGTGTGAATACCATTGCAACTGCTGGCTCAGACGAGAAGCTGGCGCTGGCTAAGGCCCATGGTGCGCACCACTTGGTCAACTATACCACTGAGAATTTCGCCGAACGGGTGAAGGCGCTCACCGATGGCAAGGGGGTGCCAGTGGCCTATGACTCGGTGGGTAAGAGTACGTGGGAGGGCTCGCTGGACTGCCTGAGCCCGCGTGGGTTAATGGTGAGTTTTGGTAATGCCTCGGGGCCTGTGGCGCCTGTCAACCTCGGCATTCTTGCAGCCAAAGGCTCGATCTACGTGACGCGCCCAACGCTGGCGACTTACATTGCGACACGTGCAGATCTGGTGTCGCGTTGCAACGCCTTGTTCGACATGGTGACCTCTGGGAAGATAAAAATCGACGCATCGGCAAGCTACAAGCTCGCCGACGCGGCGCAAGCTCACCGCGACCTCGAGGGACGCAAAACCACGGGCTCGGTCATTCTGGTTCCTTGAGGCAAAGCCGCTGTTGCCTCAATCTGAGATCCTCGCCTAACTTAGGGTGCTGGTCTTCAGGGTTCGATCAAACAAATGGTGTAAGCGCTCCCAGTGGCGCTCGGCTGCTACGGCGTGGTAGATCGGACGTTGCGGGAAGGCAAACCCGTGCTCAGTGCCGGGGTACCATTCGATTCTGTAGGGCTTGCTACTTGCTTTCAAACCCGTCTCGAGTTTCGCGACGTCGGCGGGTGGGGCTCACTTGTCGGTCTCGGCGCAGGCAAAGTAGCTCTCACATGGCAGTTTGGACGCAACGATGTGTGGGGAGTCGGGTTGGTCAGTCGCCATATTGGCGCCGTAGACCGAGGCGATGCTGCTCAAACGGTCAGGAAATGACGTGGCCGCCCACACCACAAACGGCCCGCTCATGCAGTAGCCGACAGCGCCAATGCGCGTTGCGTCGGCGTAGGGTTGCGCGTCAACAAAGTCCAGTAAAGCGGGGGTGTCACACGTGGTTGTGGTGGCGGTCAGCGTGGCCATCAGCGAGAACATGTAGGCCATTGCGGTCTCGGTGCGCTCTTTAAGCCAGTAATCGCGTGAGTGATGGTAGTACAGGTTGGGTAACACCACGCAGTAGCCAGTGGCAGCCAGGCGACGTGCCATGTCGTGCCGCTCTTCGCGCTTGCCCGGCGCATCCATATAAAACAGCACCACGGGGTGCGGCCCATGCTCTTCTGGGTGGACAACAAATGTATTCATCGCGCCGTCAGCCGTGGGGATGTCTAGGTGGTGTTCGATCATGTCGCGGTTACCTTATGGGTTGGGTAAATCTGGGGTTAACGCGGTTCAGAGGCCCTTGGTTATGTCGTGGAGTGGCCAAGTAATCAGCGTAGCGTAGGAGCGTATATTGCCTGTTTTGGTGGTGGCGGAACCTAACGGATGTGACAGCTACAGCGACCGGCAAGGAGCCTGTCAGATAGTCGGTTTGAGGAACCTAACCAAATGCTAAACTTGGCAAAGCCTAACCGTTATCAGCACCTTTTATGACCTACAAGCCAACACTCTGTATCGGCATTCTCACTATGAATGAGGAGCGCCGCATTGCCCGTTGCATAGAGAGTGCGCGCTTTGCCGACGATATCGTGGTCGTTGACAGTGGTAGTGCGGATAGCACAGTAAGCGTTGCCAAAGGGTTAGGTGCGGATGCTCATGTGTACAGCGACTGGCAAGGCTTTGCGGAACAACGTAATCGCTTGCTGACGCACTGCACGGCAGACTATATTTTTTTTTAGATGCTGATGAGGAGATCCCTCCTGAACTGGAGGCCGAAATATTGGCGGTGGTTCATGCGGGCCAACCCGGTGTCTGGGAGGTCTTGTGGAACCAAGTGGCATACGGCAGACCGTTGATACATATGAGGTCGACCGGCGGTATCCCGAGACTTTTTCAGACCAGTAATCTCCTGCGCTACGAAGGTGTGGTGCACGAGGGGGCTGTGCTTCGTGACCCGAGCGTGACCGTCAGTCAGTTTAAGACGCGCCTGTTTCATTACTCACGTGAGACCGTATACGGCAGCATTCAAAAGCTGGCCCAGTACGCACAGCTAGGGGCGATGAAACGTGCGGAGAAGGGGAAAACAGGCGGGGTGCTGCTGGGAATGGCATCTGGCTTTGCCAACTTTATGCAGCTTTACTTCTTTAGGCGTGGATTTTTGTGTGGCCCGAAGGGCTTTTTGTTTTGCTTTTTCATCGCGCTTGAGTGTTTCTTTCGCTACGTGATGATCAAGTATTATCGCGACATCTTAAACAGTACTGCTAAGCGATCTTCTTGGCGTCGAGCCCCAGCGCGACAATCTCCGCCATCAACAACGCCAAAACAAAGGTAAAAAGGTGGTTCTCAACAGCTAACCAGAGCGCACCGTGCATCAAGCTGTCGACGACCATGATGGCCAAGAAGCTAAGCAGCAACGCCCGTTGCGTTAAGGGTAGGTGGTGTGCAAAACGCGCGGCGCTGAACAGGTAAAAGACGTAGGCAAGCAGCCCTAAAATACCGAGCTCCACTGCAAAAAATAAAAACTGATTGTGTGGGTGGACTGTCACCACGGCGCACGATAGGTGCTCACCACAAGCAGCACCCGCTAGTGTGCCGTAGGCCCCAGTTCCGGCACCGAATAATGGGCGTTATTTTATTTGTTCAACTGAAAAAGACCACATGGTCAACCGCGCGCCAATCGAGGTCGAACTGTCTAGCTGTTTCAAATTCTCTGATGTGTTGAGCTGCGTTTGGGCCTCTGTATAAATCGCCTTTAAGCGTTGTTGGGCTGTGGGCGATAGAAAGAGCAGCAGCGCGAGCAAGAGCGTCGTGAGCCCGGCCGCACCCAAGCGCCAGTTACGCGGACTAACTGCCCCCGCGTAAACAACCAACGCTGCAGCAATTGCAAGATACCCTTTGCGCCCATTTGATAAAAACAGAACTGAGACACCCGCTGCTAGGGCCAACGCCAACCAACCTACTTTAATGAGTCCTCATGTAGCCGTAGACGATCTGGATAATGCAAGAACAACGAAAGTCGACATCATCAACCCTTGCTCGATATAGTCTTTAAAGACTGTGTGGTCGCTGCCCCAGGCGCTGGGCGTGGGCGCTATCGCCCAAGGCACGTGGACCCATAAGCCTGCGTAAGTGCTTGCGAGCGTGACGATCATTGCAAGCGCAAAAGCGTTCCAGCATCGTTGACGCCAAGACGCTTCCATCAGAAGGCTCAAGACCACCGGAATCATTAAAAATTTACTGTACTTGTTCAGTGCGTGCAAAACCGCGTCGAGTGGTGCAAGGCTGTACAAAGCCCCTATCAAAACCAGACCAAACATGAGCAGCGCCGGCTTTGTGATGGGATTGTTGTTTGCGCCCTGCCAGCGGGCGCGAAACTCGCCGCCCAATAACCAAAACAACAGGGTGAGGGCGAGTAAGGTGTTAGCAGCCTCCAGTTTGATCGGGAAAAATAAGAAAACACCCACAAGGCAGGCCTGCGCCGCGGACGCGAATCGTATGTGCAATGTTGCTTGGGGGCTGAGCATATCGGGCTTTATTCTTACTAGGGATTATCTTAGCGGATGTTTTACCGTCCAACGCAGAGCAAAATGTTAGACTGTTATCTAGTGCTAAACCCTGCGCTGTTTAGTTCTAATAGTCCAATCCCTTTAATTCTTGTGAATGCCAATCAACGACCCTCTGTCGCCATCCTTATGGGGACTTATAACGGCGCCCAGTTCATATCGGAACAATTGCATTCAATCGTTAATCAAAGCCACACCCACTGGTCTTTAGTCGTCTCGGACGACGGCTCGACGGACCAAACGCCTCAAATTCTGGCCGACTATCAGGCCGAGCTGGGACAACAAAAGCTGCGTGTTCAAAGGGGTCCTAGCGCTGGTTTTTCGCGTAATTTCCTCTCGCTTGTCTGCGCTCAGGACATTCAAGCGGACTACTATGCGTTTTGCGATCAAGACGATATCTGGGAGGTCGATAAACTGTCTCAAGCGCTCGAATGGTTGGAAACCGTGCCCGCAGAGTTACCGGCTCTCTACGGCGCCAGGACCCGCTTGATTGACGCCAATAACCAAGAAATTGGGCAGTCCCCGTTGTTCACCAAACCACCCAGTTTCGGGAATGCGCTCGTTCAGAGCATCGCGGGCGGTAACACCATGGTGTTTAATAACGCTGCCCGAGAACTATTGCGAATCGCTGGCCCCGACCTTGATGTGCCCTCCCATGACTGGTGGGCTTATCTTGCGGTCACGGCGTGTGGGGGATCGGTTTATTATGATGCTCGCCCAACGGTGCGTTACCGTCAACACGGTGGCAATATTATTGGCATGAATGCCGGCCTGCGCCCAAAGCTCAAGCGCATTGGGATGCTACTCAACGGACGATTTAAAGATTTCACTGAACGCAATCTACAAGCCCTTTTAAAATTAGCGCACCTCATACCACCAGAAAAAAAAGCGACATTGGCCGCATTAATCGGAATGCGGATGCTGCCTTTTCCACGATGGGTTCCTAGTTATTTAAAACATGACCTACGGCGCCAAACACTGACCGGCACCATGGGCCTGATTTTGGCGGCACTTTTAAAAAAAATATGACGTCAACCCAATCCAAACGCAGCCTGTAAGGGGACCCTCCAATGGAGCAACAATTGATCCCATATGAATCGCTAGCCGGCCTGACTGGTCAACGGTTCTTAGTGCTCGCGCCTCATCCAGACGACGAGGTTTTTGGGTGCGGTGGCACGCTTGCGCGGTTGTGCGCGCGAGGTGCCTTTGTTCAGGCGGTCGTCTTTACCGATGGTGCTGGTCGGTCGAATGATCGCGTGACGACCACGCTTACTCGTCAACAAGAAAGTCAGCAAGCAGCAGCACTATTGGGTTTGCCGTCGCCTCGTTTCCTTTCCTACGAAGATCGAGGTCTTCAGTATGGCGAAGCGCTGGTTTCTCGAATAGCTGAATTGATTAACCAATATCAGGTCGATGCCTTGGTTGCGCCCTCAGCCCTCGAGGTTCACCCCGATCACTACGCGCTGGCGCTTGCTGCGGCGGAAGCGGTGCGGCAGTGTTCTGGGGTTGTAGCGCTGTATGCCTATGAGGTCGGCGCGGCCATACGACCTGATATCTTGGTGGATATTACGCCGGTCATCGCGAAAAAAGCAGCAGCGATGGCGTGCTTTGTATCCGAGCTCAAATACCAAGCCTATGACCAGCATATTGCGGGGCTGAACCGGTATCGCAGCTACACACTGAGTCAAGGGGAGCATGCAGCGGAGGCGTTCAAGCAATTCAATCGTGACGAGCTATTACTCAATTTTGATTGCATACTGAACGATGAGCTCCGAGATCGGCGGGCAGCGGACATGCCCGTTATGCCACTGACTGACCCAGCGTACCCTAGGGTTAGTGTGTTGATTAGAAGCATGGACCGGGTATCCTTGTCGCGGGCGCTTGACGCTGTTGCCCTGCAGACTTGGCCTAACATTGAGATCGTGGTCGTTGCAGCAGCGGCGGCGCACCGGCCACTACCCGCCACATGGCGTGGCCGCGAGCTGACTTTCGTCGCCGATGGCCAAAGCAGAAGCAGGTCCGCTGCGGCGAACGCTGCCTTAGCTGCAGCCAAAGGAGAGTACTTGTTGTTTCTGGATGACGATGACGTCATCTACCCCCCGCACCTCAGCCGTTTGGTTGCTGCAATGCAGAAGCAATCGCGATGCCAAGTGGTTTACAGTAGTTGCGAGGCGATTGATTTTAATGCCGACCTCGTTGGCACGTTTGGACAACCTTACCAGCCCGCCCGGTTGTACCTTGAGAACTTCATGCCTATCCACAGCGTGTTGTTCAACAAGGCGCTGGTCAACAACATCAGTTTCGACGAAGCGTTAGCGGTGTACGAGGATTGGGACTTTTGGATTCAGCTGTCCCGCCGAACTGATTTTTTGCACGTGCCCCATATGAGCGCGCTTTACCAAGCAGGTGGTGACTCTGGCGTTGGATTAGATCCAAATCCAGAGACCCAAGCCCGCGCGAAATTGGCAGTGTACCAAAAGTGGGACTCGCGTACCAATGAAAAAGAGACGCTGGCTGAATTGGCTGCTTATTTTCAAGTCCTGCGCAATGATCTGAACACCAAAAATAGTAATCTCTCAGAGCTGCAAGCTGAGCGAGACGACCTTGTGCAGACTGTCTTGAGATTAAATTTGGCCCAGTCTTTAACAATCGTGGACCGAATCAAAAGGTTGATTCCACAACCTATCAAATCGAAACTACGACCGATCTACAGCTTGGTTCGTCGCCTCTCGTTTCGGGGTGCGACATCAGCCGTATTGAGACTGCTGCGCATAGCCATCAAGCAAGGACCAAAGGTGACCTATGTGACGCTGCGGTACAAGGTCAGCGGCCAGCTGCGATACAGTGAATGGGTTCGTGTATTCGATACGCCCAAGGCGACGGATCAGCGCTTGATTGCGCAAAAAGTAGCTGCATGGCTGACTCCGCCCAAGATATCGGTTTTAATGCCAGTGTTTAATCCGACTGCGGACTTCTTGAAGCGCGCCATCGATTCGGTGATGATGCAAAGCTATCCGCACTGGGAGCTGTGCATTGCAGACGATGCCTCGACTGAGCCGTACGTCAAAACTATTCTGCAGACCTACGTTGCATCTGACCCTCGAATAAAAGTGGCATACCGTGATCTGAATGGGCACATCTCAGCCGCCTCCAACACCGCTCTCACGCTCGCTACGGGCGACTGGATTGCGCTTCTTGATCACGACGACGAACTTGCACGCAACGCTTTGTTCTTCTTTGCACTTGAGATTTCAAAAGATGCACGCGTTCAAATTTTGTACAGCGATGAAGACAAAATAGATGCATTCGGCAATCGGTTTGACGCGCACTTCAAACCAGATTGGAATCCAGAACTCATTCGAAGCATCAACTACATCTCACACCTAGGTGTGTACGCTAAATCACTGATTCAGAGAGTTGGTGGTTTTCGGGTCGGTTACGAGGGCAGTCAAGACTATGACATGCTATTGCGGTGCAGTGCGTACATCCAGCACGACCAAATCAAGCACATTCCGCGTGTGCTATATCACTGGCGCGCGATTGCAGGGTCCACAGCGCTTGACTCATCAGAAAAAAGCTACCCTTCTGAGACCGGCAAAAAAGCGCTGGCTGACTTTCTGAAAGGTGACCCGCAGGTCGCCGACGTGTCGGATGGCCCTGCATCCACCACCTATCGCGTTCACTACAAGCTAAGCGAGCCAGCGGCGTTGGTATCCATTGTTATACCGACCCGTGATCGCATCGATTTACTATCGGCTTGTATCAATAGCATTCTAGCCAAAACAAGTTATCGCCTGTTTGAAATTTTGATCGTTGATAACGACTCCCAGTTAGCGGAGACCCGCGATTACCTCAAGGACATTCAAGTGCGGGACGCGCGGATCAAAGTTTTGAGTTACCCAGGAGCTTTTAACTATTCCGCGATCAATAATTTCGCAGTTGAACAAGCCCAAGGCGAGTTCATCTTGCTCTTGAACAATGATATCGAGGTACTGTCCCAGGACTGGTTGACTGAGATGCTTTCACATGCGCAACGGCCAGGTGTTGGCGCTGTTGGTGCAAAGCTCTACTACACCCAGGGCGCGATTCAGCACGCCGGTGTCATCATCGGCTTAGGGGGGGTTGCCGGACACTCCCACAAGCTATTCGCCCATGAAGCTCCTGGTTATTTTTATCGTCTGAAATTGGCGCAGGACGTGAGTGCTGTCACAGCAGCTTGTTTGCTGATCCGTAAAGACACCTTCCAGCAGGCAGGCGGGCTTGATGAGAAGGCATTTAGCGTGGCCTTCAATGACTGCGATTTGTGCCTGAAAGTTCGGCAGGCTGGACATCGCATCATATGGACACCTTACGCAGAATTGCTTCATCACGAGTCGGTTTCAAGAGGCCTTGAGGATACACCAGAAAAGCAGCGCCGATTTTCAAGTGAGGTTCGTGCGATGCATGAAAAGTGGCAGACCCACCTTTTTGTTGACCCTTTCTACAGCCCCAACCTAACACTAGATCGCGAAGACTTCTCGATCGCTTGGCCCCCGCGAACTCCGAGTGTGTCGTCCTTAATCGATCGGTAGCTAGTCGCCGAGTCCAGCGTTTTAGGCTGCCAAGCGGTAGGTCTTCAGTTGCTTGCGGTCGCGTGTCGGGTATGCTGGACCGATCCGCAGGTGCAAGTCGCAGCCTGAAAAGCGCTCGAGTAATTCGGCAGCGATGTCGGCGGTTGGTCCCAAACCGAACCTGCCAATTGAAGGGTAAAAATATGGGTTAGGGCTGATTTCTAGCAGCCATGCTTCCTGCAGATTAGGGTCAACAGTTAGTTTGATTGATTCCGTAGATTTCTGTAGTGTCGCATCGAACGTCTCGACCTGGGCAGTAGGGCACATTGAAATAAATCGAAGTAGCGTACGATGAAAAACACTTGAGAAATGTTTTTTTGCGTAAGTCACCCACCCCTGTGCAATCAACGAGTCCTTGCCCGGATGATGCTCGTAAAGATGCGTCGCGTGCGCGAGTGGGTGCAACATGATCTGAGAACCGGCTGCCTTGATGCGCTGCATCAAATCGGAGTCCTCCCAGTACATGAAGAACTGGGGATCAAACAAACCACCAGCGGCCAACAATGCCTCCCGTCTCAATAGGACGTGTCCGCCAGAGGCGGCATCAATGTGGAGCGGCCGCTGTGCTGACCATTCCGCAATTGCGCGGTTGCGAAACCGCAAAGATCTCTCGATTGCAAAACGCTGTGACCGGCCAGCCAACCGCTCGGCGATTAAGGCTGTTAACGAAGGAAACGTTGTTGGCGGCAACTGATAAAGGCATGCATCATCCCAAAAAACTTTGGGTCCAACTGCGGCGACTTGGAGGTCGTTATCCAAGACCATACACATCACATCAAGCGCATTTCCGAGAAGTCTCGCATCTGGGTTTAGAAGCAGAACGTAATCGCTGGCGCTGCTTTGGAAAGCCAGGTTGCAGGCTTTTGCAAAGCCCTGGTTACCAGCGTTTGATAAGATTTTGGCCAACCCACTGATGCGTGAATTGAGCCGTTCCCACTCTTCACGCGAGTCGCTGTTGTCGACAATGATGATTTCGTCACACCGTGGGCTGGCTTTTAAGCTCCTCACGGCACCCTCAATTAAATCTGCTGTGTGAAAGTTAACCAGGATGGCGCAGCAGCTCATTTGCGCGGTCTCACCACCGCATGAATGGCGTATGTGCCTAGGCTGTTTTGGTCAACGTTAAAATTGCGCTGTAGCACACCTAAGTCGAACGTTTCAGGCGCTGGCGCCTTCACCTCGACCCATTCGACGATTTCGAGCGCGAGATCCTCGAAGAGCGCTTCTATGGATGTCGGGGTAAAAAACCGCACATGTGTCGCGCAGTGAATCCCCGCTGCTGCATAGTCCCATCGACCTTCTATCAGATCCAGCACGCAAGACCAATGGCCCACATTGGGAATCGAGCAGACGATCACCCCTTTGGGGGTGAGTAAGTTGACCGCTCGCTTAAGGTAACTCTCTGGTGAAACGACGTGCTCCAACACATCTAAGAACGTAATGCAGTCAAAAGACCTGTCAAATGCGACCTCTAGAAAATCGCCTGGCCATACGTAGTCCACATTACCGTGTGTGGAGGCTATATCGCATATAGCAGGGGACACTTCGCACAAATGGGTTTGGCACTCGAGCGCGCGCGACAGCGACCTCAAAAAGAAACCTTCACCGCCGCCAACATCCAAAACGCTGCTTACTTTGGCAGGAATCAATCCGATAATGTCTGACCGGTCCCCAGCATGGTAGGCGGCAAAGTCATGCGTGAAAGTTGCGGGCAGGCAAGTCATGCCCATCCCTTTCGGCTCATTTGAGAGCTGCGATGTTGGCGCGCAAATCACCGATGCCGCGCCGTCTGCAGTGACCTCGAATGCCGCCTCATGCGCCAGCTTTGCCTTGTATCTCTCAAGCCCCCGAATTGTGAAATAGTCGGGGCGAAGCAGTGAAAAAGTTTGTTGGTTACTCGGCGCAACGACGGGGGCATTGAGTGCGCTGCATGCCGCGCTTAATTCTTTAATATCACTGGGTGTGATGTGAAGATAGCGCGAACTTAGCAACAGGCTGCACTGACTGGCAGCACGCTTATCGTGCTCAAGGCCTCGAATAAAAGCGCCAGCTGCACGCCACAAACCGATCGCATCAGCGGCATCAAGGTGCACCAGCGTCGCGCCATCCGGAAGAGCTCTACACAATTTTTCGTAAGCGAGATCGAGCTCAGTGGAGTTTTTCGCCCGAGCAGGCTGGGCGAGGAACACGTGGGAGATCATAGCAAGGTGGCCGCTTCGGCTAGGTCTACATGAGCGGTTTTGTACATGGCCATTTATAATTAATAGGGACTAAAATTAAACAATATTTTCACGCATCCGATACAAACTATGAATCGCTGCTCATTCGAACGCATTATCTCCTTTTTACCAACCTGTAACCTCTATGGTCACCACCACATCTTCTGTCCTACTCGGTAGAGCCGTCAGCGTGTATTTGCCGAATGGAATGAGCGATGCTGAGAGGGAGACCCTAGCTTTTCGCATCAATGAAGGGCACACCACATCGGTGGAAGCCCTCAATAGTATTGCAATTTCTGCCAATCGCATCAGCGGCGAAGCCGACGAGCTTGCACGCCTGTTCTTTCTCGTTTTCAATCGCCCGCCCGATTTCGCGACCTTCCAAGTCGGTATCAGTGCCTTAGGCCAGGGCATGAGTCTTGGAGCCATTTGTAACGTCATCATAAACCTAGGGGCTAGCGTTTTTGGCGCATCTCAGACCAATTTGGCCTTTGTCGATACCCTGGCTCGGCAGATGTTCACCGACCCAAGCTCCGTTGTTGGCCTTTCGTTTGTCAAAGCCGACCTAGTCGCCCAACTCAACAACGGCACCCTGTCTCGCGTCGCCTTGCTGGAGGGCGTTTCTCGTTTGTCCTCCGCCACCATCAAATACGAAGAGTCCGTTGAGGCGGCGCTGGCCATGTTGGTCGGCGCTGGTCGAGAGGCAACGAGCGAAGATCTCTACAGCCTAAAGGGCCAAAGCAGCATGGGCATGATGCGCACAGCGTTAACCGTGGGCGGCGAATCGCCCTATGGGACGAAACCATACTTCTCCATCAGTGCCAATACGTTGACCGTGTCCAATATGTTGTCAGAAACCCTTACCTTTAACCTCCAACTAGGCTCGGTTTCCAACGCAGACAGTTCTGCATTTAGTCTGATTGTTTCACGCGATGGTGGTCTCACTGAAAGTCCAATTACCTACAAAGCGGACTTGATCTCTGGGGTCGTCAATATCAACCTTACTCAAGCGAGTGGCGAGGGGCTGAATCACGTGGTTTACGCAAACAATGCAGGGTCTACCATTGTTGGTCCCGACGTGGCGAGTAGTCTTTACGGCGGCAGTGGTGTTGATGTCATCACCGGCGGGCTGGGTGCAGATATCATTACAGGGGCCTACGGTGCCGATCGCCTAACGGGCGGCGAAGGCGCAGACACCATTACAGGGGGCGACGGTGCCGATCAGATTAACCTCACAGAAGTCATCGTAGCAGCAGACACCGTGAAGCTGGGCTCTATCGCGGCATCTGCCGATACCATCACCGGCTTTGCGACTGGTTCTGACAAGATTGAGCTGTCACAGGCACTCTCCGCCGCAACACTAACCATCGATGCGCAGATTGAGTACTCCACAGCCAAAGTCACCAATATCGCCGCCGTCACCCGGGCAGCAGATACAGACGCCCCAGTTTATTACATCGCCAATACAGCTGGCGGGAGTGGCGTCATGACCCTGGCGGAAATTGAATTGGCAATCTTGGCAGGAAGCGCTGCAACTGGTGAAGCGGTCATCTTGATTGACGACGGTGCGAGTACGCACATTTACGTCGACCTTCAGGCTGAAAGCTCACCCGCGGCTGGCCCTGGGACCGGGCTGACTTTGGTTGGCACACTATCGGGTATCACCGGCGTAAGCGCCTTAGCGACCGGTGATTTAATTTCAGTGTGATTTTGCCGTGTCTTCCGCAACGGCCAGAAAATTCGGTAGTTGGTCTGCCGCCCACCAACGGCCAGGCCGCAGCCGAATTTGCGCTTCCATGAAGGAAAAAATCGTCTGGACATTCGCTGTGTGCCCAGATGCATCTGAGTAGGCGTACAGCGGTGTAAAAATCACCCGATATTTTTTTGCACTGACCCGAACGCAGACAAAAGCCGCAATCGGCGCTTTCGTCCTTTCCGCGACTCTCAGAAACCCCGGCGCAAACGCCAACCGCTGGTTGGCAAAAGTAATTGGCGTGGCATCTTGGCATTCGCTGGCAGGCGCTTCGCCCAAGATCACAACGGAAACACCCGCCTTAATGTCCGCGTAAAATCGCCTTAAATGAGTTTCGACATAAGCGGCGTTGCCGCCATTTAAGTACCGGTCAATACCGGCGTACTTATTGCTGAAATACGTCCGGACACAACGGCTCACGCTTGGATGCTCAACCACGTTAGACGTCATCAAATTAGTCGCCAAACCGGCCCGCCCCATTAAGCTAACACCGAGCAAAGTGGAGTCAAAGTGGAATGTCAGTAGGCAAGCGCCAAGCTTCTTGTCACAGATCGCATCAAAAGTTTCTTTACCCTCAATTGAGAGCTCGACATCGCCCAGACGGTCATACGCAATCCAGTGTCCCTGTAATTCCTCAACACTTGCCGTTGTGAAACGCGTTCTCACCACCGATGTCGCCAAAGAGTCGGGGCTTTCTGGCAACAGCATCTTGGCGGCCCGGCGAGTCTTATCCTTTACATAATGGCGCTGAAGAGCGATCGAGCGCCAGTCAATATCCAGCGCATACAACACAAGCCCAACCCAGGCGGCTGCGCGCACCCCCACCGATTTGGGTAGCCTAGCGGCCAGGGGCCAGACTACCTGGAAAATCAGCCACTGCACGTACCCCAAGCGGCGCCAATGTCGATTAGTTTGCATGGTTCAGTGATAGTCGGTATCGCCGCCAGTGAGCCACCAATTATTTTTTAATTTCGCGAGCGTCTCGGAGGACTCAAGCGGACTCGCCATGACCCGGATCGCGGTTGCCTCTGCGGTCGCACCGCCTCCAGCCAATTGAGAAACAACGGATGTGGTCGCGTAGAGGTGCAGGTTGTTGAGGTCGTTCTGTAATGCCCAGCGCCGAAGGCCGTCGATCATGCTTGGGTAGTCATCCTTACACGCCACGATATCCAAGATCTCACGCGTTGTGCCGTCCCCGCTCAGCACACCCAGACCGAGGGGCTTCGAGCTGAAGGGGCGCATCACTATTACAAATTCATAGCTCTTTTCAGGGCGTTGTTCATAGCGGTAGCGCAAATACTCGTATGTCCTGTCGCCAACGCAGTGTTCCGAGAGGCTCGCTCGCATCGCTGCCCATAACTGGTTGCAAACGGCGCGATCCAACGCAGGTAGCCGCTGTATCCGCCCGAACCGCAGCCAACTTGCTTTGCGAGGCCGCCCCGCCCAAGTCAGCCGATAAAGTTGGTCGATATTAGTCGAAACGCCTAATTTAATGGCGAGGCGCAGCGCGCGGTCGCTCGGAAAACCAAAGGCAATCAACGGCTCGGGACGGCGAAGTCGCTGCAACACGTGCTGCATGATTTGATGAAAGTCTGAACTATCTCTGGCGAGCCCGGTTTCTTTTGGGGCGGCCATCAAATCGATGAGTTGAGCGCCTCGGAATATCGCCCCGCGCCAATGCAGGTTCCTAAAAAGCAGACCACAATGTAAGCGCGGTGCGCGGGAGGACGCCTCATCTATCGACACCCAGGACTCACCGCCGGCGCCTTTTTCGCTGTTCATCTGGCCGTACTTCCAGTCGAGGAGCGCCATCGAAATAGGTTGCTTAAACACGTTTAAAAACAAAGGCTGTAGCGTGGACAGTTCCGAATTTCTTAATTGAGTGATCCGCATGGTCAGGGGTGAACCTCAATGCGAGGGCCATCATTCCACTGCCGTGTGAGGTAGCAAATACCTTGCTCAATGCGATCGCTTTGCACTACAAACTCTGCGCAATGCAGCGCTTGGTCGTAAACCAAAATGGTATTCTCGCAGCCAAGAAAAAGGGTCAACAGGTAAGTGCCACGCATCAAGGCGATGTCGGGGAAGATCAGTACAGCCTTTGCGCGCCCTTCGCCCGTTACCTCGGCACTCACTCCATCAAATACGGTGCTGCCGCTGCTAACGGCCGTGCCGCTCGGCGTTTCTAAGCCGAACGCAAGGGTAGGTAACTGTAACTCGGGGTCATAGGCAAAACTGACCTCAATTCGAACCAGTGAGCGGCCAGGTATGAGCTCGAGTAACCTACCCTCTTGGCCATCAGCGTAGGTGCGGATATCCAAAAACCGTGCTGTACCAAAGCTCGCTGTGGGAGTTTGCCCGCCGACCCCGGTTGCTTGCTTGCCTAGTAGCTCTTGTGTATAGGCTTTTGTCACCTTGTCTGGTGGCCCGATGAGTCGAACAGACCCTTTTTCCAACCACAGGGCTTGATCGCATATCGCCTCGATGTGGTACATCGCATGCGAGCAAAAGAGGATTGTCGCGCCTTTGGCTTTCAGCCCCATGATGCGGTCGAAAGACTTACGTGCGAACGCGCCATCACCGACGGACAAGGCTTCATCAATAATCAAGATCTCGGGCTGAACCGACGTTGCAATCGCGAATGCCAATCGCATATACATGCCGGTAGAGTAGGTCTTGACAGGCTCATTGATAAAGTCGGCTAAACCCGAAAATTCCACAATGTCGTCGTAGCAGTCGTCAATCTCAGCTTGATTAAGCCCAAGCACCGCCGCGTTCAGAAAGATGTTTTCTCGTCCTGAAAAGTCAGGGTTAAATCCTGCACCCAACTCCAGTAGGGCGGCGACTCGGCCAACCCGGGTCAGTGATCCCGAAGACGGAGTTAGAGTCCCGCAGATGATTTGTAACAGCGTTGACTTGCCTGCGCCGTTGTGCCCAATCACGCCTAAAACGCTGCCCCTTTTCAACTCAAACGAGATTTCAGTGAGCGCGTGAAAAGCGGTTCCCCAGCGCGTTGGGTCGTCAAAGACCATCGCTTTTAGGCGGTCGAGTGGTCGTCCGAAGCGGTAATAAGTCTTCGATATACCGTCCGCTTTCAGTGCAATTTCAGATGACATCTGCAAAGCCTGGTTGAAGTTTCTTGAATACCCAATTCCCCAGCACGCTCATGCCAATGCCCATTACAAACAGTGCTGCCCAAGCGCCCCATTGAAAGGCGGACGGATTAAACAGCAACGCCCTCACGTTTTCAATGACGGATGACAGTGGGTTGGCCAGTAGCAGCCAACGTAAATGCTCGGGTAGGCTTTTACTTGTGTAAAAAATAGGCGACAAAAAAAGCAGCAAGCTAACGCTAACCGTAACCAAATGCGCCAAGTCTCTGACGTAGATGCACAGCGCCGACAGCAGCAAGCCCAGGCCATACAGCAAAGGCAGTAGTGGCAGCAGAGCCAAGGGGAGTGCGAGGGTCTCCCAATGCAACCCGCCCATTACTGCGACCCCAACAATTAAAATGGCCCAGCTCATCAGCAAATTAAACAGCCCAGTCGCAATCTGCACGGCAACCAGTAACGGCAGCGGGAAAACAACTTTTTTAACCAAATTAGGCTGTTCCAGCAGCAGGTTTGGTGCGCGGTTCACGACCTCTGCAAAAAAGTTAAAAATTGTCAAGCCAGCAAACAGATTCATGGCGTAACTCCACCCGCCGGCAGCCTCCATGCCTGGCCATTTCGCTTTGAAGACGCCTACAAACACAAACGTATAGACCGCCAGCATCAGCAGCGGCGTCACGAGCACCCAAGCCATGCCCATCACCGAGTTTCGGTGTTTAGCCAAAATTTCCCGGCGTAAAAACTGCACAAAGATGATGCGGTGTGACCAGATCGATTGCGCAGGGTGTTGTTGAGTAGACATAGGGGCCTAATTTTAGGGTGTGCGGCGTTAGCCTTTGGGTGGCGTCTCGGCGCCACGCGCGATTGCCTGAATGTAATCCAGCCGTAGCAGGCGTAGCTCGCTACCCTCGCGGTCAAGTGCCTTGGCTAATAACAGCTGCTGGAACGCCCGCGTCACGGTCTCGCGGCTTACGTTAATCATGAGGGCTAATTCTTGGTGCGTGGGTACCGGTGACACGACAGCCGCGTTGATCCTCGCAGGCGTACTCAGTAAAAGAATTTGGGCACAAAGCTTTTGAAACGGATTTGGTAACGCCAACAAGGTTCGTTGCGCGTGCGCCGATCGAACCCGTTGCGATAAGCGCTTCATGACCGAAAGGCTAATTAAAGGGTTGTTTTGGATCAGCTCCCGCGCAGCGGTCGACTCCAGCCAAATCACAGTTGATTTTGAGGCAGCTACAACGTGCTCATTGAGAGGCTCGCCGTCCACAACGGCTTGCTCTCCAAAAAAGTCACCGCGCTCAACGTAGTAGAGCCCAACTCCCCGTCCGTCGACTGTGAAATCAACACCTTGGAGGCGACCTTCAAGCAAAAAACCTAGTGGAAAAGAGCGCTCCTTTCCTGCAAACAAAACCTCTCGCTTCGAAACCTGCACCAATTCAGCGTGTGTCGATAGACGCAACAGCTCAGCCTGCGGCATATCCCGCAAGAGTTGAAATTTCAAAAGGTTTTGAAATGCGATCGTCATTAAAAAGGCCATTAGCCTCAAAATAGGTGGAAAGCAACATTATGATGGTTGCTAGTACGGCGCCCTCAGGCAGTCAAAACCATTAAGCCCCCAGAATGTGACCGCGCTCACATACTCAGAATACGATTTCTTCTATCATGGCGAAGCAAATTGTTTGCATCGGTTGAAGGATGCGTGCGTTATGAAAAATTTTAAATACCTCTTAATTACGCTTTTAATCACCCTCGCAACGAGCCTGAGCCAAGCAGCAAACTCGGTTGGGGATGTCACACTCGTCATTGGTGAAGTCAACGGCACACGAACCGATGGCACCTCATTGCCCATGAAGCGCGGCGAACTGATCTATGCTGGCGACGTGCTTGAAACAGCCGATGGTGGTCACGTTCATGTGCGATTCGTTGATGGCGCGTTGGTCAGTGTGCGCCCCGCCAGCCGCCTAGTGGTCGAGCAATACGAAGAATCTGCTGGCAGTCGCGTTGCCATCAAGTTCAAGGTCGAAAAAGGCGTCGTCCGCTCCATCACAGGCAAGTGGGGCCAAGCCAACCCCGAGAAATTCCGTTTGAATACTCCCGTTGCTGCGATCGGGGTGAAGGGTACTGACTTCGTGGTCAAGGTTGATGGCGACGCCACGCAAGCTGCCGTATTCACGGGGGCTATTGCCATGTCTGCGCTGACGCCAGAGTGTGCTCAATCGCTTGGCCCTTGCGACACCGCGAACACGCTGACATTAGCGGCTGATATGAAAGGTGTCATGCTTCAGTTGGCGCCGCAGGAGAATAGTTCGCCCACACTGGCCCCCGCTGTTGACCTTTTGGTGAGGCGCGTCCAAACGCAGCAAGCCGTCGCCGGCAATCGAGAGGCACCCGATGCGCGCATCGCCGAAAGTACGGCGCGAGCTGCCATGGTCGCAGACAAGCTCATCGAGCTCAAGCCCATGGTCTGGCTCCACAACCAATTTGACTGGAATGTACCTTCGCATACCATTAGCCAGCGCTATACAAACGCCTTGGCTGCGGGAATGCAACCGGTGGTGGGGAGTTTCTTTATCTCGCTTTACCGTGATGAGACCCTCCTAAAGCTCTACCAGCCCAACGCCACCAATCAAGTCGCGTTCAACCTTAAAAGTGCCTCGGCGGTCTATCAACCCGGCGTTGCGACGGGGCGACCGGTTGAAATTGCGCGGATTTCAGATGCAAGCTTTAACGTCGACTTCGCAAAGTCCACCTACGCCACGCACTTGGATATCTCGTCACCCTACGCAGGCGGCACCGTCGTCAACATGGCTGGTCGCATCGACGCTTCGGGGCGTTTTGTTGACAACAACGTCAATACCAGCGTGTCAGGCGCACTTAGCCAAAACGGCAAAGAGGCGGGCTACATGTTCAATCAAGCGATTGGTCTTGGTAATCTGTCTGGCCTGACACTCTGGGGCCAGTGATTGCGAGTCCTATTCTTGCTCTCTAGCCAGCGCAGACTGGCGCTGTTGTGCGCGGCATTGGCAACGGCCCTCACGTTAGCGTTGCTGGGCACCATGCCCAACCTGTTTGCCAACCTTGAGCGCATTAGTGGAGACTGGGCATGGCGGCTCGCTGCCGAGAGCCAACAAGAGCGTCGCGTTGTATTGGTGGACATCAACGAGGATAGCCTAGCGCGCGTGGGTCCGTGGCCATGGTCTCGCCAGACGATGGCCAAGCTTTCCAACCAGCTTGCCCAAGAGGGTGTCAATTTGCAGGTCTTTGACGTGGTCTTCCCCGAGCCCACCCCGCAAGACGCCGTCTTCCGCCAAGCGCTGCTTAAAAACCAAGCCATAATCTCGCAGGTGTTTGCGCTAACACCCAACGCCAACGTCAACACAGGCGAGCCTCAGTTCGCCATACCCAAAGCTAGCTGTCCGTTATTTGCCGCACCGGCCAACGGCTACATTGCCAATGCCGAGAGCTTTAGCGGCGTGCCCGTTGGTCACATCTCTGCCGGCATCGACGGCGCCGGGCAAATTCGGCACCAGCCCGCGTTTGTCTGTCAAAACGGCCAAGCCTACCCCGCGCTGTTTTTGGTTGCACTCGCCAAAGCATTGGGTCAAACCAATACCCCCTTCAGCCCCGATGCACTCGCCAACCTCACTATCGAAGAGGGAGGCGCCAGCGGCCCACGGTGGTGGTTACGCGGACTCCCCCTGCCGGGTTACGGCATCCCACTCAACGAGCATGGCGAGGTCCGCATACCTTGGTGGACACCCTCCCAACAATTCATCGCGGTATCCGCCTCTGACATTCTCGACGGACGGGTGCAAAAAGGGCTGCTCGATAACGCGTGGGTGGTTGTAGGCAGCACAGCACTTGGGCTCAACGACCGCATTACCACGCCGTTCAATGCGGTTGATGCGGGACTGGTCGTTCATGCCCAGTTACTCAAGGGGGCGCTAGACGGCAACCTCCCCGTCGTGCCAGCCATGTCCGGGGCGCTTACGGTTTTGTTGTCCCTGTCTGCGCTGCTTCTCATTCGGCGGCCCAGCCTGCCACTCCTCAGCCGTCAGCACCGATCACTTGGCACCATCCTGCTCACGGCGACTTTGCTGATAATGCTTCTCTTTGGCCTGAAGGTCATTGGGTTGCTTTACGTGGGGCTCTGGATAGACGTAATGCCCTCCAGCTCGTTCATCGTCACCTTTGCGTTGGTCATGGGGGGGCTTGAATCATTGGCCAACAATATTCAAAGAGCGCGCCTATTCGCGCACCTGGCAAGCTACCTCCCCAAGCCCGTTGCAGAAGTTTTAGCCAACCAAGACCCCAACAGCCAAGTTAGCGCGGCCAAACGCAACATCACCGTCGTTGTCGCCGATATCCGAAATTTCTCCGCCTACTGCGAAAGCCGTCCACCAGAGGAATCTACTGCGCTGCTGCACGCGTTCTTTTCGATGGCCACTGAGCAGGCCGAAAAGTTTGGCGGCAGGGTCGAGTCTTTCTCTGGTGATGCCGTCCTTATGGTGTGGGACGACGACACCCACCCAATCGATGCCCTGCCGCCTGCAGAACAGCTTTCCGGCAACAGCCACCGAGCTATACTCGTCGCCTCGGACCCGGACCGGGCTCTCGACGCCGCCCTGTCGTTGCTCCGTGCGACACAGCCTCTGTGGGCCCAAAGCAGCCAAAACATTGAAACCGACAGCCCCGAGCTGTTGGCGCCCCTCGCCCTTGGCATTGGAATCGAGACTGGTATGGCAACGGTAGGTTCAGTCGGTTTATCGCGCCGGCGCTCGCACCTGGTGTTGGGCCGTGCGGTCATGGTGGCCTCTCGTATTCAAGAGATGACGGGGGAACTCGCACACCCCATTTTGGTCGGCGAGGGGGCTGCTGCCCGCATCAGTCGTCACCGCGTTCGCTCGCAGGGTAACTTTTTATTAGAGGGACTTGCTACACCGTGTCACATCTACGCCTACCCGCTCGAAGATTGCTTTAAGACCAGCGAGTCATGCGCGTAGCCGGGAATGGTGTGCGGACACTTGGCCTACTCCTGTTCGCAGCCACAGCGGGAATCGCCAACAACAGCGCCATAGCCGAGCCAACCGCTCCGACCAAAGCGCCTGCGTTTGATAGCTGCCAAGCAGCTACATTGCCCCTCGGTGCGCCCGCCCCCCTGTGGGAGCGCGC
>Ga0105050_10003598_pt1 | contig 21330 bp, 18 predicted proteins | sample FRY01_FD_78088 | JGI IMG/M metagenome (GOLD analysis project Ga0105050, IMG submission 78088) | Freshwater microbial communities from Lake Fryxell liftoff mats and glacier meltwater in Antarctica - FRY-01 | ecosystem: Environmental > Aquatic > Freshwater > Ice > Glacier meltwater ...
ATCGCCTCGAGTGATTTGAAGTCATAGAGGTTTTCTGCCCGCACTAACCCAATGAGGGCGGCGTTGCGGATGAGCCTCGCGGTCGGGACGACCACGGTCGAACGGGCCGTGTCCGAGTCCAAGACCCCGAGGCGCACCAGCTCGCGGATGACGAAGAAGGGGGCCTCGCGCCAGAGGCCGCCCACGAGATGCTCGCGGACGAGAGCCAGCGACTCGGACGCCGAGGCGCTCTGTTTGAGCTGATACAAGAGATCGATCTTGCTGTTGGCGCGATTCGCGACGGCCCGAGCGTGGCTCAGCCGCTCAAGCAGAGGGCGACACCAAGGCTCCTCACGGAGGCTATCGAGGGAAGCAAACGCTGCGTCCGCGCCATCTCCTCTCACGAGGGTCTCGAAGAAGTCCGCGTCCTTCAGCTTCTTTGCAAATGCGAGGATCTGGGGGACCGGAGTCGCCCCCTCAGCCAGGATGGCGAAGGTACCGATCTCAATCAGGATCGCGAGATCGCCGCGCTCCTGAGCATAGACCACCCCGAGGCTCTCACTGCTGACAGAGGGCCACGATGAGAACGCCTCATGCCAGGCGGTGATACGGGCCAAGATGGCGAGTGAATCATCGGAGGTCAAATCAAATGCCGCGGCCGGCAATACGGGGCTGGTCGCCGCCATTATGGGCATGGAGAGCGAGACCGGAGCCGAGACCGCGACCGCGACCGCAGCCCCGCGGGTCGCCGCGCGCTGCGCTGGTGCGTGAACGACCGGGGACGATGGGACCCCGCGCCGCGCGACTGGGCGCGGCTCGTCGTCGTCGTCATCATCGACGAGGCCGAGGCGAGACTTCGCGGCCTTGATCACGGCCTCCGTGGGCGCCTCCGGCTCGGGTGGGAGGTCGTCGAACAGATCCTCATCTTCAAAGTCGTCGCCATCAAAGACGAAGTCCCCCCCACGCGCCGACGAGGGCGCTGGCGCTTGGCCTCGGCGGCCCCCTTCGTCCACCGCGGGCATCGGAAGATCGTCGTCTTCCTCTTCGCCATCGTCTTGGCCGTCCTCGGCGCCAGCGTCCTCGAGGTCTTCAAGAATTTCATCTAGATCCATCATGCGAAGCTCGGGCACGAGCTTCTGGCCCCGCTCGGACAGACCCCAGCGGATACCAATCAGCCGGATCGTGCCGCTGGCGGCCAACCAATCGACCCACGCCTGAAAGGACACGAGCGTGATGTACTTGCCCGGATAGACATAGCTCGTAATCATGCGATAAAGCTCATGAATCGAGTGCAGACGGCCGCCCTGTTGGACGTCCAGGGCCTCGAGCACGTACTTCACGAGCAGGATGTTCAGCTCTCTTAGGCGCTCAAAAAGAACCGTCTGAAAGTCGACGTCGGATCGCGCCGCCATCAGCTTCTTCGCGGTCTTGCCGACCTTGACGTCGGTCTTATCCCACGAGATGTCGACGATAGAGTAGAGCCCGGGCGAGCGCTCCTTGTCCCACATGTTCTGTCTGCGGACAAAGTCGCGAAAAGGTTTGAATTTCGCGTTCCCCGGGGTCTGCAGGAACCCGAAGATGAGGCGCAACTTTATGGGATACTGATCAAACCGTGCGCCAGTAATAGCTTCATAATCAACGCGTTGCGACATCTGTCTCGACCCCGTGTCGGTATGTTTGTGATAGCGGCATGAGGCCGTCCAGAGGAGGTCCGTGGCTGCCTTGCTGGATCCGTGTGCGAGATGGCACCGACGGAACGCAACGCCGAGACCGTAACGCCACCGGCGCGCCTTGTCACGCCGGCACGGAACCGCCCTGCTCTCGTCGCTCGTTTTGGCGTTCATCCTTGCGTGGCGGCGCGGCCGTCACTACGGTCGTGGCCGCTGAGGGCTCGGTGGCGCGGCTGGAAGGCCCCAGACCACGCGGGACCCCACGATAGCCCTCGCCCCCCTCTCGCTCCCTAGGCCACCGATGAATCTTCATATCATGCCGATCTTCCTCGCGATCTCACTCTCGTCGTTCGCGACGGCCTGCGAACGCGACAAACCCTCGCAGACACCGAGCGCGCCGACGGTCGTCCTGACCGACGATCCCCCGCCGCTGCCAACGCCCACGTCCGCCCCGCACACCGGCGCCAGCACCCAGGCCGGGGCTCTGCCCGCCGGGCACCCTCCTCTGGATACGCCGCGCATGCCACCACCGGGACCGGTCGACCCGAACGCGCCCCTGCCCCCTGGGCACCCCCCCGTCGCAGGCGAGGCACCCGCCCCGGGTCGCCCCGCGAGCGTCGCCGGCCCTGCGGTGCCTAGCGAGGTCGACGTGGCCCTGCCGCTGCCCCTTGAAGGCTCCGGCGGCCTCACTGAGCTTCGAGCCCGGCAAGCGACCCTGCCGCAAGCCCTACGCGCTACCTTCGATGAGGCCTTCCGCCTCGTCTTTACGCTCGACCGCGCCAAACGAGACGCCGCCCGCGCCGGCAACCTCGTCGCGCAGCTCCTCTCCTCAGGCGACACCATGGCGAAGGCCGCCGGTCACCGCGTGGCGGGCTACCTCGCGATCAACCGCAACTTCGACACCGCGACGGCCCTCGTCGAATATCGGGCCGCCATAGCCGCCGACGCGAACTACGGCGAGGCCCACTACGCGCTGGCGTTCACTCTGGCGATCTCAGATCTCGGCGCCGGCCGCGCCCATTTCGACAAAGCGATCGCCCTCGGCGTGCCGGACACGCGGAACCTGCGCGGGCAGTTCTACGCCCAGCCTGAGTAGGCGCCCCAAGCGGTCCTAGGCACCGGCAAAATTTCTACGCGCCCAGTTGACCCTCCCCCGGCGAGTGCCTACGTTGCCGGCACTCGACGGGCAGGAGTGCCAGACTTCGCCCACAAATCGATGATTTTAATCTATTTCGCGATTCGCCCGATTCTTCCCCATGGGCGACGCACGAGGAGCAAGCACTTATGAAGTTCACGCCACTGTACGATCGTGTTCTGGTCAAACGTCTCGAAGAAGAAGCCCGCTCAGCCGGCGGCATCATCATCCCAGACACGGCCAAAGAAAAACCCCTCCGCGGCACGATCCTCGCCGCCGGCAACGGGAAGGTGCTCGACAACGGCACCGTCCGCACCTTGGCCGTGAAAGTGGGCGACGTCGTCCTCTTCGGCAAGTACGCCGGCACCGAGATCAAGGTCGAAGGCGAAGAGCTGACGATCCTGCGCGAAGACGACATCCTCGGCATCGTCCAGAACTGAGCGCCGCTGGCGAACGCTGCAGCTACCGTCCTAACGGTCGCCGCGCGTCCCGCCGCCCTCACCCCCCACCAGATTTGATAGAGGTTTATCATGGCTAAAGAGATCCTTTTTGAGGCTGAAGCCCGCCGCCGCGTCCTCGCTGGCGTCAACGCACTCGCGAACACCGTCAAGGTGACCCTTGGACCGAAAGGCCGCAACGTCGTGCTCGAGAAGAGCTTCGGCCCGCCGCTCGTCACGAAGGACGGCGTCACCGTCGCCAAAGACATCGATCTCGAAGACCCCTTTGAGAACATGGGCGCTCAGATGGTCAAGGACGTCGCGTCGCAGACCAACGACAAAGCCGGCGACGGTACGACGACCGCGACGGTGCTGGCTCAGGCCATCTTCGAGCAGGGCGTCAAGCTCGTCGCGGCTGGTGTCGACCCCATGAGCATCAAGCGCGGCATCGACGCCGGCGTGGAAGTGGTCGTGGCCGCCCTCAAGGCGATGAGCAAGCCGGCTGAAGGCCGCGGCGACATCGAGAAGGTCGCGACGATCTCCGCCAACGGCGAGACGCAGTTCGGCACCATCCTCGCTGACGCGATGGAGAAGGTCGGCAAAGACGGCGTCATCACTGTGGAAGAGGGCAAGTCCATCGAGACGACCCTCGACCTCGTCGAAGGTATGCAGTTCGACCGTGGCTACCTCTCGCCCTACTTCATCACGAACCCCGAGACGATGAAGGTCGAGCTCGAAGACCCCTACATCCTGTTCTACGACAAGAAGGTCTCGAATCTCCGCGAGTTCCTGCCCTTGCTCGAGAAGGTCGCCCAGACGGGTAAGGCCCTCGTGATCATCGCCGAGGATGTCGATGGCGAAGCCCTTGCGGCCCTCGTCGTCAATAAGATCCGTGGCGCCCTCAAGGTCTCGGCCGCGAAGGCGCCGGGCTTCGGCGATCGCCGTAAAGCGATGCTCAGCGACATGGCGGCCCTCACGGGCGGCCAGGTCATCTCGGAAGAGCTCGGCCTCAAGCTTGAGAACGTCGGTCTCGAGAGCCTCGGCCGCACCGAGAAGATCGTCATGACCAAGGACGACACGACCTTCGTGAACGGCCGCGGCAAGGACGCCGACATCAAGGCCCGGATCAGCCAGATCAAGGCCCAGGTCGAAGACACCACCAGCGACTACGACCGTGAGAAGCTCCAAGAGCGCCTCGCCAAGCTGTCGGGCGGCGTCGCGGTCATTAAGGTTGGTGCTGCAACCGAAACCGAGATGAAAGAGAAGAAGGCGCGCGTCGAAGACGCTCTCCACGCGACCCGCGCGGCCGTCGAAGAGGGCATCGTGCCTGGCGGTGGCGTCTCGCTCATCCGCGCCTCGAAGGCCCTCGACACGCTGTCCTTCGGCGACGACCGTGACTTCGGCGTCAAGATCCTGCGCCGCGCTCTCGAAGAGCCCTGCCGCCAGATCGCAGCCAATGCCGGTGTTGACGCCTCCGTCATCGTCGGCAAGGTCCGCGAAGGCGTGGACGCTTTCGGCTACAACGCGCGTACCGACGTCTTCGAGGATCTCTTGAAGGCCGGCGTGCTCGACCCCACCAAGGTCAGCCGCACGGCCCTTCAGAACGCCGCGTCGGTCTCCTCGCTGCTCCTCACGACGGGCGCGATGATCGCGACCAGCAAGAAGAAGAGCAAGGGCTCCAGCGCCGGCGACTACGGCGACGACGATTGATAGGCGGACGCTGAGAGCCACGAGCGCACCTTCTCCCGAGGCCGCTCGCGCTCAAGGTCGATCGTATCCAAAGGGCCCCGCTCGTGCTTTGGCACCGCGGGGCCCTTTGTTTTCAATACCAATGAAAAATGAGAGACGGATCCCGGCATCCGGTTCTCGTTGTGTTCGGTTCCTGAGCGCGCTATCTGCGCTACCGAACGCATTTACGCGCCCGGTCTTTGGGCCGCGAACCCACTCGAAAAAGCAGGAAGTGCAACGATGAGTTCCACGGAAAAAAACCCTCTCGATGATGGCGAGACCGTTGAGACGGCCCCCATCGAGGCCGTCGAGGTCGAGTTGGAAGCGGCTGAGGCCGCAGACGGATCGGCGAGCGACGAAGAGACCCCCGACGAGCCCGAGAAGGTCGAGGCCGCGCCGACCTGGCAGGATCCGCGCAACGCCCGCATCGAGATGCTTGAGCGCATGTTGGCCGACCGCGAGACGACCCTTCAGACCTACATCCGGGCGCATAAGAAAGCCGAGCAGGACTTTGAGGCCTACAAGGGGCGCCTCGAGCGCGATCGCCAGCGCGAGGTCACGGCCGCGAAGGCCAAGATCGTCGAAAAGCTCCTCGACGTCGAAGACAACCTCGAGAGGACCATTGACGCCGCCGCTCGCGCTGCCTCGATCGAGGTCCTGACCGAGGGCGCCCGCCTCGTGCACAAGATGTTCCGCGAGCGCCTGACCGAGCTCGGCCTTGAGCGCGTCGACCCCATTGGGCTGCCCTTCGACCCAGCCTCGATGGAGGCCCTTGGGATGTTGCCCGTCAATGACCCCGCGAAGGACAACACGGTCGCGATGACTCTGCGCGCGGGCTACCGCATCGGCGACACCGAGATCCGTCCTGCCCTCGTGCAGGTCGGGAAGTTTTTTCAGTAACAACTAACTACACGGAGGGTCGCTATGGAAGATCCGATGCTCATTGTTCTCTTGGTCCTGCACATCGCGTCCGCCGCGACGGCTTTTGGCGTCTCTCTTATGACCTCGGGCGCGCTGCGTCGGGCCGGCGACAAAGGCCCGGCCGTCATGGCGAACGCCGCCGCCGAGGTGAACAGGGCAGGCCGAATCGCGAGCATCTTCGGCGTCGCGACGCTCGCCACCGGTTTCGCGCTGATCTTCTACCGCGGCGGTTTCAAGGCCGTCAGCCCGACCATCCACGGCGCGATCTTGCTCATCACCATCATGGTCATCATGGGTTTCACGATGCAGAAGCCGACCGGCAAGAAGCTCGCGAACGCAGCCCAAGCCAACGACGTAGCGGCCTGGGGACAGGCGCGTAAGAAGTGGGCCATGACCGAGGGCATCATGCAGTTGATGTGGGTCGTGACCCTCGTCCTGATGTTCGTCAAGATCGCCCGCTAGTGCGGGTTCTTCGGCTCTAGGTCTCCGGGATGGAGGCTGGGGGCCGAGGCGCGAGCATTATCGGCAGAAGGCCCTCGGCGACCCCGAGGGCCTTCTCGATCGTGGCGTCTTCGCCGACCTCACCCGCGATAGTCGTGATCTGCAGGTCCGCGAAGCCGCAGGGCACGATGGCCCGGAAACCTTCGAGACTGTTACAGATATTAAGCGCGAACCCGTGGGTCGTGATGCCGCGCGTCAGATGCAAGCCGATGCTGCCGAGCTTTTTGCCAGCGAGGTAGACCCCGGGCCTCTCGGCATCGAATTCCACCCCCTCAAGGCCTAAGGCCTCGACGATGGCGATCATGATCTCGCCGAGGCGCGCGACCAACGGCTTGATGCCGTAGCGGGCGCGGCGCGTGTCCATGATGGGGTAAACGACCAGCTGCCCCGGCCCATGCCAGGTCGCGTAGCCGCCGCGATCCGTCGCGATAACGGGCGTCGCGAGAGACGCCAGCGCTGGCTCGTCGACGACGCCACCGCGCCGCCCGAGGGTCACGACAGGCTCGTGCTCGAGGACGAGACAGATGTCCTCATCGCCGGCCTGCACGCGGTCGCGCGTCTCGTGCTGTAGGGCCAACGCCGCCTCGTAACTCACCCGCCCGAGCCATTGCACCTTCAACGATCGACCCTCCCGACTAAGCCCGATCGCCAAAGCTCGCGATCAGGGCCGATGCTAGCGCGTCCGTGCCCGCCTCGTCGCTAAAGAATCCGAGAGAGATACGCACGACGCGGATGGCTTCATTGGGACTCAAACCAAGCGCCACGAGTCCGGGCGAAGGCAGGGCCGATCCCGACGCGCAGGCGCTACCGGCGCTGACAGCGAACCCGGCCCGGTGCATCGCGCGCACGACCGTCTCGCCGTCGAGGTGCGCGGGAACGATGAGGGCGCTGGTCTGTGGCAAGCGTTCACCGAGGCGACCCACGAAGGCCAGATCCTGGCGCGCGTTCATTAGGTGCGCCTCAAACCGGTCGCGCAGCCCCGCGAGCCGCGCCCTCTCGCCCTCGCCTTCCTCGCGCCAGTACCGCGCCGCCGCACCAAATGCCGCGATAAGCGGTACGGCCTCAGTGCCACCGCGGCGGCCGCCCTCTTGGCCGCCGCCCGGAAAGATGGGCTCAAGTCCGAGACCGGGCTTCGTCAGGATCGCGCCGATCCCCTTGGGCCCGCCGAGTTTGTGGGCTGCCAGCACAACGTAGTCCGGCGCCCCCGCGGTCCCGGCCGCCACGAGGCTCTTGAGACAGAGGCGACCCGCATATTGGGCGGCGTCGACGAGGACACGGCCCACATGGGCGGCGCCGTCCGGCATGACGGTTGAGGCGCGCACACGAGGCAAGACGAGGCCCGTGACGTTGTGCGCGGCCATCACGGCCAAGACGGCCTCTCTGCCGCCGACCGCGGCCTCCCTGAGGGCGTCTTCGAGGGATGCCTCATCGACCGCGCCCTCGGGCGGGGACCGCAAGCGGACGGGGACGCTCACGACCTCACGACCGCCAAAGACGCGCGCCGCCGACCCGAGGGCCGGATGCTCTAGCGAGGACGCGATGACCCGCGCGGCGTGATTCGAATGCAGCACCTGGGCGAGGGCCTCGGTCGCGCCGCCGACGAAGGTCACGGCGCTTGGGTCAACGCCGGCCAAGAGAGCAAGCTCTGCTCGCGCCTCATCGACGATCTTGCGCGACGCTCGACCAGCCCAATGCAAGCTCGACGGGTTGCCGAAACCCCCATCAAGCGCCTCGACCAGCGCCGCGCGGGCTGCGGGCAGTAGCGGGCTCGTTGCATTGTAGTCAAAGTAATTGGCGAGGTTCATCGGCATGCGCAGTCCATCGCAGAAGAGGCCAAAGGAGTCAACGGCGGCAGTTTGTGAGAGTCCTCCGTGGCCGCCCGGAAGTCCCGCGCATACGGCGGGGACACAGCCACACACTGCGGTCGTTTGACGGTTTGCCCACGGCCCGATCCTTCTGGTAGGCTCTGCGACCGCTCGTCGCTGCCGCGCATCGCTTAGGAGCCCCCCTTGACGGTCCCCCTCTCTTCATCCTCGACCGCCAAGGCCGCCCCCACGATCACCGGGACCCCTGGCGGCCTCACGCCGCGTCGGCCGTGGTTTCGCATCGCGCTCGCCGTCGCCATCGTCGTCGGTATGCTTATGGCCTACACGATGCTGCCCCTGGCCGACTGGCTGGGCGAGGTCGCCCACTACCTGCGCGGCCTCGGGGGCTGGGGCGTCGCGCTCTACCTAGCGGCCTACACCGCCGTCAGCCTCTTCTTCTTTCCGGCCGCCATCCTGACGATCACGGCTGGCTTCGCGTGGGGGACCTTCGCGGGCTTCGCTATCGCGGTCCCCGCCTCGACGCTAGCATCCGCATCGGCTTTTATTCTTGGGCGCTTTGTCTTCAGCGGGCGCGTACGACGCATGCTATTGAAACGACCAAAGCTCGCTGCCATTGAGAACGCTATCAACAGCAAGGGCCCGCGCCTCGTGTTCCTTTTGCGCTTTTCGCCGGTCCTGCCCTTCCCAATTCTGAACTATATCCTGGGCATGACGCGTATCCCGCTGCTGGGCTTTGTCGCCGCGACCTTCGTGGGCATCATGCCGATCTCACTCATGTACACCTATATCGGCGATATTGGCGCGACCCTCGGCGGCCTCAACGCAGGCGGCGAGGAGGTGGGCTCTCTCAAGATCATCCTCGGCGTCGTCGGCGGGCTCGCCACCATCGCGATCAGCATCTGGGTTGGCCGGGCTGCGCGCGCAGCCCTGCGCGAAGTCGAAAAAGAGACCCGCCCGCAAGTCTTTTGAGTTCAAATCAGACCCCGAATCGGAGCCCCGACGTGAGCCTCAAGGCGATCACCGACGATCTCATCGCAGATCTCTCAAAGCTGACCTTCAGCCCGCCCGTCACCCACGTCTACAACCCCCTCATCTACGCCCGCGGAGCCTGGGACATCTACTGCCGACGTTTCGGCAAGGGGCCGCGTGAGGTCCTGCTGATCGGCATGAACCCCGGCCCCTTCGGCATGGCGCAGGTCGGCGTTCCGTTTGGCGAGGTCAACTACGTCCGCGACTGGGTGGGCATCCACACGCCCATCGGCAAGCCCCCAAATGAGCACCCAAAGCGCCCCATCCTTGGCTTTGACTGCCCGCGCAGCGAGGTCAGCGGCGCCCGCGTCTGGAGCTGGGCGAAGGACCGCTACGGAACCCCCGAGGCCTTCTTCGCGCGGTTTTTCATCGCGAACTACTGCCCCCTCGTCTTTATGGAGGCCGGCGGGCGAAACTTTATCCCCGAGAAGCTCTCCAAGGCCGAGCGCGAGCCGATGTTCGCGGCCTGTGACAAGGCGCTCAGGCGCACCATCGAGCATTTCCAGCCCCGCTTCGTCGTGGGCGTCGGGAAATTCGCCGAGAAGAAAGCCCGCGACGTCGCCGACGACATGGACCTCATCATCGCCAGTGTCCCGCACCCAAGCCCGGCGAGCCCCCTCGCCAATACAGGCTGGGCCGCGCTCATGGATGATGGCCTCTTGGCCGCGGGGATCATCACTTAGGCACGCGCTCGGGGCTTGTCACGGTCTGCGCCGAAGGGCATGAGGACGGCATGAACTGGACTCTGACCCTCGTCTTGATAGCCGCCACGGCCCTGATGGTTCTCGCCTATCTCCGCCTCTCGCGCCGCAGCGCTGCGGGCATACGCACATCGGCCACCGGCCGCGCCCTCTCGATTGGAGGCCTCGCGACGCGCTCAGGTTTTCGCAAGCTGGCCCTCAAGGCCCGTCAGCTCATCTCGGGCCGCAAACGCAAGGCCGAGCTCGAGAAGGCCTACCACATCACGACCGCGGCCGAGGTCGGCGCGATGATGGGGCAGATGAAGGGCGTCTTTATGAAGCTCGGCCAGATCGCGAGCTTCACGCGCGAGTCCATGCCCCCCGAGGCCCGCGCGATGCTGGAAGGTCTTCAGAATGACGCCCCCCCAATGAGCTTTGAGTTGGCCCGCGGTGTCGTCGAGGCTGAGCTTGGCGCCCCCCTCGCCACGCTCTACCGCAGCTTTGACCCCAAGCCACTCGCCGCTGCTTCCATCGGCCAGGTCCACCGCGCCCGCCTCCACAGCGGCGAGGACGTCGTCGTCAAGGTCCAGTACCCCGGCGTCGACGAGGCCATCCGGGCCGACCTCCGCTTCACCCAGGGGATGGCCGGGCTCATCTCGACCTTCTTTAAGAACGCCGACGCCCACGCCATGGTCGCCGAGCTGAAGCTGCGCCTTGAGGACGAGCTAGACTACCGGCAAGAAGCCAAAAACCAGATGTATTTCGGCCGCATCTGGGCTGGGCACCCCCTCATCCGCATCCCGACGGTCTATCCGAGCCACTCCGCGCGGCGCGTCCTTACCCAGTCTTTCGCTGAAGGTTTGAACTTCAAGGACTTCGTCAAGGCCGCACGCCCGGCCGAGAAGCGCCTCGCGGTCCTGGTCCTGAACGACTTCGTCTTCGACTCGATGCACCTCTTCTCGGCCTTTAACGGCGACCCCCATCCCGGGAACTACCTCTTCGCCCCTGACGGCGGGATCACCTTCTTAGACTTTGGTTGCACCAAGTATTTTGATGGCGCCTTCCTCGGCGACCTCCGCGACATCAACCGCGCGATTATCGAGGAAGATCTGCCGACCTTCGAGGCCGGTCTCTACAAGACCGGCATCATCTTGCCCGGCCGCAAGCTGGAGCAACCGACGACCTGGGACTTCTTCGCCTATCACGCGCGCCCCTTCGCCAAAGATGAGTCCTTCGCCTTCACCAGCGCGTACCTCAACGAGGCCGGCCACACGATGCGCCTTGAGAACGTGCGCAAGTTTAACCTCCCGCCGGACCTCATCTTTTTTAACCGCATCACCTTCGGCCTGAACGCGATCTTCACGACCCTCGGGGCCGACGAGAACTTCCATCAGCTCTATCGGCGCTACATCTACCCCGACGAGAACGCGCCCCCTTCCATCGCGGTCGCTGGCGTCGAGCTACCAGCACGCTTTATCCCCGCCCGCCCCTGGGCCGTCGAGGCCGAGCGCCCCTAACCGGGCGGCGATAAGTCGTCGGTTGGACCGGCGGCCCCGAGCCTGTCGATGGTCGCCCGGTTGTACCAAACGAGGTAGAGCCCCGGCAGAGCCGCGAAGGTCGAGATCCAGAAGTAGCCCTGCCAGCCCAGCTCGTCCGCGGTGGGCCCCGCCACTGGCCCGACGAGGACGCGCCCAAGCGCCGCCAGCGACGACAAGAGCGCGAACTGCGTCGCCGAGAAGCGCGTGTCACACATCGCCGTCAGGAAGGCCACGAAGGCCACCGAGCCGAGGCCAGTCGCGAGATTCTCGGCTGAGATCGCGACGATCAGCGAGGTCATCGACTTATCGTTGGCCGCCAACACGACGAAGACGATGTTGGTCAAGGCTTGCAGAATCCCAAAGCCCATGAGGGCCCGGTAAAGGGAAAGGCGCAGCATGAGCGCGCCACCCAGGAACATCCCAACGAAGACCGCGATGACGCCGACCGTCTTTCGCACCGCGCCGACCTCGGTGGGGCTGAAGTCGAGACCCCGACGCAGAAAGGCCGAGAAGAGGCTGGAACCAAAGGCGTCGCCCAGCTTGTAGAGAATGACGAGGGCGAGCAGGGCGCCGATGTGCTTGTAGGAGAAGACCTTCGCCCAAAAATTCAGCGTCGACCGCGCGACCGTCGGGGAGCCGTCGCCAAAACGTTCAGTTGAAAAGAGATTTCTCCAGGGCTCGACGATGGCCGCACGCAGGGTCTTTGGTGGCGCCAGCACCTTCTCGGTCGGCGCGAAGAGGGTCGCGAAGAGTCCGAGCGACATGAGCCCGGCCATCGTGAGGTAGGCGACGTCCCAGCCAGCGGTGTCGCCGATGATGGGGCAGATGGCGCCCGCGGCTAGCATGCCACCGCGGTAGCCGAAGGAGGCGAGGGCCGCGCCGAGGCCCCGCTCGCTGGCCGGGAGCACGTCCGTACGATAGGCGTCGACGACGATGTCCTGGGTCGCCGAGAAGAACGTGATGACCAGCGCTATCGCAGCGAGCGCCCCTGGCCCGCGCGCAGGGGAGCCCGCAGCCATGGCGATAAGGGCCAGGACGAGGGCAATCTGGCAGACCATCATCCACGCGCGCCGCCGCCCAAACCGGTCGAAAACGGGCGGTATGAAGCGGTCGACGAATGGACTCCAGAGGGGTTTTAGGGCGTAAGGCAGGCTGACGAGCGAAAAGAGCCCCATCGTCGTGAAGTCGATCGTGGTCAGCTGGCCCGCGCTGAGCACCGTCTGGCCACTGGGCATAAAGCTCAGGTGGTCGAGGGCGTCGAAGAGGCGCTGGTCAAGCCCCGCATCTGAGAGCCAGAGCGTGAAGGTGCCGCCGGTCAACTCGAAGGGCAGACCAGAGGCCAGCCCAAGGAGGACCAGCGCGATAAGCCGCTTCGCCCGAATCATTTGGACGGGAGACGGCGCCGAGGCGCTTGGCATCCGATGTCAGTCCGCGTCGTCGTCGAGGCAGTCGTCGTCCTCGACAGGTGCCGGCGCGGGGCGCGTCTTGGCATTTGGCGGGCGCATTATGCGCGGCTGGACCAAGATGCGGTTGAGGGACAGGGCGTCTTGACGACCGGCGAGGTCGGCCAGCGTCTTCTGATAGAGGATGCTCTCGACCACGTTCTTAACCTCGACCAAGAACTCTTTGATCACGCAGTGTTGTGGCCCAACCCGGATATTGCACGGGAGGTCGAGGATGGCGTCGATGCTGGTCAGCTGGCCTTCAAGGCACTGGATGACCTCGCCAACTGAGATCTCGGTCGACGGCCGTGACAGCCCATGCCCGCCGGACGGACCACGCGTCGCGCGCACGAGCCCCGCGGCGCGAAGGCGCGACAGGATCTGCTTGAGGTAGTGCGGCGGGATGTCCTGGACCTCGGAGATCTCCTGCGCCTGCAGCAAGTGCTCTCCGTCGGACTCTTTCATAGCCAGGTAGAGCATCGCGCGCAGCCCGTATTCGCCGCGGGTGGAGAGTTTCATGCCGGTGACCTTGCAGGACTCAGGTGGGGGCCAAAATGGGAGACTTTGACCGACAACGTCGCAGGGTCAACCCTAGCATGGAACGTCCGCCGCCGGACAGCACCAACCCGTGGCCGCCGCGGCGCCTTGACCGTCCACGCGAGCATCACTTCCCGTCGACGTAGTCCTCAGTGACGTAGGTCACCTCGACGTCGTAATTCAGGAATTTGCCGGCGAGGGGGTGGTTGAAATCCGCGAGGATGGTGTCGCGGCGGATCTCTTTCACGCGGTAGGTAAGCTCGGCGTTCTTCTCGGACCGGTAGCTGAAGCGCTGGCCCTCGACGAGCTCGAGGTGGGCCGGGAAGCCGGCGCGCGGCAGCTCTTTGACGAGCTTCGGGTCGTGCTGACCGTAGGCGTCGTCGGGCGCGATCACGATCCTCTTCGTCGCGCCGGGCTCGAGGCCGATGACCCCGCGCTCAAGGCCGGAGACCACATCGCCGCGACCACAGACGAACTCCAGCGGTGTCGTGGGTGTCGACGAGTCGATCTCGTTACCTTCATCGTCGGTAATACGGTATTGCACTCGCACAAGGCAGTTCTTCTTGACCTTCATGAGGCTCCCCGGGGACTTTTGGATGATTCCAGTTACCGACCTACGCGCTTAAACGTCAAGCGAAAACCTTGCCGTTCCAACTTCACCGGCGCCCCACCCGAAAAACGCGCCCTCGGAGGCAACCATGGCAAGATCACCAGACTCGAACCCCCTGTCGCAGCTACGCCGCTGGGCGCTGGCCGTCGCTGATCCCGAGGGCCCCAGCGGCGCGCTGCAACGGCGCGTCGCCGCCCGGGTCGAGCGCGTCCTAGCGGTGGCCGAGAGGGCCGCTGCGCTCGAGCTGCGCCTCTTGGAGCGCCTTGAGCCCATCGTCGAGAACCTCGGCGAGCTGGTGCGGATGCAGCTGGAAGAGGCTCGCGCCGCGAGGGCCGCCCGGCACGGCGAGGCCCCAAAAGGAAGAGACCCCCGCATCATTGATGTCGAGGGTCGCAAGTCCGAACCAGGGAAAGACGCTTAGACGGCCGCCTAGTTCAGTAGCTCTTTTTCGAGGGCCGCGATCTCATCGTCGAGGCTGTCGACCTTTCCACCGGGCTTGTCGGCGATCTCACCGATGGGGCTGGCCCCCGCGATGTTTCGTGTTGAAAAGACCGTGCGCCCGACCTTGGTCTGGCTGACCGCCGTCTTCCGGAGGCGATCGACGACGGCGAGCTCGGTCCAGATGCGCTGAGCGTGGAGCTCAACCCCGTGTCCGGTCTCGCGGACCTCGCCACGGATGTCTTCGGCGATGGCCCCGAGATCCCCGCGCAACTCATCGGTGCTCCAAGTACCAAAACCGACGGCCGCGATCTCGCGCTCGTCGCCGGGTAGCCTGACGGCCGTGCGGTTAGCGAAGATAAGCTTAAAGATCGCGATGCGTTTGCTCTGGCGGTCGTACTCGGGCTTGTTGGCCTTGTCGCGGATGGAGCGGCGGGCGCCGAGGAAGAGGAAGATGGCCGAGAACGTCAGGGGGAAGATGACGAGGCCGATGAGTGGCCCGATGCCGGTCATCTCAAAGGCCGGCATGACCTTGAACGCCACGAATAAGCCTAGAAGAATATTCACGAAGTTAAGGATCGGCACGACCTTCGAGGGGTTCGAGCGGAGGGTGTGCTCTTTTTGACGCACGTGCCAGAGGTAGCCGAGCTGGGCGACCTCCTCTTGAACCTCGGGCGCGCCTTGAAGAGCCAAGTTCGGGAAGCGATAGACGGCGATGCCCTCGTCGGTGAGATCCATCTCGCCGTCGTAGGTCGCGACGAGGCGCGTACCGATGTTGTCCGCGTCCTCGTAGGTGACGCCCAGCAGCGCGACTATGTCGGCGTTGCTGATGAAGCCACGCTTGGCTCGGATGTAGGTCAGCAGCTCTTTTTCGCGCTCGAGGGGGTTGCGCTTAATGCCGTCGGTCCCAAAGAGGTGAAACCAGGTGCGCTCGGACAGGCTGGGCTTCTTCTGTTCTTGTTTGCCGCCAAGGGTGTAGGGGTCCTCGCCCTTTTGGATGCGTTTTTCGACGTCGGTGTTGTAGCGGCGGCGCGCGCGGCCCGAGGACCAAGAGCCGTAGCCGCCATAGCCCCACGGCATGCCCCGGCCGAGCCAGAGGAAACTCATCCCGCCCCCACCATAACGGCGCGAAGAGGAGCGGCTGCTGCTGCTGCTGTTCTCGTTGGCCCGCGACATGGCCACAAAGAACGCAATGATCATGACCACATAGATGATAAAATAGACGATGACCATCGCGACGGTCCACGCCTTAAAGAACGCGATGAGCCACTGCTTGAACTTGGCTTTGCGGCGGCGTGACGCGTCCGCCTTGACGATGTCCTGGCGCGCGCTCAAGCCCTCGTCGAAGCGATAGATGAGGTTGCCAGAATCATCCACGTCGAGATCGCAGTTGTATTCGGCGACGACGCGGCTCAGCGCATCCTCGGCCAGATAGGGCGGCAGGCCCGTCAAGGCGACGATGTCACCGACGGTGAAAGGCCGATGCAGCGACGCGATGGCGTCGAGGACGGCCAGACGAGCGGCGTCGGGGCTCAGCTGGTTGGCGGTGTCGGTCACGGCGGATGCACTCATGGCGGGCTCCGGGGAGGTGTCTGGGGGCGGCGCGTGTCACCGAGTCGGGGACAGCGAGTCGAGCGCGGCTTGGGCTGCTTCGGCACATAAGGTAACGCACCGATGCCGCGCCGGGAAGGGGGCGACCGCGACAAAGGCGCCGAGGCCTTCGACGAGGACAGGTTCGTCGGGCGCAGTTTCGGCCTGTAGGACTGCGCGAAAGGACGCTAGCTGACCTGCAGCACCGTCAAGGGTGACGCCATCTAGCGCCCCACAGAGGGCCGCCGCTGCTGCCATGCAGAGAGCACAACCCTCGCCCTCGAAGCGCGCTGCTTGGACGACAAAGTTTTCGCGTTCGGGTCGGCAGCCGAGCTGAATTGTGAGGCGATCCCCGCAGCTTCGGTTGATCGCGGACCCCGTCAGGATCGCGGGGTAGGCGTCGTGAGCTAGCGCGCCTCGGTGGGTGTTGTCGCGAGCCCAGGCGACGATGGCCGGCGGATAGGGCGAGTTTGGTGGGGCAGCCATGGCCGGACGATGCACCGTCTGCGCGAGCGGGACAAGCAACGTCGAGAGCGGCCGAGCGCACAAAATCCCAAACATCCTGTTACAGCAGTAGCTTGCGTGCTTTTTCGAGGGCCGTGACGAGGCGGTCGAGGTCCGAGCGGCGTGAGTAGATCGCGAGGGAGGCGCGCGTCGTCGCCGAGACCTTGAAGTGGTGCATGACGGGCTCGGCGCAGTGATGGCCGACGCGAACGGCGACGCCCTCGAGGTCGAGGAGAGTGCCGAGATCGTGGGGGTGACATCCATTGAGTTCAAAGGATAGGATCGCCTGCTTGTGCGGGGCTGTCCCAATCAGGCGAAGACCAGGCACGGCCGAGAGGATCTCGGTGCCATAGGCCAAGAGATCGGCCTCATGGGCGCGGAGGGCGTCCCAATCGAGGGTCATCATCCATTCCGCTGCGGCGCCGAGACCGACCGCCTGCGCGATGGCCGGGGTGCCCGCCTCAAAACGCGAGGGCGGCTCGGCCCAGGTCGAACCCTCGAAGGAGACGGAGCGGATCATGTCGCCTCCGCCCTGCCAGGGCGGCATCGCGGAGAGGGCCTCGGGGCGGCCCCAGAGACCACCGATGCCTGTCGGACCAAACATCTTGTGGCCGGAGAAGGCGAAGAAGTCGCAGTTCAACGCATAGACGTCGAAGGGGCCATGCGGGACGACCTGCGCGCCGTCGACGAGGACGGTCGCGCCGAAGCTCTTGGCGCGGGTCGCCAGCTCGGCCACCGGGTTGACGGTGCCGAGGGCGTTTGAGGTGTGGATGATCGAGAGGATGCGGGTCTTCGGGCCAATGCAGCGCTCGGCCTCGCCGGCGGCGATCGCCCCGTCGTCGTCGAGCTTCATGACGACGAGCTTGGCCCCGGTCTCGGCGGCGATCAGCTGCCACGGCACGATGTTGGAGTGGTGCTCCATGCCGGAGATGACGATCTCGTCGCCGGGCTTCAGGTTGGCGCGGCCCCAAGCGTTGGACACGAGGTTGATGCTCTCGGTCGTGCCGCGCGTGAAGACCAGCTCGCTGTCTGACCTCGCGCCGAGGAAGCGAGCGACGCTGCGCCGGGCCGCCTCGTAGTGGTCTGTGGCGCGCTGGCTTAGCGTGTGCACACCGCGATGGACGTTTGAGTAATCCTTGGTATAGAAATTAACCAAGGCGTCGATGACGACCTGCGGCTTCTGCGTGCTGGCCCCGTTGTCGAGGTAGACCAGCGGACGACCATTAACCTCTTGGTTTAGCGCCGGAAACTGCGCGATGAGGGCTTCAAGATCGCTGTCACGCATCGCCAAGGTCTCCCGCGAACTCCGTCTCATTTGCGTCGTGGTCGAGCCCCAAGGCGGCCGCGATGATCGGCTGAGCGCCTTCGGGGGCGCGCGCGATCGCGTCGCGAATAAAGGCGTGGATCAACATGTCGCGGGCGACCACAGGCTCAAGGCCGCGAGAGATCAAATAGAACAGCTGGCGCGGGTCAAGCTGGCCGATGGTCGCGCCGTGAGATGCTTCGACCTCATCGCAATCGATGTGCAGCTCGGGCTTGGCGTTCGCGGTGGCGGTGGGCGACAAGAGGAGGCTGCGGGTCAGCTGGCGGGACTTGCAGTCCTTGATCTGCGCGCCGATTCGCACGCGCCCTAGGAAGGTCCCCGTCGCGCGCTGGTCAATGGCCCCGGCCCAGGTGGCGTGTGAGATCGTCCGCGCCGCGGCGTGGTCAAAGTCGATGAAGTGGTCAAAGCGGCTCTGGCCGGTCGGCATGTAGATCCCATCGACGACGGCCTCGGCGGCCTCGCCCAGGAGATGCACATGGGCCGCGGTTCTGGCTGCGCCGCCGCGGGCTGTGGCCGTAAATGCGCGCCAAGAGGCCCCGCGCCCAAGCTGGGCGTCGATGTGCTCGACGTGGCAGGCCCGCGTGTCATCGGCGATGATGATCGCGTGCTGCAACGTGGCGTCGGCCCCGAGGACGACCGACGTCACGACATTCGTGAAGACCTCGCCTTCGCTGCGGTACTCGACGATGACGGTCGCCTCGGCGCCCGCGCCGAGACGCAGGGCCAGACGCGGATGTGAAAACCCGGCGCCGAGGCTCATGACGACGATTCGAATAGGCTCTTTGATCTTCGCGTTCTGCGGGACCTCGACCACGATAGTCTCGTGACCAAAGGCCGCATTGGCCGCCTCGAGTCCGTCGGCCCACACGCCCTTCGGCCCGACTGCGCCCGGCGTCACATCGCCGTGCGCGTGGACAGACACCAGCCCGCCCGCCTGAATCGCCGGGCTGAGCTCGGTGTGGACGCGGCCGTTGATGATAGTCCAGGCCGAAGAGTCGGCATCGCTTGTGGCGACGGGCATTGCCGCAGGCGCCTGCGAGGCGCCCGGGTCCATCCCCTCAAAAGCGCGGAGAGGGAAGTAGCGCCAGGCCTCAAGGCGCGGCGAGGGCCAACCGAGTTGGGCCCAAGCGTCATGCGCCATAAGAGGCGCGGTGTTCGCTGCTGTATCAGACATCGTAACTTTTCCTCAAGTGACGCGGCCACTTAGGCTGCGGCGACCTCTTGGCGGACCCAATCATAGCCGCGGGCTTCGAGCTCTTTGGCGAGGTCGGCCCCGCCGCTCTTGACGAGACGGCCGTCCATCAGGACGTGGACATAATCGGGCGTGATGTAATCGAGCAGGCGCTGATAGTGCGTGATGACGATCAGGGCGCGCTCGGGGCTTCGGAGGGCGTTGACGCCATCAGCGACGGCTTTCAGCGCGTCGATGTCGAGACCGGAGTCGATCTCGTCGAGCAGCCCAAGGCGGGGTTCGAGCATGGCCATCTGCAGGATCTCGTTCCTCTTCTTTTCTCCGCCGGAGAAGCCCGTGTTGACCTCGCGGCGCGCGAGCTCGGGGTCCATCTTCACGAGGGCCAGCTTCTTCTTCAGAAGGCGCAAGAAATCCGCGCCGTTAAGCGGGGTCTCGCCGCGCGCCTTGCGGTGGGCGTTGAGCGCCGTCCGCAAGAAATACTGGTTCTGCACGCCGGGGATCTCGACCGGGTACTGGAAGGCCAGAAAGATGCCGGCCCGCGAGCGCTCGTGCGCTTCAAGTTCCAGCAGATCCTGACCATCATAGTCGATGGTGCCCCCGGTGACCGTGTAGCCCGGACGACCCGCCAAGATATTGGACAGGGTCGACTTTCCGGCGCCGTTTGGCCCCATGATGACGTGCACCTCGCCCGGATTCACGGAGAGGTTGAGGCCCTTAAGGATAGGGGTGTCACCGGCATTAGCGGCGAGATTGGTAATAGTCAGCATGGCATGTCCATGGTGTTGAAAGTGATTGTTCAGCCGACCGCGCCTTCAAGCGAGATCTCGAGGAGCTTCTGCGCCTCGACGGCAAATTCCATCGGCAGCTCGCGGAAGACCTCGCGGCAAAAGCCGTTCACGATCAATGAGACCGCGTCCTCGGCGGACAGACCGCGCTGCTGTAGGTAAAAGAGCTGGTCCTCGCTGATCTTCGAGGTCGTGGCTTCGTGCTCGACCTGGGCCGAGGCGTTCTTGACCTCGATGTAGGGCACGGTGTCCGCGCGGCACTGGCCGCCGATGAGGAGCGAGTCGCACTGCGTGTGATTACGAGCGTTTTCGGCGCCTTTTAAGATCTTGACCGAGCCACGATAGGTCTGCTGTCCACGCATCGCCGAGATGCCCTTAGAGACGATCGTCGAGGTCGTGTCGCGGCCGATGTGGATCATCTTCGTGCCGGTGTCGGCCTGTTGAAGGTTGCTGCTCAACGCGACCGAGTAGAACTGCCCAATCGAGCCATCGCCTTGCAGGATGCAGCTTGGGTACTTCCATGTGATGGCGCTGCCCGTCTCGACCTGGGTCCACGAGATCTTGCTGTTGCGACCTTTACAGAGGCCGCGCTTCGTCACGAAGTTGTAGATCCCGCCCTTGCCTTCGGCGTCCCCGGGGTACCAGTTCTGGACGGTCGAGTACTTGATCTGGGCGTCATCCATGGTGATCAGCTCGACCACGGCGGCGTGCAGCTGGTTCTCGTCGCGCTGGGGCGCCGTACAGCCCTCGAGGTAGGACACGTAGCTGCCGGCCTCGGCGATGATCAGCGTACGCTCGAACTGCCCGGTGTTTTTGGCGTTAATACGGAAGTAAGTCGACAGCTCCATCGGGCAGCGGACGCCCTTTGGGATGTAGACAAAGGACCCGTCCGAGAAGACCGCCGCGTTTAGGGCCGCGAAGAAGTTGTCGGTGTGGGGCACGACCGAGCCGAGATACTGGCGCACGAGGTCCGGGACCTCTTTGACGGCCTCGGAGAACGAACAGAAGATGACGCCCGACTCGCGGAGCTTGGCCTTAAAGGTCGTGACGACCGAGACCGAGTCGAAGACCGCGTCGACGGCGACGACGCCGGCCAGCATCTCTTGCTCGCGGAGCGGGATCCCGAGCTTCTCGTAGGTCCGCAGCAGCTCGGGGTCGACCTCATCGAGAGACTTCAGCGCCGGCTTCTGCTTCGGCGCCGAGAAGTAGCTGATGCCGTCGTAATCGACCGGCGTGTAGTTCACGTGGGCCCACGTCGGCTCGGTCATGAGGCGCCAGGAGCGATAGGCCTTTAGACGATACTCAAGCAGCCACTCGGGCTCTCCCTTCTTCGCCGAGATGGCGCGCACGACATTCTCGTCGAGGCCCGGCGGGAAGGTGTCGGACTCGACCAAGCTCTCGAAGCCGGCCTCATAGCCGCGCTGCAGGCGATCATGGACGGCGTCCATGGAGGGCGATGCGTCG
>Ga0105050_10003603_pt1 | contig 21316 bp, 20 predicted proteins | sample FRY01_FD_78088 | JGI IMG/M metagenome (GOLD analysis project Ga0105050, IMG submission 78088) | Freshwater microbial communities from Lake Fryxell liftoff mats and glacier meltwater in Antarctica - FRY-01 | ecosystem: Environmental > Aquatic > Freshwater > Ice > Glacier meltwater ...
AGATATCAAAAATTGATATTTTTGAAGATAATTACGAACTAAGGTTAGATCTTGATTGTTATTTCTCATATAAACAAAATTAAATATTCTTAATTTTGTCCGCGAATTAGTTAACCTTTACAAGTTCGAGCACAGTCGAGAACTATTTGTGTTACAAATCATCTTTCAAATCGTTATATAAATAAGTAAAAAAAGAATTATTCTTAATTATTTAGGAAAATTTTTTTTATCTAAAGCAACCATTTCAAAATATTTGTAGTCTATATATTTGTAAGGCGTTTAAAAATCATCAAACCGGATTGAAAATTATACCATTGCATAACCAAACAAATCAGCTAATTACTGATGCGATCAAACAAAAAAGAGAAGCGCAACAAGAGTTGTTCGAGTTGTATTCTCCTAAAATGTTAGGTGTTTGCAGGCAATATGTAAAAGATTTACATCATGCAGAAGATATGATGTTATCAGGGTTTTTAAAAGTCTTTACACATCTTCCTCAATTTAAAAACGAAGGAAGTTTTGAAGGTTGGATTCGAAGAATTATGGTAAATACATGTATCTCGTATTTGCGAAAAAAGAATCCTGTACAATTATCGGATGAAGAATATGTGTTTGATAAACAAGCTATAGATAGTTTAGAAAGCACAGAATTACAAGACATTCAGACGTTAATTGATGAATTACCGACAGGTTACAAAATGGTGTTTAATTTATATGCAGTTGAAGGTTATAAACACGCCGAAATTGCCAAAGAATTAAACATTACAGAAAGCACCTCGAAAACGCAATTATTTAAAGCGAGAAAATGGTTGCAAGCACAATATATTAGAATGAATAAAACAGCAAATGGAGACAAATAATATCGACAAAATTGTTAAAGATTCGTTAGAGTCTAGAACAATTCAGCCATCAAATTCTTCTTGGGAACGATTGAGTAGTCAATTAAATATTGCTCAAGAAAAGAAACGTAAAAATTGGTTTTTATATGTTGGTTATGCCGCATCAGTTCTACTAATCATTTCAGTAGCTTTTTTTATGAATACTGATGACGTTTCTGAACCGATTACACCAAACACAATAGTTATATCGCCAATTATTGATACAGTAAAGTTTGTAAAACCAACAATTGAAAATACAGTTAAAACAGAAACTGTACTTGTAAAAGTAGAAAAGTCATTAGAAAAGCAGCCTGTCATTTCGAAAAGAGGAATGATTGAGAAATCTAAAAAGCATAAATCAACAGATATAAAAGTGCCGAATGTTGTTAAAGAAAATTCTATAATTATAATAGCCAATCATACTATTGATATCACAAAAGAAATACAAAATTCAGCAAAACAAAACAGCATTATGATAGATAGTAATTCGTTGTTAAAGTCTGTAGATCAAACAGAAACCAAAGTAACAGAAACAACAATTACAATTCCGAAAGATAAAAAGAAACTCTTTCAGCAAAGTAATATAAAAGTCAATAGTGATGCTTTGTTATATGCGATTACAAATCCAGATAAAGATATCAACGAGTTTTATAAAAAATACAATATTAACAGAAACGATGTCTTAAAAAATATTCAAATAGAACTGAATAAAGTAAACTTAAAAATAGATGCAAATACATTATTAACCGATGTAGAAAAAAGGATTGATGAAGAAACATTTAAGAAAAGCTTTATGCAAGTTGTAAAAGGTAAAATTACAGGATTAGCAACCGCTATTGCTACAAGAAATAATTAAAAATAAAATCTAAACATTACATAACAAATACTCTAAATAGATAAAAAAATGAAAAAAACACTACTCATACTTCTGTTGTTTTGTACAACGATTGCTTTTTCTCAAGAGAAAAATTTTGAAGACGAAGTAAAAAAAATCTCAAATAGAATTGAGTTGATTACAAAAACTGAAAAAGCTGCTTTAAAAGAAAAAGTAGAAAAAATAAACGAACGATTAGTGAAAAAAGAAATTACTTCTGAAGAAGCGCAACGTTTAAAAAAAGAAGCCGCAGATTTTCATGCAAAAGTTATTTCTGATAAAGTAGCTATAGAAGAGCAAAAATTGCAATTATTGGTACAAGATAAAGCCAACGGAAAAATAAAAAGTGTACAAAAAGAAACAGATTTAGATGATAACGAAGATTCTTTTACAATAGGAAGCAAAACCTTTAGAATTCGTGTAAACGATACTGAAGATTACGATTCTAGAAGAAATAATCGCTGGAGAGAAAGAAAAACAAGATGGGAAAATAAAGGTAAAAGAAATAGAAGTACAACTTCTCAGTTTGTCTTTGCAATGGGAGTAAATAATGTGTTGGTAGATAATCAATTGTCTTCTTTAGAAACGTCTAAGTATCAATTTTGGCAATCACATTTTTACGAAGTAGGTTTTACTTGGAAAACTCGTTTTGATAAAGAGGCGTCTAAGTTGTATTTAAAATATGGATTGTCTTTTTTATGGAACAATTTAAGAGCAGAAGATAATAAATATCACGTTGTAAACGGAAAAATGACAGATTTAGTTGTGCATCCAGAAAACTTATCAGAAAACAGATTACGCCATGTTCAAATGAATTTTCCTGTGCATCTTGAATGGGATTTTTCTAGAAATAGTGAATATTCTGACGGATATAAAAGAGACAGAACGAATCAATCTGTAAGATTAGGAATTGGTGCTTTTGCAGGATTTAAATTAGGAACACGTCAATATATAGAATACATAGATATAAACGGAACTAAAGTAGAAGAGCTGCAAAAAGACAACTTTAATATGAATATTTTTAACTACGGTGTAAGTGCTTATGTAGCATATAGAAGCACAGGTTTTTACGTAAAATATGATTTAAATCCGTTGTTTAAAAACACAAATGTTAGAAATATTTCTATGGGAATTCGTTTTGATTTCGATTAATTTTACGGCCACCAATTCACGAATTTTAAATTATAATTTGTGAATTGGTGGCAATTATTTTCGCCTCTTTTTCTCCCACTCTTTTCGCATGTCGGTAGATAAAATTCCTGTTCCGTCGTGTTTCCAGCCTGGCGGTTTCAATAAATATCTTAGCTTATTTAAAATAGAAGTTTTGGAAGTAAACACATCTTTTAATAAACCAAACCATTCTGAAAATGCAACCTTAATAGGATTAAACGTGTTGATATTCTTCACCAATCCGTAGACAGGTTTTTCAACTTCTGGCTCAAATGTTCCGAAAATACGATCCCAAATAATAAAGATACCTGCAAGGTTTCTATCTAAATACTGAGGATTTGTTGCATGATGAACTCTGTGATGACTTGGCGTATTAAAAAAGGCTTCAAACCATTTTGGTAATTTAGTGATCAATTCTGTATGAATCCAATATTGATATAACAAACTAATTGACATCATAACTAAGATCATTACTGGATGAAACCCGATTAAAACCAACGGAACCCAAAAGACAAAAGAGGTAAAACTTCCTGTCCAAGTTTGACGTAAAGCTGTACTTAAGTTATATTTCTGAGAAGAATGATGCACAATATGACTCGCCCAAAAAAATCTATTTTCATGACTTATTCTATGAAACCAGTAATACACAAAATCTTCTGCAAATAAAATTAAAATCCAAGACCACCAAACAAATGGAATTTCAAATAGGTGAAACGAATTATAAACCAAATAAAAAACTACCAAAACCATCGCTTTACTAATCAAACCAATAGCAACATTTCCTAGTCCCATTACAATAGAAGTAGCAGCATCTTTGTATTCATACTCCTCCATTTTCACCTTTACGGTTAAGATAACCTCTATAATAACAGTTGCTATAAAAGCAGGAATTGCGTAATGAATTAAGTTCGGAAATTCTGGTATTTGCATATGCTGATTATTTACTGTAAAAATATGACAAATATTATAGATGAAAGTTGCATTGGTTAATGGAAAAAAGTCATTATATTTGCAGCCTTAAAAATAAATTAAAACAATTACTTATGAATCATTACGAAACTGTTTTCATTTTGAATCCCGTTTTATCTGATACTCAGATAAAGGAAACAGTACAAAAGTTTAATGACTATTTGGTTTCTAAAGGTGCCGAAATGATTTCTAAAGAAGATTGGGGCTTAAAAAAATTAGCGTATCCAATCCAAAAAAAGAAAAGTGGGTTTTACCACTTATTTGAATTCAAAATGGCTGGAGAAGAAATTTCTTCATTCGAACTTGAATTCAGAAGAGATGATAGCGTTATGCGTTATTTAACTGTTAAATTAGACAAACATGCTGCAGCTTGGGCTGAAAAGAGAAGTGCACGTGCAAAATCTGCTAAAAAATAAGAGATATGTCATCTATAGAGCAACAAGCAAAAGAAAATAAGCAGGGAGAAGTAAGATACTTAACTCCGCTTGACATTGAAACTAAAAAAGAAGCAAAATACTGTCGTTTTAAGAAAAACGGAATGAAGTATATCGATTATAAAGATGCTGACTTCTTAATGTATTTAGTAAATGAGCAAGGTAAAATTTTACCTAGACGTTTAACAGGAACATCATTAAAATATCAACGTAAAGTTGCACAAGCTATTAAACGTTCTCGTCATTTAGCTTTAATGCCATATGTTGGAGATATGTTAAAATAAAAAAAGAAGAAGCATTATGGAATTAATATTAAAACAAGACGTAGAAAATATAGGTTTTAAAGATGATGTTGTAACTGTGAAAAACGGTTATGGTAGAAACTTTTTAATCCCACAAGGATATGCAATATTAGCGACTTCTTCTGCAAAAAAAGTATTAGAAGAAACGGTAAAGCAACGTGCTTTTAAAGAAGCTAAAATAATTGAAGATGCTACTAAAATAGCTAATACAATTAAAGGATTAGAAATTAAGATTACATCTAAAGTTGGTTCAGGAGACAAATTATTTGGTTCTGTAAACAATGCAGATGTTGCTGAAGCAATCGCAAAAGAAGGAACTGAAATAGATAGAAAATTTATTAAAGTTGCTGGAGGATCAGTAAAAAGATTAGGTAAATACAATGCAACTGTAAGATTACACAGAGCAGTAGTTGCAGAAATTACTTTTGATGTAGTTGCTGAATAAGCAATTGTTAATAATATCTTAAAAAAAGAGAGTTTACTAGATGCTAGTAAACTCTTTTTTTTACGCTAATTTTATAATACAAGCATACACATTTAACTCTAATTTAAAAGATACATTTGTATATGATTCTAGTTTATTATCTAGATGGTAAATACAATTTAGATTGAGATATTCTTTCTAATTCATTTTAAACATAGATATTTGGAGAGTCCCAAAATTGGAACGTTTTTTTAATTCAAGTCAATGAAATACAGACAACTAACTAAAGAACAATTTGAATCTTTACACGAAGAATTTGCACTTTTTTTAGCATCGCAAAGTATTGATGCAAAAGAATGGAATGAATTAAAGAAAGTAAAACCTCAAGTTGCAGAAGATGAAATGAATGTGTTTTCTGATGTTGTTTGGGACGATGTTTTAAACAAAACAACCAATCTAGAACATTTTTCTAAGCAAAGTGTAAACTTGTTTAAATGTGACTCAACTAAAATTCATAGAATTTTTGTAAAAATAAATAAAGATATTAATCTACTTGAGCAAGAAGGTTTTAAATGGTTATTGTCCAATCCTACAGATAATTCTGTTGAGTATTTTAACGGAACAAAAAAATATGCTTCAGAAAGAAATATAGAAATATTTGATTTGATAGAAAAAGGAAGCTCAGTTGCTAAAGGAGAACTATACGACTATTTTAGCCGATTAATTTCTAAGTAATTCATTTTGTCATTTTTTGTCATTCTGATGAAGAAAGAGGAAGAATCTCATGAAGTATACCTTTTATTGAAGAGATTTATCGACTTCACTTCGTTGTGCTCGAAATGACAAAAACCTCAAAATGGCATTGTCATTCCTGTGAAGACAGGAATCCAAAATTAGTTTTAGAGCATTAATTTAGGTTCTATAGATTCCCGTTTACACGGGAATGACAAGTCAATTTAAACTTGTAATAGTTTTAATAATTTTTCCGTTCCAGAACTAGCAACGTCTTGTATAATAGTAAGGTTATTATACTGATCCTCAGAAATAGATGGTTTTGGATCAATAAAATAGATTTTTACATTAGGTTTTGTATAGCTAATTAAACTTGCTGCTGGATACACTTGCATAGAAGTACCAATAATTACTAAAACATTTGCCTGTAAGGTTATTTCTGCTGCTTTTTCTAACAAAGGAACATCTTCTCCAAACCAAACGATATTTGGTCTTAATTGCGAGTTTTCTTCACATAAATCGCCCAATACTAAATCTTTCTCCCAATTGTAAATCAAATTTAAATTTGCAGTACTTCTTACTTTTAACAATTCGCCATGTAAATGCATAATATTTGAACTTCCAGCTTGTTCGTGTAAATTATCTACATTTTGTGTAATAATAGTCACATTAAAATATTTTTCTAATTCTTTTAGATTCAAATGCGCTTTATTTGGTTTTACGGACAACAATTGTCGTCGTCTTTGATTGTAAAAATTTAATACCAATTCTGGGTTTTTATAAAAACCTTGAGGAGAAGCAACTTCCATAATATCGTGCCCTTCCCACAAACCATCTGCATCTCTAAACGTATTAATTCCGCTTTCTGCGCTAATTCCTGCTCCTGTTAAAACAACTAAATTTTTCATTAAAATAAATGTATGCAAAAATATGATTTTATAATCCGTTGTGTATTTTGATTTAAAACATAAGTTACAATGTCAGTTCGAGTGATTTTTTTTGTGAGATTCAGCGCAATCGAAATCAAAAAAAACTGTATCGAGAACTAGTTTACAAATAAAATTCTTATTCTCGATACAAATTTCACTCATTTTCAATCGTAAAATTCACTCTAACTGACAGAATTTTAATCAAAAATATAATTTTTATAGTATGTTTGTGAAAAGCATTTGTCTACCCTATGATTGATATTCAGTTTTTAAACTATTTAGAAAATTTTGTTAGTGATAAACGAAAAGAGACGTTTCATAAAGTTTTAGAACAAAGAACTAGACATTTTACAGTTGTTTTAGAAGATATTTTTCAACCTCACAATTCTAGCGCAGTAATACGGAGTTGTGATATTTTTGGATTACAAGATGTTCATATTATTCAGAATAAATATTCGAGCAGAGTTTCTCGTTATGTCGCAAAAGGTTCCCAAAAATGGTTAGATATTAAAAAGTATAACATATCAGCAACAAATACGCAAGATTGTTTGGATGCTTTACGAAATGATGATTATCAAATTATAGCAACAACGCCACATAATGATTCTTGTGTGTTACACGAATTTGACATTACAAAAAAAGCTGCTTTTGTATTTGGAGTAGAGAAGGAAGGCGTTTCTGAATATACGATGAAGCAAGCAGATGGATTTTTAAAAATACCAATGGTTGGTTTTACAGAAAGTTTAAATATTTCTGTTGCTGCAGCCATTATTTTACAAGATATTACTACAAAATTGAGAGCTTCTACTATTGATTGGAAATTATCAAAAAAAGAAAAAGAAGAACTATATGCTGATTGGATACAAAAATCGATAAAAAGTATTCAAAAAATAACTGAGCATTATGAGAATGAAGTAAAAAAGTAGAAAAGTAGTTTTGTTCATTCGATTTCTATGACATGGCAAAGTGATTTTGATAAATAACTTGATTTTTAATAGAGATAAAAATATAATAAATAATTTTATTATATTTATTCCCATTTTTAACTTTAATCAATTATAACATGAAAACCAAACTATTTACCAAGCTCTTTCTTGTCTTAGTGTTATTTACAACTACACTAATTGCTCAAGAAAAGGTTGAACAGAAAAAAGATACAACAAAGGCAGCAACAAAAGAATTGCCTCTTGAACCAGAAAGAAAATTATCATTTAATACCCAACAAGGAACTTGGATGTCTTTAGATGTTCATCCAAACGGAAAAGAAATTATTTTCGATATGATGGGAGATTTATATACAATTCCTATTTCTGGAGGAAAAGCAACAAAAGTAACCAAAGGAATGGCGTATGATGTTCATCCTAGATATAGCCCAGACGGAAACTCTATTGTATTTATTTCCGACAAAAGCGGTTCAGATAATATTTGGATTAGAGATTTAAAAACCAATGAAGAAAAACAACTAACCAAAGATAGTGATCAAAAACATTTTTCTGCAGACTGGAGTCCAGACGGAGATTATATTTTGGGAGTAAAAGGGAGAAGAAATATAAAACCCTATTTATATCACAAAGATGGTGGTTCTGGAGCAAAATTAATTTCTGAACCAGCTAATTTAAAAGTAATTGACCCCGCTTTTGGAGCAGATGGAAGATTGATTTATTTTTCTTCTAGAAGTGGAGCTTGGAATTATAATGCTCAATTACCTCAATATCAAATTATGACATTTGATCGCAACGATGGTTCTACAGAAACCATAACTTCTAGATATGGTTCCTCTTTTACACCAACACTTTCTAAAGACGGAAATTGGCTAGTCTTTGGAAGTAGATTTGAAGATAAAACAGGTTTGATTCTTCGTAACTTAAAAAACGGTGAAGAAAAATGGTTGGCATATCCAATTCAAAGAGACGATCAAGAATCGATGGCAACATTAGGTGTACTACCAGGAATGGATTTTACTCCAGATAGTAAAAATTTAATTACTTCTTATGGTGGAAAAATGTATTCTATTTCATTAGCAACAAACAATGCAACTGAGATTCCGTTTAATGTAGATGTAAATATTGAGTTAGGTCCAATGGTTTCTTTTAAATATCCGATTGATGATGCTCCAGAAGCATTTGTAACTCAAATTAGAGACGCAGTTCCTTCACCAAATGGGGAAATGCTTGCTTTTACTGCATTAAATAGATTGTATGTGATGGATTTTCCTAACGGAAAACCAAAACGTTTAACAGAAAATGATTTTACAGAAGCACAACCTTCTTGGTCTCCGGATAGTAAAAACCTTGTTTTTACAACTTGGAAATATGGTGAAGGACACTTGTATAAAGTAAATGTTTCTGGAAGAACGAAACTTGAAAAGCTAACTAATGAATCAGGTTTTTACAGCAAACCAGCTTGGTCATATAATTCTGATAGAATTGCATTTTTAAAAGGAAGTACTCAAGAATTTGAGGATGCAATTGGTAATTCTAATCCAGTAAATGAAATTGCATGGATTTCAACAAATGGAGGAAAAATTACTGTGATTGACAGAACAAAAGGAAGAGCAAATATTCATTTTGCTAAAATTGATGATAGAATTTATATGAACCATGGCAGTAATGGTTTAATATCAATTCGTTGGGACGGAACAGATGAAAAATCGCTTTTAAAATTGACAGGAATTACAACATACGGTTCTTCTGATATTTTTGGTGAAGAACACGGAATTTTACCCAATGAAATAGAAGGTTGGAGAGAAAACAACAAAGCTTCTACGCCACAAGAAATTAGAATTTCTCCTGATGGAAAAAATGCCTTGGCAAAAATTAACAATGATATTTATTCCGTGCTAATTCCTAAAACAGGAACTACACCTTTAATTTCTTTAGCAGATGCAAATAAAGCGGCTTTTCCTGCTCAAAAATTAACAATTATGGGTGGTGAATTTCCAGCTTGGTCTTCAGATAGTAAAAATGTGCATTGGTCATTAGGATCAAGTCATTTTGTTTATAATTTGGATAAAGGAAAAATTTTTGTAGATAATTTAGCCGCAGAAAAAAAGAAAAAAGAGAAAGAAAAAATAACGGATAAAAAAGCAAAAGAAGAACCAGAAGAAGAAACAAAGTTTAAAGCTGATGAATATCTTATAAAAGTTGGATATAAAAAAGTAATACCAAAAGGAACAATATTATTAAAAGGAGGTAGAATTATTACCATGAACGGTAATGAAGTAATTGAAAAGGGAGATGTTTTAATCGTAAATAATCGAATTCAAAAAGTTGGAGTATCAGGAAGTTTTAATGTTCCAAATAGCGCTAAAGTAATAGATGTTTCAGGTAAAACGATTACTCCAGGTTTTGTAGATACCCACGCACACATGTGGCCAAACTGGGGAATTCATAAAAATCAAGTTTGGATTTATTCTGCAAACTTAGCTTATGGAGTTACAACAACAAGAGATCCACAAACTGCAACTACAGATGTATTAACATATTCGGATATGGTTGATGCAGGAATGATGCACGGACCAAGAGTTTATAGCACTGGTCCAGGAGTTGGTTATTGGGCATATAATATTAAGAGTTTAAATCATGCTAAAGATGTTTTAAAACAATACAGTGAATATTACAATACAAAATATATAAAGATGTATGTTGTTGGAAATAGACAGCAACGTCAATGGGTTATAATGGCTGCCAAAGAATTAAAACTAATGCCAACAACAGAAGGTTCATTAGATTTTAAAATGAATATGACACAATTATTAGATGGATATCCAGGACACGAACATTCGTTCCCAATTTACCCAATTTATAAAGATGTGATAGAAAGCACAGCGTTTTCTAAAATGGCTGTAACACCAACATTATTAGTTTCATATGGTGGTCCTTGGGCAGAAAACTATTATTATTCTAGAGAAAATCCATATCATGATAAAAAAATGCAATATTTTACGCCTTATGAAGAATTGGCAAGTAAATCTAGAAGAAGACCAGGTTGGTTTATGGATGAAGAACATGTGTTTCAAAAACATGCAGAGTTTATGAAAGATTTAGTGGAAGCAAATGGATTAGCAGGAATTGGTAGCCACGGACAATTACAAGGACTTGGTTTTCATTGGGAACTTTGGTCTGTAGCAAGTGGAGGAATGAAAAATTTAGATGCATTAAAAGTAGCTACAATTTCTGGAGCAAAAGCATTAGGATTAGATACCGATTTAGGAAGTATACAAGAAGGGAAAGTAGCAGACATTCTAATTATGGATAAAAACCCGTTAGATAATTTAAGAAACACAACTACACTTAAATATGTGATGAAAAACGGCGTTCTTTATGACGCAAACACTTTAGATGAGATTGTACCAGTAAAAAAGAAAGCTCCAATTTTTCATTGGCAAACAAAGAAACCAGTTAATTTACCAGGGATTAAAAAGTAATAGATACGCATAAAAGCCTACTTAAAAGTAGGCTTTTTTTATTTAATATTGTGCAGGCTTTTTTGCCATTTCTGATGTAAAAAAAGATTTAAAATAGTTAAAGTCTTTTTCTTTATCATCTGTAGTATAATAGGGTTCAGAGAATTTTACTTGTTTGTTTCCAAAGTCCAACGTTGCCATTACAATTGGCACCTTTGCCCCTTTAGCAATATAATAAAAACCTGTTTTCCACTTAGCTACTTTTTTTCTTGTTCCTTCAGGAGATAAAGCCAATCTAAATTCTTCTTTTGCGTTAAATACATCTACAATTGCATCCACCAAATTGTTGTTTTTAGATCTATCAACTGGTGTACCGCCTAAGCTTTTAAAAAAAAATCCAAACGGACCTTTAAATAAAGAGTTTTTACCGATAAAATTGATTTTAATTCCAGAAGTATTTCTTGCTAAAATTCCGATTGGAAAATCTTGCCAACTAGTATGTGGAGCAGCAATAACTATATATTTTTTAATATTTTTAGGGAAATCGCCAACCAATTTCCAACCTAAAATAGTTTTAAAAATAAATTTTGAAATCATAAAGTAGCTATAAGTTTACAAAAAAAACACTTATTATTATGTACACAAATATAAAACTCTTAATTTTATAATCTTCAATATTTAATATTTAAATAGTTTATGGAAATGATAGTATATATTATCGTAGGAGCTGTGATTGGTGGCGTTTTAGGTTTTTTTATTTCTAAATCAAAATTTGTAAAAGAGATTTCTACTTTAAATGAAAAGAACAGTCATCTTGATGAGATTAATGGAAAATTAGAAGATACTAATTTTCAACTAAATGAAAACCTCAAGGCTTTGCAAGTAGATAAAAATAAGCTTAATTCTGATATCGCTGTAAAAGAGAGTGAATTAAAAAACTTACAAAGAGATATAGATATCCTTAACACAAAATTAAAGCCTTTTGAAGAATTGAAAAACTCTAAGGACAAATTAGAGAACACTCTAAAATTGATTGAGGAAGAAAGAAATACATTAAAAGATAAAAATACTTCATTGAAAAAAGATGAGGAAAACAGAATTAAACAATATGAGAAAAATATTGAAGCAACAAACACTTTGCAAGATTCATTAGAAAAAGAAAAAACTAGATTAAATGATGAACGAGTTAATAATGAAAGAGTTAAACTAGAAAAGCTTAAAGAAACTTGGAGTGAGCATGAAAAAGATGTAGAAAATCATATTAGATTAATATGTAAGAACAATGTAATAAAATACGTTGAAGGTAAAGATTTTCCATATTCTGGAATAAAACCAGATAATACTATTGAAATCCTTGATCAACTAGTGATTTTTGATGCGAAAAGTCCAGCAAATGAAGATTTAAATAATTTTCCTAAATATATAAAACTTCAAACAGAAAGCTTAAAGAAATATGCTAAACATAAAGATGTGAAAAATGATTTATATCTAGTTATTCCATCTAATACAACACATATAATAAAAGAATATATATATAATATTGGTGATTATAATGTTTATATAATAACTAAAGACTCTTTAGAACCTATAATACTTAGCCTTAAAAAGATTGAAGAGTATGAATTTGCAGACAAGTTAAGTCCAGAAGAAAGAGATAATGTTTGTCGAATTATTGGAAAATTCGCTCATACTACAAAACGTAAAATACAAATTGAACAGTTTTTTGCTAATGAATTTCTAGAAATTCTACAAAAAAGCAAAACGTTACTTCCTAGAGAAATATTAGAAACTGTTATTAAGTTTGAAGATGCGGAAAGATTAAATCCTCCAATGGAAAAAAGAAACAAAAAAATATTAACTCAAGATTTAATTGATAAATCAAATGAATTAAATAAAGAAATCGAATTAAGGGAAATACCACAAATTGAAGCAAATATTTATTATAAAGACAAACCTAAAACAGGTAACTAAACCTTTAATTTTTTCACCAACTTCTCTATAGTTAACCCTTGTGCAATAATTGAAAATATCACTAGAACATAGGTTCGGTAATTACTAAGAATAAATTTCTGTGTATATCGTTTGTTAATCTTAAAGCCTAAGAGATTGAATTTCCGCTACGCAATCTGCCTCAAGTCATAATTAAATTGGTGTTTGGCACAAAATCTAATTTCTTTTTAAAGATATTTATCGGAATTAATAATGACAAAAAAAGTAGCTAAAAAGTTTTTAACCAACCTGCAATACTCATTCTAGATACATTTGTTACAAGTACTTCATGTTCTAGTTCATTACTTTTAAAAAAAACACATTTTTGATTTTCTGGTGATATGATTTGAACTTCCAATTTTTGATGAATTTTTAACTCTCCACCATTTTCCTTTACCCAGCCTTCATTTAAATACATAATCATAGAAAAGGCTCTACCGTTATCTGATTTAAATTGATCGATATGTTTTTTATAAAAAGCACCTTTTTCGTATAAAGCATAATGAAACTCATAGCTTTTGATTCCAGTAAAACAGGTGCTATTTAAATACAAAACAAAAGAATCTATCAACTCAAAAAATAACAATTCAGTTTCATTATTATCTTTTTTATCTAACCAAAATATTTTATCTCTTCTAATTTTTTTATCTTTAGTTGATACATAACCGTTTCCGATACCTGCCCTTTTTAATGCTTTTTGATTATAAAGAGCTACTAAGTTTAATTTTAATTGTAACGCTAAATCGGTACTTAAAAAATTGTTAGAAACACCTATTCCCTTTTCTAAAAAGGTAGAAATAAGGTCTTCAAAGTTCGTTTGCACTAATTAAAGGTTCCTTTTTTAAAAATAAAAATTGCATTCGATTGCTTATTCATAAAATATTTTGGTTAGATAAAATAATCTGTTTTTAAGGCAAATTCGCTCTATGCACTTACTTGTAAATGTAGAATAAAATTTACTACAAGATCTTTTTATTTTAAGAATAACTTCAAGCACTAAAAACAAGTTAGTTCTTTACAAACTCTATGAATTAACGGCATAAAACAAGCAATCTATTGGCAGCTTTTTTATTAAAGAACCACGATTAGTTTACATTACAAATAATCTTCTACAACTCATCATTTCTTCAACTCGTTCTCCAATAGATGCTAATGCTTCATCGTTATCATGATGCTGAATTGCTTCATCAATAAAATCAACAATAGTTTGCATATCGGTTACTTTTAATCCTCTTGTGGTAACTGCTGCCGTTCCAACTCTAATTCCAGATGTTATAAATGGACTTTTATCATCAAAAGGAACCATGTTTTTATTTACAGTAATATTTGCTTTTCCTAAAGCAATTTCGGCGTCTTTACCCGAAATATTTTTGTTTCGCATGTCAATCAACATCATATGGTTGTCTGTTCCTCCAGAAATAATATCATATCCTTTTTCTACTAATCCTCTAGCCAGAGCAGCTGCATTTTCTTTTACTTGCAATTGATACTCTAAAAACTCATCTGTTAACGCTTCTCCAAAAGCTATTGCTTTTGCTGCAATTACATGCTCTAAAGGTCCGCCCTGATTTCCTGGAAAAACAGACGAATTAATTAAAGTCGACATCTTTTTTGGACTTCCATTCTTTAGCGTTTCTCCAAAAGGATTGTCAAAATCTTTTCCAATCATAATCATTCCTCCTCTTGGACCACGTAAGGTTTTATGCGTTGTTGTGGTAACTATATGACAATGTGGTAATGGATCATTTAAAATTCCTTTTGCAATTAATCCTGCCGGATGAGAAATATCTGCCATTAAAATTGCACCAACACTATCCGCAATTTCTCTAAAACGTTTAAAATCGATGTCCCTAGAATATGCAGAGGCACCAGCAATAATTAATTTAGGTTGCTCTTTTATTGCTGTTTCTTGAATTTTATCATAATTCAAAACTCCTGTTTCCTTTTCAACTCCATAAAAAGAAGTTGTATATAGTTTTCCAGAAAAATTTACTGGAGAACCATGTGTTAAATGTCCTCCATGAGATAAATCGAAGCCTAAAATTTTATCACCAGGTTGTAGACAAGCTGCAAAAACTGCTGTATTAGCTTGCGATCCAGAGTGTGGTTGAACGTTTACATATTCTGCTCCAAACAATTCTTTTGCTCTATCAATTGCAATTTGTTCTACAATATCTACAATTTCACAGCCGCCGTAATACCGTTTATTAGGATATCCTTCTGCGTATTTATTGGTTAAGACAGAACCCTGTGCTAACATCACTTGGTCGCTTACAAAGTTTTCTGACGCTATTAATTCTAAGCCATTTTGTTGTCTTTCTTTTTCCTCTTGAATAAGATCAAAAATTTGATTATCTAGTTGCATTGTTGTTTGTTTATATAAAGATTATCAAAAGTAATAAAAATCATTTTGCAACTAACAACTTTCTATTATATTTGATAAAAATTTAATAACATTAGTTAAAAACTAATACTAGATATATTTAAATGAAATTAACTGCAAATAACCCAAATAGAAAATCATGGCTACCTGTTTCTAAAGATTCTGATTTTCCAATTCAAAATATTCCGTTTGGTGTATTTATTACTAAAGATGATATTATTACCATCGGAACAAGAATTGGCGATTATGCTATCGATTTAGGTGCCTTGCATCAATTAGGCTATTTTGATGGAATTCCGCTTACTGATGATCTTTTCTTACAAGATTCTCTAAATGATTTTATTGCTGATGGTCGTAAAACTTGGCGTTTAGTTCGTAATAGAATTGCAGATATTTTTGATGTCACTAAAAGTGGCTTAAGAGATCATAAAGAACATAAAACAGAAATCATTTTTAGAATGGAAGAAGTAGAAATGTTATTACCTGTTAGTGTTGGCGATTACACAGATTTTTATGCAAGTAAAGAGCATGCTACAAATGTAGGTACTTTATTCCGTGATCCAGAAAATGCATTAATGCCAAACTGGTTACATGTTCCTATCGGATATCACGGTAGAAGCTCTTCTATCATTCCGTCTGGAACACCAATAAGAAGACCTTACGGACAATCTAAACCTGCAGAAGGAACAAATACACCAGGATTCGGACCAACAAAATTATTGGATTTCGAATTAGAAATGGCTTTTATTACTACAGATTCCAATACCTTGGGAGATCGTATTTCTATTGAAGAAGCAGAAGAATATATTTTTGGAATGGTGTTATTTAATGATTGGTCTGCAAGAGACATTCAAGCTTGGGAATATCAACCATTAGGCCCTTTTTTAGGAAAAAACTTTGCATCAACCATTTCTCCTTGGATAGTTACTTTAGATGCTTTAGAGCCATTTAGAACGGATAATCCAAAACAAGTTCATGAGCCTTTACCGTATTTAAAAATTGATGGTAAAAAAAGTTATGATATTAAATTACAAGTAGGAATTAAACCAGAAGGAAAAGAAGAAACCGTTGTTGCAAATTCTAATTTTAAATATATGTATTGGACAATGGTGCAACAATTGGCGCATCATACCGTAAACGGTTGTCCAGTAGAAGCTGGTGATATGATGGGTTCTGGAACTATTTCTGGACCAACAAAAGATAGTTATGGTTCTATGTTAGAATTATCTTGGCGTGGACAAAACCCAATTAAACTAAACGATGGTTCTGAACGTAAATTCATTAATGATAACGACACCGTAATTATGCGTGCTCATTGTGAAAACGAAGATATTCGTATTGGTTTTGGTGATTGTACCGGTAAAGTATTACCTGCAATTGAGTTTAAGAAATAAGTTCTCACCTTTCGTTTATATTGAGCGTAGTTAAAAGACTCAAACAAAATTTAACTTTATAGAAACTAAAAAAAGGATGTTCAAATGAGCATCCTTTTTTTAGTCTAATAACCTTTTAATTTATTTTTAGTTAAATCGTTTTATAAATGCCTCAAATGCACTTATGAACTGTTTTCTTGGTGTTTCCATAAATGCGGCATGATCTCCTCCAGAGATAACTACCCAGCTTTTATCTGCGGTTTTTAATTTTACAAATAATGCTGCTTGCACTGCTGTTGGCGCTATTGGATCTAATTCTCCTTGTATGATTAAAGTAGGGATGGTTATTAATGATGGATCTATACTATTAAACTCATGTTCATTTTTCCAATCTACTCTAATAGGATCACTTTCTAAAGCCATTTTAACATAAGTATCTATGGCTTTTTTACTGATACTCCCCGGAACTATAAAATCACTTGCAGCAGCTTTTGCTGTATTCACAGTCTTTCTTAGTTGATGGTTCTTTGGATTTTCTGGAAGTTGGTAATTTATGTCTTTCCAAAAACCGAAAAGTGTTAGGCTTGCAATGTCTGCTGAATTTTTCTGGGTTGCTAATAGCGATGATGTTGAACCCATAGACCAACCAAACAAATGCACTTTTTTGTTGTTATTTTGAGTAGAAATCCAATGTAATACATTGATAATATCTTTTGCTGCCACAGTTGGCGTTAACCATTCTGTGCTATCTCTCGGAGTTTTCCCATACCCTCTTAAATCTACTGCATACGAAGTATATCCTTCAGCTAACATTCCGTCCATTAGTGACAAATCTTCGCCTTCTACTTGTAAATCAAAATCAGGAACCGCACTCCAAGTTCTACCATGTACAAAAAGAATAATTCCTTTTGGGTTTTCTACTCTTTTTTCCCAAACAGCCATTGGATGTCCATAAGAATCAACAGTATGTCTAATAAGTTCCTTCTTTGGTTGGTTTAGAGAAGTATCTGTGGTGCTCTCTGTTTTACAAGAAAAAAAGAAGAACAATACTACTAAAAAAGTAAGTTTTGTAATACTATTTAATCGTTTCATAGGGTTAATTTTTAGTAAATATACTAAATCCTTTTAATCAATTTACTTCCTTGTTAGCTTGAGTAATAGCAAAGTATATTTTGATTGAAGTGTCTATATAAAAACAGGTTCTTAGCTATTTTTTATATATTTAACAAAAAAGAAATGATTAAAAGAACTCTATTTTTTGGAAATAAATGCTCTTTAACTACAAAACATGAGCAATTAATAATAATTAAAGAAGAGAAGCAAACTTCTGTACCAATAGAAGATATTGGTTTTATTGTTTTAGAAAATCAAGAAACATATATATCCATACCTGCGTTATCAAAACTATCTACCAATAACGTTAGTGTTATTTTTTGTGATAACAAACACATGCCACAAAGCATGTTGTTAAACCTAAACAATCATCACATTCAACAAGAGCATTTTAGAAATCAAATCAACGCATCAGAACCATTAAAAAAACAATTATGGCAGCAAGTAATTAAGTGTAAAATTAACAATCAAGCACATTTATTAGAAAATATAGGACAAAATAATACACCATTAAAATATTATGCTTCTAAGGTATTAAGTGGCGATACTGACAATAGAGAAGGTGTCGCAGCAGGGTATTATTGGAAACATCTTTTTGATTTTAATTTTAAAAGAGAACGTTACGGAGAGTATCCAAATCTATTTTTAAACTATGGCTATATTGTTTTAAGAGCTGCTATGGCTAGAGCGATTTCTGGTAGCGGATTATTAAGTACATTAGGAATTCATCATCATAATAAATACAATGCTTTTTGTTTGGCAGATGATATTATGGAGCCTTACAGACCACTTGTTGATGCTAAAGTACTTACAATACTAAATAACTATAACGAGCAAGAATTAACAACCGAAATTAAGTCAGAATTACTAAATATCTTAACAGAAACCGTATATTTTGAAGACAAAAAAAGCCCTTTAATGGTTGCGTTAACAACAACTACAAGTTCTTTACAACAATGTTTTTCTGGTAGTACTAGAAAAATTATCTACCCAAATTTATGGAACTAAATGCGTATAGAGTTATGTGGTTATTTGTATTTTTTGATTTACCTACCGAAACAAAAAAAGACCGTAGAAATGCGCAACAGTTTCGTAAAAACCTATTAAAAGATGGTTTTACCATGATGCAATATTCTGTTTATATGCGACATTGTGCAAGTAGTGAAAGCGCAGATGCGCACGAAAAAAGAATTAAACTATTATTACCACCTTTTGGGAAGGTTTCTATTCTTCGAATTACAGATAAACAATACGGTAATATTATGAACTTTTGGGGAAAAGTGCAAAAACCAACAGAACCTTCTCCAACACAACTAGAACTCTTTTAAGGTATACAACCAAAAAAATGCTTCAACTATGCCATTTAACAACATAGAAGAAGCATTTTGTTTTACGATATTTTCTCTTAATTAATTGATTATTAGAAGCTATAGCAGCAACTAATATCGTGTTTTCTAATCTTTAATCAAACCACAACTTATAACTTTGAGTGAGTGTATTCCCGGATAATATCGTGTTTTCTAATCTTTAATCAAACCACAACTAAGCACCACCACACATCGTGCCAATACTAATATCGTGTTTTCTAATCTTTAATCAAACCACAACAACGCCTACTGGTGGTTGTCTAAATATTAAAATATCGTGTTTTCTAATCTTTAATCAAACCACAACTAATATGTAAGGATTTACAATAGGCTTTATAATATCGTGTTTTCTAATCTTTAATCAAACCACAACCTGTCGGTTGTTTAACCTCTCATACTTTTAAATATCGTGTTTTCTAATCTTTAATCAAACCACAACTTTGTTTTGATTTGCGAAGTAGTAAGATAAAATATCGTGTTTTCTAATCTTTAATCAAACCACAACTCATTCGCTAAAGCAGCCATTTCAACATACAATATCGTGTTTTCTAATCTTTAATCAAACCACAACCAACTACGGTTACACGCATACGTTAGTAACAATATCGTGTTTTCTAATCTTTAATCAAACCACAACGGTTCGGAAAGTATGGTTCGTGCAGTAAGTAATATCGTGTTTTCTAATCTTTAATCAAACCACAACTCTTGCGCATATAATTGTTAATAGTGTTTCAATATCGTGTTTTCTAATCTTTAATCAAACCACAACTGATGGTTGTTGTAAACCCCGCTTCTTCTTAATATCGTGTTTTCTAATCTTTAATCAAACCACAACGCCTATGGATTTGTATATACATTTACTTCAAATATCGTGTTTTCTAATCTTTAATCAAACCACAACTTATAAGCTAATTGTACTGGTTTTCCATCTAATATCGTGTTTTCTAATCTTTAATCAAACCACAACTATTGAAGATATTGCTTTCTTTTTTGTAATAATATCGTGTTTTCTAATCTTTAATCAAACCACAACCATCAATGTCGTACATAATAGAATCAAACCAATATCGTGTTTTCTAATCTTTAATCAAACCACAACATAACACAATCAAATCCTTTTGGTGTTTTTAATATCGTGTTTTCTAATCTTTAATCAAACCACAACTTGTGTAAAATCAATACCTTTATAGTTAGAATATCGTGTTTTCTAATCTTTAATCAAACCACAACTTGTTTAGTTCTTTTGATCTAAAGAAACTAAATATCGTGTTTTCTAATCTTTAATCAAACCACAACTTTGCTTTTAATGATAAATCAAGTTGGTAAATATCGTGTTTTCTAATCTTTAATCAAACCACAACTACATAATTAAGCGAATAAAAGCAATTTATAATATCGTGTTTTCTAATCTTTAATCAAACCACAACTCAAAGGAATCTATTAAAAGTTCCTGATAAAATATCGTGTTTTCTAATCTTTAATCAAACCACAACATTGTTTTCGGTGGCGCTTGAATAAAACTTAATATCGTGTTTTCTAATCTTTAATCAAACCACAACTCCTATGTAGATGTTAGCGAAGGAGATGTGAATATCGTGTTTTCTAATCTTTAATCAAACCACAACTACATAAGTAAGCGAATAAAAGCAATTTATAATATCGTGTTTTCTAATCTTTAATCAAACCACAACAGAATGGGGTGAGTTAGCACCATCACGTTTAATATCGTGTTTTCTAATCTTTAATCAAACCACAACCTGTATCTGTTTAACCAGTCTAAGGCTTCTAATATCGTGTTTTCTAATCTTTAATCAAACCACAACCTTATACGAATCTACAAAATAAAAGCCATTAATATCGTGTTTTCTAATCTTTAATCAAACCACAACTAAAAAGCACAAAATATTCTTTTCAATGGAAATATCGTGTTTTCTAATCTTTAATCAAACCACAACCAACTATGAGGTATTAAAT
>Ga0105050_10003604_pt1 | contig 21313 bp, 22 predicted proteins | sample FRY01_FD_78088 | JGI IMG/M metagenome (GOLD analysis project Ga0105050, IMG submission 78088) | Freshwater microbial communities from Lake Fryxell liftoff mats and glacier meltwater in Antarctica - FRY-01 | ecosystem: Environmental > Aquatic > Freshwater > Ice > Glacier meltwater ...
CGAGCTGTTGCGCATAAACCGCGTCATCTGCAACATGCACTGTGCTGACGCCAGCGACCTTCGAAGCTTGTTCGGCAACCGGGCCACAATTTGATCCCACGACGAGGATGTGGACTTCGCCCAACTGCGATGCAGCGGTGACGACGGCCAGAGTTGCATCCTTCAGCGATGCATTGTCATGTTCTGCATAAACGAGGGTCTTCATGCTGCCACTCCCATTTCCTTGAGCTTTGCAACAAGCGCATCAACGTCGGCAACCTTGATGCCGGCACTGCGCACGGGCGGTTCGACAACCTTCAATGTCTTGAGGCGCGGGCTAACGTCGACGCCATAATCGGCCGGTGTTTTCTGCGCGAGTGGCTTCGACTTTGCCTTCATGATGTTGGGCAGCGATGCGTAACGTGGTTCATTCAAGCGTAGGTCGGTCGTGATGATGGCGGGCATCTTCAGCGCCAAGGTCTGCAAACCGCCATCGACCTCGCGTGCGACATGCACGTCGTCACCCACAACATTGACGGTGTTGGCAAAGGTGCCCTGCGGACGCCCCGTCAAAGCAGCGAGCATTTGGCCAGTCTGGTTAGAATCATCGTCAATCGCTTGCTTGCCAAGAATGACAAGGCCGGGCTGTTCTTCGTCCATGATTTTCGCGAGGATCTTGGCAACTGCCAGCGGCTCGACATCTTCGGCAACCACAAGGATTGCACGGTCGGCGCCCATGGCGAGCGCCGTACGCAGCGTTTCTTGCGCCTTGTCAGGTCCGATCGACACGGCGATAACTTCAGTCGCCACACCTTTTTCGCGCAAACGAAGCGCCTCTTCAACGGCGATTTCATCAAAGGGATTCATGCTCATTTTGACGTTCGCCAAATCGACGCCCGTGCCATCCGGCTTTACCCGTGGCTTAACATTATAATCGATGACCCGCTTAACGGGGACGATGATCTTCATGTGCTCATCCTTCCATACCGACTCAATGGACAGGTTAATGCCCGCCAATCTTATGCGCCTATGCTTAACGTTTACGTGAACGTCAAGTGGTTGACGAAATTGTTATCAGGCCGCGTTACGAACCTGGGCGACGATCTTCTCTGCTGCGTCACCAAGGTCGTTAGCCGAAACAATCGGCAGGCCGCTATTGGCGAGAATGTCTTTGCCCTGCTGCACATTCGTGCCTTCAAGACGCACGACCAGTGGCACCGACAGGTTCACTTCTTTCGCAGCAGCAACGATACCATCGGCAATGATATCGCACTTCATAATGCCGCCGAAGATGTTCACGAGGATACCCTTTACGGCAGGATCCTTCAGAATGATTTTGAACGCTGCCGTCACCTTTTCCTTCGAAGCGCCGCCACCGACGTCGAGGAAGTTGGCAGGAAACTCGCCATTCAGCTTGATGATATCCATCGTTGCCATCGCAAGGCCAGCGCCATTGACCATGCAGCCGATGTTGCCATCCAGCTTGATGTAAGCAAGGTCATATTCGGATGCTTCGACTTCGGCGGGGTCTTCTTCGGTGAAGTCACGCAGGTCAGCCAAGTCCTTATGGCGGAACATGGCGTTACCGTCGAACGCGACCTTTGCGTCCAGAACCAACAGCTCGTCGCCATTTGCGCCCTTGCAAACAGCCAACGGATTGATTTCAATCTGCTCTGCATCGGTGCCAAGGAACGCGGCATACAGGCCAGCGAGAACGGTCTGCGCTTGCTTGGCAAGATCACCGGTCAGGCCCAATGCAGCAGCAACGCTGCGGCCATGGTGCGGCATGATGCCTGTGGCAGGATCAATAGTGATCGTGTGGATTTTTTCCGGCGTGTCATGTGCGACGGTTTCAATGTCCATGCCGCCTTCGGTCGATGCTACAATCGCAATCCGGCTGGTGGCTCGGTCGACCAGCAGCGCGAGGTAGAATTCCTGCTTAATGTCGGCGCCGTCGGTGATGTACAGGCGATTGACTTGCTTGCCAGCATCGGCGGTTTGAATGGTGACCAGCGTATTGCCCAGCATGTCTTTTGCGTGGGCTTCAACTTCGTCGAGGTTGAAGGCGAGGCGAACGCCACCCTTTGCGTCGGGACCCAATTCCTTGAACTTACCCTTGCCGCGGCCACCAGCGTGAATTTGCGATTTCACGACATATAATGGACCAGGCAATTGCTTCGCAGCGGCAACCGCCTCTTCAACACTGAGCGCAGCAATACCTGCGGGCACAGCCACACCGAATTTTGCAAGCAGTTCTTTGGCCTGATATTCATGGATATTCATGGGAGAAAGCGTCCTTGATATGGGAAAGTCGCCGGTCGCTAAAGCACAGACAGGCAGTGAATGGAAGGGCCTGGCATTAAGTTTTTGTGTTCGCTGGCAAGCGAAAAATATCTCAGCCCAAAAGCCCGATGGCCGCCAATTCGGTCCGCAACGAGGATGCGTCATGGAAATGATGCGCGGCAAAGCCGTTGGCGCGGGCTGCGATGACATTATCGCGATTGTCGTCGATGAATATCGCCTCGCCGGCGTTGAGACCGAAACGGGCCCGCGCGCGGGCATAAATAGCAGGATCCGGCTTGATGAGTTTTTCCACGCCCGATACCATTATGTCTGCAAAATGGTCGAATACAGGCTGAGTCGGGCGGAACATGTCCCAGAATTCAGCACCGAAGTTGGTAATGGCAAACAGCGGAACATCACGCGCGGCCAATTCTGCGACAATCTCAAGCGAGCCCGCAACTGGTCCGGGGATCGTTTCGTTGAAGCGCGTCGCATATACTTCGATCAGCGCCCGATACTCGGGGAATTCGGCAATCCGTTCGGGCACCATATCATCAAGCGGGCGTCCGGCATCATGCTGGAAATGCCATTGTGGCGTGACGACATGCGTGACGAAATATTCCAGCTCATCGGGATCAGCAATCAACTTGCTATATAAATACCGCAGGTCCCATTCGAACAGAACCTTGCCAACATCGAATACCGCAGTGGTTATCTTGGTCATCGTCGAAACCCCGCTTACTGCGTCAGACACAAAAAAGCCGCCCGCGAATCAGATTCGGAGCGGCATTTTGTATGAACAACCACCCGCATGTTGCGGGCAGCGTCAAAATTAGCCCTGGCGCGCCTTGAAGCGTGGCTGGGTCTTGTTGATGACATAGGTCCGGCCACGGCGGCGAATCACGCGGTTATCGCGGTGGCGGCCTTTGAGCGACTTAAGAGAATTGACGACTTTCATCGGATTTACCCGTCTTTATGATGCATGAAGCTTGAATTGAAGGCGCGCTCCTATGGGTCGGTGCGGTTAAAGTCAAGCGTGATTGGCCCGTTTTTGCGATTCAGCCGTTATACATCGCTTGCCAACATATATGGCAGGCGTAAGGAAATGCCCATGACCAAATCAAACCGCTTACTGCCGCTTTTGGCGCTTTCAATGTTATCCGCGTGCGTCGTGCCAACGGGGCCGGTTGAGGTGACGCGGTTCAATCGCGCTGCCGACGGCGTGCCTTATGGTACTGGCAGCTTTGCCATTGAGGTTGCGGGCGAATCACCGGGCAGTCCGTCATTATCCGCGTCACCTTATGTCGCCGCCGTCGCCCGGGAACTGCAGCGCGTGGGCTACAGGGACGGCATCAGCCAATCGGACATCATTGCGGAGATCCGCTTCGGTGCCACGACGAATCGTCCGGACCGCCGCTCGCCCGTATCGGTTGGCGTTGGCGGCTCAACGGGCAGCTATGGCTCCGGCATAGGCTTAGGCGTAGGGATTAACCTCGGCAGTGGTTCCGCCACACAGATCGAAACAACGCTCGCCGTCCGGCTAATCCGCCGGAGCGACCGATTGGTCATCTGGGAAGGCCAGGCCGTGCAGGCAGCGAAAGCAGGATCACCCGCTGCACAGCCGGGTATAGCTGCATCAAAATTGGCAGCCGCGATGTTTAAGGACTTCCCCGGCGTATCAGGTGAGACTATCCGCGTTCCTTAACTTAAGGAATGATCATGCCTATCACTGACATCAACGCAGCTTTCGATAGCGGCAATATCATCGTCAATGCCATCGACGGCGGCATCGCGAATTTGGCCATCCGCAAGGACAAGGATTCGGAATTCGCGCAGTGGTTTCACTTCCGCGTCGCCTGCACTGCTGGTGAAGACATCATATTACGAATTACCGGCCTTGAAGGCAGCGCTTATCCCGGCGGTTGGCCAGAATACCGCGCCTGTGTGTCCGAAGACCGCGATTATTGGGGCCGTGCAGATACCAGCTATGACAAGGCCGAAGACGGCGGCACGCTGACCATCACTTATACGCCATCAAGCGACATCGTCTGGTTTGCCTATTTCGCGCCTTACTCAATGGAACGCCACCACGACCTGATCGCTGACACTGCTTCGCTTGAAGGCGTCGAATATCGGTGCTTGGGCCACAGCCTTGAGGGGCAGCCTATTGATTGCCTTGAAATGGGCAGCGGCGACATTCAGCTTTGGCTGTACGCACGCCAGCACCCCGGGGAGACACAGGCCGAATATTGGATGGAAGGTGCGCTGGATATGCTCACCGATAACAGCAACCCACATACCCGCAAACTGCTCGAAAAATGCCGCCTCCATATTGTGCCGAACTGCAACCCGGACGGGTCGCGACGCGGGCATTTGCGGACCAATTTCTTAGGGGTAAACCTCAACCGCGAATGGGCAGAGCCTTCGCTGGAACGCTCGCCCGAGGTGCTGGGCATCCGCAATGCCATGGACGCAAGCGGCGTGCACTGGGCGATGGATATTCACGGCGATGAAGCGATCCCCGCCGCCTTCATGGCCGGGTTTGAAGGCATACCGTCATGGACCGACGATCAGGGTGATCGCTACAACGCCTTCATCAACCGCGTCGCGGCGCGCACCCCCGATTTCCAGACCGAACTTGGCTACAGCAAAGCCGCACCGGGCAAGGCCAACCTGACCATGTCGACCAACCAGCTCGCCGAGCGCTTCGGTCCTTCGCATGGGTGCGTGTCGATGACGCTGGAAATGCCGTATAAGGACACCGTCCATGGCAATGATCCCGACCAAGGCTGGTCGCCCGAACGCTGTATGCTGTTGGCACGCGAATGCCTCGCGACGCTGGCGGAGATGGTCTGAGTCATATTCAGATTAAAGAGGACGATCTGACGGACCCGGGATGATAGGCATCCTAACGTTTAGCCGTTTCATGACCTTGGCGATTTGACCAATTTGGGTTAGGGCGCTGGCAAACAACCAAGGAACTCCCATGCCCAAACTCATCCTCATTCGCCACGGACAGTCGCAGTGGAATCTCGAAAACCGCTTCACCGGTTGGTGGGATGTCGATGTCACTGAAAAGGGTGCAGGGGAAGCGTGGGCTGCGGGAGAGTTGATGAAGGCGAAGGGCATTGCCCCCGATGTCGCCTTTACCAGCGTGCAGACGCGGGCGATCAAGACGTTGAACATTGCGCTTGAGGCAATGGGGCGGCTTTGGGTTCCAGTGACCAAGAACTGGCAATTGAACGAGCGCCATTATGGTGGACTGACCGGCCTAGACAAGGCCGAAACAGCGGCGAAGCATGGCGAGGAACAGGTTAAAATCTGGCGTCGCAGTTTTGACATTCCGCCACCTCCGCTGGAGGTTGGATCGCCTTATGATCTGTCGTCCGATCCGCGCTATGCGGGCATATCTATCCCCAATGCTGAAAGCCTGAAGGATACCATCGCGCGCGTTTTGCCATATTGGGAAAGTGCGATTGTGCCGGACCTGAAAGCCGGTAAAACCGTTTTGATTTCGGCACACGGCAATAGCTTGCGGGCGCTCGTGAAGCACATATCGGGCATATCGGACACGGACATTAACGGGCTTGAGATACCAACCGGACAGCCAATCGTATATGATCTCGATGACGCGTTGCGCGGCGATTATTATTATTTGTCGGAGCGCTGAACGTCGGTCAACTAAGCGGGCCCATGCTTTTGGCTTGCTTGGAGGCGTACATGGATCGATCAGCGCGCATCAGAAGGTCGGCGGGTTTTACTCCGGCCTCAATCGCCGTAAACCCGGTCGAGATGCTGGGCGTCAACGGAATGCCTTGATAGGCAACATCCAGGCGGCTGACGGCCTTGTTAATTCGATCTGCCTTGCCCGCAATTTCGGTAACGGGGATGCTGTCGAGCAATATTGCAAATTCATCGCCGCCCACCCGCGCGACAACATCCGATCGCCGCACAGACGCCTGCAGCGTTGTCGCAATACTGACGAGCAATAAGTCACCGGCAAGATGCCCGTGCGCGTCATTAACTGCTTTCAGATTGTCCACGTCAATAAAGAGCAATCCATATTCGCCGCCATAGCGGTGGGTACGCCAGCAGCAGCGGCCAAGTTCATCCATGAAATGCCGACGGTTCGAAACAGGTGTGAGCGTGTCACATACAACAAGCCGCTCAAGCTCGGCGATTCTGGATTTTAAAAAACGGTTTTCCCGCTCAAGAACAGAGAGCGAAGAAACTTCCGCCAAATTTGCAAATTGTGTGGTTTCTTTATTCAACTTCTAGTCCCGGATAATATACGCGATCTCCGGTAAGCTTTTATTTCATTGTGCGACACAAATTCTCTCAAGAACGCAAGAATTTACAATTAATTTCGAGTAAAGCCGTGCTGAACCGAATTTATCGTTGCCGCATTGCATGGTCGCCGTCACGCGGCTAAGGCGGTGGGCCATTCAAATGTCGGGGGATAGGCAGATGGCCGAATCGACGCCTTTAATCGGTATCATCATGGGCAGCCGTTCGGACTGGGAAACGATGCGTGAGGCGTCGGCGACGCTGGCCGCGCTACACATTGCACATGAGTGCAAGGTCGTGTCCGCACACCGAACCCCCGAACGATTATATGATTATGCAAAAGGGGCAGTGGGCCGGGGTCTCAAATGCATCATTGCCGGTGCAGGTGGTGCGGCGCATTTGCCAGGAATGGCGGCATCGATGACGCGCTTGCCGGTGCTTGGCGTACCCGTGCAATCGAAGGCACTTGACGGCATGGATAGCCTTTTATCCATCGTGCAAATGCCGGCCGGCATTCCGGTCGGCACGCTGGCTATTGGCAAGGCAGGGGCGACCAATGCCGCTTTGCTGGCGGCGGCTATGCTGGCCAATGACGACGTGGCGCTCGCGGACCGATTGGACGCATGGCGTGCAGCCCAGACGGCTTCGGTGGCCGAAACACCTGAATGAGCGTTTTGATGACGGCACTACCCCCCGGTTCGACGATTGGCATATTGGGCGGCGGGCAGCTTGGCCGTATGCTCGCGATGGCAGCAGCGCAACTCGGCTATCGCTGCCATATTTTCGCGCCGGCCGGTGACAATGTTGCGTTTGACGTGGCCGTGGACCACAGCATTGCTGAATATGACGACAACGACGCGCTGCAAAAATTTGCACAAGTTTGCGATGTCATAACTTTTGAATTTGAAAATGTCCCTGTGGAGCCAATAAAATCCATAGTCGGCATGGTCCCCATTTACCCGCCCTTGCAGGCGCTGGAAGTTGCGCAGGACCGAGTTGACGAAAAATCCTTTGTACGCAGCCTTGGGGGCCAGACCGCAGAATTCGCGGTCGCGCGCAGCGCGGGCGACGTGCCTGCGGCGGTCAACGCGGTTGGCATTCCGTGCATCCTGAAGACCATCCGGATGGGCTATGACGGCAAAGGCCAGTTACGCATTTCCTCAACCTCCGACCTTGACGACGCCTGGAACAAGGCAGGGGCACAGGATTTGATTGCCGAAGCCGTGGTCGCGTTCGACGCAGAATTTTCGGTTATCTTGGTGCGCGCGCAAAACGGAGAAATCCGCTTTTGGGACAGCTCGCGCAATGTTCATATCGACGGCATTTTGGCGACGTCGACCCTTCCGGCTGGCGCGCTGGTCGAGGGCCAGCAGCAGGCGGCGCGGGAAATGGCTGCATCGGTCGCAAATGCGCTCGATTATGTAGGCGTATTCACCGCGGAATTTTTCGCGAGCGCTGCCGGGCCGTTGTTCAACGAAATTGCACCGCGGGTCCATAATAGCGGGCATTGGACTATTGAGGGCGCGGCCACCAGCCAGTTTGAAAATCACATCCGCGCCATCTGCGGACTACCGCTTGGCAGTACGCAAACTGTGGCGCTTGGCGTCGAAATGCAGAACCTGGTCGGGGACGATGGCGACGCCTTTAAACAGATTTTGGCTGATCCTGCAGCGCATCTGCATCTCTACGGCAAAGCAGAGGCGCGGCGGGGAAGAAAAATAGGCCACGTCACCCGCTTGTATCGTTGAGTTTTTCGAGGCAAAGCGGGCTTATGAATCGTCCCGAAATCGTCCTTGTCCTTGCCCGCGCCGCCAATGGAGTGATCGGGAAAGATGGTGCCATGCCATGGCACATCCCTGCTGATTTACGTCACTTCAAGCAAGTAACCAAAGGGCGGCCTATGATTATGGGCCGCAAAACATTTGAAAGCCTGCCCGGCTTACTGGATGGCCGCAGGCATATTGTGCTGACGCGCGATACGCAATGGGAGGAAGAAGGTGCCGAAATCGCGCATTCGGTTGAGGCGGCGCTAAAGCTTGCCAATGGTCCGCATGTATGTGTTATCGGTGGGGCGGAAATCTATGCTCTTTTCTTGCCGCTGGCTGACCGAATCGAGTTGACGGAGATTGCCGCAAGCCCCGAGGGCGATACGTCGGTGCCAGCGCTCGATTTGTCCGAATGGACAGAAACGGCCCGCGACAGCCACCCCGCACAAGGTGACCCGCCGCCATATGATTTCGTGACTTTGTTGCGCAAAGCGCGCGGTTAAGAACGTCGCAATTAGGGGGGAATATGCGCAAATTAATATGGGTTCCGGTCGCGCTTGCCATTGTTGCTGCGCTTGGCTTTTTTGGTTTTGCGCCGGGCTATGTCGAAGGGTCCATGAATCAGATCGATGGCAAGCCGCTTATCAAAGTCAGCGATGAAGCCAAGAAGCTGCACGCGACGCTGGAAATCGTCGACCTGCACAGTGATAGCCTGATGTGGAACCGCGATATCAATATGCGTGCCACGCGCGGCCATATGGATGTCCCGCGCTTGCAGGACGGCAACGTCGCATTGCAGCTTTTCTCGTCCGTAACGAAAACGCCCAAGGGCCAGAATTACGACGGCAATAGCGACAAGACCGACAACATCACCCTGTTGACCGTCGCCCAGTTGCAGCCAGTGAGGACGTGGAACTCGCTGGTCGAGCGGTCGCTCTATCATGCGACGAAACGGGACAGCGCTGTTGTTGGTTCCAGCGGTGCATTGCGTCCAGTGAATACGACACCGGAATTGGGGGCATTGCTTGCCGCGCGTCAAAAGGACAAGGCTACTGTCGGCGCCATGCTGACAATTGAAGGTCTGCATAATCTGGAGGGCAAGGCCGTCAACCTCGACCGGCTTTATGACGCGGGTTTCCGCATGGCGGGTCTGACGCATTTCTTCGACAATGAACTTGCCGGGTCGATGCACGGAGTGAAGAAAGGCGGCCTTACGCCCTTTGGCCGCGATATTGTCCAGCGCATGGAAGCCAAGGGCATGATTATCGACATCGCGCATCTCAGCCATGCCGGCGTTGCCGAGGTCTTGGCCATGGCGAAGCGGCCCGTCGTGTCCAGCCATGGCGGCGTGCAGGCGACATGCAAGGTCAACCGCAACCTGACGGACGACGAAGTGCGCGGCGTTGCCAAAACCGGCGGCGTCATTGGCATTGGCTATTGGGAAGGCGCAATATGCTCCACCGATCCGCGTGCTGCTGCGAAGGCGATGAAGCATGTGCGCGATTTGGTCGGCATAGAGCATGTCGCTTTGGGGTCGGACTATGATGGCGCGACAACGGTGCGTTTCGATACGTCGCAATTGGTGCAAGTCACGCAAGCATTGATGTACGAAGGATTTACGCCAGACGAGATCCGCGCAGTGATGGGCGGCAACGCGTTGCGCGTCATCCGCGCTGGCTTGGTGCCGATGGCAAAGGCTGCCGCCGCGCAATGACGATTCCCCGCCTTTCTGCGCGCGATATCATGCCCGATGCCTTGCGCGGCGCGGTAGCAGCGCTTGGCAATTTTGATGGTTTTCATCTTGGCCATCAGGCCGTCGCGGGCGAAGCCATCGCGCAGGCCACGGCATCTGGAAAGCCAGCTATAATCGCTACGTTCGATCCGCACCCTGTCCGCTTTTTCGCGCCGGAATCGCCTTGGTTTCGCTTGACCACGCTGGATCAACGTCAGCGTTTGTTTGAAGAGGCTGGCGCTGACGCGATGCTGGTGTTTGATTTCAACGCGGAGCTTGCCGCGACCAGTGCGGACGATTTCATCGCACAACTGCTCGTGGAGCGTCTTGGCATGTCAGCTGTGGTGACCGGTGAGGACTTTACCTTTGGCAATAAGCGCGGCGGTAATATTGATGTGCTGCGGACATTGGGCGGCGCGCATGGCTTGGGCTCGACCGCCATGGGGCCAGTGGTGGATGATGGCGGCATCATTTCCTCGAGTCGAATCCGCAATGCTTTGAAAGAGGGCGACTGCGCCACGGCCACCGCTTTGCTCACCCGGCCGTTTACGGTCGAGGGCATCGTGCAGCATGGCGATAAAAACGGACGGCTTTTGGGCTTCCCCACAGCCAATATCGACATGGCCCATTATCTACGCCCGCGGTACGGAATCTATGCCGTGAAGGGTCGCTTGCCCGATGGCCGCATCCTCAACGGGGCAGCGAACCTCGGCATTCGTCCGACGTTCGATCCGCCCAAAGAATTGCTGGAGCCGCATTTCTTCGATTTTGCCGAAGACCTGTACGGGCAGAATATCGAAATCGAATTTCACGCCTTCCTACGCGGCGAGGCGAAGTTTGATAGCATGGATGCGTTGATGGTGCAGATGGCGAAGGATTGCGACGAAGCCCGCCGGATATTGGCCACATCATGACCTTCACCCGCAAACAAACGGCCATCATATCGGTCTTCGCGGCCTTGGCGTTTGCCTTCACGCTGTTTCAGGCGAGTTGGTTGGCGGACGAGCCGACCGGTAAACCCAAGCTGGTCGCAGACCACGCCGCTGATCCGGTGCGCGATGCGCAAGGTTGCGTGGCCAGCGCGAACAGTGGCTATGGCGGCGTGATCGTCAGCGCGGATATCGCCGCGTTGCAGGCAGCGGCTGGCAGCGGGGCCAATGCAATTCGTATCAAGACCGCGGTCGCGGACGGCGCGCTAAAGGTTGCGCCGCAGTTCGAGAGCAGATGCGCCGCCGACAATATGCGTGCCCGCGCGACCCTTGCGGACGCGGCAGCGGGCATGACGCGGCCCGAATTATTTTGGCAAATCACCGGAGCAGATCAGGCGGCGATGTTTACGGACGCCGCGCCCGCACTGGACCGCAGCTTCGTGATTGGCGATGACGCTGCCGTCGCCGCGCTTCGCAAGACGCAGCCTACTCTTCGGGCCTTTTCCATCAACGGCGCACAAAAATGCGCGTCCGATTACCGCCTGTCCGGCCTGTGGGGTAACGTGCCAGCCTCCTGCAAAAACGGCACGATGCTGCTGATGCTGAATGATGTCGGATATAGCCTGTGGGGCTGGCCGAACCGCTTCCTCGCGCGGATGAAGGATGCCGGCGTCCACGTGATTATCGCGCAGGATGTTGTGGATGGGCAAATCAAGGGCCTGACCGACGTCAATCAATATGGCGACATTGCGCGCACCTTTAATGGCTATATCTGGGTGGATAATATCGAAGAATTGGGCGCCGCGCTGAAGAGATGATCTCTTCGGTCGCTCTAGCGTAGGCTAGTGCGACGAGTCCCTTCCATTTTCGCTGTACCTCGCCTAAGCAACCGCGCAACATGACTGACGCTCCAGACACAGCACGCGACTATCGCGACACCGTTTTCCTGCCGAAAACAGATTTCCCCATGAAGGCTGGCCTTCCGCAGAAGGAGCCAGGCATCTTGGCGCGCTGGCAGGAGCAAAGGTTCTACGAGGAACTGCGCAATCGCCGTCGTGGGCGTGAGAAGTTCATCCTGCATGATGGTCCGCCCTACGCCAATGGCGACATGCATATCGGCCATGCGCTGAACCACATCCTCAAGGACATGGTCGTCCGCACGCAGACTTTGTTGGGCAAAGACGCGCCTTATGTACCCGGTTGGGATTGCCACGGCCTGCCCATCGAGTGGAAAGTCGAAGAGCAATATCGCAAGAAAAAGCTGAACAAGGACGAAGTCCCTGCGGTCGAGTTTCGCGCGGAATGCCGGGCTTATGCGCAAAATTGGGTCGACACGCAGCGCGAGCAATTGAAGCGGTTGGGCATCAACGCCGATTGGGACAATCCCTATCTGACGATGGATTTCCAGGCCGAAGCGACGATTGTTTCGGAGCTGTTGAAGTTCGCCGAAAGCGGTCAGCTTTATCGCGGGGCAAAGCCCGTGATGTGGTCGCCGGTTGAAAAGACCGCTTTGGCCGAGGCCGAGGTTGAGTATGAGGACATCGTCTCGACGCAGATCGATGTGGCGTTCGAGATTGTGGAAAGCCCGATTGCGGAGTTAGTCGGCGCGCATGCGGTGATCTGGACAACGACGCCTTGGACGATACCGGTCAATCAGGCGATCGCTTATGGTGAGCGCGTTTCCTATACGTTGATAAACGCTAGCGACGGTCGGAAGTACATTGTTGCAACTGACCTTCGGGATGCTTTTCTAGCACGCACTGGATTGTCGGAAGTTGACGAAGCAGACATGCCTGAATCGACTTCAGAACTGCTCAAATGGGCAATTGATCGGTCATACCTAGGTTCAAAATTGGCCGGGACCATGGTCCGTCATCCAATGCACCAGCTCGGCGGTTTCTTTGCCAAGCCGCGTCCAATGCTCGCCGGCGACTTTGTGACTACCGATAGCGGCACCGGGCTTGTCCATATGTCGCCCGATCATGGTGAGGATGATTTCGACCTGTGCAAAGCAAACGGCATTGATCCCGTTTTTGCGGTCGAAGGCGATGGCAAATATCGCGCTGATTGGCTCTGGCTCGGCGGTGAGGGCAGCGTCATCAACCCCAAATTCAACGCACCCGATGGCCCAATCTGCACCGCGTTGCTTGAAAGCGGCGGATTACTCGCGGCGTCGGCGGACTACAAGCACAGCTATCCGCACAGCTGGCGGTCGAAAGCTAAGGTCATTTATCGCTGCACGCCGCAATGGTTCGTGCCGATGGATAAGGCTTCGCCCGATGGCACGTTGCGTGAAAAAGCGATGACGGCGATTTCGGAAACCCGCTGGGTTCCGGAGAAAGGGCAGAACCGCATCACCGCCATGGTCGAAGGCCGCCCCGATTGGGTGTTGAGCCGCCAGCGCGCATGGGGCGTACCCATCACGCTTTTTGTTGACCGCAAGTCGGGCCAATATCTTTGCGCCGCCGCCGTCAATGCGCGCATCATCGCGGGCATTCGCGAAAATGGTGTCGATGGTTGGAACGACGAACGCGCTGCCGAATATCTTGGGAGTGATTATGCGCTCGCCGATTACGAGCGCGCGACAGACATCTTGGACGTGTGGTTCGATTCAGGCTGCACGCATGCGTTTGTGCTCGAAAGCGGACGTTGGCCTGACCTTACTCGGCCGGTGGATTATGTCGGCCCATGGGCCGACTTGTATCTTGAGGGCAGCGATCAGCATCGTGGCTGGTTCCAATCCTCGTTGCTGGAATCGTCAGGTACGCGCGGCCATGCGCCTTATAAGGCGGTGCTAACCCACGGCTTTACGATGGACCAAAAGGGCATGAAAATGTCCAAGTCGCTCGGCAACACAATCAACCCGCTCGACCTGATGCGCGACAGCGGCGCGGATATCTTGCGGCTCTGGGCGCTGACCGTGGACTTCACCGAGGACCACCGGATCGGCAAAGAAATCCTGCAAGGCGTTTCCGACCAGTATCGCAAATTGCGCAATACCTTCCGCTATTTGCTCGGTGCGCTTGATGGGTTCTCAGCTGCGGAAAAGGTTGCAGTCGCTGATATGCCAGAGCTGGAGCGCTATATGCTCCATTTGCTCGCCGACATGGACGCGAAGCTGAAGCAAGCAGTCAGCGACTTCGACTTCAACACTTATGTCCGTCTGCTGACCGAGTTCGCGAACGAAGACCTGTCGGCTTTCTTCTTCGATATCCGCAAGGATTGCCTCTATTGTGACGCAGCCACCGATCCAAAGCGGATGGCCTATCGGACGGTACTCGATACGTTATTCCACGCACTGGTGCGCTATGCTGCGCCAGTGTTGGTATTCACCAGCGAAGAAGTCTGGCAAACGCGGTTCCCCGATGCCGACAGCGTGCATTTCTCGGATTGGCCGGAACTAACTCAAGTTGAACTCAGCTTTTCTGATCGCGCCAAGTGGGGTGACCTGCGGGCAGCAAGATCGTTAGTAAATGAGCATATCGAGCCGCTTCGGCGTGAAAAAGTCATTGGCTCCAGTCTGCAAGCCGAAGTTATCCTTAGCATTCAGGATAAGACAGCTGCCGATGTTGCCCGCTCCGTTGATATGGCTGAAATCTGCATCACTGCCTCGTGCCACATTGCTGACGATACCGATGGCGTTATCGTCAAGCCTACCACCAACCACAAATGCGGTCGTTGCTGGCGGCATCTTCCCGAGGTTGTCGAAGACGGCGCATTGTGCGACAGATGCGATACTGTTGTGAACGGAAACGCATGAACCCCAACCCCAAATTCCGCCTTCAGGGCCTCATGCTGGCAAGCCTAGTCTTTATCGCTGACCAGATCGTCAAATATGCAATGCTTGGCCCGTTGCAGCTGAAAAGCCGCGGGGTCATTCACATCATCTCGTTCTTCGACTTGCGTTATGCCGAAAATCGCGGCGTTTCGATGAGCTTCCTGACCGCCGATAGCGACGGTGAACGTTGGGCGCTGGTTGCGCTGACTGCGGTGATTGCCGCTGGTGTGGCCGTCTGGATGTGGCGCGAGAAACTACGCGGTGATGTGCTGGCTTTGTCGCTGGTGCTGGGTGGTGCGCTTGGCAATATCGTTGACCGCGTGCGCTATGGCTATGTTGTCGATTATGCCGACCTGCATTTTGGTGCATTCCGGCCATTTTATATATTCAACCTTGCAGATGCCGCTATCACCATTGGCGTGCTGATATTGCTTGCCCGCGCCTTCCTGATGGGCGAAAAGGACAGCGGAAACGGGACTAGCGTTCAGGAACCCGCAAGCAGTGCCGACATAGTGGAGAAGTCATGAAGCGGATATCTATCCTTGCTGCGGCAACAATTGCCATCGCCGCACTGTCGGGCTGTGGCAGTACAAGCGTGTTTGATCGCGAACGCCCAGATGAATTTGCCGTGACTCGGTCGAAGCCGATTCAAGTACCGTCCGAATTCACTTTGCCCGCGCCCACCCCTAATGCCCCGCGTCCGCAAGATGGCGACACAAAGCAACAGGTTCTCGATGCGATGTTTGGCGGCACCACGCCCGCTCCGCGCCCCTGAGATTGGAAGAATAGATGACACGCAAACAGATTTTCGCTGGCGCCGCTTTGGTTTCGGTAATCACATTGTCGGGCTGCGCGTCTGCCGATAATCAAGGCGCTACGTCCGTTGCCGGTCGTGCCGCGCCGTTGGTCGTTCCGCCGGATTTCGCACTTGAACCAACGGCAGTCACCGCCATCCGTCCAACGGAAGGCGGTCAGGAACAAGTTCTTGAGGCGCTGTTTGGAGGCACCGCACCGCGCTCGGCCGCTGAGCGTGCAATTTCCACAACCCCCGGCGCTGCCGACTTGGGTATTCGTTCGTCTGTAGGTGATCCGAATACTAATACCGTGAACAAAGGCAGCGTCACGCGCGACATCATCGCCGCTCCCGAAGGCGACGGCCAAACCGCTCAGGCCGTTATTCCGGGTTAAGTTTTAGAAGAGCACCGCGCCATTAAGCGCTGGCGCTCGCTTCTTCCACACCGGCGCTATTGTGGCGCAGGGCTTTCAATACTGTTTCGACGATTTGTGGCGCGTTAAGGCCGGCTTCGTCATATTGCTTTTGCGGCGTGTCATGTTCCTGGAAAATATCTGGCAAGCGCATGGTGCGGATCTTTAGCCCTGTGTCCATGAGGCCAAGGTCGCTGGCAAGGGTCAGCACATGTGCACCCAGACCGCCGACTGCGGCTTCCTCCACTGTGATAATCACTTCGTGCGTAGCGATCAAGTGGCGGATCATATTTTGATCAAGCGGCTTGGCAAAGCGCAAGTCGGCGACGGTGGTGCTCAGGCCCTTGGCATCTAATGTATCGGCGGCTTTCTGTGCCTCGGCCAAACGGGTACCGAGTGACAGGATCGCGACCTTCTTGCCTTCGCGTACGATGCGGCCTTTTCCGATTTCGAGGCGTTCGGGCACGTCGGGCATCGCAACGCCCGTGCCGTTGCCGCGCGGGTAGCGGAAGGCGATGGGCCCGCTGTCATGGCAAGCCGCGGTATAGGTCATGTGGACCAATTCGGCTTCATCGGCTGGCGACATCACGACCATGTTCGGCAGTGTCGCGAGATAGGTGATATCGAACGATCCAGCGTGCGTGCTGCCATCTGCACCGACGAGGCCAGCGCGGTCAATCGCGAAGCGCACGGGCAAATTCTGGATCGCCACGTCGTGTACGACCTGGTCATAAGCGCGTTGCAGGAAGGTGGAGTAAATCGCGCAGAACGGACGCATGCCCTGAGCAGCCAAGCCAGCGGCAAAGGTCACGCCATGCTGTTCGGCAATGCCGACATCAAAGCTGCGATCGGGATGCGCGGCCGCGAATTTGTCGACGCCCGTGCCGCCAGGCATGGCAGCGGTAATTGCGCAGATTTTCGGGTCTGTTTCCGCAAGCTTGGCCAGCGTTTCACCAAAGACATTTTGATAGGCTGGCGGGCCGCCACCGGGGCCCTTGTCTTGCTTGCCCGTGATGACATCGAATTTGACCACGCCGTGATATTTGTCGTCGGCCGCTTCGGCAGGGGCGTAGCCCTTACCCTTTTGCGTGACGACATGGACCAGAACCGGACCTTCCGCATTATCGCGGATGTTTTCGAGAACGGGAATGAGCTGGTCGAGATTATGACCGTCGATCGGACCAACATAATAAAAGCCAAGCTCTTCAAACAAGGTGCCGCCCATGGCCATGCCGCGCGCAAATTCCTCAGCCTTGGACGCGGCCGTGTAAATGCGGCGCGACAGGCGCTTGGCAACCTTGCTGGCAAGGCTGCGAAGACCGAGATACTCGCTCGAAGACACCAGTCGCGCCAGATAGGCCGAAAGACCACCGACTGGCGGCGCAATAGACATGTCATTGTCGTTGAGGATGACAACGAGCCGGTTGCCTGCCGCGGCGGCGTTGTTCATCGCTTCATACGCCATACCGGCGCTCATGGCACCGTCACCAATGACGGCGATCGCCTTGCCCGGTTTGCCTGCTATTTTGTTGGCGACGGCAAATCCGATAGCTGCCGAGATCGATGTCGAGCTGTGCGCTGCGCCGAATGGATCATATTCGCTTTCGCTGCGCTTCGTGAAGCCGGACAGGCCGCCACCTGTGCGCAAGGTGCGAATGCGGTCGCGGCGACCCGTCAGTATTTTGTGCGGATAGCATTGGTGACCGACGTCCCAGATCAGGCGGTCTTCCGGCGTGTTGAACACATAATGGATCGCAGTGGTCAGTTCGACGACGCCAAGACCAGCGCCAAGATGGCCGCCGGTGACAGATACGGCTGAAATGGTTTCAGCTCGCAATTCATCGGCCAATTGGCGAAGCTGCGACGCGGCAAGCTGGCGAAGGTCCGAGGGCACTTTAACCGTGTCAAGCAACGGCGTGTCAGGGGAATGTGTCATAGCGAAGCCTTTACCGCTGTTTTATCAGGCTGTCGAACAGGTAATATGTCTTACTCATCCACATGCGGCACATTTTCCGCGCACCTCAATAACGGGGCGTACCTCGGCAAAACCCGCGCGTTCTGCAGCTGCGCGGACATTCGAGGTGAGCATATCATCGTCAATATGCGTGGCTGTGCCGCAATTGTCACAGATGAGGAAAATGCAGTCGTGCAAACATCCCGGGTGGGAATTGGCCAGATAGGCGTTCGCGCTTTCAACGCGGCGCGCAAGGTTGGTCGCCACAAACAGGTCAAGAATGCGGTACACGCTATTAGGCGCAACGCGTTTGCCGCGCTTTTGCGAAACAAGGTCGGCAATATCGTAAGCGGACGCAGGCTTTTCGAAGGTTGCGAGCACCGCGAATATGTCGGCGCGCATGTCGGTCCATTGTTCGCCTGCGTCGACAAGCGCGGCTTCGGCGGCATGTGCCAGCGACGCGCCTGCATGTTCGTGATGATGATGTGCTGCCATGTAGATGGTGTAGGCCGTGGCAGCCAGCGGGTCAATTACCCGTCAGCGCGACGCGCGATAGTTCAGATAATGGCCAAGGGCCAACAGGATAACGCCAAGCATCGTCCACACTATTTCAATGCCGCCATGGGGCAGAGTGAGCGCGCCGCCCATCATGCCAAGGCCAGCTCCACCAACAACTGCGGGCATAATGAAACCGTGGTCCCACAGCCCTTTTCCAAGTGCGATGACGCCCAGCAGGATCGCCAGGAAAAGCCCGGCTTCGTGAATAGCGGGGTTTAACAATACGCCGCCTGCCGACGCGAGAAACACGACCACTATGACGGTTGCGATGCAGTGCAGCAAGCAAAGGCCAGCTATGCCCAGGCCCAGCTCGTCCCATCGCCATTTCATCCAAGCCTCAGTCATAGTCATAGCCACTACACTGATTCGTTAGACGTTACAACATCACATGACATAAAATGCAGCTTCGATGGCACTTATTGCAACCTCGCTCTGCTTGCGATGGGAAAGAAACCGGCGCATATCGCCGTGCATGGATATTGCCCTCAATAGTGATTCAGCCTCGGTCCGCCAAACAGCACGGCCACAGGCGCTTATAAACTGGCTGATGTGGGTCGCCGGCCTTGTGTTTGTGATGGTCGTTGTAGGTGGTATCACGCGCCTCACCGAATCCGGGCTTTCTATAACCGAATGGAAACCGATAACCGGCGCCTTGCCGCCGCTCAATGAAGCCACGTGGGTTTCCGAATTCGATAAATATAAGCAGATACCCGAATATACCGAAATCAACGGTCCTGCCGGAATGACCCTGGCGGAGTTCAAGTTCATATATTTCTGGGAATGGGTCCATCGCTTGCTTGGGCGCGTAATTGGACTTGCCTTTGCGCTGCCCTTGGCTTGGTTCTGGGTAAAGGGCGCGATCCCAGCGGGATATAAGCCACGGCTATTGGCGTTGTTGGCGCTCGGCGGTCTTCAGGGCACTATTGGCTGGTGGATGGTATCATCCGGCCTGTCGGCGCGGACAGACGTAAGCCATTACCGATTGGCGGTGCATTTGCTGACCGCGCTGATCATTCTGGGAGGGCTCGTTTGGACGGCGCTTGACCTTAAAATGCTTGCCCGAAACGCCGCCGCAAAGCCGGCGCGCCTGACGGGCTTTGCCGCGAGTGTTTTGACGATATTGTTTATCCAAATATTGTTTGGCGCATGGGTTGCCGGGCTGAACGCGGGATATGTGTCCAACACCTGGCCGCTGATGAACGATCGCTTGTTTCCCGACGGTGTGGACACAGCAAAGGGAGCCTTTTACGCCTTGGTCAATGATCCTTACCTGACGCATTTTGTCCACCGTTGGTGGGCATGGGTCGCGGTTATTGCGCTTGTCTTGCTGTCCCGCCGCGCCCGAAAAGCTGGTGTGCGCCAGGCATCGCTGGCCATGCACAGCGCCTTTGGTATCATGATCATACTTGGCATCGCCACGGTGATGAGCGGTGTGAACATCGTTTTGGCCGTCTCGCATCAGGCCGTTGGCGCACTGGTCGTCGCATCTACCGTATGGGGCGCGCATGTTCTGGGTCGGCAGGGGCAAACAACGGGCGCTGTCTGAAATTGTGCTCTTTTGTGCAGTGTTTCCAACTGCCGGTGAGGCGAACGAAATTTGTGCGACGTTATTGCCCGAACGAATTATAACCTGGGCCAAGCGGCACGCGACGATGACACCCCGCAATTTTCTGCCTGGCAAACGCAACTGCGCTGTCGCCTTTTACCAAAGGGATCAAAACAGAGGCTGCTTTAATTAAGCGGAGGTATTATTATACCCGTCGTGAAACCCTCGGTTTTGCTTGACTGTTGGGGCTATCGTCGCCATTGGCACCGCTTCGCGTGTAGAGTCTCGGTGATTCTGCGCAGTTACTAAAATTCGAAAGGTTCGATTAGCGATGAAAACGCTATCCAGAGTTACGAAATCGATCCGTCCACAGGACGTTGAGAAATCGTGGATCCTCATTGACGCAGAAGGTTTGGTCGTTGGCCGCGTTGCCAGCCTGATCGCCAATATTCTGCGCGGCAAGACCAAGCCAAGCTACACTCCGCACGTTGATTGCGGCGACCATGTGGTTGTTATCAATGCTGACAAGGTCAAGTTCACTGGCAAAAAACTGACCGACAAGGTCTATTATCGTCACACTGGTTATATCGGCGGTATCAAGGCGATTACTGCTGGCAAGATACTTGACGGTAAGTTTCCTGAGCGTGTCCTCGAGAAGGCCGTAGAGCGCATGGTTCCACGTGGTCCTTTGGGTCGTGCGCAAATGCGTGCACTGCACTTGTACAACGGCACCGAGCATCCACATGCCGGTCAACAGCCTACGACGCTCGACGTCGCTTCCATGAACCGCAAGAACAAGGTGGGTGCATAATGTCTGAAACTGCAAATTCGCTCGCTGATCTCGAAACCTTGGGCGCCGACGTTCCGGCACCCGCGCAGATCGCTGCTGTCATTCGTGAACAGGAAATCGACGCGCAGGGCCGTGCTTATGCAACTGGCCGCCGTAAAGATGCTGTCGCCCGCGTATGGCTGAAGCCAGGCACTGGTAAGATTGTTGTCAACGGCCGTGACCAAGAAATCTACTTCGCTCGTCCATCGCTGCGTCTCGTTATCAACCAGCCATTCGGTGTTACCGAGCGTACTGGCCAGTATGACGTGATTGCAACCGTAAAGGGTGGCGGTCTCTCGGGTCAGGCCGGTGCTGTAAAGCATGGCATCGCTCAGGCACTGTCGAAATATGAACCACTTCTGCGTAGCGCAGTAAAGTCAGAAGGCTTCCTGACCCGCGATAGCCGCGTTGTCGAGCGTAAGAAATACGGCAAGGCCAAGGCGCGTAAGAGCTTCCAGTTCTCGAA
>Ga0105050_10003621_pt1 | contig 21211 bp, 14 predicted proteins | sample FRY01_FD_78088 | JGI IMG/M metagenome (GOLD analysis project Ga0105050, IMG submission 78088) | Freshwater microbial communities from Lake Fryxell liftoff mats and glacier meltwater in Antarctica - FRY-01 | ecosystem: Environmental > Aquatic > Freshwater > Ice > Glacier meltwater ...
AACGCACTTTAGAAGTTTTTCTAAATTGGTTCACGATAGATATTGGTTCAACCGTTTTCGATTTGGAAAAAACAGATATGAAAGGAGAGAAGTTGTAAGTTCATTTGTAATCATTGATTCTTACGACGAATGATTTAAAGTCATTTTTCAAATTAAAGATTTCTGAACTTGATTGAATTTTGAAAGTTCTATAATCCGTCTAACATTTTCACAACATCTGGTCTCTTGCGAGTAGAAACAGGCACCATACTGCCGTCTGTCATAATAAGATGCCCACCTTCCGTTTTGACAAATTCATGGATATATTTAGTATTAACTAAATGAGATTGATGTACGCGGTAAAAGTTCAAATCTGTTAATAAATCCTCAAATTCTTTAAGTGTTTTGGATACGATCATTTTCTTTCGATCGGCAAAGTGAAATTCAGTATAATTGACACTACTTTCACACCGAATAATATCTGAAATGTTAACAATGTGAATTTTATTTTGAGAGTGAAGAGCCAAACGTTCGCTTGGTTTTGTGTGATTTTTTAACGATTCATTCAATAATTTATATTTTTCATTTTCATTGATTTGTTGTTTGCGGTATTTATCCAAAGAGCTGACCAATTCGTCAGGATCAACAGGTTTTAGCAAATAATCAATAGCAGCATAGCGAAAAGCTTTGATAGCATGAGCATCAGATGCTGTAATAAATATAATTTTAAAGGGGATATCTGCCAATAAATCTAATAAATCGAAACCACTTCCATCTTGCATTTGAATGTCAAGAAAAACAATGTTAGGTTGAATTGTTTTCAAAAGTTTCGCGGCTTCTACCACCCCCGATGCTTCTCCAATAAGTTCTATATCTGGAGCATAATCTTTTAAATCTTGACGTAAAGTTGTGCGGGCTTGTTCAATATCGTCTATGATGACAGCTTTAATCATATCGTTGGAATTCTTAAAATTACCTTTGTGCCACTTGGCAAATTGTTTTCATATAAATCAAAAATTTCAATCGAACTTTGGCACTCCAGATCGGACATTAATTCAAGCCGTTCTTGTGTAACATTCAAAGCGGTTGAGCGATGATAGGTTTCTTTTGACAGTTTATTTAATTCAGCTGCTTTTTCACGACCAATGCCATTATCTATTATTGTACAAAGTATAAACTGTTTTTTATCTTCAAAACTTAATTCTATTTTTCCTCGAATAGCTATTCCATCAGAATTTCTTAATCCATGTTTAATAGCATTTTCAACAAAGGGTTGAATAATCATTGGAGGAATTCGAATGAAATCCGTTTCAAGGTTTTCATAAAGATGAATAGAATAGTCAAAACGGTCACCATTACAGAATTTTTCAATCAGCAAATAGTTTTCAAGGGTATTGATTTCTTCTTCTAACGTTATTGTAGTATTACGTGAATTATCCAGAATTTGCCGCATCAATCGAGAGAATTTGGCTAAATAATAGCGCGCTTCTTTATCATTCCCAGTTCCAATCTGTGATTGAATAGAATTCAAAGCGTTAAAGATAAAATGAGGATTCATCTGTAAACGCAAAGCTTTTTGTTCCAATTCGACAACTTCTTTTTCCAGTTGTAATTTCTTTTTCTCTTCTTCAGATTTTACTGTTAAACGATTGAATCTCCAACGTATCGTCAAATAAAAGAGTCCAATGACGAAGAATAACTCTAATAGTATAAACCACCATCGAAACCAAAAAGGAGTGGCTATTGTAAAGACAATTGTTGAAGGTACTTTCGACCAAATCCCATCCTCATTGGAGGCTTTAACTAAAAAACGGTATTTTCCTGGATTTAAATTGGAATATAAAATACTTTGATCTGTTGATGCAGGTGACCATTTATCGTCAAAACCTTCCAGTTTCCACTTGTAACGAACCGATTCAGGATTACTTAAATTAACAGCAAAAAAATCAAAAGTTATATGATTTTGATCAAAAGGTAAATCCATTTTATTTACAACGTTCCAATCGTTTAAAAAAGCATTAAAGGATGTTTTTGAAAGAGGTTCGTAAAAGAGTTTTATCTCTGTTATTTGTATAATTGGCGGAATGGCATTTTTGATTCTTCTAGCTGGATTAAACTTAATTAAACCATTGATTGTTCCAAACCAAATAGTTCCATCTTGGTCATTGAAGACAGCATTTTGGCATGTTTCAACTCCTGTGAAACCATCACCCTTGTTGTAGTGTTTAATTTTTTGAATCGTGTATTGTTTGCTTAAGAAAACGTAATCTAAACCTCGTTCTGTTCCAATTATTAAATTTCCATGATAATCAAAAGTAAGTAAGTAAATATTTGTTGAGGTCAACCCATTTTTGTAATTAAAAATTATTGGTTTGACTTTTTTGTTTTGTATTGAGAAGGCATTTACTCCAGCACCAGCTGTTCCAACCCAAATATATCCTTTTTTATCTGCAGTAATACTTCTGATTGCGTTCGAGCTTAAACCACTGTCAATTGTTACTTTTCTCAAGTGTTTTCCTTCTGGTGTAATACAACCAATTCCATTATTTTCTGTGCCATACCAAATAGATCCTTCCTGGTCCACAAATACGCTTGTTAAGCGATTGCTCAAAAGTCCAGTTGAAACCTTAAAATGCTTAAATTGTAAATCTCCATTTGTAGATTCAATACGCACAAGACCATTGCCAGCTGTGGCAATCCAAATATATCGATAGTCTTTTGCCAAGCCTTTGATGTATATTTTTGCCAATGATGGAATGGATAAAAAGGTAGAATCCTCCAATACATACAATCCTTTTCCTTCCGTTCCGATATATAATTTCCCTTCATTGTCTTCAATCAGTGCTTTGACTTTTACGTCTTCAAATCCATTCCCTGCATGATAATTTTGGAAGATGCCATTTTGGTAATAACTCAATCCTTTTTGTGAATTACCAATCCATAAACGCTTCTGACTATCTCGAAATATACTGTAAATAAAGCTGCCACCTAAACCAGATGATTTGTCAAAGGTCGTGAATTGTTTCCCTAAATAATTGCATACACCTCCGCCAGAAGTGCCAAACCAAAAACTGCCAGTATTGTCCTGCCGAATAACACGTACGTGATTATTACTCAAGCCTTCTTTTTCACTTAAACTAATAAACGTAGAAGTCGAAGGTTGGAATGAAACTACACCATTAGCTAGTGTAGCAAACCAAATGTTATCTTTAGAATCAACGTAAATATCAAGAATTGTTTGGTTGAATAATTCATGATGGTAGTCAATTCGAAAGAATTTTTGCCCATCGTAGCAATAAGCACCATCTCCATAAGTCCCAATCCAAAGATTTCCTTTTCTGTCCTTCTTTATGGATGTAATCGCATTTTGCATATAACGATTTTTTGCCCCAAAATTGATCAATCGATATGTATTTCCTGTTTTTTTAATACGGTACAATCCTTTGCTGTCTCCAAAAAAAATGGCTCCATCTATATCAACAAAAACAGCATTGACATTGTCTTGAGGTAGCCCAAGTTTTTTGGAAATATTCGTGAATGATTTTCCATCAAAGTAAACCAAACCTTTCGATGTGGCTAACCAACAGTTATTATTCTGGTCTAAAGCAATTTTGTAAACTTGAATTGAACCAGAAACTAAAGGAAAATAATTTTTGAATGTAATTCCATTGAAATAGGAAATCCCATTATTTGTTGCGATCCAAAGATTATGATGAGCATCTTCAAGAATATCGTAAACATAATTATTGCTTAATCCATCCTTTTCTGTGTAGGTTTTAAATTTGACACCATCGTATCGTGTTAAGCCGCCTCCTCTCGTTCCAAACCAAAGAAATCCACGATGATCTTGGTGCAAAGCATATACTTGTGATTGAGCTATGCCATGCTCGACAGAATAGTTATGAAAATTGTATAACTGACTTTTGACCGAAAAAGTCAGAAGAAACAGAAAAAGTATGCTTATGAGGAGTCTTTTTATCAAAACATTTTATGCTTAATCAAAGATAGAAAACACTTTTCATTAAAATACACGCGAATAATAATTTGCTATTAACAAGTTGTTTGGATTCAGTTACTTTCGATTCATATTGAAATAATTATGAAGAAAGCTCCACCTGATTTAATTTTTGAAAATTACCGCTTAAAGAAAAAAAGTAAACGCAAATTTCTTTTGGCATGTATTACGTTGGTTTTTTTAGTCTTTTATACAGTTGTCTTGCCTTCACAATTATTCAATGATCCAACTTCAACTGTACTTTTGGATCGCAATGGTGAATTACTTGGTGCTCGCATTGCGAATGACGGACAATGGCGTTTTGCAGCAAGTGATAGTGTTCCTAAAAAATTCGAACGCTGCATTATTGAATTTGAAGACCGCAATTTTTATTGGCATGCTGGAGTGAGTATAAAAGGACTTCTTCGCGCTATTTGGCAAAATTTACATTCGGGAGAAAGGGTAAGTGGTGGAAGCACCATTACTATGCAATTGGTTCGAATTATGAAAAAAAATCCATCGAGAACTTACACACAAAAGTTGTATGAAATTATTTTGGCGACACGTATTGAGTGGACTTATTCAAAAGCTGAAATATTGAATTTGTATGCGTCAAACGCACCATTTGGAAATAATGTTGTTGGTTTAGATGCGGCAGCTTGGCGCTATTTTGGTCGCGCGGCGAATCAATTGTCATGGGCAGAAACTGCAACGTTGGCGGTTTTACCCAATGCTCCAGGACTCATTTATCCTGGTAAGAATCAAGTGAAATTAATGGCAAAACGAAATCGTCTATTGACACATTTACATAAAAAAGGGTACATCGAAAATGAAGTGTACGCATTAGCAATTACAGAACCCCTGCCACAAAAACCCGTGCCATTACCGCAATACGCACCGCACTTATTGGAGAAAATGATTTTATCTGGACGAAAAGGACAAACGATTCAAAGTTCAATTTTAACTTCTACTCAACGCAGTGTTGAACGATCGCTAAGGCTTCATTCGCAAATTTTAAAGGATAACAAAATATTTAATGGAGCTGTAATTGTTGTCGATGTAAAAACGGGTGAAGTAATTGCTTACGTTGGAAATACTGCGAATGAGGATGAAGAATTTTCTTCTTATGTTGATTGTGCCAATGCCCCAAGAAGTTCAGGTAGTATCCTCAAACCCTTTTTATACTGTTCAGCAATGGAGGGAGGAAATATTACTCCCTCAATGCTGGTGTCGGATGTTCCAACACAATTTGGTTCGTTTTCACCGAAAAATTTTTCAGGTCATTTTGAAGGTGCAATACCAGTAAATAGAGCTTTGTCACGAAGTTTGAATGTGCCAATGGTTCATTTATTGAAAGAATACGGTGTCACACGATTTCACAAAGAATTGAAGAAAATAGGAATTTCAACGCTTAATCGACCAGCCAGACATTACGGTTTATCGCTTATTCTTGGTGGTGCTGAAACAAAACTTACTGATCTATCTGCGGCTTATTGTCAAATGGCTCAACAATTACAAGATGGAAGGAACAAAGGATTTTGGTTCACGAAATCACATCCGTTGGAAGTAGATGCAATCCCAACGATTTGGAGTAAAGCTGCCATTTATAACACATTTGAAGCATTGACGGAGGCGAATCGACCAGATGAAGATAATAATTGGAAATTATTTGCATCGTCGCGAAAAATTGCATGGAAAACGGGAACCAGTTTTGGATTTCGGGATGCCTGGTCAATTGGTGTTACACCTGACTATGTTGTTGCTGTTTGGATGGGGAATGCCGATGGGGAAGGAAGGCCTGGCTTAACTGGTGTGAAGGCAGCTGCACCCTTAATGTTTGATATTTTTCGCCAATTAAATAATTCGGGTAAATGGTTTATACAACCACTAGAGGAGATGAAAGTAATAGAAGTGTGCAGCTTAAGTGGTTATAAAGCTGGAAGGTATTGTGAAAAATTGAAGGGTGAGTTGGTTCCAAAAAACAGTAAAGCAGTCAAAAATTGTCCTTTTCATCAACAAATTCACTTAGATCTAAGTGGTGCATTTCGAGTTGACTCTGATTGTGAAAATGTCTTTACTATGCAACACAAAAATTGGTTTGTTTTACCAGCGTTAATGGAGAAATACTACAAGGTTAGTCATCCAAATTATACCGTTCTACCACCTTTTCGATCAGATTGCAAGGCCGCAACAAAAGATAAATCCTTTACAATTGTTTATCCGCGTCCTGATAGTCGATTATATATCCCAATTCAATTGGATGAATCATTTAGTAAAACAATATTGGAAGTAAGCCATCGAAATTCGAACGCACATGTTTACTGGCATTTGGACAATCAATTTATTGGAGAAACATCCGATATTCACCAAATCGCTGTTAATCCTTCAAAAGGAAAGCACGAATTAACGATTATAGATGAATTTGGTGTAAGTCAAACTATATATTTTGAAGTCATTCAGAAATAGTTATCAAAACAATAAAGTGTTGTATAATAGAATATTTACTCGCTAGAAACTTCGAACGAATAATATAGATATCCACACACTTAATCAAAAGTTCCCTGCGACTTATAAAACGGCACTATAAATAAGTAAAAGGAATGTCATTTTTGGTCAATAATTGATCGAATATGAAAACAAAAACTTTAAAATTTATCACAGGATTTTCAATTTTATTGACAATCCTATCTGCTTGTGGAAACGGCAACCCAAAATTATTTCGTGTTGATCCTGCTTATGGAGAATACGTTTCTGGCTATACCAGTGGTATGATTAGTCGAACTTCGGGTATACGTGTAGATCTCAGTGATTCGACTTTAAAAGAAATTGATCTTAAGGACAAGGATTTACTGAAAGAAATCTTTCAATTTGTACCTCAAATCAAAGGTAAAGCAGTTTGGATGGGAAAACATGCGATAGAGTTTATCCCAGATGAAAAACTACCTGTTGGTCAACTTTACATGGTGACTTTTGATTTGGGACGTGTTGCAGAGGTTGATTATGGTCACGAAGAATTCCAATTTCAATTTGCTACTTATACGCAACATATTTATGTCGAATCTCGAGGTTTGATGAATTACAACGAAGACGACATTGAGTGGCTTTACCTTCATGGAACAGTAAAAACAAGTGATTACGAAGATTCCACTGCAATTTTTAAAACACTATCTGCCAATTACAATGGGAAAAAGTTAAGTATTCGTTTACAAGAAACATTTAATCAACATGAGTATAAATTTTTTATAGATAGCATTGAACGCATGAATATTCCTGGAAAAGTTCAGCTTAATTGGAATGGTAGTGAAATCAATTCGCTTAGCAAGGGTAGTATTACTGAAAATGTGGTTGAACTTGGAAATTTTTCACTTACTGATGTAACAATAATTGATGAAGATGATCAATCCATGAATTTACTATTTAGTGAGCCGATTTCTACAGATCAGGATTTAACTGGATTCATACGTATTGAAGGACAAGAAAATTTAACATATAGTGTTGATAATAATAGTGTGATGGTTTATTTACCGAATCGAACTGTTGGCAGGAAATATCTTGAAGTTTTTGCAGGGCTGAAGAACTTTAAAGGTCACAAAATGAAAATGAATTTTAATCGATATGTGCAGTTTGAAGAGTCTAAACCACGTGCACGAATACTAGGCACAGGGAATATTCTTCCCAATTCTCAAGGATTGATTTTTCCCTTTGAAACTATTGCACTGAAGGCTGTAGATATTCGGATTACGCGAATTTTCGAAAACAATGTGCACCATTTTTTACAGGTGAATGATTTGAGCGGTTCCGATGAACTAACACGTTTTGGTAAAGTCATATTTGAAAAGAAAATTGCGATTGATCAGGACAAAGCCATGAATTTCAAGCAATGGACCAAGCACGTTGTTGATCTCAGTAAATTTATTCAGCCTCAGCCAGGTGCCATTTACCGGGTGAGTATAAAATTCAGTAAAGAGTATACAACCTGCAATTGTCCTTCAGAACCAGTGAGCAATGCAAATGAAGAGGAAAATGAAGAATACAACGAAAAGGTTGATCCAAATTGGAATGAAAATCTTTGGACGAGTTGGTCATATTATGATGATTACGAAAACTGGGGCGGTTATTACGACGATTACTCAGTGTGTTCAGATTCCTATTACAACGGTAAAGGAGTAAGTAAAAACATCCTCGCCTCTGATTTGGGAATGATCTTTAAACTAGATGAAGACAAAACAGGACATGCTTTCGTAACAAACATGTTAACGACCGAGCCATTAGCAAATGTGGTATTGGAATATTACAGTTACACCAAAGAAATAATAGCTAGAGGTGTGACAAATGATCAGGGTAATTTTAATATTAGATTGAAAGAAAAACCATTTTTGTTAGTTGCAAAAAACGGAAAACAAAGGGGATACTTGAAATTACAAGATGGAAACGTGAATTCGTTGAGCAAATTTGACGTAGATGGTGAAAAAGTGCATAATGGTATTAAAGGATTTATCTATGGTGAACGCGGTGTTTGGCGACCGGGTGATTCCTTATACCTCAATTTTATTTTGAACGATAAGAACAAAACTCTTCCTAAAAATCATCCTGTTCAGTTTGAACTTCAGGACCCATCAGGTCAAGTCGTTTATGAAATCACCAAAACAAAAAATACAGAGGGAACTTATGACTTTAGAACAAAAACGGAAAAGGGTGCCATGTCTGGAAATTATTTAGCAGTTGCACGGGTGGGTAATAGAGATTTCTTCAAGACCATTAAAATTGAAACAATTAAACCGAATCGTTTAAAAATTGATTTCCGTGTAAATCCAACGCAATCGGCAGATTCGTCGGCTACTTTGAGCGTGAATTGGCTGCATGGTGCAATTGCGAAAAATTTAAAATCATTGATCACTGTTGGATTTCAACCGACTACTACCAAATTTGATGGATATAAAGACTTTGTATTCGATTCACCTTTGCGCGATTTTAGTTCAGATGTGGAAACAATGTTCGAAGGAAGACTCAACGATAATGGAATCGCATATCCAAAAACTACATTGAATAATGTTTTTGATGCTCCAGGGAAATTGAAAGCCTTATACGTTGTTAAAGTTTTTGAAGAAGGTGGAGATTTTTCAATTGATCGCTTTCAGTCAATTTATTCGCCATTTAAAACATATATCGGTTTGAAAACTCCAGCAATGAAAAGTTATGACCAAACAATTGAAACCGATAAATTACATCGTTTCGACGTTGTTGCTTTGAATGAACAAGGTAAACTAGTTCAAACATCAAATCTCAAAGTAAAAATCTACAAGTTAAACTGGCGTTGGTGGTATGAAGAAGGAGACGATGATTTGATGGAGTATGTAGCAAGAACAGGGACTTTAGCTGTTAAAGATACCGTTATCTCGGCAGTTGGAGGAAAAGGAAGTTTTCAATTCAAAGTAAGAAAAGAAAACTATGGACGATACTTGATTACTGTTTCTGATCCTGCTGGAAATCATCAAACGGGAAAAGTGCTCAATTTCGATTGGCCTTATTGGAATCGTGGGAATAGAACAGAGAACGAACAAGCCAAAATGCTCAGTTTTTCAAGTGATAAAAAGGACTATGTAAGTGGAGAGAAAGTTAAACTAAACTTTCCATCTCCATTAGCTGGTAGAGCCTTGGTGAGTATCGAAAATGGTCAGAAAGTAGTTCAAACATTTTGGGTCAAAACACAAAAAGGAGAAACCAATTTTGAATTTATCGCGACTGAACAAATGTCCCCAGCTTGTTATGTGCATGTCACAATGATACAACCACATATCCATACCAAAAATGATTTACCAATTCGCATGTATGGGGTTATTCCAATACAAGTGGATAATCCACTAACACACTTGAAACCAATTATTCTATCAAGTAATGTATTTAAACCCGAAAATACATCAACAATTCAAGTGAAAGAACAAAACGGAAAACGCATGATTTATACGATTGATGTAGTTGATAATGGTTTACTTGACTTAACGCGATTTTCAACCCCTCAGCCACACGGAATATTTTATGCTCGTGAAGCGTTAGGTGTTAAAACGTGGGACATGTTTGATGAAGTAATTGGGGCGTATTCTGGTCGTCTTGATAATTTGATTGGTATTGGTGGAGATGGGTTTGTGGAGCCTGGATCCGGACCAAAAGCCAATCGTTTTAAGCCAATGATCTGTCATCTCGGACCATTTGTTTTAGAGGCAGGTCAAACACGTTCCCATAAAATTAATATACCGAATTATATTGGTTCTGTGCGTGTAATGGTTGTTGCACACGATAATGATGATGCCTTTGGAAATGCTGAGAAGAATGTATTCGTTCGCAAACCATTAATGGTATTAACAAGTTTACCTCGTGTACTTGCCCCTGGAGAAGAAATATATGTTCCTGTAACACTTTTTGCAATGGAAAAACATGTGAAAAATGTCACAACGACGATTGAATCAAACGAGTTTATTGAAGTCCTTGACGGAAAGAGTCGAATTTCAAACTTCACTGAAATTGGAGATCAATTGGTTTACTTCCATATTCGTGTTCAGCGAAAAGTAGGCATTGGGAAAATCAAAATTGTTACTAAAGGAAATGGGGAGGTAGCAAAGGATGAAACAGAATTGGATGTTCGTCCATCTAATCCAGCAATTAAGGAGGTGACAAGTTTTGTTATTGAAAAGGGGAAATCACTGTCAAAACAACTCAAATCTATTGGAATTTCTGGGACAAATAAAGTGGTTATTGAAGTATCGAATTCACCTTCCATCGGCCTTGAGAAACGCTTGAATTATTTAATTCAATATCCACATGGTTGTGTTGAACAAACAACTTCTGCTGCCTTTCCACAATTGTATGTAAATGGAGTGATGGATTTAACTGAGGAACAACAAAAAGAAATCACAACGAACGTAGATGCGGCAATAAATCGTTTGCAAGGATTTCAAATCAATACAGGTGGGTTTTCATACTGGCCGGGGGAAACTGCAGAGAATGAATGGGCAACTAACTATGTTGGACACTTCTTGATTGAAGCACAAGCGCAAGGATATAAAGTTCCTGCTGTAGTTCTCGAAAATTGGGCTGAATTCCAAAAGAACAAAGCACAAAACTGGCTAGCAGAAAGCTATAATAGTCGACCTGAAACTGGAGGAATGATGCAGTCTTACCGTTTGTTTGTCTTAGCTTTGAACAAGACACCTGAATTGGGAGCAATGAATCGATTACGCGAACGTTCGGATTTGAATTTGGTTTCACGTTGCAGACTTGCTGCTGCTTATCAACTTATAGGGCAGACAGAAATTGCGAAGAAGATTATTTCGACTCAAACAATGAAATTTGTATCGTACCATGAACTTTCTGGTACTTATGGATCTGATTTCAGAGACAAAGCGATGGTGTTAGAGGCTTTGAGTTATTTGAAAGATAAAAAGAAATCAGATGATTTAGCAAAAGATATATCGGAAAGTTTGTGTTCAGATGAATGGATGAGTACACAAGAAACGGCATACGGTTTATTAGCCATGTGCACATACACAGGAAAAAAAGGAAATAACGTGAAATTGCAATTCAAACATTCACTTTCTGGTTCAGAAGCGCTGTCAATATCCACTTCAAAATCAATAAGAAAGATAACCTTTTTCGATAAAGATTTAGAGAAGAAACCGAATTGGAGCGTAAATAATCTAGGGAATGGAAAGTTGTTTGTGACAATAACAATGTATGGTATCTTACCTGAAAAAGATCAAAAACCTAAATCGAATGGTTTGAAAATGTCTATTCGTTATGTTGATTTAAAAGGTAATACCATTAATCCATTGAAGCTTCAGCAAGGAGCGGAGTTCACTGCTGAAGTAACAATTAAAAATTTGAATAAAACCAAGTATTTAAAAGAACTGGCTTTGACACAGTTTTTTCCTTCTGGATGGGAAATTCACAATACACGAATGGATGAAATGAACTATGAATCCAACACGCGTTACCAGGACTTTAGAGATGATTGTGTTTTAAGCTATTATGATCTTGGACCTTCACAGGAAAAAACTATTCGTGTACGTTTGAATGCTTCATTTTTAGGAAAATTTTACTTACCAGTAATATACACGGAAGCAATGTATGATAATAGTATATCGGCTTTGTTAACTGGGAGTTGGATAGAAGTTGTTAAATAACTAGCTGAATTGGATATACTCAGTTTTACTGTCAATTTTTAAATCAAACAAAGGAGTTTAGATATAGACTCCTTTGTTTTTTGAAGTTGATATTCATATTACTACCTACTTTATTCTTAATTTTATTTTTGAAATCACACGAATCTGAATGGCCAGAAGAACGCACTTTAGAAGTTTTTCTAAATTGGTTCACGATAGATATTGGTTCAACCGTTTTCGATTTGGAAAAAACAGATATGAAAGGAGAGAAGTTGTAAGTTATCGTATTATATCCTTATTTTCACCTTTCTTCGGCATTGGTCCACGTTTGTAGATGACTAGGCCATTCAGAAAGTTACGCAATAATTGGTCACCGCATTCCATGTATTTCGGATGATCAGGGTTTCTATACAGCGCGTTGATTTCGCTTTTGCTTACTTCAAAATCTACGAGTTTCAAAATTTCAATCACTTGATCATCTCTTAATTCAAGAGCAACACGTAATTTTTTCAAAATGTCATTATTTGTAAGCATGGCGTAATTTTAATTGAAGGTTATCTCTTAAGTCGAAATCAAAGTTAATGATAAATAAAGAACTTAGAATTTCTCTTGATATTTTGACTTGTCAGAAATTACGACAAATCGAAATTAAACATTCTTCCTGCTCAACTGTTTTAAAGAAAATAATCAATTATGAAAACCTTATTGTACATTGCATTGACAATCGTTGTGATCATATTTATAACTATGGCATTCGTAAGTAAAAGTACCAGAGATACGGAACAACACAAGTACAGTGTTTTGAAAACATTTGATGGATTTGAAGTACGTAAGTATGAATCGGCATTATTTTCCAGTGTAAAGCTGAATGCTGACACATACGATAAAGTTTCAGGAACAGGTTTTAGAATGTTGGCAGGATATATTTTTGGAGGCAATGAAACCAATGAGAAGATTGCGATGACTTCTCCTGTTACAATGGAAATTGATGACTCATCCAAAATGTCTTTTATGGTGCCAGCAGGAATTGATTTGGAAAATCTTCCTGCACCAAACAACAAGCAAATTTATTTTGAAAGAAAAGAAGAGAAAATCATGGCTGCAATCTCTTTCGGAGGTTGGGCAGATGACCAAAAAATCGAAAAGTATAAGCTAATGCTTATTGCTGAGTTAGAGAAGAACAACTTAGCGCATACGGGTAAGTTTGCCTATTTAGGCTACAATCCACCATTTGAAGTGATCAATCGCCGAAATGAAGTGGTGGTGGAGTTAATCGATTTCAAAAATTAAATCAACAGCGTTCAATCAACTTTGCGTTGAAATAAGTGACATCTGTCGAAACATCATCTAGGACCCAAATTGGTTTTTCAAATTGTTCATCTTCAGATTCCAATTCAATTTCAGCAATCAATAAACCGGCTAGTTTTCCATGAAATTCATCAATTTCCCAAAGATGTTTTCCAACTGTAATTTCATAACGGAATTTTTCAATCGTTTTTTCCGCAAAAAGATCAATCATTTCTTGCGCTTCCACTAAAGGAATTTCATATTCAAATTCACTTCTTGAGATCCCAACTGTTGCGCCTTTGATGGTTAAATAGCCTTTTTCACCTTTGATTCTTACTCTCACCGTTTTATCAGGAGTATTTAAAATATATGCTTGAACAATTCTTTTGGGCGCAGGTTTAGAGATACTTTCCCATACCGTTTTATCAACTAAAAATTTACGTTCTATTTCCATGTGAAGGTAAAGGTAGAGTTTTCAGAAATAATGTTCAAATGTCGCCTCACGCCTTCTTAATTTCTACCCTCTAATTCTACTTTCTAATTTCTTTTATTTTAACTTCGCAAGAATGAATATTTTTCTCACATATGACTATGAGTTGTTTTTCGGTGAATATACTGGAAGCGCAGAAAAATGTCTCATTCAGCCTACCAATCGTCTTTTGGCTTTGTCGAAGAAATATGCCGTGAAAATGACATTTTTTGTGGATGTTGGTTACTTGATCAAATTGAAGGAATTCGCTGAATCAAATTCTGAACTAAAGCTCGATTGGAAAAAAATAAATGCTCAGCTTAAGGAAATTGTACAAACTGGTAATGATGTTCAATTACACATTCATCCGCACTGGGAAAAATCCTATTACAAAGACGGAAAATGGTCTTGTGTGACTGATAACGCTTACAAGTTGGATGATTTTAGTGACGAGGAAATAGTTGCTATTGTCAAAAGCTACAAGCAATTTATTGATGAATTAATAGGCATTAAAACAACAACCTTCAGAGCAGGAGGATGGTGTATTCAGCCTTTTCATCGCTTGATAACTGTTTTTAAAGAATTGAGTATTGTCAATGATTCGAGTGTTTTTCCGGGAGGAAAATTTGAATCAAGTCATTACGCTTTTGATTTTACAGCAGCTCCCCACAAGTCGAAATATCGTTTTGAAAACGACGTTTGCCAAGAAGTGGAAGATGGTTTTTTTACCGAATTTCCAATTGCTTCACATCGTTATAACCCACTTTTTTATTGGCGTTTATATGCTTGGGGTAGAATAAATTCAACTGATCATAAAATGCTAGGTGATGGGATTTTTTTAGCACAACCCGGACGTAAAAAATCTGTTTTGACTAATTTTACCTGGAATCACGTGAGTACAGATGGATTTTACGCATCAAAATTATCTAGATGTTTAAAGGATCACTCGGCAAAAGGGAATAAAGAAATGGTGATTATTGGCCATCCGAAAAGTATGACGAATTATTCTTTTAAGAAATTGGATGACTTTTTAAAAGAAAATGCTCCATTGCACGTTTTTACAACTTTTAAGGCTTTAAAATGAAAATAGTTGAAAGAGCAGATTTGAACGTGGAATTGTGGGATGAATTAGTACGTAATTCGCTTGATTCAACAATTTTTTCACTTTCGATTTACTTGGATGCCGTTGCCGAAAATTGGTGCGTTTATGTGGATGAAAAATACACCAAAGGGATTGCACTTCCTTACACCCTTCGATTGAACGTAAAAACACTTTATACGCCGACTTTATTGATGTATGTTGAATGGTTTGGAAAGGAAATCCCTTCAGGTTTAATCGAAAAACTAAAGAGTGCCTTTACGATTGGTAATTTCTGTATGAAAGAGCGAATGGATGATCTATCGTGTAAAGAATACCTGCGTCAAGAAATAGTAGAACCTCATTTCAATGAGCAAGCCAAAAGAGCCTTGAAGCGATTTGAAAAATCTTCATTGGTTTTATCAAAAGGCAATTATGAAAATGAAGTTTTAGTGATAATAGAAAAAGAATTACCTATCAAAATTGCTTCATTGGACAAGGCGGCAATTATTTCATTGAAGAAGCTTGTCCAAGTACTTGTTAAAGAGGATCTTTTACTTGTTCATGCTGTAGTTGAAAAGCAGCGAGTTGTTGGTGGAATCTTAAGTATGAAATTTAAGAATCGAACCATCTATTTGAAAGGCGCTTTTGAAGCTGAAGCAAAGAAAAATGGAGGAATGTTTAAATGTATTTCTACGTTAATAGAGGAGGAGAAGTTAAGTGGACGAATAGTTGATTTTGGTGGTTCTCGAATCGAAAACGTACGTAAATTTAATTTGAATTTTGGCGCAGTAGATAGAACTTATTATAATTTTACTTGGAACAATGCTCCTTTGCATTTCAAGTTGTTGAAGCGCCTAAAAAAAGCTATTAAATAAGCTATTTCGATTGGTACAATCGATTTCAAACCGCCCTCACATTTTTACCTTTAAATTCAGTACATTTGCCTATGCTTCGTTTGAGATCAACTACACCAAGATGGGTTATAATTGTCATTGATCAATTCATTGCCTTATTTTCCTTGGCTTTTGCCTATTTGATTCGTTTTGATCTTAAAGCCGATAAAGAATTAATTCGAACTGAGTGGGCAATATTGTCCAAATCGATTCTCATTTATTTTATTGTAAAACTGGTCGTTTTTTATGTCTTCAAAATTCATAAAGGACTTGTAAGACATACCTCAACAGCTGATTTACGTCGAATTTTTCTCGCTTCAATAACAACGACCATTATTTTCTGGATTCTTGGATTTATTCGTTTTTATCGGTTTGATGGATATTATCTTTTCCCAACATCTGTTCTAGTGATGGAGTTTTTAGTGTGTTTCATGTTGATGATTGGTTCACGTTTCTTTATTAAAGCTTTGTTCCTAGAAACAATAAAAAATAAAGGGGAAGAGGAACGTATTTTAATATACGGAGCCGGAATTTCCGGATTGATAACAAAAAGAACTATAGAAAAAGACGTACGAATTAACTATTCAATTCTTGGTTTTATTGATGATAACCAAAAGATGAATGGTACGCGTTTAGAGGGGATTCCAGTTTTTCATACTTCAAAATTGGAGGATTTATTAGAAGAAAATGATATAACTTTAGTGATTCTCGCTATTCAAAATCCAAATGAGGAAAACCGCAAAAAGGTGGTTGAAACTTGTCTTGCGAAAAAAGTGAAAATGCAGAAAGTACCGAGTCCTAAAAGTTGGATAAATGGTGAATTCTCAACAAAACAGATTTCAAAAATTAATATTGAAGATTTACTGGGCAGAAAACCAATTCAATTGGATACAGATCGTATCGCGAGTGAGTTGAAAGGAAAAGTTGTTTTAGTAACGGGCGCTGCTGGATCTATTGGTAGCGGTTTAGTGCGCCAAATTGCGCTATTTGATCCGAAGCTATTGTTGTTGTTGGATCAAGCTGAGTCGCCCTTATACGATTTGCAAAATGAGCTAAAATCTGATTTTCCTTTCTTGCATTTTGAAATTATTGTAGGCGATATTAGAAGTTCGGACAGAATGGATCGTTTATTTAGCGCTTTTAATCCAAACTATATCTTTCATGCAGCAGCATATAAACATGTTCCTTTAATGGAAGACAATCCTTCTGAAGCTGTTTTGACAAATGTGAAGGGCACAAAGAATTTAGTTGATATTGCTTTAAAGTACCAAGCCGATAAATTTGTAATGATCTCTACAGATAAGGCAGTGAATCCAACTAATGTAATGGGAGCGTCCAAAAGAATTGCGGAGATTTATGCTCAAAAAGCAAATGAAAAGGGAAGTACTAAATTCGTTACTACACGTTTTGGAAATGTTTTAGGCTCGAATGGATCAGTAATACCATTATTTCAACGTCAAATTGAGCATGGTGGACCAATTACAGTAACAGATGAACGTGTTACTCGTTTCTTTATGACGATTCCAGAGGCGTGCCAATTGGTATTGGAAGCTGGAACAATGGGAAAGGGTGGAGAAATCTTTGTTTTTGATATGGGCGAATCAGTAAAAATTATTGATTTAGCAAAAAAGATGATTCAGTTAAGTGGTTTAGAATTAGGAAAAGACATTGAAATACGAGTGACTGGCTTGCGTCCTGGTGAAAAGTTATACGAAGAATTATTAGCACAAGAGGAAAACACGATTCCAACGCATCATCCTCAAATTTTGATGGCAAAAGTTAGGACAGAATCAGAATCGCAAATTGAAGCGGTGAACCACTTGATTGATTTGTTCGGTGCGCAAAAAAATACAGAAATAGTCACGAAAATGAAGGAGATTGTTCCTGAGTTTATTAGTAATAATTCTGAATACGAAAGTTTAGATAAAAAATGATTCAACCTGCAAAAATACAAGTTCGCTTTGCTGATTTAGATGTTTTAGGACATGTGAACAATACTATTTATTTGAGTTATTTCGAAATGACTCGCGTTCACTATTTTAAAGAATTATTAGGAGTTGATTGGGACTGGAAACACAATGGAGTAGTATTAGTGCACAATGAAGTAGATTATTTTCAACCAGTTCTTTTGCATCATGAACCACATATTTATATGACAACTGAGCATATCGGTTCAAAAAGTTTCACATTATCTTATGAATTAAAGGTGAATGGAATCATTTTTGCTAAAGGCAGCTCCGTACTTGTAGGTTTTGATGGGGAAACACAACAATCAAAGTTGATTCCCGAAGAAATGAAGCAAGTATTAACTCGATTGTTAAAATCATAAAACCTGTTCTTATGAAGTTTTATATCTTTTCTTTAAGCCTTATTTTTTCCTTTGTTGTATTTTCTCAAATTCCAGAAGTAAAGAAAAAGAATTGTTACGACAAGTTAGACAGTCGCAAAAGACAAAAATTTGCTGAATGGGAATGTGGTAAATTAGCTGGGATTGTTGATTGTAACGAGAAATTGACCTATGATGAAACCAATGATATGGTATTGAGTGGAAATATGGGAAAACCCTTTTCTGGTAAATGTGAAACCTGTCACAACAATGGACTGTTAGAGCGACGCGTTACTTTTCTGAACGGGAAAGAAAACGGTCAAGATACTACTTATTACAAATCCGGTTGTCCACAAGTAGTTCGCAGCCACATACAAGGTGAACCAAATGGCCAATGGGTATTTTATTTTGATAGTACACAAGCAATAGCATGGGAGATGAATTACAGTTTAGGTTCTCAACATGGCAAACAAATTTATTTAACACGTGAAGGCGATACTGCTCGAATCGAATTTTATAACAATGGCGTTTTAAATGGTAAAAAGCGCTTGTATTATTCAAAATCGAGAATTGAAAAAGAAATCAATTATGTGAATGGCTTAATGGAAGGCTCTTTCAAATACTTTAACCGTGATGGAATTTTATTGGAAGAACTTAACTACAAACAAGGTAAAAAGAATGGTGAGTGCAAATACTATTACGATGATGGCAAACTATTGAAAACCGAAAAGTGGACTATGGATGTAAAAGATGGTGAATTTAAAACATTTTACTATCAGGGATTTTTACAAACAATGGAAAATTACAAAAAGGGAGTTGCTGAAGGTTGGTTTGAAGAAAGATGGCCAGATGATAAAATCAAAAGAAAAGCTTTATATAAGAAAGGTATTGTAATTGAAGAATATAAATACGATGAACAAGGTTCTGAAATTTATGCTTTTGGCGGCGCAGCTTCAAAAAACACCGAAGACGATGCAATGCCTTCAAGCAACAAAAAGAAGAAGAAGAAGAAGAAGAAATCAGACGAACAAAACAAGGGTGGTCTGATAAAAAATTGAATGATTTAATAATATACAATAGTTAACGAAAAGAGCAGTTTTAATTGCTCTTTTTTGCTTAAATATTTTTCAATTCTTCAATGAATGGCTCCATTTTGTCTATTAAAACATGCTCCATGACAACTATTTTATACCAATTAGGCAAGTGATGATTGTCTGGAATCAAATGGTATTTTGTTGCAATTTCATCTGTTATACTTTTGGCCTGGATAGTTACAATATTGGAAAATTGGTTTCTGTAAAAAACAATACCTAATTGAGTTAGTTGCTCACATAACCAGTCAGTTCTTTGTTGAAGGACCAGTACTTTTTCATACCATCCATGTGGGCCATATTTAGCCAAAATCATCCAAACAGCCACTGCATTGGCTCCAGAACGACTTCCAATAACAGTGCAGTCTTCTCCTTCAACGTATGATGCTTCGCGTGTACTGGCATAAGACATATACCCTTTTCGGATTAAAAATATTCCAGTTCCATAAGGTGCTTGTGCCATTTTATGTGCATCCATTGTGATGGAACTCACATGTGGATTGGAGAAATTAGTCGTATTTATTTTATTGGAAAAAGGATAGTAAAAACCACCATAAGCTGCATCTATATGTAATCGAAATTCTACACTTTCACTTTTCAATATCGAAGTATAAACATCAGTATTATCAGTCGAACCAAACATGGTTGTCATCATGTTAGAAACGACTATAAAATAAATAATACCTTCCTTTTTAGCAGTTTGAATTAATAGTGATAATTCGCTGTGATCAATTTCTCGACTTGTTTCGTCTGTTTTTACTTTGTAAAGTTGGATATTTAATAAATTCGCTGCCTTGTCCATGGAATAATGACTATCTGTTGAGCATAGAATGGCAATTTCATTGATTGAAGCCTTGTTTTCTTGTATGAAATAGTTTCTGTAAATCCAGATTGCTTCTAAGTTGGCCTCCGTTCCGCCAGATGCAATATAACCATCACAACTATTCTTATCGGCTTTGAATATATCCTCACTGCAAATGCGAATTACTTCATGTTCAATTTCTTGTGTTCCAGAAAAAAAGCTTTCAGAAGTACCAAAAGTATGGCAGCCTATATGGTTGGGATTATCAACCATCGTTGTTAAGAAAGGAGCGTCTTTTAATATGCTTGAATCTTTTGAAAAGACTTTATCATCTAAGTAGGAAGCAGGAACTCCCAACATAATTTCATCTGTATAACTAATGTTCTTTTGAAGAGCAGTGAAAACGTGGTGGTTGATTTCTTCTTGGGTGTGTTTTTTCCAAAGCATGACTGAAATTTTCACCGAAGATACACGTGTTCTAAATTTTAAAGACTGACCTTCATCATGTTTTGAAGTATTAATTATCTTGAATCTTCAATGAATGTAACCATTGAATGCCTTTTTCAAATGATGAAAACACTTTAAAAGGCTGTTTAGGTTTATTTATTCTGTAATAAAAATCGGCCATAATTTTTTGACCTAAATTTTTCACAACAATTGCAGAAGCTCGGGTAGGTGTTGAACCTTCTATAACTATTGCGTTTTCTCGAGCTTCTTTAGTAATAGAAACAAATTCACCACCTTCAAAAATAAAAAGTGATTTTTTACCACTAGTTAATTGATTGTATATTTCAACTAATTCAACTTGAAATTCAACAGTTATTTCGGTGTATGGTTTAAAGGAAACATGAATTATATTATCGCTTCTTTTCGAAACAATCACTTTTTCGTGATCAATAAATTCTAGTACATTTCTAGATAAAACCATAGAATCTGTTAGTGGTAGTAAAATACTTTCACCGAATATAATAAAATTATTTTAAAAAATATCGAATTAAATCAGTAGTTGTAACTATAGTACTCCCCATCGTTAAGACAACATTTTCCTTTTCTTAGTTGTATCACCCAACCATTTTTGGTTTAAAATAGAGTTGGTCGGGCGGTATGCTTCCGATTTCTGTATGCCTTCTTTC
>Ga0105050_10003622_pt1 | contig 21202 bp, 18 predicted proteins | sample FRY01_FD_78088 | JGI IMG/M metagenome (GOLD analysis project Ga0105050, IMG submission 78088) | Freshwater microbial communities from Lake Fryxell liftoff mats and glacier meltwater in Antarctica - FRY-01 | ecosystem: Environmental > Aquatic > Freshwater > Ice > Glacier meltwater ...
CCGCTCGCCTTCGACCCGGACTTCGACAAGAAGCTCTGGTACCGCGTCTTCTCGGTCATCTCGTTCCTGGCGATCTCCGGCGGGCTCGTCTGGGCCGCACTGCTCGGCCCCGCCTGAGTTGCCGGGCGGGGTCCGGCACTCCCCGGGCGTCCGTTGATCCGGGGCGCCCGTTAGCTGTCTTTCGGCTCAAGTTCCTTGACGGTCCCGCGGGCCTTTTCCAGCGGGCCGGACAGGCCGAGCCGCTCGAGTACCTCGACCGTGAGGCGTGCGTAGTCGAGCCCCTTGCGCTTCTGGTACTCGTAGATCGGCTTGCCGGCGCGGGCCGACTCGGGGTAGACGATCGAGCGCCGGATCACGGTGTCGAAGACCAGGTCGCCGAACTCCGTTCGAAGCATCTCGAGCGTCGTGCGCGCGTGCCGGGTCCGCATGTCGGCGATGTTGAGCATGATCCCGAGCAGTTCGAGGTCGGGATTGAGGTTCTCGTTCGCCAGTCCGATCACCTCCATCGCCTGCTCTGCACCCTGCTCGGAGAAGTGCTCGGCCTCGGTCGAAAGGATCGCCCGGTCGGCGGCGACTAGGGCGTTCACGGTGAGCAGGCCGAGCGTCGGCGGGCAGTCGATCAGGATCACGTCGAAGTGCCGCTTGGGCTCCCGGAGAGCGCTGCGCAGAGTCAGCTCACGGCCTATCTTGCCGGCCAGCATCAGCTCGGCCTCGGCCAGTCCGAGGTTCGCCGGGATGACCCCGTTATGGATCGCGTCCATTGCCTTCTCCCGTCCGGCCAGGACCTCGCCCAGGGTCGGAAAGGTCTCGGCGGGTACTCCGAAATACTCGGAAAGGTTTCCCTGGGGGTCGCTGTCGATCGCCAGCGTGTTCAGGCCGGCCCGGGTGAGGCCGTCGGCCAGCGAGCGGGTCAGCGTGGTCTTGCCGGTGCCGCCCTTCTGGGAGAGGATCGCGATCGTGATTGCCACGGGCAACACCCTACCCGTGCCATCGCCTGCCCGGCGGGGGCCCGAGCCCGTAGAATCGGGTCTCGATGGGTCCCCTCTACGCCGAAATCGAGATCGACGCGCCGCGCGAGGTGATCTACGAGTACCTGCTCGACATCGCCACCCGGCCGAAGATCTTCGGCGACTCGATCTCGGAGTTCCGGTTGCTCAGGCTCGACACCCGCGGAATAGGGGCCGGAGCCCGGTTCCGTTTCAAGCGCCGTTCGGCATGGGTCGATACCACGATTTTCGCGGTTGACCCGCCCCGGCGCATATCCGAGCGTGGTGCCACCGGCAGGCTGAACCGGAACATGACCGGGACCGAGTGGGAGATCACGGAGGCCGCGAATGGTGTCAGTGTGGTGAGGCTGACGTACTGGGTCGATCCGCACGGCTTCTACCTCCACTTTCACCGCCTGACGGGCGGATCCCGCTGGTACGGCCGTCAGCTCCGCCACGCGGTCAGGAGGCTTCGCGACATGGTCGAAGCCGAACGGATGGAAAGCGATGACATCACCGTCGCCGGGGGCAACCGCTACGAGACCGGCGTCCTCTAGTCCTTTCGGACCAATAAACTCCGAGGCCGATGGAAACTCTTCTCAGCATCAGATCGATCCGCTCCCTACTGGCAGCCTTGAGCATCGCCTTCTTCGGCTTTGCGCTGGCGGCATGCGGTGCTGACGAAAACGTCGACCAGGCCGGAGTCGGCAAGGGTGCTGATGCCGCCGGCGGTAAAGAGGCGATAGAGGTGGTGATCGAAGGTGAGCCGGTCGAGGTCGATCCGTTCGAATACAACGTGCTCTTCACCCGCCCCCTGAACCGCTTCGATGTAGAGGACCGCGAGTACCTCGTGGGCCAGCCGCCGCCGAAGCCGGGTGAGACCTACATCGGCGTCTTCGTCAAGGTCGCGAACATTGATGATGTCGCCCACGCTGTCCCGGAAACCTTCGAAATCGTCGACACTTCCGGTCGCCGCCACGAGAGCATCGAGAGCGACTCGATTTACGCCCTGCCGAAGGGCGCCATGCTCGATCCGGGTGACGAGCTCCCCGAAATAGATTCGTCCGCGCAGGTCGGACCGATTCAGGCTTCGATGCTGCTGTTCAAGGTGGCGGACGAAGTGCTTGAACTGCGCCCCGTCGAGCTTGAACTCAAGGGTGAAGAAGAGCGGGCTGCAGTTGAGCTCGACCTCTAGGGGTCTTTCGCTCAATCAGCTGACCGCCGGTTCGGTGGGTCAGCTCACTGTCGGCTTCGGCGCCCTGCTGGCCCTGCTTTCGCCGATCTGGCTTCCACTTGCCGCCGCAGGGGTGTTGCTGATGGTGCTCGGAGTGATCATCTCGGCCCCTGAAGCCAGACAAAGCGGGCCGTACCTGGAGCAGTGGTGGTCCGCGCTGGCAATCGCCGCCCTGCTTTGCCTGATCGGTTTCGGGCTCGAGCTCGTCATCCCTGTGGCCGGGGGAGTACTGCTGACCGTCGGCGGTGTCACCGCTCTGGTCGCCGTCGGCCTGGGCACTCCACCGCGTCCGCCGGCGGCCGCGGAGCCGAGCGGAGCGCTCCTAGAGTCCGGCCGAGAGGATCTGGCTGGCGATCGGGGCAGCAACGGTGCCGCCGCCGGCCGAGGCATCGATCAGCATCACGCCGATCGCGAGCTTTGCGTCATCGGCCGGGGCGAAGGCCGAGAACCAGGCGTCCTCGATCAGTTCGGGGTTTCCTTCTTCGTCCACCGCGCCGCCTCCACGAAGGCCGACCTCGGCGGTGCCGGTCTTGCCGGCAACCTGGGCCTCGGGAATGGCTCCCGCAATTCCCGTGCCTGAAGTCACCACGGCGACCATCGCCTCGGTGACCAGGTTCGCCGTTTTGGCGTCGGTCACCCGGACCGGCTCCGCATCCGGCCGCAGGGCCCGGTCGACGACGATCGGGGTCGGCATGCTCAGACCGCCGTTGGCGATTGCCTGGGCGACGCTTGCCAGCAGCAGCGGTGTCGCCTGGACCTTGCCCTGGCCGATCGCGCTGACCCCCAGTTCGTTGTTGTAATCACCCGGCTGGGGGATGGTGGGAACCGGCGGGTCGACCGCCTCGGTGCCCGCTTCGTCGTAGATCGCCGGGACCTTGTTGAAGCCGAAGGCCTCGGCGGTCTCGGTCAGCTGCTGCTCTCCGATCTCCATACCCAGCGGCGCGAAGACCGAATTGCAGGAGTCGGCGAAGCTCTCGACGAAGCTGCCGCCGCAGACCTCGTCGTAGGCGTTTTTGATCTCCCTCCCGTCGGCTACGCCGGAGGTCGCGTACTCGTACTGGCTGTCGAGCGTCGCCTTGCCTGTCTGGAGGGCTGAGGTGGCGGTGATGATCTTCATGGTCGAGCCCGGGGGCTGGAGTACCGAAAACGCCTGGCCGGCCAGCGCCCGGATGCTGCCCCTCTTCGCGTCGATCACCGCCACGCCGCCGAGTTGACCGGCAAGCGCCGCAACCGAGGCCTCCTGCAGAACCGGGTCAATCGTCGTCCTTAGCGGTGCGGCCGCTTTCGGCTCGCCTTCGCCGAGAACGCGGCTTTCGCCACCGTCGACTTCATCCATGGGCACGGCGCTCAGGGTTCCTCCGGACTTTCCCGCCAGCCGGGAGTTGTAGGCGAGTTCGATCCCGCTGAGGCCGATCGGTTCACCCTCGGAGAATCCGGTCGCGATCTCGGCTGGTTCGAGCCTCTCAGTGGTGGCGCCGACCGTGCCCGTGACGTCGATCATCGAGTCCCCGAGCGGATAGGAGCGGGCAAGAGAGGGCCCTTCAGCCATGACCTGACCGTCCTTGGCGAGGATTGAGGCCCGGCCCGGAAGCCTGGTCGAGCGGTCCAGTTTCTCCCCTTCTTCGAGGCCGGGGAAGAGCAGTCTGCTTTGCCAGGCGATGCCGTCCTCTCCGAAGGTGAACTTCATCGGCTGCCCGACCTGGTCGAAGGCCAGCGTCGAGGCGGTCACGGGGATCACCACAGTCGTTTCATCGCCCTCCGGCTCTTCCGGCTCGATTCCCTGAAGCGTCGCCAGGCTTTCGGCCTCCTCGTAGCGCTCGGTGAAGCGTTCCAGCCGAACGGCCTCCTGCGAGACGGTGCTGAGTTCGCTGTGCATCGCTGCATAGTCTTTGGACTGCCAGGCCAGGAGATAACGCTCGGCGGCGTCGCGATGGGGGTTTCCGGGGCAGCCGCTTACTGCTCCGACGATGAAGGAGACCAGCGCGATCCCGATCAGGGGCAGGGCGCGCGTCTTGAGCCGCTGCTGCCTTTCCATCCGTGTAGGGCCCGTAATCATAACTTCTGAAATCTACCGGTAGGGGCCGGTCTTTAGATTGGTCGTGTGACCGTAGTCGACTGGGCCATAGCTGTCTTCACCTTCCTGCTCGCCCTTTGGGGGTTCCGGCAGGGTCTGATTGTCGGATTGCTGGGGCTTGCAGGGCTTGTTGTCGGCGCGGCTCTCGGTTCCCGCCTGGCCCCGGTGATTCTCGAGAATGGATCCAACTCCCCCTACGCCCCGATGCTCGCCCTGCTCGGGGCCGTGCTCTTCGGCTCGCTGGCGTTGGCAGTGTCGACTTCGGTCGGGGCAAACCTTCGCGCTGCCGCCGTTCGTGGACCGTTCGGCGAGGTTGTCGACGGGATCGGCGGGGCATTGCTGATGTCGGCGCTGGCCCTCGGGATGATCTGGGTCCTGGGCGCGGTGGTGCTCTACCTGCCTGGCGCTGAGAGCATGCGGCGTGACGTCCAGCGCTCGCTGCTGCTCAGCGGGATAAACGATTTCATGCCTCCTTCCGGTCCGCTGATCCAGGCTCTTCACCGGATCGGGCCACTGCCCGCCTTCGCCACCTCTCCGGGTGGGATTGCGGCGCCGGACGCCGGCGCCGGCGCTACGCCCCTGGTCAGGGACGCCAGCGCCTCCGTGGTCAAGGTGGCCGGAACGGCCTGCGGGGTAGGTGTGATGGGCTCCGGCTGGGTGATCGCGCCAGGCACGATCGTCACCAACGCCCATGTCGTCGCCGGTCAGAGCGATACCCGGGTCGAGACGAACGACGGTCAGGTGGTTGATGCCACGCCGATCGCCTACAACCCGCGAAACGACATCTCGGTTCTCTCGGCGCCGGTGGACCTCCCTGTACTGCCGATGCTGGCCGGCGCCCGGCAAGGAGCCGGGGCGGTGGTGATCGGCTATCCGAACGATGGCCCGCTGACGGTCTCACCGGCCCGCGCGGGGCAGACCCGCCGGGTCTTCGGGGAGGACGCCTACGGATCGGGCCCGTTCGAGCGTGAGATGCTGACCCTGCGCGGCAGGGTCCGGCACGGGAATTCGGGAGGGCCGATCCTCGACCGGCAAGGACGTGTGCTGGGCACGGTTTTCGCCTCGACCACCCAGGGTCCACCGGGTGGCCTCGCCATCCCCAACCCGGTCGTGCGCCGGATCGTTGCCGGGGCTTCGGGCGAGGTCGACACCAGTCCGTGCGCCCGCTAGGTCGCAAGCCGGACCGACCCGTTTTGTAAGCTCTGAGACACCTTGACCGGCACTATTCTTGATACCGGCGTGGCGGAGCATCGGGCGGCGCAGTCAGCGCTGACCGAGGTCTGCCCCCATTTTCACGCGGCGATCGAGCTGATCGGCAAGCGCTGGAGTGGCGCGATCATCTGGGCGCTGGACGACGGTCCGATGCGTTTCGCCGACCTCAAGCGGGCTGTCCCCGGCCTTTCCGACCGGCTGTTGTCCCGCCGGCTCCGGGAGCTGGAAACCGCCGGGCTCATCAGCCGTACCGTCGAGGACGGCCTTCCGGTCAAGGTCACCTACGACCTGACCGAGAAGGGCCGTTCTCTCAGACCGGCAATCCAGATGTTGAGGGAGTGGGCCTGCGACTGGCATCAGGAGCCTGCTCACTGACCACCGCATCGATCGCCCCGGTCCCCCCGGCGTCGAGCCGTTTTGTCATGCTTGCTTCATGTCCGGTGAAGAGCAGGCCCGATCGGCACCCTCCGATCCCGAGTCAGGAGGGCCGGAGCTGTCTGGCTCCACCTCGCAGAAACCGGCTTTGCCGGTCGGCGAGTACGCCAACAGGCTGAAGCGGGATCTCCAGGCGATGGATCGGGTCGAAGTGACCGGTGAGCTCGCCGACGTCCGCCGCACCCGGGTCCAGACCTACTTTCAGATGCGTGACGAACGTGGGGGGGTTCCTTGCGCCATCTGGAACAACGAGCTCGACGCCCTCGGGCTCCCGGACGAATGCCTCAGGGACGGCGCTGCGGTCGTTGCCCGCGGTGGCCCGGACTACTACCCGGGCGGCAAGAACGCTTCGCCGGGCTTCACCTTCAGGGTGACCGAGCTGCGGCCCGCCGGCGAAGGCGACCTGCTCGCCAGGCTCGCCGCCCTGAGAAAGCAGTTCGAAGCCGAGGGGCTGTTCGAGCTCCAGAAGCGTCTTGTGCGGCCAGTCCTGCCGCGGCGGATCGGTGTGGTGACCGCCGAGGGCGGCGCAGCCCGCGACGACCTGGTCGCCGGGCTCCAGCGCCGGGGCTGGTTCGGTGAGATCGTCTGGGCTTTCGCCCCGGTCCAGGACCGCCGGGCGGCACCGGCGGTCACACGCGCCGTGAGTGACCTGGCGGCGCTGGCCGAAGTCGAGGCGATTGTGGTCAGCCGGGGCGGCGGCAGTCTGACCGACCTCTGGGCCTTCTGCGACGAAAACCTCTGCCGCACGGTTGCGATGCTGGCGGTTCCGGTCTACTCGGCGGTGGGCCACGAGCGTGACGTCACGCTGCTTGATGATGTCGCCGCGGTCAGGTGCTCGACCCCGACCCACGCGGCCGAAGCTGTGGTCGCTTTCGACCTCAACCGTGCCCGCAGTGACCTCGCATCCCGTGCGGGCCTGATGGCCCGCCTGCCGGTCGCTCTGGTTCGATCGAAGGTCCTGCCACTGACCGCCAGCGCAGCAGCGCCGGCTCGGGCGATCAGGGCCCAGCGTGTCCTGCTCGACCAGAAGGCCAGAGAGTTGCGGGCCGCTTCGGACCGTCGGATCGGCCTGCGCCGTGACCGGATCTCACTGCTGGTCGGAAAGAGCCTCGCCCCGGCGGTCGGCCGTGCTTCGCGGGAGGCTGCGGCGGCCAGATCCGGACTTGCCGTTCGCACCGGAGCCCTTGAGGCCACGGTACGGACCGTGGTCGAAATCGGTCGTGCCCACTGCCGGGCGTCGTCGGTGACCCTGCGGGCACACGATCCACAGCGCACCCTGGAGCGTGGCTTCGCAAGGGTTGAGGATGAAGTGGGGGAGCCGATACTCAGCACCGCGCAGGCTCGTGTGGCGGGCCGGCTCGGGGTGGTTTTCGCCGACGGCAAAGTCGAGGCCGAGGTCGCAGCCGCCCGCCGGCGCCGGCGCCGCACCCGACCGAAGGACCCGGCAGAGTTCGGGCAGACCCGACTGGAAGGAATCGACCCCGATGAGTGAGCAGACAGAAGAGAATGAAGCAGAAGGAAATGAAGCAGAAGGAAATGAAGCAGTCGCCGTAGGCGCCGACAGCGGCGCAGCAGGGACTCCTGCCGACTACGAGTCAGCCACGGCAAGGCTCGACGAAATCATCACCCGGCTCGACTCCGGAGACGCCCAGCTCCGCGAGACCCTCGACCTCTGCGCCGAAGCCAAGACCCTGATCCAGTACTGCGCCACCGAACTAGCCGCCGTCGACGAAGGCCTCAAGGAGCTCCGCCTCGAAGACCTCGCCTCCTCGCTGAAGCCCGCCGGAGCCCCCAGCCAGACCGTGGTTTCGCCACCGGCCGAGGTCACCCCCGAAGCGCTGGTCGAGCCGACCGGATCGGCCCCCGCAGCCCCGGGCACTGTGACCGACGAGCAGCCGCCGCCCCCCGAAGAACCGCCTTTCTAGACGGCTTCGCCTGCTGCCCGTTCGATCTGGGCTGCCAGCAGGCCGCAGCCGACGCAGTCCTCTTTGCCACAGGGCGCGAGACTGGCATGAGGGCCCCCGAAGAAATGACCGGCCGTGATTTCGCCCAATGTCTGCCGGAGAAGCGATTCGACCTCCTTGAAGTCCTCCGCGCCGAAGAGTTTCGTCACCGGCCTGTCGGGGGTTTCGAGAAAGACATAGGCCGTCTTGACGGTTTCCAGGTTGCGCGCCCGGGCCAGCGCGAGCGCATAGAGACCGCGCTGCAGTTCATAGTCCTTCATCTTCTCTTCGGGGGAGCTGCCGTCGAGGCGGTTCGTCTTGTAGTCGAGAATCAGGGGCGGGCTGGATTCATGGATCAGGTCGGCGGATCCCCGGATCGTCACGTCTTCGTAGCGCACGATCAGCGGCACCTCGGCAGTTGATACCGGTCCAGCGACCTGCCTGCCGAGTTCGCTCTCGAGGAAGCCCGAGATCATCCCCGAGGCTTTCGCGACATCACCCTCGAATTCTGATCCCGGCTTGAGTCCCTGTCGGGCCAGCGCCTGCTCGATGGTGTCGGCGGCGGGCGTGCGCCACCCGCGCGCGGCCAGTTCTTCGAGAACGTCATGGACCGCCGAGCCGAACCGGGTGCCGCGACTTCTCCCGGTCAGCGGTTGAACGGAGGGATCAGACGGCTGGCGCCACTCACCGGGCATCTCCACCTTCAGCACTCGTTTGGCGTAGAAGCGGGCCGGGCACTCAGCGAACTCGGCGAAAGCGGTAAACGAAAGCGGCACGTCCGGGTACACCTTCGAGTCCGGGCGGGCGAGGGGCGGCCTGCCGGTTTGAGTCGTCACCGGCAAGGCGATCGGGGCTCGGGTCGTCCTCAGATCGCCCGCCCGTTCCTCGTTGGCTGCGTTGTGGATCACCTCGATCCCGTCCTCCTCGGCCTCGCCTACCGCAATCCGATCCTTCCACTCGTCGGACATTTCCGGATCGAACCCGAACCCGGTCGAAATTCTCACGATCATCGGCGAGGAGTTGGTGATTCCCTTGCTTGGCCACTTGTTTGGCAGAAACCCGCTCAGCACGAGGTGGTTTTCGGCCCTGGTGATCGCGACGTGAAGAAGCCGCAACTCTTCATCCTCGGTGGCGAGCGATTCAGCCTGTTTCAGTTCCCCCCAGGCGTAGGCGTCGATCTTGCCGCCGTCGAAGCGGGGGAAACGAATACCGACGGCGAAGTCATCCGGATTGCCCTCCGGCGAACGGCCGAGCCTGACCGCATGCTTGTGGGTGCTGCCGCACCTGCGACCGAGGTCCGGTACGCATGTGACCTTGAACTGCAGCCCCTTTGCCGCATGCACGGTCATCACCCGGACCACGTCGCTTGCCTCGTCGGCGGTCGCGGCCGCTGCCTCCGAGTCGAGTTCCTCGCTGAGCCGGGACCACTCGAGGAAGCCGCGCAGGCTGCGTCCTTCGGCCGCCTCGTATTCGCGGGCGAGCGATTCGGCCCTGCGGATCGACGCGAAGCCGTTGGCCGACGGGTCGCGCAGCAGGTTCGCGAGGTCATATCCGGTCTCGGTCACCGCGGCCTCGATCAGTTCGGCCAGCGGCAGCATCGCCGCCCGACGGCGAAGCGAGTTGACCGTGTCGACGAATTCGCCAGCGCGCTCACGGTCGCCGTCCGGCACCTTCTCCAGCCATTCAGCCGCTTCGGGTTCGGGGTTCTTGCCGGTCGCAAGAGCCGAGAGCGCGGGCCACAGCGGTATGCGGTGCCCGCTCGTCTTGCGGAGCAGCCACAACGCGTCAGTGCTGAGACCGCAGGCCGGCGAGGTGAGCGCGCCGAGCAGCTGATTGTCGTCGAGCGGGTTGGCGACTACAGAGAGCAGCGCCCTCAGCTCGATCGCCTCCCGCGTCTTCCAGAATCCCCCGCCACTGACTACATATGGGGTCAGGCCGGCCTGCTTCAGCGCATTCACGTACAGCCGGGTTCGGGTTTTGGCACGCAGCAGGATCGCGATGTCGCCCTGGCGCACGCCGTTGCCCACATCGTCAACCAGATCGCGCAGGTGGTGGGCGAGGGCAAGGGCCTCGGCTTCGTTGAAGTGGTCCTGTTCCTTGCCGACCTCGGCTTCGGGCGGGATCGCCGGCGCGAGTTCCCCGAGGTTCAGCGGCTTCCAGCCGTCGTGGTCGGTCAGGATCACGGAGGTGGAGGTCACGACCCCGGTGTCCTCGGGCAGCCCTACTTTGAGCTCTGCGAAACGGTGCCGGGAATCGTCGCCCGCACGTCGCCCGGCGGCTTCGCTGTCGAGCGCTACGCCGATCTCGTTGATCGCCCCGATGACCCGTCCCTGCGAGCGGAAGTTCTCCTGCAGCTCGATCGTCTCCACGCCCTCTGCGCGGCGCCGCTGCCGGAAGAGTTCCACGTCAGCGTGGCGGAATCGGTAGATCGACTGCATCTCGTCTCCGACCGTCACCAGCGTGGTGCTCCCGCCCTGGAGTTGTCTGATCAGTTTCATCTGCAGGCCGTTCGTATCCTGGAATTCATCGACCATGATCTCGCGGAAGCGTTCGCGATAGGCGTTCCTTATGTGGGAGTTGTCCCGCAGCAGGCGCAGGGTGACCAGCTGCAGGTCGTCGTAGTCGAGAGCGGAGCGCGCCGCCTTGGTCGCGGCGAACTCTTCTCCGTAGAGCTTCAGCAACTCGCCGAGGTCACGCCGGTACGGGTCTGCGAGATGGCGGGCCATCGTTTCGCAGAGTGCCCTGTGGGCCGCTTCGATCGCGACGAGGGATTCGTTCTTGCCTGCCCTGAGCCCGAGCGATTTGCCGTACCTAAGCTCGCCGAAGTTTTCGTCGTCGAGTGTGCGGCAGAGCCCCTCGAGGCAGGTCCGGCGGGTGTCGGTCAAATCGCCTGACATTGCCCCGTCGACCAGGGCCCTCAGGTTCTCCGTCTCGGCCCGCGGGAAATCGGAAGTTTCGAAGTCCGGAAGTCGCGGGTTTTCGATTCCCCGGGATCGCAGCTCGTCGTAGGTGTAGGCGATCGTGGCCCGCAGGCTCTGGGCACCGAAAAGGCCCACGACTTCGGCGCGGTCGGTCCCGGCGGCGCAGAACCTGGCGACGGCCCGGTCGAAAGCCGTCTTCATCAGTGTCTCGCTGCTCGTCGAGTCGAGGACTGAGAAGCCCGGATCTATGCCGGCCTCCATCGGCCACGCCTTGAGGATGCGGTTGCAGATCGCGTGAAACGTCCCGACCCAGGCGTCGCTCATCGAGACTGCGCCGGGGCTGACGTCGCCGTCGCGCTCGGCTTTCTCCCGAAGTGCCGCCCGAACCTTCTCCCGAAGTTCCCCCGCCGCCTTGTCGGTAAAAGTGAACACCAGGATCTCGCGGAGGGTCAGCGGCTCCGGTTCAAGCTCGAGCAGCCTGATGTAGCGCTCGACCGTGGTCGAGGTCTTGCCCGAACCGGCTCCGGCTGTGACCAGGATCTCGGATTCGGCGCAGTCGACGACTTCCTGCTGGCTCTTCGTCAGCTCCAAGACGAACCTCCGCCCTCGTCGGGATCCTCTTCGTCGGCACGGTCGGGGACCGCAGGATGGTCAAGGTGGTTCGGGCAGGTGGCCGGATCGTGCTCGAGCAGGCCAGCGAGCATCTTTCTGACCGACTCGTCCGCACGGGTGAGGCCCTCTTCGATGAAGGTCTCGATCCCGGAGGGCTCACCCGAGTCGGGCGGCGGATCGGCGATCGCGTCGTCGGCACTCGCACCGCGTGCCAGCATCTCCGCCTCCGCGGCTTCGGAGAAAGCCCCGCGCGTGTAGCCACCGTCTGCTTTGAGGCTCACATACAGGCCGGCGACCGGAATGTGTCCCGCGGCCCGGGCGGCATGCAGGTAGAGCTGGAGCTGGAGCCTTCTCTCTTTCTTCGACTTCTGGTGGGTCAGGCTGCTCACGTCCCCGGACTTGAAATCGATCACAACCGCCTCCCGGGGGGTGCCATTCTGCCGTTCCGGTGAGAGATCGATTCGGTCGACCTTGCCCCTGACTTTCCAGTCGTGAACTTCGACCGCAGGGTCTTTCGCCCTTCGGGTACCGAACGAGTACTCGAGCTCGGCCGGCAGGTGACCCGGCTCCGGCCGGGCGGCTTCCCGCGTCAGATGCGTTGCCACAAGTGCGCGAGCCTTGAGGCGCTGACCAGTCGAGATCGGGTCGTCACCGTCGAGCCGCACGTTCCATTCGGCGGCCCGCTCCTCGACGATTCCCGGGAGCAATCCGAGCCAGTTCGCCAGCGTGCCAGGACGCGGCACCTGGTTCGGAAACTGGCCGTAGACGGATTCGAGCACACCGTGAAGCAGGGTGCCGAGGGTGAGGTAATCCGGATCCGGGCCGAACTGCACCGGCGATAGCTGGCGCTCGATAAACCAGCGGTAAGGGCAGCCGGCGTAGGCCTCGATGTCGGTTGCCGAGAACACCGGATCGCCGGCAAGTTCGGCCGTGATCAGGTCCAGTGAAAGTGAGGCGAGGCTCCTGGTTGACGCCTCTTTCTTCCTGGCCACTCCAAGCGAGATGTTGAGACCGGTTGCGTACTCCCCAAGATCGACGCTGGAGGCGTGCCCGGTGACAGCGAGCCCTCGTGCGACTTCACGGACGCTCGGGGCCTCGACCGGATCGAAAAAGATGTCGCTGCCGACCCTGCCTCCCCTTGCCACGGCCGGACGACCATCCGGTCCCGCTTCGAAAAGTTCCTCGACCGCCAAGATCAACGGCGAGGGCTGCTCGGCCTTGCCGGCCTCGTCGGATGTCCTGCAGGAGATCCAAAGGCCGTCGGTCGGGACGGTGAGGCAGGAGTAGAACAGGTAGCGGGCCTGAACCTCCGGATCGGTGCGGTCGCGCATGCCGAGGAGGGAACGGTCGGATGCCGAGAGAAACGGCCCGGCCCGGTCCATGTCGTGGATGCCGCCCTCCTGCTGCGAGGCCATGAAGAGATGCGAGAAGCGCTTGGCCCGCAGGCTGTACGGACTCGCGATCCTCACCGTGCCGGCCGCCGGCACCGACCACAGCTTGACCGCCCCCGACTCGATCGCGGCCTGGATCTCGTCGAGGCCCGTGCTCCGCGAGCTCTGGATCGCCTCAAGTTCGTTCGAAGCCCTGGCGATAGCGGTCCCGGCCTGGGTCTCGATCACCGTGGAGGCGGATGGTGTCGCCGCCGAGTCAGCCGCGAGCACCGCTCGACTCAGATCAGAAGCGAGCTTCGCGACGATCTCGTTGACCGGTTCTCCCGCCCGGATCGCCTTCTTCAGTTCCGTCCATCCCGCGGGACCGTCGCCTCCGGCCTTGCGCAGCCTGCCGATCACCGCATCGGCGGTCACATCCGAGTGGAGCGCCGATTCGAGTTCTACCTCGTCGACGGTCTCGCGATCGGGTCCGACCGGGCTCCGAAGCCACTCGAAGGCTGCGCGCGGGCCGGCATCGCGCCTCGCTGCTTTGAGGATCGACAGGATAGATGCACCGACGGTCGTTTCGCGAACTGCGGTCTCGCTCTCCAGCGCCACCGGAATACTGAAGCGGGTCAGCACATCCCGGATCACCGGACCATTGCTTGCAGGCACGTTGACCGCGACTGCCACTTGTTCGGGTGGAACGCCGCCGGCCACCAGGCGCGCTATCTCGGCACCGATCGCCTCTGCCTCGTTGCGTACCCCGGACGAGCGCATCACGGTGACTCTGTCTGTCGGCGCCAGGGCCTCCTCCGAACCCGGAGCGTCTCTCAGGAACCACGATTCAAGATCCAGCAGCACCTGCTCGTGCGGCACCTCGACTTCGCCGCGACGGGTGGCTGTCTCTCTGAAAGTGGTCGCATCCTTCATCTCGAGCAACTCGGACATCAGCCGGTTGCTCATCTCGAGCGCCGGGTTACCCGCCTCGTAGCTGAGCGCGACCGTGACCTCTGCATCGTGGACTACCGCCAGACGGCGGACCAGCTCGAGCTGCTGTCTGGTCATGTCGTCGAATCCCGCGAGGAAAAGCGGCCGCTCGGCCCATTCCGCTGAAAGCATCCCGAGCGCCCTGGATATCTCGTTCGGACCGTCGGTCAGCCCGCGGTCCGCCAGGAGACCCATATAGGCGCGGTAGGTGTCGGCGAGCCAGCGCAGTCGGCGGGAACCGGGCTCGGCCAGTCTCGCCTCCAGCGTGTCCGGGTCGATCAGCTCCGCCCTGAAATCGTCGATCAGCTCAAGCACGGCCCCGGCTATTCCGGGCTGCCCGGACAGTCTTTCGGCGAGTTTCCGGTTGGCGCTTCGGATCGCCTGTGCGACCAACTCGAGACGCTGAAGCTCGCCTGCCGATTCCAGAATCCCGGCGTCGGAGCCGGCGATGATCTCACCGCAGAGGTCGCGGAAGTGAACCACCTGCCCGCCGACCATCGCACCGTCGCCGGCGGTGAGACGGCGTTCCCAGCCGAATATGTCGTCGACCCCCGGAACCACGAGCAACGGACCGCGCCGGATCGACTGATTGAAGGCATGCTCGACCACGGCCGTTCGGCCGGTATTCGGGGGTCCGTGGATCAGGTGCAGGGGCATCGCTCCACCCTAGAGTCGGGAGCGGCGGGCGGGATCTGACGGAACCCAGTTTCAATCCCCATTTTCCGGCTTTCTGGTGGTCGTTTTGCCGTCCTCCGGCATCTCTATCTTCAAATGTGACCCGACCCACCACAGCAAGGACGGTTCGCCCGATGTCACTTTGCTTTGTAGACCCAGCCGATGCGATTCATGTGATCTCCGATTCGATCGGTCGGGAGGCGCGTCGGCAGCTGCTCGGTGAAGCCCTTCGTGCATGGGTCGACGAGCTCCCCGAAGAAGATCTGGAGGCTCAGTACGCCCGTGCGCTGGCCGATCTCGATCAGGAAGACCTCTCGCTTCTGGCGGCCTGGCACGGCTCGATGGACTTCGGCCAGCCGGTCCCCAACCGGGACTTCCTGATGGGCGCGTTCGGCACTCTCGGCGAGTACCGCCGCGAGGCCCTCAAGCTGGCCGCCGGCTTCCGCGGCGAAGAGGTACTCGAAGAGGGCCTGACCGAGGAGCTGGCCTTGGAGACCGTGGTCGGCTGGCTGTCACCCGAACGCCTCATGGCGCTTGCCTCGGAAGCGGTCGATCTCTATATCTGGGACCGGATCGGCTCCGACAACTAAGCGTTGAAGCCTGCCGCCGCGTCAGCTGGCTCCGACAATCAGCAACCGCGTGCGCCCGGCGAATCCCCTTACAGGCCGAGCAGCTCGTGGAGGGCAACCCTGGTCTGGGCCGTTTCACGGAAGTGGATCGCCTGCATCCCCAGTTCCACCGCAGCCTCGCAGTTGATCTCCATGTCGTCGATGAAGACGCAGGCCTCGGGCGGCAGGTCCACTCTGGTGAGCAGGATTTCGTAGATCCGGGGGTCCGGTTTGCGGCACCCGACGAAGCCTGAGTCGACCACAGTTTCGAACAGTTCGTCCACCGGCAGCATCGAACGCCAGAGCAGTTCCCACTCCTTGACGTTGTTGGTGAGCAGCGAGGCCCGGTACCCGTTTCTCCGGACTTCACGGATCAGGTCGATCATCGCGACATTGGGATGGAGGGCCTTGAAGAAGGTGACACCGAACTCCTGGAAGTCAGGCCGGTGACCGAGGATCGGCTCGAGTTCGTCCGCCATCGCCACGGTGAACTCGAGATCGGTGATCCGCCCGCATTCGAGCTCGAACAACGGGTTCTTTCCGGTCCTCTCGGTAGCACCGGTCAATGCCTGTCCGAAGTTCTGCGGCGAGATCCCGGCTGAGTCCTGAATCGCCATGAACGACTCTGCCAGCGGAGTGGTCAGCACCCCGCCGAAGTCCGAGATGACCATCTCGATCCGGCTCACGGCTGCCTGCTCCTCACTGGCCACTTTCATGCTCGGCATTCTGGCTTCGGATCTCGTATCGCCCCAGGCCGGTATGGCCGTCCAGCGACCACCTGAAGAGCGCCGTGTTGATTTGGGCCCCGCCGACCTTGGCGGTGCAGCCCGAGATCACGGTTCCGGCTCCGTGAAGGGCTGCGATCTCGTCTGATTCGGGCCAGAGTTCCAGCGTCGCGCGCCGCTGCCCCCCGGATTCGTCGTACTCGGTCGACAGCAGCACCTGCTCGAACTCGATGTAGCCGCCGGGGTGTGAGATCGCGGCCACTGAATCCTCGGCGCTGTGTCGCTCGGAACCGGGTTCGCGGGCAGTTGCCACGCAGATCAGGCCACCGTCGGACAGGACGATCGTCAGCTCACGGCTCAGCCCGGCGGCAGCCTGAAGCGAACTCTCGTCCGAGCGGGCGTGGAGGACCCCCGGGCAGTCGAGCTCGATCGTTCTCTCACCCTCGACCAGCTCGCCCCGGATCCGGGTCAACCGGGCCTCGCGGCTGCCGGTCAGCGAGCCATTGATTGCGATCGGTTCTCCCTGCGACTCGACTTCAACCGTCAGTGAGCCGCGTTCAGTCTCCAGCTCCAGAGGGCCATCGGAGAGACGGTCGAGGCCGTTCCCCGGGATAGGTGCCGCGGCCAGGACGTGCTGGCCGAGCATTATCGCGCCCGAGCCGCCGTTGCTCAGGCTTACGAAAAGGTTGCTCTCCGGGTCGATGATCTCGATCGAGCTGGTCTTCATCGGGTCTCACCCTCGCCCGTCCGACCACCTTCGCCCGTCCGACCACCTTCTCCCGCGCTGCTGCCTTGTCCGCCGGAGCCGTCCGTTCCGCCTCTGTCACCGGGTTGCCGTGATCCTGCGTGCTCCGGCGGCGAGATCTGGGGCGGTACTCCGTCGGGTCGGTCGGTGACGTCGACCGCCTCACCCTCCACGTCGTAGCTCTGCCGGTCTGACCTGTAACTGCCGTACCTGGAGGCGGTCCAGGTGGCGGTGGTCGTCGTCACTTTGAACCGGCTGGCAAAGAGGAAGAAGACGGCGATCCTGACCAGGTAACGAGTGGGCGGGAGGAGCAGCAGCAGCCCGATCCCGGAGGTGATGAATCCCGGCAGTATCAGCAGCGCGGCGCCGGTGGTGATCATCACCCCGTCGAACGCCTCGCGGGCCGGTGGCCGGCGCTCACTGACCGCGCCGCGCAGCCGCTGCCAGTGGACCCTGCCGCGGTGGCGAAGCACCAGGATCCCCGCCACGGCCGAAAGAAAGACCAGCGTGAGCATCCAGAAGAAACCGATCTCCCCGGAGACGACCACCATCACGTAGATCTCGGCGATCGGCCATACGATCAGCAGTGCGAGGATGAACACGAGCATGAGCCAAGGTTACGGCTTTGCCTCTCCGGCCAGCCCCTTCTTCTGCGGCCCGGGACAGGCTAAGATGTGCCCATGTCAGAAGAAGAGAAGACCATGCCCTCCGAAGAGCAAGTCTACGAAGCGCTGGAAGAAGTGATCGATCCTGAGCTGGGTCTCGATTTCGTCTCTCTCGGCCTCGTCTACGGCGTCGAGGTTGAAGCCCCTGACGTCTACGTAACCTTCAGCCTGACGACTCCCGCCTGCCCGATCGGGCCCCAGGTGTCCGAGCAGATGAAGGAGTTCGTCGGCAACCTCGATGGCGTGCGTGACGTCCACCCGAAGATGATCTTTGACCCGCCGTGGTCTCCGGAGATGATGACCGAAGACGCCAAGTTCGCCCTCGGCTTCTGAGCCCTGCCGCGGGCTGCGGACTACTTGCTTCAGGTACTGCTGCTGATAATCCCCTTCGGCCTCGCCAGCGCGATCAGCCCGGTAATGCTGACCGAGCAGACGGTCCTGCTCGCTTCCGGCGGCAGGCACGCCGGCCGCCGCTACGCTGCCGGAGCCTTCCTCGTGGCCCTGCTCTACATCGCGGCGCTGGTCCTGTTCGGCCAGGGGATTTCGCTACCGCAGGAGCCGCGGCTCAACGCAACACTCGCCATCGTTCTCGGTTTGCTCCTGCTCACAGCGGCGCTTCTGATTCGCCGCGGACCGCACCGGAGTGATCACAACGCCGCCCGGGTAGAGAAACCGCGACACAGCTTCGGACCGAAACGGGCCTTCGGTTTCGGCCTGTTCTCAATGGCGACGAATCTCACAACCCTGGCGCTGCTCGTGCCCGGCGCCAAGCTGATTGCCGCCGGAGACCTCGCGTTCCCGGAGAGAGCCGTCCTGATCTTCCTGCTCGCCGCACTCGCCGCTACACCGGCCTGGCTCCCGGTCGCTCTGGCCGAGATCGCCCCCGGAGCTGCCCAGCGCGGTCTGGCCCGGCTGGCTGCTCTGATCAGCAATCACGGACGACAGCTGACTGTGATCCTGATCGGCGGCCTCGGCCTGCTGCTGATCCTGCGCGGCATCCTCGGCGCGCTCGCCCTTTGAGCCCGGCCTTCCGGCGATGAAACCACCGCGCAGCCGGCCAGAGTCGCCGTGCGGGCATCGACGAATCAGGAGGCGGCTTCGAGCAGTTCGTCCAGCGCCGCGTTCAGCCCGGCGGCGATCAGGTCGATGTCCGGCATCGCGTCGTAGTCGCCGAGAAGGCCGATGTTCACCTGCCCGTCGTAGCTCATCACGCCGATCGCGAGGGCGTGGTTCTTGGCCAGGAAGGCAATCGGGAACGTCTCGTCGAGTCGGCGACCGAGAACGTAGAGCGGAATCTGGGGGCCGGGCACGTTCGTCACCAACAGGTTGAACAGCCGGGTTGAGAAGGTCAGCCGGGCTGCCTGTGCCAGCAGGGTCGGCGGCGCGAAGTCGTTCAGCCGGGCGATGGTTTCGGCTCCGAGGGCCTGCTTTGACTGCTTCAGGCCGTCCATCGCGGCAGTGACGATTTCCAGCCGGGCGACCGGGTCCTCTTCATAGACCGGCAGCGGGGCACGCATTGTCGCCAGCTTGTTTCCAAGTTGGCCGCGCTCGTCCTCGGAGCGGACCGAGACCGGCACCATTGCCCGCAGCTCCAGGTCGTCGGTCGGTACTCCACGTGCGATTAGCCACTCCCTCACCGATCCGGCCACGATGGCGAGCACTACGTCGTTGACCGTGGTGGAGAAGGTGTCCTTCACCTTCTTGAAGTCGGAAAGCTGCGCCCGGGCCCAGGCGATCCTGCGGTGAGGTCCGATCTCGGTGTTCAGGGGGACTTCGGGCGCCGGGTCGGCGAATGCCCGTGCGATTTCGGCGATGCCCTCGGCCTGGTCACTCAGGCGGTCGACCACCGACTCTGGCCGACGGATGGCGTTTACCAGGCGACTGCCGAGCTCCGCCGGCGCGGACGCGAGCTCGGTCGCGCTGCGCCGCAACAGGTCGATCGAAGAAGGCTCGGTGTGGGGAGACCAGTCGTCGTCCGATGAAACCGGTTCGGGGTCCGGAGTGACATCGAAAATCACGGTTCCGATATCAACCCCCGAGATCCCGTCGATCATCGCGTGGTGGCTCTTGATGAGTACTGCGAAACGGTCGTCGGCGAGCTCCTGCACCAGCCACATCTCCCAGAGCGGGCGGGCCCGGTCGAGCCCCTGCGAGAAGACCCGGTTGGCAAGCGAGATCAGCTCCTTGTCGTCGCCCGGCGAAGGCAGCGCGGTATGGCGCATGTGAAACGAGAGGTTGAAGGCGACATCGTCGGCCCAGAGCGGCCGGCCGGCGTCGAGCGGTGGGTAGATCAGCTTCTGTCGGTAGCGCGGCACATATGGCAGACGAGATTCAACGTGGTCGACGAAGTCGTCGTAGCTGGGTGGCGGCCCTTCGAAGATCAGCACGGCACCGATGTGCATGTGGGTGCTGTCGGACTCGTTGCTCAGGAAAGCGGCATCGATCGCTGTAAGCCGGTCGAGATGGTTGGTCGGTGGTTTCATCGATTCCTTCTGCGGATTACGCCCGAACCTTACTGTGGGTACCCTTCAGTTATGGCTCAGACTGCGACTACAAGTATCGAAAAGGTCATCCTCGCCGCGCCGCGCGGGTATTGCGCCGGTGTGGATCGTGCTGTCCAGACCGTAGAGCAGGCGCTCGATGAACACGGTGCCCCCATTTACGTGCGGAAGGAGATCGTCCACAACAAGCACGTGGTCGAGCAGCTGGCCAAGCGTGGCGCGATCTTCGTCGAAGAGGAGACCGAGGTCCCCGAAGGCGAAATCGTCGTCTTCAGCGCTCACGGAGTCGCCCCGTCCGTCCACGAGAACTCAAAGGCACGAAACCTGCGCACGATCGACGCCACCTGCCCGCTGGTCACGAAGGTCCACGTCGAGGCCCGCAAGTTCGCCGCTGACGGCTATACGATCGTCATGGTCGGCCACGAGGGTCACGAGGAGGTAGAAGGCACGATGGGCGAGGCCCCCGACAGCATCGTTCTGGTTCAGACCGTCGATGAGGTAGACGACCTGGTGATCGAGAACCCTGACCACGTTGCCCTGATCACTCAGACGACCCTTTCCGTGGACGAGACCGCCGAGATAATCGCCCGGCTCAGGGAGCGTTTCCCTGGAATCGTCACCGCCAAGGGCGAGGACATCTGTTACGCGACGACCAACCGCCAGATCGCGGTTAAGCAGCTCGCCCGCGAGTGCGACCTAGTCCTGGTGATCGGCTCGACCAACTCCTCTAACTCGAACCGCCTGGTCGAAGTCGCGCGCGACCACGGCTCGGAATCCTGGCTGATCGACAGCCACACCCAGGTCAGGCCCGAATGGCTCGACGGCATCCGCACGGTCGGCATCACCTCGGGCGCCAGCGCCCCTGAGGTTCTGGTCGAGGACCTGGTCGGGCACTTCCGTGAACTCGGCATCGACGACATCTCCGAGCTCCGTACCGTGGACGAGTCGGTCCGCTTCATGCTGCCGAAGGAAATCCGCAAGGGCCTGCCGATGGTTCCGTCCAGCTGATCCCATCGTGGACGTGTCGGCTTCTGGCGAGCTGCTGGCTGCTTCCCCGGCCGTCCCTCGACCAACCCTCTTTCCAGCCTGCTCAGGCTCAGTCGGCCAGGGCCGGCGAAAAGCTGAGTGACCACAACTCCGGGGGCTCGTCCGCTCCCTCGACCAGTCGGATCTCGATCAGATGCTGTCCGTGGCGCTCATGCTCGGCGAGGCAGTACAGACCCGGCCCGTCGATCTCGACCAGCCCGGCCTGCCCGCCGTCCAGCCTGAACGCGATCGAGCCCGTGCCGGACACCGTCGCGTGGACGCCACCGGCTTCGTAGGTCACTTCGAGAAAGTCCCCGTCCTCGGCGATCGTCCACGGCCGGTCGACGGCGGGCATCAGTTCCGCTCCAGGTGCCACCACCTTCGCGCCCTCGGCATCGGTCGACCGAAGTGGTGCCATCAGCGCCGGCATCTCCGGCACGGCTTGCCCCGCTCCGTTCGTCGATCCCGCTCCGTTCGTCG
>Ga0105050_10003632_pt1 | contig 21172 bp, 25 predicted proteins | sample FRY01_FD_78088 | JGI IMG/M metagenome (GOLD analysis project Ga0105050, IMG submission 78088) | Freshwater microbial communities from Lake Fryxell liftoff mats and glacier meltwater in Antarctica - FRY-01 | ecosystem: Environmental > Aquatic > Freshwater > Ice > Glacier meltwater ...
AGACTTCGAACGAACCATCGAAAGCGCCACTGCGTGGCTCTTCTTGGCCTCAATCCAGATGATAACTCGAAGAATCGTAAGGGCTTAAGCGAAAATTGAAGACTTACGAGTCAGACTCTTAGCATTATCGGCGTAAATTTTGATATTACAAATACGGAAGATCAAACATCTAGCGATCGCCTGCAACTCGCCATGCCTGCGCTTGAAAGAAGATTTGCTGAAAGCACAGAACGGCTAAAATTATTTATCGATGACGCCCCGGTGGCGATGGCAATGTTTGATAGTCAGATGTGTTACATCGCCGCCAGTCGGCTATGGTCAAAGCAGTTTCTTAACAATAGCACCGAGATTGCCGGGCGAAATCATTATATAATTTCCAGAGAAGTTCCCAAAAGATGGCGTGACTATCATCAGCGCGGTCTCGCAGGTGAGACTATTGATGTGAAGGAAGACAGTTGGGAAGCGCCTGACGGTCATACCATCTGGCAAAGCTACCGGGTGCAGCCTTGGCATGTCTCTGATGGTAGTGTTGGCGGCATCATAATCCTCGCAACCGACCTTACCGCCAGAAAACTGGCCGAGCTCGACCTTGCTACCAGCCGTGCCGAACTTGCTGAAAAGAACAGCTTGTTGGAAACCCTGTTCACGGCGGCCCCCCTCGGCCTTGCGTTTGTGGATTCCGATCTACGCTTTGTGCGCGTTAACGCTGCTCTCGCTGAAATGAACGGTGCGAGCGTTGCGGCCCATGTCGGGAGTCTGGTGTCGGATATGGTCCCTGACTTGAAGCAGGGTGCGGAAACCTCGTTTCGTACCATCCTCGAAACCGGCAAACCGCTGCGTGATGTGATATTAAGCGGCACCACCAAAGCCCAGCCCGGCGTTGTCCGTGAATGGCGAGAACAGTTTTATCCCGTTCATAGCGAGAATGGCGCGGTTGCTGGCATTGGTATCATTGCCGAAGAAGTAACAGAGCGGCGCGCCATCGAAAAGGCCTTGCGCGCCAGCGAGAACCGCGTCCGCCGGGTACTGGATCAGCTGTTCGCCTTTGTTGGCACCCTAGATATTAGCGGCATATTGATGGATGTGAACACCGCGCCGCTCATCGCCGCAGACCTCTCCCGCGATGATGTTATCGGCAAGCCTTTCTCAGACGCTGGCTGGTGGTCAAATGATGCCAAGGTTCAGGCCCAGCTCAATAGCGCCATCAGCAAGGCCGCGAGCGGCGAGATAGTCCGCTATGATGTGACCATTTGTATACGTAACAAAGAGGAGGTGACGATCGATTTTCAGCTATCGCCAATGTATGATGATGAAGGCGTGATCACCAATCTGATTGCGTCGGGCGTGATCATCGAAGAGCGAGTTCAAGCTGAACAGTCCTTACGTAAACTGACCGAAGAGCTTGAAAACCGGGTTACTGAACGCACCGCGCAGTTGGTGGCGACAAATGAGGAATTGGCCGCAGAAATCCATCGCCGTGAGCAGGCCCAAGCAGCTCTGCTTCAAGCGCAAAAGCTGGAAGCCATCGGCCAGCTCACCGCCGGCATCGCCCATGATTTCAACAATGTCATCGCAGCTATCGCGGGCGGCTTTGAAATCATCTCCCGGCGCACAAATGAGGAGAAAATCCTCTCCATTGCCCGCCACGGCATTTCAGCGGCAGAACGCGGTGCAGGCCTGATCCGCCAGATGCTCGCTTTCGCCCGCCAGCAGCCTTTGGAAACCCGGGCGGTTGACCTTGCCGCCTTGCTTACCGAAGCCGAGCCCCTTATCCGCCGCTCGCTCGATCCCGCAACACAGCTGACCATCACCTGCCCGGCAAATATCGGCATGGTGCAAATTGATCCCGCCTTGCTAGAAGCCGCCCTTATCAATCTCTCGGTCAATGCCCGGGACGCCATGCCGGCAGACGGGCGTTTCAGCATTACCGTAGCGCACGCCGATAAAGCCGCAGCCGATTATCCCGCTGAATTTCAAGACCAAAATGCTATCGCCCTGACGATTACAGACACCGGCTCGGGCATGCCGCCGGAAGTCTTGTCGCGCGTAATGGAACCGTTTTTCACCACCAAAGGCCCCGGCAAAGGCACGGGGCTGGGGCTCGCGATGGTGCATGGCTTTATCATGCAATCAGGGGGGGCAATGCGGATAGCCAGTGCGCCCGGCCAAGGCACGACCATTAGCCTCTATCTGCATCCAGCGGCCCCGCCCCACGCAGCCTCAGGCCCGGCCGCGCTCGATGCACATTCTAAAAAGCCATCCCTCACTATTCTCGTCGTTGATGACGATCCCGCCGTTCGCGCGTTGGTTGCAGCCCAGCTTGAAGAACTAGGCCATCAAGTTTTGACCGCCGACGGCGCCGCCGAAGCCTTGACCCTCCTCGAAACCGCACAGGCTACGCCTACCAAGGTGCAGCTTGTGATCTCCGATGTCATGATGCCCATAACCGATGGCTGCAAATTGGCCCAGCAAGTGCGGGACCGCTGGCCAAACCTGCCCGTGATGTTCATGACCGGCCAAAGCGAAGACCCAAGGCTTAAGGGCGAGCAGGTCATCGCGAAGCCGTTCAACCTCGCAGCACTTACCATAGCCCTTCAGGAGGCCGACACGGCGCTGACTTAGCGAACAATCGCTGAGCCAAGCGCCTATCAGACGAACGATCGCGCGACGTATCACATATCAACAACAGCGTTTTTACCCCTATCGGCATTAGACGTGCCTGTTGCTAACGCAACCGCCATGTGCACAAGGGCAACAGGCGCCGAATTGCCATCCCATAGTTCCGCAAAGCGCGGTGAGAACCGCACCGCTACGATAGCCTTATCTTCAGGGCCATCGGGATAATAAGCCTTTGCTGCCACGGACCATAGGTCCTCCACCCGTTCCCTATCCTCGACGACCGTCGCCGCCCACCATGGTAAGATACTGGTTGCTGCCGTTACCAAAGGCCAGAGTGGCTTGCGCGCCCGTACCAATCTCATCTTCCTTCTCGCTGCGCCGGTCGGTCAAAAACCAGATAAGCCCTTCTTCAGGCCGCACGATGGGATACATCGGCCGTGCATGGGGGCCATCATTGCCCAAAGTTACCAAGAATGGCGTGCCCAGATCTGCGGCCATCTCCCACACATCTTCGCGTGTCGCCTTGTCGGCATCATGATGTGCAGTGGTGTTGTACGTCATAGCGATGTCTCCAGATAACTAATGATATAGCCAAACCTATGCCAAGCCCGAATGTTCCGTTTTTACAGAAAGCTATAGGGCGCGGGTTTCAAAGGAACTTTGCGGCGTGGTGCGGCGTTCCTAGTGTAACCGCCACTCCGCTGGTGGGCGCTTCAGGAGAAAATCATGCCTAACGAAAGCTATATGGCCCCCGGCAGCAGCCAACGACATCGCGATAATCGCAATGGTAGAGTAACCATCGCCTTCATCATCATATCAGCGGCGATCGCCATCATGCTCACCGCGTCTTTACTTGATGTAGATACGGCCAGCGAAGCTATGGCACCGGTGCTCTCATTGAGCGGCGGCGAACTTCCCAAAATTAATATAGACGCAGCGGACATCAAACTCGATACCAACAAAGTAGTCGTCGAAGTGCCAAGCATCGAGGTCAGTCGCGCCGACGCACATGCCGAACGCTAATACTTGGGCGCGGAGCTATCCCATGGACATGATTTCTATACTCGGCACTATCGCGGCAACAGCTTCGGTGGCCAGCTTCGCGCCTCAAGCTTTTAAGGTTATTCGCAGCCGCAAAACGGAGGGCCTTTCAGCAGGAATGTACACACTCACAGTCTTTGCCTTCACCTGCTGGACCAGCTTTGGCATCCTGAAAAACGAATGGGCACTTATTGTGCCTAATGCTATCTGTGGGCTGATATCAGGGTTCATTCTGCTGATGATCCTGCTTCCTGCCCGCAAAACGGCGGCCCTTGCCAAAGATCTGGACCCTGTTGAATAGAAAAATCCGCCAGCGCCTAAATCTGCGCCGGCGGATATTATCTATTTCTTTATGATCAGGCGATGGTCATATTCAACATCCAGCTTGATTGCTCATGCTGTGCAAGCCTTGCCGTCAGCAGGTCGGCGGTCACAACGTCATCACATTCCTCAGCAGTTTCAATGCCGCTGCGGAGCGTTTCGCACAAAATCCCATTGTCGCGGATCAGCATCTTTACCATAGCTTCAGATGAGGCCGGCTCTTCTTCATCGCGAATCCCGCTCATGTCGCCGTAGCTGGAATAGCTGGCCGGTGCGCGCGCTCCAAGCGAACGAATGCGCTCGGCGATCACGTCAATGGCGGCGTAAAGATCGGTATATTGCGCTTCTGTCAGCTTGTGCAGCCCGAAGAAATTGGGGCCAGACACATTCCAATGGACGCCCTGCGTTTTGATAAAGAGCTGATAGCTCTCTGCCAATACGGGGCCTAACGCTTCGGCCACTTTCTTATAGGCTTGTTTTTTCAGCCCGGTATCGGGCGTAAACGCGCCTTCAAGTTTTGCTTTTGCTGCTGATGCCATAATGTAATTCCTTCATGAATTAGAGAAAAGGGTTAGACGCCGCGCCCGCGCACCAGCGATACGACAAGGCTGATGACAAATAGCACCAAGAAGATCACAAACAGGATCTGGGCCATGCCGGCCGATGCTGAAGCGATGCCGCCAAAGCCGAACAAACCCGCCACTAGCGCAATGATGAAAAATCCTATGGCCCATTTAAGCATGAGATGTCTCCTTTGATATTAAGCTCTCTTGCTTCAACATTCAGCCGCTAGCTTTGTTCCTCTCCTCAACGCAATCCGTTGCCTGTTCAGCCTTCCGGTCAGCGCCAAAACGGGCGCTTGGCACGTATAGCTCAAGCTGGGTGTGCCCTGGCCGGCTCTCCAGCGTCATACTGCCACCAAGCTGGCGCGCAATGGCCGCCAAGGTCCGCCGGCCCGGCCCCGCCGCTATTGCCGACACATCAAAACCCACACCATCTTCCACCAGCGCCAGCCGAACCCCGCCGTCTCGGCAGTGCAGTGTCAGCTTCACCGTGCCGGTGTCACCCGCCTGATATCCATGCTCCAAAGAGTTCGCCAAGGCCTCCACAATCCACATCGTTATCGGGATAGCGCTATCCAGATCGAGCGGCACATCATCGGCATCACAAATGACATCCACCCCCTGAAGGTCCGCCCAATTGTTACGCAGCTGCCGGCACAACTCACCAATAAGCGTTGCCGAAGACACGCTGGCCCGTTCGCCGCTTTCAAACAGCAGCCTATGCGCCAGCGCCAGCCCGGCAATCCTCAGCCGCGCATTTTCCAGCGCCTGACGCGCCTCCCCAGGCCCCGCCGCCCGTGCCTGCAAGCTAAGCACCGATACAACGATCTGCAGATTGTTCTTCACCCGATGATGAATTTCGCGGGTCAGCGCCATCTGGTGCGCCAAGGCGCCTGTCAGGGCTGCGTCGCGGCTGGCAATGGTCCCGGCCATATTATGCAACGAGCCCGCAAGCTCCCGCACCTCCACCGGCGCATTGGCAAGCGTATCCATACGAGCCTCATAATGTCCGCCCGCATAATCAGCCGCCAGCGTGCGCAGGCCCTTCACCCAGCGCACAATCGACCAATCCGCCCCCAAGGATATCGCCGCCGACGCCAATAACAGCGCCAGCAAAGGCAACGTGAAATAGCCAATCAGAAACCAGCGGTCAGGCCCGCTAAGCGTTGGCCTGGGAGACGCATAGGCCACAAAGAGGCCGGTGCCGCTGTCTGGGTCGCGATATAAGGAGGCAACCGCATAAACCCATTGCCGCTTCGCCGCGTCAGTGATCAGCTTGGTCTCGCCGGGTAGCCCGCTTATATCCAATTGACGCCAGGGCAATTTCTGGCTTGAAGCGATGGGCCGTCCTTGGCTATCCAACATGGTGACATAGGCATCGTCCTTACCATGACGCTCGCGCAGCTGCCGGTCGAGCGCTTGCAAATCAATGCTTGCCGTCAGCGCGCCCTCAAAGGCGCCGTCCGGCGAGTCCAGTCGCAAGGCCGCAGAAATATCTGACTTTGAGAGATAGGGCCCCATAAGGGCTCACTGATAGTGAAATCCTGCCCGCCTTCCATCGCAATCCACGACTTGTTTCTAACGAATATGTTCACGTTTTCTGACGCGACCGCTGATGTGCATCTAATCACACCGTTACGATCAATCAGCGAAAAAACACTGTACGCAGTGAATTGTTCGTGCATCGCCTGCAAAATCGATCTGCAGTCTTCAACAGTGCCGCGCCGCAGCCTCTCATTCATCGCCAAGACCTGCAGCAGATTCTCAGATCTCTGTACCACACTACCTTCAGCCAAGGCCGTGACCAGCGCCCGCTCGGTCAATTGTGCGTTGTTGGTTTCAGTATCCCGCTGAAGCCGCGCCACGCCTTGCGCAATCGCAAGAATAGCCAGCGGCACCAGTGCAAACGCCAGCAGTGCCAGCAACACACCCCGCACCCTCATTCGGCGCAACATCGTGTTTGGAAAGCTCAGTCCGGTTTCAGGCGATATGCTCGACATCAGCCGGACTGTTGTTCCAACAAGGTGTCGTCTTCTTCCGGAAAAAGCGCCGCCGGTCCGTCCAGATAGCGCTGAAGCGCCGCCCGCCCGCGGGTAATCCGGCTCTTCACGGTGCCGATAGGCGTGCCCATCACTTCAGCAATATCAGCCCATTGCAGGCCAGACTCCATCAGCAGCAAAGCCTCGCGCTGCTCACTAGGCAATAGCATCATACCCGCGCGCAAATCCGCCAGCATCACCACATCTTCCTGCGTCGCCGGCGTCATCAGCGTCTGTGCGGCCACATCAGGATCAAGCTCGGTAAATCGTTTCGCCACATGCATTCGCGTGTAAAAATGATTTCTCAAAATCCGAAAAAGCCAAGCCCGCATGTTGCTGCCTGGCGTATAGCTGTCCCGCGCCCCCCAGGCCCGCATCAACGTTTCCTGCACAAGATCATCGGCAAATTCACGCCCGCCTGAAAGATTGCGCGCAAAAGCCCGCAGCATCGGAATGGAGTGCAAAAGCTCCTCGCGGAAAATATCATCCGCTGCAGCAGCCTCGGATGGCTTGGTCTCCGCCGTCATGCTTTGTCTCCGGTGCGGCCGGAAATGCTTTCATCCAAAATTTCAGAAGCCGATTTACTATCTACATCGGCCCGCGCTGCACTGATTTTATCGAGCAGCGCCATAAAGCTATCAGGCACCGGCTCCTCCGCCACGTCGGACAAGAGCTTGCGCAGACCAATCGCAATCGGATCGTCACGCCGCGGACGACCTACGGGTCGGGTATTTTGTCTGTCTGGCGCGTTGTCCGGCGACACTGACTCTATCTCCTCAGATTTTCGCCCCACAATAGCCCCTCCTATGTTTGTTCAATGGTTAAAACCTATCCAAGCCGCCATTGTTCCCAAAAAAATGTTCCCGAAAAATTTTGAGGGAACATTTGTTCAGGTCCGCAGTTATCGCCAGACATAGTGATGTAAGTCGAGGGAGGGATACCGTGGCACAATCTGACACGACTGACGCACGGACAATGCTGGGCCCTCATCTGCCAATGCTCCGTCGTTATGCCAGAGCGCTTTCTGGGTCAGCCGAAAGCGGGGATGCTTGTGTGCGCGCCGCCCTTGAAGCCGTGCTTGCTGAACCACAGGCCCTGCAATCTCATAACCCGCCCAAGTTTGAGTTGTTCCGTTTGTTTCATGCTTTTTGGGATCCGTTTGCTCAGCTGTTAGAGGCAACCTCGGAAGCAGCCCCCGCCACGCGGCTAGGCGACCAACAATTGGAACGTCTCCCCGGTGCCAGCCGCGCCGCTCTTCTGCTCAGCGTTGTTGAGGGTTTCTCACTGCAAGAAATTGCCGGCATTTTGGGCCGCGATGTGGATCCGCTTGCCGCCGACATAAGCCAGGCGCATGCTGCTATCGCTGCCGGCCTCTCCAGCCGCGTGCTGATCATCGAGGATGAACCGATCATCGCCATGCATCTGGAAGCGATTGTCGAAGACATGGGACATCATACCGTCGCCACCGCGACCACGCGCGATGAAGCGAAAGCCGCCTTCGCCGAGACCAAGCCAGATCTTGTGTTGGCAGATATCCAACTGGCGGACGGCTCCTCCGGGCTAGACGCAGCCAAGGACATTCTTGCCCAAGCCTCGGTGCCCGTCATCTTCATCACCGCTTATCCTGAAAGATTGCTCACCGGAGAACGGCCAGAACCAACCTGGCTGGTCGCCAAACCCTTTGAGGTCGAAGCGGTCACCGCCATCATTGGCCAAGCCCTGATGCTCCACAAACCATCAAGGCCGTAATTCGAGACTCATACCAATGCGGGAACTATCGCCGCTCTAGCCGGTTTCATCAGCAGTCGCCCTTAACGCGGCAGCAACTGGAGAAATCACATGAATTGGGATCGTATCGAAGGCAATTGGAAGCAATTCACCGGGAACATCAAAGCCGAATGGGGCAAGCTCACCGATGATGACATGGCCCAGATCAATGGTCGCCGTGAAGAACTGGTCGGCAAAATTCAAAATGTTTACGGAATTGCCCGTGATGAAGCGGAGGCGCAGGTGAATGACGCCCAAAGCCGCTGGTGAATTAGCCTAAATCGGTTCGCCTGCCACAGGCGGACCTTGGCTCCCAAAACCGAGTAAAGGTCGGCAGGACGTTTTCCTGCCGACCTTTACTATTGCCTGTCCCTGCACCGCGCCGCTTAAAACTAGCGCACCTCAACTACGCGCTTAGCATCACACAAAAAAGCGGCGCCAGCTCTCGCCAGCGCCGCCTCTTCAACGATCAAATCTCAGTTATTATCGCGGATCGCGTCGGCTCGTGCCTCGCCCTTGGCTTCAACAGCATCAGCTTTCGCCTCGGCCTTGTCACGCAGCATATCGGCCTGATCTTCCATCATGTCGGACTGAATCTCCCCAGCCGCCGAATTGCCATTGTCCACAATATCAGCACGGTCTTCCATGGCGTCGGCTCGCTCTTCGGCATTGTCCCGAATGGCTTCCGCTTGGTCGTCAGTCTGTACTTCAATCCGGTCAGCCGTCTTCTCAGCCGCTGATTGCTCACAGCCCGCCAGCGTCAAAGCCAGCACCGCTGTTGTAAAGATAAGTGTCGTCTTCATCGGTATATCTCCTTACCGCACCGCAAATATCGCGGCAGCGCAAGGACACAACTAGCGGACGGCTCTGAGGTTCCTCATGAGACAACATGAGGGGGAAATGGTGGGCCCAGCGGGATTTGAACCCGCGACCTAGCGCTTAAAAGGCGCGCGCTCTACCGATTGAGCTATGGGCCCCCACGAGAGGAAGGGAGCGTTTAGAACGCAAAAGCCGCGCGCGCAACTGTCTGACTGTCAGATTCAACACCGGATGACGCCAAAAAGGCGCCACCTCCCCCAAAGGGTCAAGCACAAATCGCCGCACCGCTAGCCCCGGATGCGGCACAATCAGCCCGCGCTCCCGCACCACAGCCCCGCCCAAGGCCAGCAAATCAAGGTCCAACACCCGGTCTCCCCAGCGCTGCCCCCGCCTGCGCCCAAACGCCCGCTCTACCTGCTTCAAAACCCCCAGCAGCGTACCCGGCTCACCCTCCCACCGCGCCGCCACCGCCATATTCGCAAACCGCCGCCCCCCCGGCCCCATCGGCGCGGTAGGATACACCCCCGAAACCCGCACCACCTGCACCCCCGCTGCCTCAAGCGCTGTCAAAGCCGCCCGCAAAACCTCCTCAGGCCGCCCATAGCGCCCATGCCGGCGGTTGCTCCCCAGCCCAATCAGCGCCAAAGCATCATCATGTCTCAAACCGCCGAACCTCCCGCCAATTGCCCGCTCTGCCCGCGCCTCGTCACCTATCGGCAGGAGAACCAAACGCGCAACCCCGATTGGTTCAACGCCCCCGTGCCGGGCTGGGGGGATCCAAACGCATGGCTCCTCGTCATGGGCCTCGCCCCGGGCGTTACGGGTGCCAATCGCACCGGCCGCCCCTTCACCGGAGACCATGCCGGCGGGCTGCTCTATCAAACCCTCCTGAAATTCGGCCTCGCCGCCGGCACCTACGCCGCCAGCGCCGATGATGGCCTCGTCCTCAACGGCGCTTTCATCAGCAACGCCGTGCGCTGCGTGCCGCCGGGCAACAAACCCACCACCTCAGAAATTCACACCTGCCGCCCGTTCCTCCAAGGCCAGATCAAAGCCCTGCCCAACCTTAAAATCATCATCGCCCTCGGCCAAATCGCCCATCAATCCGCCGTCAAAGCCTGCGGCGGCAAACTCCCCAAAACCCCCTTCGGCCACGGCGCCGTGCATCAGCTCCACACCGGCTACACCATCATAGACAGCTATCATTGCAGCCGCCTCAACACCAACACCGGCCGGCTCACCACCGAGATGTTCGAAGCCGTATTTGGGCAAGCCATCACCCTGCACCTTGAGGAAGGACCATGACCATGTTTCGACTGTTGACGTTCATTTTCATGTTCGTCGCCGCCACCGCAAGCGCACAGGATATGCGCGTAACATTATTGGGAACTGGCACGCCGATATTGAACGTCAATCGCTTCGGCATGAGCACGCTTGTTGAGGCCAATGGCCATAAGCTGCTCTTTGATGCCGGCCGCGGCGCTGCGATCAGGCTCCACCAACGCCAGGTGCCGCTGCGCGACATCACTGCCATCTTCATCACCCATATGCATTCCGATCACCTCACCAGCCTGCCCGACCTCTACGCCACAGCACCACTCCCCACCGATGATGGCCGCCGCACAACGCCGCTGGCGCTCTGGGGACCACCGGGCATCAAAAAAGTCGCCACCGGCATCGAGACGATGTTTTCCGAAAACAACCGTATCCGGCTGCTCGGCGGCGAAGTGAAAAAAACAGCGCTAAAAATCCGCGCCACACAGATCAAACCCGGCGTGATCTTCGATAAAGACGGCATCACCGTAACCGCTTTTCTGGTCAACCATGGCCATGTCGAACCAGCCTATGGCTATCGCATCGATTATGCCGGCCATTCAGTCGTGCTCTCGGGCGACACCAGCTACATACCCGCACTGGTCGCCAAAGCGCGCAATGTGGATCTTCTCGTGCACAGCGTCGCCATCGGCAGCCGCGCGCTGGAACAGGCCGAACCAGCCTATGTCAATCGCTTCTACGAGTATCTCGCCAACCCAGAGACTCTCGCCCGCATCCTCACCGAAGCGGCCCCAGCGCAAGCTGTCGCCTCCCATATCTCGCTGTACAGCCGCGGCGACATCCCGCGCGCCACCGAAGCCGAACTGCTGGAACGTGTGCAAGCCGGCTACCAAGGCCCCTTCATCATCGGCCAAGACCTGATGAGCTTCGTGATTTCAAAAGCTGGCACAAAGCTCGATCCCTATGACTCTCGAAGCCGCCAACGCGAGCCTTGAGGCCCCTTAAATGTCTTTGGCGAGCCGCCCATAAAGCTCCGGCCGCCTGTCGCGGAAAAACCCGAAGGCCGCGCGGTGTTTGGCAGCAAGGTCGAGATCGAAACAGGCAAGCACATGGCCCTCCTCCCGGTCATCCAGCTCGCTCACAATATCGCCGCGCTGATCGCACGCAAAGCTCGTCCCATAAAACCGCTGCTCATGCGGCGTGCCCGCTTCCTCAACACCAACCCGGTTACACGCCAGCACCGGCACCACATTGCTCACCGCATGGCCCTGCATCGCCCGCCGCCACATCCGCCGCGTATCCAGCCCCGGATCATGCGGCTCAGAGCCAATGGCGGTGGGAAACAACAGCACATCCGCGCCTTTCAGCATCATCGCCCGCGCCGTCTCCGGATACCATTGATCCCAGCAAATCCCCACGCCAATCACGCCCAGCCGCGTCTCCCACACCTTGAAACCGGTATTGCCAGGCCGAAAATAAAACTTCTCCTCATAGCCCGGCCCATCAGGAATGTGGCTCTTGCGGTAAACCCCCATCACCTGCCCGCCGTCATCAATCATCGCCAAACTATTATAATGATGCGGGCCGTCTTTTTCAAAAAAACTGCACGGAATAAATATCTTAAGCGCCCGCGCCAGCTCTCGCATCGCCGCCACCGCCGGATGCTTGTCCAGCGGCAAGGCATTGGCAAACAGCCCCTCATCTTCGTGGCGGCAAAAATAATGCCCCTCAAAAAGCTCCGGCGGCAACACCAACTGCGCCCCCGCCGCCGCTGCCTGCCGCACCGCCGCCGCCGTATGCGCAATATCAGCGTCCCGCACGCCCGAAAACGCCAGCTGCAAGCCCGCCACCACAATCTCACCCATGGCTCAAACCTCCGGCTGCTGCTGGGTAATGCAATGAAAAGACCCGCCGCCTGTTAAAATATGGTCAGCCCGCAGCCCCACCGCCGTGCGCCCCGGAAAACACGCGCCCACAGCCGCCACCGCCGCGTCATCAGACGCCGCGCCATATGTCGGCACCACCACCACACCATTGCCCACATAAAAATTCATATGGCTGGCCGGCACCAACGCCCCGTCCCGCTCCACCCGCCCGGCAGACGGAATCATCACCAGCTCCAGCCCAAAATCCCGCGCATAGTCTCTGGCCCTGTCCCGCGCATCCACCAGCACCGCATGGTTAGGGTCATCCCGCGCCGGCTCAGGCAGCGCCAACACCCGCGGCGCCACAAACCGCGCCATATTGTCTACATGGCCATCGGTATGGTCATTCGCCAGCCCGTCCCCCAGCCAAAGCACCTCCGTAATCCCCAGATCGCGCCGCAGATGCGATTCAATCTCGGTCCGGTCCATCTTCGGATTGCGGTTGGGGTTCAGCAAACATTGCTCGGTCGTCACCGCCAGCCCGGTGCCATCCACATCAATCGCCCCGCCCTCCAACACCCATCCATGCCGCGCCAAAGGCACGCCCGCAGCGCCGGCCACAAAGTCAGCCACCCCGTCATCACCCTCAAGCTGATATTTCCCGCCCCAGCCATTAAACCGAAACCCCGCCGCCGCTTGCCCCGCTGGCGACGTCATGAACAATGGCCCGGTATCGCGCAGCCAGATATCGCCAAAATCATAAAGATGCAGCCCCACATCCACGCCCGCGAGCATCTCCCGCGCCGCCGCCATCGCCGCCGCATTGGCCACCAACATCTCCACCCGCTCAAAGCCAGCAATCGCCCGCACCATCGCCGCCACCTCAGCCTGCGCAGGTGCCAAATCATCCTCCCAAAGCTCACCGTGTGAGGGAAAAGCCGTCCAAGTCGCTTTATGCGGCATCCATTCCGCCGGCTGCCGCGCAGTCATCGCCTATATCCCCCCGCAATCATGCCTCATCCTGCCCTTTGAAACCTTGTGCCACCACATACCATTCGCTGGAGCCTTTCCGGCTCGCCGGCGGCTTCACATGCTTCACGCTCTTGAAATACTGCCGCAAACACTGAGTAAGCGCCCCATCACCCCCGCCCGCCAAAACCTTGGCAATGAAGCTCCCCCCGGGCCGCAACATCCGCGTCGCCATATCCAAGCCCGCCTCAATCAGCCCCATCGTGCGCAGATGGTCAGTCTGCCGATGCCCCACCGTATTGGCCGCCATATCGCTCATCACCAAATCGGCCTGCCCGCCAAGGGCCTCACGAAGCTGGTCTTCGGTATCATCATCAAGAATGTCCTTCTCGAAGAAAACCACCCCCGAGAGCGGCTCAATCGGCAGCAAATCAATCCCCACCACCACCGCGCGCGGCCGCCGCTGTTTCACCACCTGACACCAGCCGCCCGGTGCCGCCCCCAGATCAAGCACGCGCTCCACCTGCCCCAGCAATGAAAATTGCGCGTCCAATTCAGTCAGCTTGAAAGCCGACCGGCTGCGATAGCCCGCCGCCTTGGCCGCCGCCACATACGGATCATTCAGCTGCCGCTCCAGCCATTGATTGGACGATGTGCTACGGCGCTTGGCAGTTTTCACCCGCACCTTGCCGCCGCGAGAACGCCCCGATGGCCCCTGACTGACAGGTCCGGTCATGCGCCCGCCCCCCTCATGCGCCCGACCAAGCGCCATCGCGGGACATCAGCGTGCGCAAAATCCCCTCCCTGATGCCCCGGTCCGCCACCCGCACCAGCCCATCAACGCTCACCCAACGGCACATCACCGCCTCAAGAATGGCACATCCCGCCACAATCAACTCTGCCCGGTCCATACCAATGCAAGGAATACGCGCCCGCTCCTGAACAGATTGGCCCGAAATCTCCCGGCACAAGTCTAAGAGCGGCGCGACCGCCACAGCGCAGCCATCCACCCGGCGCCGATCATAGCCATCAAGCCCCAGCTCCACACTGGCGAGCGTGGTGATAGTGCCAGACGTGCCCAAAAGCTGCACCTCCCCCACGCCATGCGCCGCCACCCGCAGCGCAAACGCATCCAGCATAGGCGCAATCTTGCCCAGCATCCGCTGATAAGCCGGCGCCCGCTCAGCCGCCGCCAAGGCCATCAGCTCAGTTTCGGCAAGACTAACAACACCCCAGGGCAAGCTCACCCATTCCAGAATAGTCGGCGCCTCGCCGTCTGTGCCAGAAGTTACCAGCATCACCTCGCTAGACCCTCCGCCGATATCAAAGACCAACGCCGGCGGCCCCGCACAATCTATCAGCATATGGCAGCCCATAACCGCCAGCCGGGCCTCCTCAGCCGCACTCACCACATCAAGCGCAATGCCGGTTTCCGCAAACACGCGCTCAATAAAGCGAGGGCCGTTGGCAGCGCGGCGGCAGGCTTCCGTCGCCACATTGCGCGTAAGCCGCACATCGCGCCGGGATAGCTTGCTAGCGCATGCCTCAAGCGCTGCTATCGTGCGGTCCATAGCGGCCTCAGAGAGCCGCCCACTATCCATCAGCCCTTCGCCCAGCTTCACCACGCGGGAATAGGCATCAACCACAACAAAGCCCTCAAAAGAGGGCCGCGCAATCAGCAGCCGGCAATTGTTCGTCCCCAAATCAAGCGCGCCATAAGTGCGGCCGCGCTGAAACCCACCAAGATGAGGCGGGCGGACGCTTCGATGTGCCGCCCCAACGGGGCGACTAGAGTCTACCGCCAACAGCGGCTGGCCAGATTCTGCCGCCAACAGCGGCTGGCCAGATTCTGCCGTCAACAGCGGCTGGGGATCGGCGTCTGCCGACATAGCTTTAGTCTTCCTGTCTCTCACCACAGCCCTCAAGGAGCCATGGAACCTGAGCCCAAGCTAACACAGCCGCGCAAAAGGGCAATTGGTGATGCAGACGCAGCCCAAAGACGATGCTGCCGAAACGCGCCCCAAAAAAGCGCTATGGATTGACTTGACGCCTCGCCAACCGTATGCGGTCACCCTTCCAAACCATGGTTTGGCTAATGCCCCGTCGTCCAATGGTAAGACACCGGATTCTGATTCCGTTTATCGAGGTTCGAATCCTCGCGGGGCATCCAAACCGCAGCGCGCTCAAAGCCAACGAATTTACGAACAGACCGCGTCCAAGCCCCCCCCCGCGTCCAAGCCGCCCATTGCCCCCACCCCCGAAGCCCGCTATTTTTGTAAGCGTGGGGCAGTAGCTCAGATGGGAGAGCGCAGCAATCGCACTGCTGAGGTCAGGGGTTCGATCCCCCTCTGCTCCACCAGCACACTCAAAACTTAAGCCAGATTTTCCCAAATTGAAGATACGCCCTGCCCGCCGCCAATGCACATAGTGGCCAGGCCATAACGCCCGCCGCTCCGCTGCAGTTCATACACCAGTTTCGTCACATTAATCGCGCCCGTAGCGCCCACCGGATGCCCCAGCGAAATCCCGCTGCCATTGGGGTTAACCTTGGCCGGATCAAACCCCAGCTCCTGGCTCACAGACAGCGCCTGCACAGCAAAAGCCTCGTTGGATTCGATGCTATCAAAATCTTTAACCGAAAGCCCCGAGCGCGCCATCGCCTGATGGGTCGCCGGAATCGGCCCCGTCCCCATCAAGGTCGGCTCCACCCCGCCATGGCCTGAGCACACAAAGCGCGCCATCGGTGTAAGCCCGTGCGTCTTCAGCGCCTGTTCGGAAGCCAGAACAACCGCACAAGCGCCATCATTAATGCCAGACGCATTGCCCGCCGTCACCGTGCCATCCTTCTCAAAAACCGCCCGCAGCTTCTGGAAATCCTCAATCTGGGCGTTCAGGCGCACATGTTCATCGGTATCAAAGCTCCGCGTCTGACGGCGAGAAACCACCTCCACAGGGGCAATCTGCGAGACAAACCTACCCTCCTGAATAGCCCGCTCCGCCCGCTGATGGCTCTGCAACGCAAACGCATCCTGCGCGTCCCGGCCAATGCCATATTTCTTCGCAATATTTTCCGCCGTCACCCCCATCAGCATCCCCTGAAACGGGTCTTTCAGCGTCTCTTCCAGCATATCGCGCATATGCAATTGCCCCATCTTCTGCCCCCAGCGCATATCCTGCGTGCTGTGCGGCGCCCGGCTCATCACTTCCGCCCCGCCCGCGAGCACCATATCCACCTCGCCCAATTGAATGAGGTTCGCGCCCTGAATAATCGCCTGCATCCCGCTGCCACACAGCCGATTAAGGCTCACAGCTGGCGTGCTGATCGGCAGCCCAGCATCAAGCGCGATAACCCGTGAGAGATAAGGATCCTTGGAATCGGTAATGATAACCTGCCCAAAGATAGCAAATTCAAGCGCCGCCGGATCAAGGTCCACCGAGGCAATCACCGCCTTAGATACCGTCGTGCCAAGGCTGGACGGCGAAATACCTTTCAAAGCCCCCCCAAACGTCCCGATAGCACTACGCTTGGCAGCGGCAAGATAAACAGTCTGCATCCAACATCCCTCATTCAAACATAAGTCCCCCGATTACATCTTTTACACACGCGCGACAGCCCCTACCCCAAAACCCTACCCCGAAACCCCGCCGCGACAACCTGCACGGCTTGCCCCAAACGCCCCCCAAGGGCATTGGCTAAACATGAGCCTTCCCCTCCTCCCCGCCATAGCGCTCGGCACACTCGGCATGGTCATCATTGTCGCCGTGCGATACGTCGCCGTCTCCGGCGGCTTCGCCTGGGCCACAAAACGGCGCGGCATCACCGCCGGCCCCACCAACCCCGCCAAACGCCAAAAGCAAATCCAAGGTGAAATCCGCTGGTCGCTGCTATCGGCTGCCATCTACGGCATCCCCGCCGGCATAGCACTTGAACTATGGCGCAACCTCGGCCTCACCAAATTGCAAACCACGCTAGACACACCGCTCGCCGCCTTATGGTTCCCGCTCAGCATCCTCGTCTATCTCTTCCTCCAAGATAGCTGGTTCTACTGGACCCACCGCGTCATGCACGGCCCCCGCCTCTTCAAAGCCGCCCACGCCGTCCACCACGCCTCAAAACCTCCCACCGCCTGGGCCGCCATGAGCTTCCACCCTTGGGAAGCCGTCTCCGGCGCCATCCTTATTCCCGTGCTGGTCTTCCTCATCCCCATCCACGTGGCAGCGCTGGCCATCGTCCTCACCATCGCCACCATCATGGGCGTCACCAACCACATGGGCTGGGAGATGTTTCCCAAAAGCTGGATAGAAGGCTGGTTCGGCAGACATATCATCTCCGCCAGCCATCACGAAGCCCATCACCAGCATTACACCTGCAACTACGGCCTGTATTTCCGCTTCTGGGATCGCCTTTGCGGCACCGATCGCGGCATGGTGTCAGGTTTCAGACCCCAATAAAACGCGATCCCAAAAGAAAAAGCCGGCCCCGCATATCGCAGGGCCGGCCTTTCTTCATCATGTGTCTACGCTAGATCAGAACTTGAACGTGCCCTCCACGCCGATGGTGCGCAGTGCACCCGGCGCCACAAACGCACCGCCAAATTCTGGTGGTACGATAACTTCCGCCAAGAACTTCGTCTTGGTGACGTTGTTGGCAAAAGCAATCAGCGACCAATGGTCTGTCTTAACGCCAGCACGCAGGTTCACGACGCCATAAGCATCACGCTGCGAGTTGTTGAAATTAGCGCCAAGGCCAAACTGGGTGGGCACATCATTGTCTTGAACGGTGTGGAACCAGGTTGGCCCGGTCAAACGATAATCGGCGCGAAGCAAAAGCCCGAGATAGTCATTGATCTGACCATCATATTGCGCCCCAACGTTAACCGTATATTTAGCCGTGGCAGGAGCCTCATTGCCAACGGTGTAGTCGCGCGCCGCATTCCTGCGAATTTCGCTGTCCGTGTAGTTGGCCGAACCAAAGACACTGAAGCCTGCCGCCAATCGTGCGTCAAACGAAGCTTCAACGCCCTTGAAACGCACCTTGTCGATGTTGGACACAACGCGCAGCAGGCCGAAAGGACCAACAAAGAACTCGAAGAACTGCGAATCCGTTACATCGGTATAATAGCCGGCGATTTCGAAGTTGATGCCTGGTGCCAGCGAACCCTTCATACCAATTTCAAAGGCGCTCGACGTTTCCTTGCGATAATCATCGAAGATCGACAGGCCGGAGCCGATAGCTTGGTTGAAGAAGCCGTCCACGACGGCCTGAGAGCCAGCATTGTTGAAGCCGCCGGTCTTGAAGCCGATGCCCCAGTTAGCAAAAAGATTGAGGTTATCGGTCGGCGCAAAGCTGATCGAGATTTTCGGCTGGATCTGCTTGAAGGTCGCTTCCCGAGGCGCCAACACACCGCTCGGGTTATAAGCAGGGTCAAGGCCAGGGTTGAGGAAGTAATTGGCAGCCGTCGTGGCGGTGCCGTTGGGAGTGCCGGTCAAAACATTGCCCACCCAGCGCGTTTGACGGCCAGTCGGCACGCTGTTCACAGTGCTGCGCTGCTCAATATCGTAGCGAACGGCAGCGCTAAACTTCAAACTCTCGGTAGGTTTATAATCCAGCGAGCCGAACGCCGCATAAACGTTCGTCTTGAACGTATCCTGAGCAAGCCCTTCCGTGGGGTTACGTGCATCGGTGGTGAAGCACTCACGCAGAACACCATTGCCAGTATCAACGCCTAAGTTGTTGCAGTTGAAGCGATCAATGTTGAGATAATAGCCGCCGAGCGACCAGCCAAAATCACCCGAATCGCCCGAGATACGAATTTCGGCCGAGATATCCTTCTGGTCACGCTGCTGATATTGTGTGCCGTCGCAGCTCGTAGGCGAATAAGGCGGCAAAAACGCGCCGCCGCCAATGCCAAAAGGCGCCTGAACCGGATAGCCCTGCAAGGCTGCGGAGCTAACCTGACACGTCTGCTGTTCGTTAAAGAAGGCGAAGGTGCCGCTGGTACCATCAGCTAAAAAGTCGTTCTTGGTGTTGCTATAGGCAGCCCAGGCTGCCAGCTCAATGTCGTCAGTCAGGCTTTGTACAAGCCTGATCGAAGCCTCGAAAGACTGCTGATTGTTTTCCGGGTCAATGTTCCGGGCAAACAAGAACTCATGCTCGTTCGCATCGATATTGAAAGCCGGATCAATAACCTGCGCGAGGAACGGGATCTGGAAGATGGCATTAAAGCCAATAGCCGCCCCCTTCAGCTTAGCATAACGAGCCTTGATATCGATCTCGGTGTCGCTGCTCGGCGTGAACAACAAACGACCATTGATGTTGTAACGCTCGTTATCATCAACAGATGAATCGTCGCGCGTTGCGGAAGGATAGAGCGTGGTATTCAAAGCATTGGGCTGAAATACGTCGCGATAGAAACCATCTGTCCGCGCGTATTCGCCGTTCACCACAAAACCAAGGGTATCTGTCAACGGGCCGCTAATGACACCAGCAGCAGCATAGGTGTTATTGTTAGCAGCCGAAAGACGGCCTGAAACCTCGATAGCATCCCCAGGCTTACGGGTGGCGATGACAATGGCGCCAGCAACCGCACTACGGCCATAATAAGCACCCTGCGGGCCTTTGAGAATTTCGATCTGGGTTAGCGCACCTTGATCTTGAGCAAGCAGCGCGGTGTTGGACTTCAGCACGCCATCAACAATGAGCGCGACGTTGTTTTCACCATCACGCGCGCCGTTAATCCCGCGAATGGCAATCTGGGTGTCACCAGCTTCCACAACACCGGTCACAATCGTAACGCCAGGGGTGAGCTGCACATACTCAGCCGCAACACGGGCGCCCGTGTTGACAAGGGCTTCACCGGTAATAACGGTGATCGACGCTGGCACATCCTTAAGCTTTTCGTCCTGCCGCCGCGCGGTCACAACAATCTCGCCGCCAAGATCATCCGACTGCGCGGTCTGAGCCGAAGCGGACATGGTGGACATGGGCAACAGCGCCGCCGAGGCAACAGACCCTAGAATCAATAGCTTATGAAGTCTCATGTGTATCCCCTGTAAAATATGAGTCCCCGTGACCCGTTTGGTTGTTCAGCGATTTGACCGGCTCTTAAACAAGCACATTTTGGCCGCTGAAATAGACGTGCAGTTCCTGAAATCTTCCGTCGCGGATGCGCCAGAAATTGGTGTTGAAAAAACTAACGGATGATCCGTCAGCGCTCGTTAGCACAGCTTCGAAGCTCGCGGCAATTCTTCCGTTCACCTCATCAACCGTATAAACAAAATCCTTATGCAGAATTGTCTCATATGCCCCCATAAAATCGGTGAACATGCGACGAATTGCAGCTTTTCCGGCATGACGGGTGAATTCCGTCTGTACGCAGAACAACGCCTCATCATTAAAGCAGTCCAGAACCGCCTCAATGTTCTTCGCGTCAACCTGACCAAAGTAACGCTTGAGTGCCAAATCGATAAGTTCGGCGCGGGTGAGTGTGGGTTCATATTGCATTATGCGTCTCCCTCTTTCAGGAGGTTGTCACCGCTCATGTAAACATAAACGCGGTGGAACTTATCGCCCTTCAAATAGAAGCGGTTGCAATTCTCATAGCGTAATCCCTCGCCGCCATTAGGCGTGATCAAAACGGTAAACTGCGAGCAGATCGCGTTGGTTTCCGGGTCCGCCATATGCACAAAATTGCCATGCCAGATGGACGAAAAATCCGCAGAAAGCTTGTTGAACATCGCCCGAATAGCACCAGCGCCGTCATGAACGGTATTAGACGTCACCTCGGTAATGATCGCATCTTCAGTAAAACAATCCAGAATCTGATCGACGTTCTTATTGTCCACACCGTCAAAATAACGCTTGGTTACGATGTCGATATAATAAGGATAGGGC
>Ga0105050_10003639_pt1 | contig 21154 bp, 22 predicted proteins | sample FRY01_FD_78088 | JGI IMG/M metagenome (GOLD analysis project Ga0105050, IMG submission 78088) | Freshwater microbial communities from Lake Fryxell liftoff mats and glacier meltwater in Antarctica - FRY-01 | ecosystem: Environmental > Aquatic > Freshwater > Ice > Glacier meltwater ...
ACCTTTATCAGCTTTTTTTCTATATAGAAAAGGCCAACGCTTTCCCCTCGGTCTAATGTTTTGTGATACGAGACTTTGATATTGGTATCAAAAATACGGACGCGGCTAGGCTTTTCTGGCATCGAAAACTCCCATGAATCATCACTATTGAATCAAACCGGGTCAACAAGTCCAAAGGGCTATTGCCAACTGGTTGGTACAGAAGTTTGATATAAATTATAGTTTGTTTGGACCGTGTTTTATTGTAGCAGAAAAACGATCGCCCTCAGCATGCTTGGGAAAAAACAAAAAGCTAGAGGCTTTAAGAAGAATCTCGAGTAAGATAAAAGGAAATCAGTGATTTACTTTTTTTTTATTTTGTTATTTCTGTGAAATGCAAAATCAGGGAGTTTTTTTATGGCTAAAAAAGCCGCAAGTCTCAAACCTATGGGTCGTCCATCAAAGTACAAAGACGACTTTTGTGAGCAATTAATTAAGCACATGTCGGAAGGCTTCTCTTTCGAGTCCTTTGGTGGTAAAATTTCTGTCAATCAAGACACTCTCTACGCTTGGGCTCGCACCCACCAAGAATTTTCCGATGCCAAAAAAGAAGCGTTTGAAAAATCCCGCCTTTTTTGGGAAACCATTGGAATCAAAGGCGCTCAAGGAAAAATCCCTTTTTTTAACGTGACAGCTTGGATCTTTAATATGAAAAATAGATTCGGCTGGCGTGATCAGCTTCAGCTTTCAAGTGATGACGAAAGAGGGGACCGAAAAATCGTTCTAGCTTATGAGCTAAAACCAAAAGATGCTCAACAACTCAACCCCTAGCTTTACTGAGTTTGACCCGAAGGTCATTCCTTATCAGTATAAAGTGTTAGAAGACCTAGAATGTCATTTTGACTATTCGATAGGGACACACGAGTGTCTTCTGTCTGGGTCTGTCGGAAGCGCTAAAAGCATCCTCATGGCTCACTTGGCTGTTAAACACTGCCTAAAGTGGCCTAGAGCCCGAGTTTTTGTTGGAAGGCGTTCCCTTGCAGACTTAAGGCGCACGATATGGCGCAAGCTTATAGACCATTTAGACGGATGTCTTAAACAAGGAGTCGATTACAAAGTAAACCTGTCTCGTCTTGAGATTAGGTTTTGTAACGGATCCGAGATTATGTGTGGCTCTTGGGCTGATGGTCAGTATATGAAACTTCGTTCTCTGGAGCTTTCAAGTGTCATCATTGAGGAACTTACAGAAAATGACGAAGACGATAAGCAGGCTTACGATGAAATAAAAATGAGGGTGGGGCGCTTACCACACGTTCTAGAAAACTGGATTGTCTCTGCGACAAACCCCGACACTCCTGATCACTGGGCTTATAAGTATTTTATCGAAGGGGAAAGAAGGTTTTCTACAAGACATGTTTACTATTCAGTCACTACTGACAACCCGTTTCTCCCACCACAATATATTGAACAGCTTAAAAATGATTTAGACCCTAAAATGGCTCGCAGAATGATTTATGGCGAGTGGCTAGAGATTCAAGGCGAGGTTGTTTATTATGCTTACGATAAAGATAGACAGTTTATCCCAAAAACTTATGTGGTTAACAGACAGTTTCCTGTGATTTTAACCTGGGACTTTAACATCGGCCAAGGAAAACCAATGTCGATGGCTTGTCTTCAATACATAGACGATACCTTTCATGTTTTTAACGAAGTAGTTATTCACGGCGCAAGAACAGCCGACACGATTGACGAGTTAGAGTTTAAAGGGCTTTTAAACCCTGAGTGGACCTATCATGTGTCCGGAGACGCCGCCGGCAAACACAGAGACACTAGAGGGTCTAGAACTGACTATGATATTATTTTGAAGGAACTACAAAACAGAAACCTAAAATTAGTCTTTAGGGTACCGCTAGCTAATCCAGCGGTGCGTTCACGGCACAATTACGTAAATGCTTACTGTCAGAACGCAAAGGGACGTGTAAGACTTTTTGTTTACAAGGAAGCACCAACTGCTGACGAGGGGTTTAGGTTGACCAAACTTAAAAAAAATGCAGGATACTTAGAAGATGACTCAAAATCTTATCAACATATTGGCACTGCCATTGGCTATGCCATTTGCTTTGAGGCAACTAGTGCCCAGAGAAAACCACAGGGAACAGTGATCACATGATTGACTACCGCACGGTAACAAGACTCGTTGAAAATCATTCAGATTGCCTAAACCATAATCACGTTCTTTTAGACATTTTAGAAGGCAACCTTATGTCCTACGTAGTCGATGACCTTAAACGGTCTTTGTCTCCTCAGGTGTTTGAGCAAGCCATGCATAGAATCGTACCCATAAACATTTTTCCTAAAGTTATTGATAAGCTTACAAACATTTATCAAACTGGCGTTGTGAGGGAGGTCGTAGGAGGCTCTCAGAAAGATTCTGACCTTCTTAACTGGTACGTAGAGAGTCTCGATATCAACTCTCAACTAAACAGCGCTAACGAGCTCTTTAACGCCTGTAAATCGCTACTCCTTTATCCTTACGTTTACAATGGAAAGCCCTTTGTGCGGTCCATCGAAAACGATCGCTTCGTTGTTTATTCAGATAATCCCGTTAATCCATGTCATGTGACCGACGTAGTTCTACTTGCCGGCAGAAAAAACGAAAAAGATCTTTACTGGGTTTATTCACAAGACGGCTTTTACGCCATGACTAGCGACGAAAAGATGGACCTTCAAGAGATGATTAGGGTTGGTAACCCTGAAGGTGAAAACCCTTTTGGAGTTTTACCGTTTGTCTACGCAGCGGATTCTAAGCATAAGCTTAACCCTACCCAAGATACTGACACCCTAAAAGTCATCAAAGTGCTTCCTATCATGCTAACAGACCTTAACCTTGCTGCGATGTTTCAATCATTTAGCATGGTTTATGGCATTGATTTAGACGACGAAAACATTGTCTTCGCCCCAAACGCTTTTTTGCGGTTTAAGTCTGATCCGACCAAACAAACTCAACCTTCTATTGGGACCATTAAGCCTGAAGTTGATTTTGACCAGGTTTTAAGACTGATCGAGTCCGAGCTTTCCATGTGGCTTGGTACTAAAGGCATTAGAGCATCTACGATTGGGGCTCTTTCTACTGAAAACTTTGCTAGCGGTGTTTCTAAGCTTATTGACGAGATGGACACCTTCGAAGCCCGTCAAAAACAAGTGTCTACCTTTCTTAAAGTAGAAGAAATGTTTTGGGGCCTAATTTTAAACTATATGCATCCTGTCTGGGTACAACGCGGAGAAGTTGAAAACCGCACCCTTTGGACTCCAGGGGCTAAGGTCAAAACAACGTTTGCGATGCAACTGCCAATGCAGTCTAGAGGTCAGCTTGTAAGAGATCTCAGAGACGAGTATTCATCTGGCTTTATTACAAGAAAACGTGCCGTAGCAAAACTAAATCCACACATGACCTCAAGAGAAATCGAAGAGCTTATTAACGAAATCCAGGAAGAAAGGACAATAACGAGTGACACTATTAACGATAACGAGCTCTCCGTCACCGAGGAAAAAGCCGAAGAAAAGGTCCAAACCGCCTCCTCTGATGCCAACTCCTTGGCTTCAAGGACACTGAAGTGATGGCTATTGCCTTTGTTCTTTGTCTGCAGTTTATGTTTCTGGGGTTTATCTGGGGTTTTGCGACCTCAGAAATGATTGAGTTTTTGATTCCCTTCAAGCTTCAAGGCAAAAAAATTGGCTCAGCAAAAATTTAAAATAGAGCTACCTAAAGACTTGAAACCTCAGCAGAGGCTAGAGCTTGCCGACCTGATCATAGAGCACATTTATGACAGGACAAACCGTGGCCTAGACAAAAAAGGTAGGCGGTTTCCCGGCTACTCCAAGGAGTACATCAACTCTCTTGACTTCAAAATTGCCTCTAAGTCTAAGTCCAAGGTGGACTTACAGCTAAGTGGTGATATGCTAGCAGCAATCAAGATTTTGAATCATTCTTCCGGAAACCTAACGATTGGGTTTGACCGTGGGACTGATGAAAACGCGAAGGCTGAAGGTAATATACTAGGTACCTACGGACAATCTTCGCCGATTCCAGGTAAAAAAAGAGACTTTTTAGGGATTGAAAAGTCGAAACTCAGGGAACTATTGGAGTTCGTCAAGGATGGCGATAAATAGCAGGAAGTCTATTAAAGACGTTTTTAAGCGTCTTAAAGATTCCATCGATGATGCAGTAAAACCTGCCTCACTAAAACCTATCGCAGAATTTACGATAAAGCTTATCGTGAAACGCACGCGCCTTGGTTATGGCGTTGCCAAACAATTTGGCTCTAAAGCACGCCTGAAAGAACTTTCTCTTTCCTATAAAGAGTTTAGAAAAGATTTTAAGGACCTCTCTCCTTATACGTCTGCAAGAAAATCAAACTTGACCCTAACCGGTCAAATGCTTACCAGCATGCGTATTCTTTTCATGAAAAACAAAAAAATTACTATTGGACCGGACGGCCAAAGAAACGATTCAAGCAAGTCAAACGCCGAGATTGCAGACTTTCAAGCCAAAAAAGGAAGAGTCTTTAACCGCGTGTCTGCCTTGGAATTGAACCAAATTGTTAGAGAGTACCGAAGGTCTTTCGGAGATCTTTTAAAGAAAAAACGTCTTCTCAAGTGATGTTCACTAGGGAGGAAAGTTTGACAAGTAAACTTTTTTTAGGAGACAATAAATGTCAGACACTCAAAACCCACTAGCCCCCGAGGGGCAAACTCCTGCTGCCAGTGGCACAGAGTTGGAAATTAGTACCCCAGAGCCAAAAAAAGAAAACGTTTCCTACGACACTCACCGAAAACTTTTAGACGAAAAGAAGAAAGTCCAAGAAGAAAGAGACCGACTTCGGCTCGAAAAAGATGCCCGTGAAAAGAAAGAAATGGAAGCTCGAGGCGAGTATCAAAAGATGCTCGAAATCGAACGTAAGGCGAGAGAAGATCTTGAGTCTAAGCTGCAAGCTCGAGACGAAAGGGAAGCTAGCGCTAGAAAACTTTCAGCGGTTTTAAAATCACTCGACTCTGAAGTTGATGAAAAATACTGGGCACTTTTAAACCACGATCAAGTGGCTATTGATCCGGAAACAGGTGAAATTGACCGAAACAGCGTGGCCTTTCTCGTTGAAACAGTCAAAAAAACCTTCCCAGAAATTCTAAAGCGCCGCGGTGGACCAGGTTTTCCTAGTGATGCCCCTAAGGGCAACATGGGCGGCAAAATCACCGAAAGCGAATGGAAAAAATTACCTTTACAAGAAATGACAAAATACAAACCTGATCAAATAATTTATGGGAGTTAAAAAATGGCTGCATCAACACTTACTGAAGTTTCAAACCAAATTCAAAAATACTGGTCCCCTATTTTTACTAAACAACTGAGAGAAGCACTGCTTCTTGGTGGACTTGTTGACAAAAAATACCAAGGCGCTATTGCTCGTCAAGGCGATACGGTCCGTGTAAGCCAAGTCAATGCACCTACGGGTCAGCTTTTGACTGTTGGCACTAACGCCGACTCCTTTGAATCAGAAGCTATCTCAACTTCATACGTTGACATCGTTGCTGACAAAAGGGCTGTTGCCTCCTACGAGTTTCAAGACCTTGTAGAGCTGCAAAGCCAAATTTCAAACGAAAACCCCGAAGTTATGGAAGCTCTTAAGTTTGCCATGGCTAAAAAAATCAACGATTACCTTTACACTTTGGTCAATCCAAGCACCTCTGCTCCTGATCATAACCGTAGCAGTATCACTGATTTTAATGCATCAGAGCTTGCCACTAACAGAATGCTTGCTGCTCAAGCTAAGTGGCCGCAAGACGGTCGCTGGTACGCCCTTTTGGACCCAAGCTACTACTCTGACCTTATGAATGCATCGACTCTTGCCAGTTCTGATTACGGCGCAGCTGATGCACCTACAATTAGCGGTCAAGTTGCTTTGAAGCGCTTTGGCTTCAACATTTTGGAAGACAACAGCCGGTCTACTGACACGGGTCTTTTGTTCCACCCTGACTTTCTTCACATGGTAAGCCAAACTGAAGTTCAAGTTAAAATATCTGATCTACATTCTAACAAGCGTTTCGGCGTTGTTATGTCAACTGACATGGTTTTCGGCGCAAAACTTGGAATAAGCGGCAACGTTAAGCACATTAAAGTTTACAACTAATGCAACTAGAGGTTACATCATTTAACCCCTATGAAAGACTTGAGGTCGTCGTTGCTGATGATCCTCAGTCTCTTGTAAAAGCCTTGCGTCAAATTCGTCATAAAGTGATCATTATTCAGATCACTTCGTACGGAACAAAACAAGCAGCTTACATCATGGGCGATATTGAAATGGTTCAGGTTCAAAACAAACAAAAAAACCTAAAAAGTATAAAGGGAGTTTAAAATAATATGTCTACTGTTACAGGTTCAAACCATAAAATATTTGGGCGCGGATTTTCAAACGAGCGTCAAACCGTAAAACTTGTTTATGATTTTTCAGTCGATGCCGGCGCTTATGCTGACATTGTTAAAATTGGGACGACTAACGGTAAAGTTCTTGTTATGGACTCTTGCGTTCACGTTGAGACTCAATGTACATCTGCCGATTCCGCAACTGTAGTCGTTGGTGTAACTGGTGGTGACGTTGATGCATTTTTGGACACAACCTCTGGTGCGGTTGCCAGTTTAACTGCTGACGCAGTTATTCAAGAGACAACTGGTCAAGGAATAGTCCTTGCCTCTGGTGCGGTCATCCATTTGGACATTGCAACAGCTGACTTGACTGCTGGCAAAATTAACGTGATTTTGTCTTACATAAACATCTGATTCGTTTCAAAAACTGAAGTAGCCCGTTTCTCTTTTTTGAGACGCGGGCTTAACTTCTTAGTCGGGGTTTTTTATGCCTCTGCCTTAACTGGCGTCGCTCGCTTGTCGTCAGGAGTATTGTGCGGTCATTCTTGAACAAAATCCAAAGATTTTAAGACGAGGTAGAGCCATGATTTTAGACCAAAGAGTTATACACAATACGACAGACATCTCTACTGATGTTAACGACTTTAGATCGGGCACAAGAACCTTTGCTTATACGTCCGGGCAATACCTTTATATCGGATCTGTTTTGCCGTTTAATAACATTTATTTTGAGCTTGGTACCTTAAACGACATAACCTCTGCGTTGTCAGTTGACATATGGTTCGGCAACGCCTGGGTTGCTGCCGTAGATGTAATCGATCAAACCAATGGACTAAAACTTTCAGGCCGTATTCAGTGGAACACCAATCGTCTTAAGGGCTGGGACTTTGAGCAAGACTCTTCTACGATTACAGGCCTGTCAGCTACAGCCATTTACGATATGTACTGGCTTAGGATGTCTTGGTCTTCGTCTTTAAAAGCTACAACTTCAATTAAGTATATGGGGCAAAAGTTTTCCTCGGATTCTATGCTTTTCAGCTTTTATCCAGACTTAAATTCAACGCAAGTTTTGACAAGTTTTGCCTCTGGAAAAACGACGTGGGACGAGCAGCATTATATGGCTGCAGAACATATCGTTAGAGATCTCAAAAAGGCGAATGTAATCATGGCTCGAAGCCAAATCCTTGACTATAGTATTCTTATTGATGCATCCTGTCATAAGATCGCAGAAATCGTTTATTCGGCATTCGGCAAGCCTTACTTTGAGCAGCTTGGACACGCAAGAGGCGCGTACAAAGAAGCTTTGAATCTAAGGTTTTTCAATCTCGATCAAAATGCAGACGGAAGTCTAAACCCTTCCGAACGTAGTATTAGTACTAGTTTTGTGACCAGGTAGGTTGCAAGTGAACCAGACGCTTTAGGTTTTCAAGTAAGGTCAGGGATGACAAAAATCTCAGATATCAAGTCTGCGGTCGTAACTCTTGTTAGTTCTACAATCACGGACTACCAACAGCTTTCAAACCCCTATGCTATAGACGAAAATTCACACCTGACTTTAAAACAAGGTTTTGGCGTGGCCGTTGGTCCTGGTAGGGACACCGAAAGATACGTCGGCTGTCTCGTGACATGGGAGCGACTATTTACTATAATTTTGATCAGACAAGTTCTCACAACTCAAAACAACGTAACGGCACGTGAAGTTATCGACACCGCACTGCTCGATGATCACGACAAATTACGTAAAGCGTTTTACTTGGACTCTACCCTAAGCGGTAAAGCCATTGTCTCGACTGTATCGGATGACGGCGGCGTGTTTTATGCCGGAGATCAAGAGGAAAAGTTTCTTGGGTTAGAGTTGACGTTAAAAATTGAATATCAAGAAGATCCGAACACTTAAAAAGGAGTTTAAGTATTTATGGCTATTACGACCCGCAGCAGCGTTGCCGCTGTAAAAGAAGAAATCACCGAAGGAACGCCTGTTGCGCCTGCAGCTGCCACAGACTACTTGGCTTTACAAGATGACTTTTCAATAGCCCCGGGCACAGACAGTCTTGAAAATGGCGAGTTGAAAAGTTCAATTGGAAAATCAAAACCTATATCAGGAGCTGAAAACCCAACAGCTTCCTTTAGTCATTACTTAAGAGCCAGCGGCGTTGTCGCTCAAGCTCCTAACTTTGGCCTTTTACTAAAAAGTTGCTTGGGTGCGGTAGCAGTTGCTACGACTGAATATAATACTGTAGCGTCTTCAACCACTTCATTAATCAAAGTAGACACCGGAGAGGGAGCAACCTTTCAAAGGGGTGAAGCTCTTCTTATTAAAGACGGTGTCAACGGTCACCTTATTCGTTGTCTCGACTCTATTTCTTCTGACGACCTGACCCCTGGCTTTAAGCTACCAGCTGCTCCAGCTGTCAACGTCAACTTGGGCCGTTCTGTTCTTTATTATCCAGCTAATACTGGACATTCTTCCCTGACCCTTTGGCACTACCTAGGCAATGGCGGCGCAGTTCAAATGGTCTCAGGCGCTCGCTGTACGGAAGCTTCCTTTGAAATGGCTGCAGGCCAGCTGATTACAGGAAACTATAGCCTTGAAGGCATTGGTTTTTACTACAACCCGATCACTATCGCGGCTGCTGACACTAAACTAGACTTTACAGACGATGACGGTACCTTTGCTGCAACGGTTACGGCTGGCGTTTACAAGACTCCACACGAGCTAGCATCGGCACTTCAGACATCAATGCGAAGTGTTAGTGCAGGCGAAACCGCAACAGTTTCCTACTCTGATACCACCGGAAAATTTACTATTAAGACTACAGGAACAGTTCTTAGTCTTTTGTGGAACACTGGCGCTAATACGGCAAATACAATTGGCGATAAAATCGGCTTTTTAGTTGCTGCTGACGATACAGGAACTGTCGCAACAACTGGCTATACGTCAGACAACGCCATTTCTTGGGCTTCGCCTTACACTGCGTCTTATGACTCGGCGGATCCTTTAGTCGCTAAAGACAACGAAATTATGATCGGTGACACTGCCGACTATCTTTGCTTTGAAGCAAGTTCAGTTAGCGTAGCAATCTCGAGTTCTAAAACAAACGTGGAGTCGGTATGCTCTACAACAGGGGTGTCTGGCTCTGTCGTTAATGAAAGAGTCGTTACGATGAACGTAACAGGGACTGTTGCTCAATACGACGTCTCAAAATATGAAAAATTTCGCACAAACGCTAACACCAAGCTTCAATATTCTTTCGGTGAAAAATCCGGTGGAAACTGGGTTGCTGGAAAATGCGGCGCAATCTACGTTCCAACAGCAACCATTACAAGTTTTGAGCTTACCGATAGTGACGGACTTGCAACCATTGAATTAGAGCTTTCTGCTTACGTCAATTCAAGTGGCGAAGGCGAAATATTTGTAAACTTCTTATAAGGAAACCGAAGTGAAAACAGTTAAGTACGTTCCGCGCCTTTGTAAGGTCGGAGAAAATGGCGAAGAGCCAAAACTAGAGGGGTCGGTGACTCTTCGGGTACCAAACTATTTCGAAAAAATGGAATATTTTGAACGACTAAATGTAAAATATACCGACGACGGATCAGTAGACCTCGGGACAATGACAGACAAAATCAAAAGCATGACTGATTTAGTACGTATGTCTGAAAAGCATTACGTAGCTGTTGAACTTAAAAACAAAGTGACAGGCGAAGAGTTTAAATCTTTTGAAGATTTAAGCTATGAGTCCGAGGGTCACGAAGTCATGACAGAGGTTGCGGCTCTTATTCCCCACGGTTTCAAAGTGGGAAACGCCTAACGGCGGCTATCAAGGCGCAAACTCGCTCCGCATTTAAGGGGACGGGTTTGCAGACTGAAGCTGCCCCGTTCATTGCTGAATATATTGCAAGAAAACGGCTTAAAAAAATTGGGTTTACCACGCCTTTAGATCAGCTTGACGTCTATCGGGCAGAAATTTTCTGTCTAATTGATGCAGAAATTGACCAACTGCATGCACAAGAGGTGAAAAAAAGTCGTGGCAGAAAATGAAATTCCCTTAGAGATTAGTGCCGATACCAAAAACGCTCAAGACGCCCTCGAGAAATTAGCGAAGGCGATCGAAAAAGCTGTTACCGGTATTAACAAAGATATTGATAAAAACCTAAACGGTGCGGTTGAAAAGACTGAAAAATCTGCAACAACTGCGTCAAAAAACACAGAAAAATTCTTTACAGGGCTCAAAGTTGCTGCGGCTGCCGCTCTTGCAGTCATTGCAGGTAAAGAACTCATTGGATTTTTCAGTGACGCTGTTAAAGAAGCTGCTGAAGCTGATCAAAACGTCCAAGCTTTAAACGTTGCTTTGGCCTCTACAGGTGAATTTTCTGAACAAGCCAGTAAAGGCATCCAAGAGTATGCAGCAGAGATTCAGCGCACAACGAGTCTCACTGATGACCAAGTTTTAAAGGGTGTTGCTCTTGCTAAAAGCTTTGGCATTACTAACGACCAGGCTAAAAATTTAACCAGTTCGGCAATTGAACTTTCTGCGGCTACGGGAAAAGACTTAGACTCGTCAATTCAGATTTTGGGAGGTTCTCTTTCGGGAACGTCTGGGAAGCTTGCGAAACTTGGCCCAGAGTTTAAAAACCTTACCGAAGAACAGCTTAAAAGTGGCGCTGCGATTACGCTTGTTAAAGAGCGGTTTGACGGTTTTTCAGAAGGACTAATTAAAAGTTTTAGTGGTGCGGTCACTCAAGCTACGAATAATTACAGCGAGCTCTTAGAATCTGTTGGCCGGTCCATTACACAAAACCCAGTGGTCATTGCAAGCATTAACAAGTTGTCAGCGGTTTTTGCAAAACTTGCTGATTTTGTAGGTGAAAATAAAACTTCTATCACCGAGTTTATCAGCAAAGGCCTAACCCAGGTCCTAAGTGCAACGAGGCCCGCGCTAGAAGCAATCAAATTTTTAATCGTCGGCTTTGAACAGCTGGTCATTGCATTTAAAGCAATCAATGTCGCAGTCAACCAAGTTGCCGTAATTTTTATCGAAGGGTTAACAACTCCGATCGAACTTGCCGTTAGAAGCTTTCAAATATTAACTGGGTCTATTACCAAAGCGCTTGTCGTTATTGTAGATCTTGCTAGAAAAGTTCCAGGCGCTAATACTGCGTTTAAAAAACTAGGTATTAATATTGATGACGTTCAAGGGTCTTTGAATGCCTTTTCGAACAGAGCGTTTATTGACGCCTTTGACGAAAACGAGAAGGTTTTAAAAGACTTTAGGCAAGAATCTAAAAAAACCTTAGATTCCTCAATAAAAGATCTTGCCCGCACAGATGACACGTTTGTTTCGTTTAATAAAAACATTGATAACTTTATTGATTCTGCTGAAAACGCAGCAATTTCGATTGCCGCGCAGTCAAATTCAACCGTTAAACTTTCAGGCGCTACGCAAAATCAGATTCTTGCCTCAAAAGAGCTTGTTGCTGTAAACGAAAACGTTAAAGGAACCTTTGAAAGGCTACGTGGTGAACTTGAAAACATTAATAAAGAAAACGAAAAGCTTACTGAAACTGCTCAGAGACAAATTGAACTAGAGTTTCAAAGGTCTTTACAGGCGGCGGGCAACGCTGAAATTGAGCTTTCGCAGGCGGGCAAACTTACTGCAGAAAACCAAAAGATTATTGAGTCTTACGTATTAGCTGCCGCTGAAAAGAAGAAACTCGCCGAGGAAAAACTTGATCTTGCTAACTTTACCTTAGGTGATCTTGGCGCTGCGATTGTTAAGCAGCTTAATGAATTTAGGGACGGAATCGCAGATATAAAAGACAAGGCCAAGGCTATTTTTACCGAAGGCGACATTGCTAAAAATTTAGCAGACGCTGCCGAAAGCTTTGTTGAAGTGATTCAAAAAGGTCTTTCAGACATTAAAGTTGGCGATGCTTTAGGTGTTTTAGACAAGTCGTTGAAAGGTCGAAAAGGGGCGGAAGAGCTTGTTAAAGGCGGCGTTGGAGCTGGAGTAGGAGCGTTTTTCGGACCACAAGCTGGTTCAGCAGCTGCGTCTATTACCGGAGCACTTTTAGAAGGTCCCGAAGCTACTAAAGCTTTCGTCACAGAATTTGTAACCGCCTTGCCACAAATTATCGAGGCAATAGGACAAGCGCTTCCTGTTGTTGTCGAAACCTTAGTCGATACTCTTATTGCTAAAGGCGGGATAATTAAAATTGCAGTGTCTTTAGTCAAAGCCTTGGCTAACGCATCCGGTATTCCAAGACTAGGGCACCTTATTGGTCAAGCCTTGAAAGACTTTGTTGTTCCAAGTAAATTTGGAGCCGACATTGCTAACGGTTTTAAATCTATTGTTGCAAGTCTTGGAAGTGACTGGGCTCCGCAATTGATGGCTGGAATTGTCGAAGGTTTCAATGAAGCATTAAGTTTTGTTACAAAGATTAACGATGCTATTATTGCAGCGTATACTGCAGTATTTAATTTCTTTTTCACAGCTTTTACAAAGATTAACGAGGCTATTATTGCAGCGTATACTGCAGTATTTAATTTCTTTTCCGCAGCTTTTACAAAGATTAACGAGGCTATTATTTCAGCGTATACTGCAGTATTTAATTTCTTTTCCACAGCTTTTAAAGATCTTTTTTCTGGAATTAAGCTTCCAAAGATTGACGAACCTAAATGGGTAAAAGATTTTATTAATTTTTTAAAGGGATTCAAAATAGAACTCCCAAAGGTCGGTGGCGGCAGTAAGCCGGGTCCTGTTACAGGGATCAAAGGGAGTCCCTTCGCAACAGGCGGCCTTGTGCCTAGCGGGTTTCCTAACGATACGTTTCCGGCAAGTTTGACCTCGGGCGAGCTTGTTATTCCAAAAGATATGGTGGCTGATCTTGGCTTGTTTTTAAACTCGCAAGACAATCAACGCGGTACATCTGAGGGTCTTTCAGACGCGCTTCTTGTAAAGATTATTTCTCTTTTAAGTCAACCAATCACTGTAGAGACAACCGCACAAGTCGACGGCAAGGCCCTTGCCGACATTATTTTGAAACTAAACCGCAATAATGCGAGGCTAGCGGCATGACAACTCCGGTCCGCTTTATGAACAACAACTATATTTCTAGGGTGTTTACCTATTCAAGCCAGCAAGCGGCATTTCCTGCGGCCAACGTTTATAACACGTCGCGGTCTAGGGTTTGGAAACCATCTGGAAACTTCGAAGTAACTGCTTCCAATAAAAACATATACATTAACGATACGACAGATAAAACCGTGGCTTTAACCGTTGGCTCCTATACGCCAGCAACGCTTGCAAGTCACATTCAAACAGCACTTAACGTTGCTTCAACCAGCTGGATATGTACCTATGACTCAAGTTCGACCTTTAAATTCACCATCGAAAGAAGTGCTGGAACCGCCGATCTCAGAAAAAGCCAAACGACCAATTCGGCTTGGGATATGCTTGGATTCTCTGGGAACACTGATTTATCAGGAAGCCCCTTTGTTGCCGACGAACAGAGAAACCACACTTCCGAGTGGGTCCAATGCGACCTGGGCGTGCCGCAACAAGCAACGTTCGTAGGCCTGATCTCTGGTATCGATGAAATTTTTACCCTGTCTGAAACGGCCACGGTAAAAATCAAAGCCAACAATATCGATTTTTGGACATCGCCACCGGTAGACATTACAATCGACGTTGAAGACGCTGGCTGCTTAAAGTTTATTGATGTGATCAATACGGCCAGTTACCGGTACTGGCGCGTTGAGTTTGTCGATCGTCTTAACTACCGCGGTCCAGAGGGCATTAAAATCGCCTATGTTTACGTCGGTGACCACGTAACTATGACTAACACCAACATTGCTAGAGGCTTCTCTAAACAGCTTATAGACCCCTCTAATGTCTTAGAGTCTGAAAACGGCGCGCTATTCTTCGAAACTCGCCCGCGTTACCTGTCTATTTCATCGGCTCAAATTCAGCTTTTAAACGGCGCTGAACTTAGAGAAATAGAGCAAACGTTTTACGACCTGGGTGTTAGAGAGCCATTTTTTATCTCTATAGATCCTTCAATGGCTGTATCAGATTCTTTAGGGGAACTGACTAGGTTTATGGTTATGACGGCTGCTCCGACCTTTGACCACATTATAAGAGATTATTACAACATTCAGTTCGAAATGAGGGAGGCCTTTTAAGTGGCGTTTACTCAGTTTCCAAACCAGCAATATTTTCGCGCCCTTGATTCAGACACGATTACTCGCCTTGGGTATTTCAACCTGGACGACGGCACAGAGCTTAAGCACATAATGCTTACAATCTTTGTCAGAAGCACTATTGCCACAGCGTTTACTGTAAGGCTTAAGATTTTTGGCAACAATTCTACAAGTAACCCCATTATTACAAGTGATTGGGCAACTATTTCTGCCGCAACATTGTCACCTGTATACGTTAGTAACTGGCTAGGAAACATTTTCATAGATTTTCAAGGTAATCCGTTAAATCCAAACATAAACTACTACATGGCGGCGGAAACCAGCGGTTACACGCGAAACGACGATGCCTTTTATCTTGGGATTAACCTGGACTGGTATTCGCCAGTAAACACTCAGCTTTCTGATACGGAAGCAGGTGCTAGGATTAGGATACTGGGGAAAAGATGACGATAGCTTCTGAAAAGTTAAAGTTAGCAACAGAGAGATTTCTACTTGTGCGGTTAAACCCCGCACGATTTATTCAGCCCTCTTTGTTGTCTGGCTCTGTTTACGAGATGACTCTGCCACTTGTTATCTCCCATATAGAGCTAAACGGAGTCTCTTTAACTAAAGTCATAACGCTTTCAGGGAATAATCAGTGGACGCACAATGAAACGACACAAACGTTTCAAGTACAGCTAGCTTCTGCCCCGAACAGCACGACTAATGTTTTAATTTGTTACTATTACTTATTTTACACTGGGTCGGTCTTTAGATCTATCTCGCAAGACCCGCAAGACTCCGCGACAACTGTTAGAGAGTGGAAACCTAGAATTCAGTCTTATCCAAGCTTTTCTCAAAGCTTTGCTAACATTTTAGCAGGCGTTTTTACCATTTCCGACACAAGCGTATCGATTATTAACGCCGACGCAGAGTTCCAGGGATATCTAACAGACAACGATAGTTTTTACGGAAAAAAAGTTGATATATGGCTTTGCATTAACAGTGTTTTGAATATCCAAAAGGTTTTTACCGGGACTATTACGCGACTGACACTTTCGCAAGATATTGTCACACTCGACATTCTCGACAGTTTTATTAAACTAAAACAGCCAGCTTACATGGGAGATACTGTCGATGAGGCTATTTTTAGGCGTGACGCTAATTCCTTTCCTAATCTTGACCCTAAGCATAACGATAGCCCTGTACCTTATATTGTTGGTTCCAGTAGCCGTTATAAAACTTTCGGCCAGCGTGACAACGTGGCAGGCGCGCCTGATCCGTACCTTATTTCTGTTGGAACAGAAGCCTACTGCACTAACTTTAGTGCAGTACCCACCGTCTCAAATAATCGACAATGGGGCTGTTGCCGAATCAAAGGAAGTGTAGCCACCCAGGCGTTTGGAACAATACAAGAAACTGTTTCAAGTGGCACTGGTTACCGGTTTGTTCGTTTCAGCACTCTTACCGATGTGTCGATTGGAGACACGATCAAATGGACTGAAGCCGCTACAGTTTACTACGGTCTTGTTTATCATGTCGGAACGTTTACCTACCTGACGGTAAACTATAATATTATTATCGGCGCTCCTGACGGGCCTTTTACCTTGTCATCTACGGTAGCAAACTTAAAAAGTTTTGTAGTGTTTATCGATGTCCCACAAGGGATAACAAAGTATGTTGTGCCTCGTCTTGAACGTGATTATTCGTTAAGCGAGACGGCCACAACTGGTGGTAACACGTACGTTAGTCTTACTTTTGGTTCTGATTTTGAGGCGTCTCACAATCAATATCCGCTTCTAAATCCTGACCAACAAGAAGTATTCTTTAAAACGTCAAACACTGTGGTTCAAAAACACGGAAATATTTTAAAAGAAATTTTAACCAAAGTTGGTTTATCGGTTAACACAGCTACTTTTACCACTGCCGACACTACGTTACCGGTGAATTGTAGGTTTCACATTCCAAACTTTGACGAGCAAGACGCCGACGATTATTTGAAGTATGTCGAGGACGTCCTCTCGTCAACACTTGGCTATCTTAAAATAAACACAAGTTTTGAGATCGAATATCACTTACTTGATTCGCCTGTATCAACCGACGTTCGAGATAACTTTTTGATGCTTGAAGGATCGACACGCCTTGACGTGGAGTATGAAGATATCGTTACAAAAATTATCGGCTTTAATCCTCACAACGATTCTGGCGACGCCATTGACGACGCAAACACGCCAGCAGCAACGGCAGAAAGCACTAAGGCAAGGTATCTCCACGGCCTTGTTAATGTCGACCGTTTTCGCCATGTCTTAGAAGAGCTAACCTCTAAAATAAGCGACCACATTGGGCTTAAAAGTACGCGCCGTGTGCGGTATGCTTTTGAGACGGCCACACAAGATATTGACACGGAACTTGGAGACGACCTTCAGTTAGAGAATCAAATTATTCTCGGCACAACTAAGATCCAAGACTTGAAAATAGTAAGTATTGAAAAATCACCATCAAGAATTCGGATTGAAGCATCTGATTTAAAAGGAATATAAAATGGCAGGTACAGTAAAAAAACTACAGTTTTCTGAAGGAACCGACGTCGGAGCTCCTACCGATTTAAGTCTGGCAACGTCGTCCTCAATTATCAAAGCCTACGCCACCGACGCTGCCTATGTAACGGCTGAAGGGGCGGCAATTTCAGGGTCGGTGTATCTTAATACAACCGTAAACAAATTTAGAATGTACATCAATAGTGCCTGGCGCAACGCCACTCCAGAATCTGATTCTGCTGATCCAACAAAAAAGTTTCTTGTGGATCTAATTGGTAACACAACCGACAAAGATGCAACGTTAGATTTCAACTGCACAGACGACAGGATTTTTACGTTTCCAGACGAATCTTTGACTGTCGTAGGTCTTGCCACGACGCAAACACTTACCGGCAAGACTATTGATGGAGATACTAATACCGTTCAAGATCTTCCGGTAACTGCTATAAAGACTGTTGCAGACGATGCTAGTAAGTTCTTGGTACGTGACGCTAGCGGTGTCCCAACGTCGTCTAACGCAGTTCCCACTGGAACTGTTGTCGGAACAACAGACTCCCAAACCTTGACCAATAAAACTCTAACGTCACCTGCCATTACTTCGCCGACTATTACAAGTGGAGCAACTCTTAGAGGCGATCTGCTTTTACAAAATTCAGCCGGGTCTCAACCAACATTGCAGCTTTCTGAAGACCCCGATAATGGTACGAACAAAGTCACCGTTCAAGCCCCTGCAACTTTAACAGACGATTGGACTTTGACCCTTCCAACGACTGATGGAAATTCAGGCGAATTTTTACAAACAGACGGCTCAGGTGCAGCTTCTTGGGCAACGCCTGCAGGCGCTCAAAGTGCTGTAACTGATGCGAAAAACTACTCACTAGCCACCTCTGTCGCAACATCAGCTTTGACAGTTTCTTTAAAAGACATGGGAGGCTCTGACCCATCCGCTTTAAGTGCGGTTAATCTTGCTTTTAGAAGCACTACGGCTGCCACAGGGTCTTCTAGCATTGTGTCGGTCACGGCTGCTTTATCTGTTGTCATTCCTTCGTCAACAACGATAGGAACTAGAAACGGCAAGGACGAAATGATTCACGTCTATGCCATTAATAACGCCGGGACCGTAGAACTGGCCCTTTCGCTAACCAAACAAGACGTATCTTCTGTTTTAAGTACCACAGCAATTTCTGGTGGTAGTAGTTCAACGGCAATCTATAGTACGACGGCTCGAACAAACGTTGCGGCCAGGTATCTTGGGCAATTTGTTGTCACAGAAGCAACGGCTGGCACATGGGCAAACAACGCTAGCATTGTGTCGTCAAGGTCAGACCTTGGCAACCTGTTAAATAGAACATGCTTTGTTACGGCAGATAATTCTTCAACCTCAGTTGCAGGATCTCTTACTAACATCTCTTTTACAGAAACGTTAGATACTAAAGATGCTTTTAACGGAACGACATTTACCGCTCCTTTTTCTGGTAAATACGCCTTTCAAGCTACCATTACATTCTCAGGTCTTGCGGATGGAAATTCAATTGTTACAACTTGGGAGGTCAACGGAACGACTAATTTTAACTATACTTCCAAGTCTTCAACGGGTGGATCATCGGGTTCTAATGCAACAATATTAAACTTAGGCAAAGGAGATGCAGTTATACTTAAGGCTTCTCAAAATTCAGGGAGCAATAAGTCTTTAAACTCTTCTGCGTCCGAAAACCGTCTAACTGTTTTTCTTATCTCAGAGCAATGAAAATCTCGAAAACTCCCAGCCCTTATTTTGCGGCAAAGGGGTTTTCGTGTTAAAATAACAGCACATTAAAAATTATTTCAGTTCAACAAGCTACTTCGAATGCTGGTGGGGAAAGCGTGGCTTTTCCGCCCGAAGGTAGCTTGTTTTTTTTGAGGATTAATTTTACGCAATGGATCACAAAAAAATCATTGAATATCTTCTCCTTGCGTGTGTCACAAGCAGTGCCGCGATGCTTGTTGCAAACATTTCAAAAATGAACGACACGCTTGTCATTATGACGTCTTCAATTCAAGAGCTAAACAGTCGCATGGAAGATACCGGCGGGCGCATTTCTAGGAACCACGAGATTTTGAAAGATCACGAATCGAGACTACGGCAAATTGAGCGCACTAGATTTAACGGCCGAGACAGAATAAAATAAAGAAGATAAAGACTTTGCCAACAGACGCAAAAAAAAACCTCGGGATTTTAGATTCGTCTAATGACCCTACACGCTTAGCTGGTGATCCGGCTCGCGGTGAGGCAAGGTCTTTTCAACCGCACCCACTCAACAACTGCTCAAAGGCCGACTGGCGCAAGACGGAAGCGGAGCTTGTTGAGAAAATCATCAAGTGTCAAAACGAATTTTGGCTGCTTTGCTGTACAATAGACGGCCAAACCGAGTATCATAGAAAAAACAAACTCTAGAAAAAAACTATATTTTTTAGCACCTACTATGAAGGAAAATCTTTATGGCTAATATTAAAGACACGGCCGAAATGTATGACTTTGTTCTTGCTATTATTCAAGCTGGTGGCGCTTCTTACGCCGACGGTAAAATTAACCTACTAGACGCCCCACACTTTATTCGTCCTTTTGCCTTGGCAAAAGAGGCTTTCGAAGGTGTGGGCAATATATTGACTGAATTTAAAGACCTCGACGAAAGCGAAAGAGCAATTTTGTTTGCTAAAATCGAGGCCCTTAATATTCCACAAGATGAAATTGAAATGGTAGTCGAAAAAGTATTTAAAGTTGCGACTCTTATGGCAAGTCTTCTCTTCAGCTTCATGAAATAAAGGCCTGTAAATATGTCTAAATTTGGCACAATTTATTTGTCGACCGTAGCGCTTACTGGTCTGTCTGGTTTCACGCCTCCAAGGTTTGTCGCGTCTCTCGACATGGAAGCTATAACCGATTTAGACGATGGTAATACGATCCTAATCGGCGGCGCTGATGCAAACCCTGCCAACTATCCTGCCAACTTCTATACGAATCAGGGTGGCTCACGGTGTTCCGGAACCATTATCGGCGAAAGGGTTTTATCGTCGGCTGCTCACTGTGTCGATAACGGTGGAAAAGCTACGCTAAAGTTTAGAGGAGTTTCCTTTACGGGAACATGCACTCACCATCCAGATTATAAAAATAATAAAACAGCTGACTGGGCCCTCTGCGTACTCGACCAAACTATTGCAGGGTTTAAGTTTGAGAAAATTCTTACAGATTTATCGGTAATTAAAGTTGGTTCTACCGTAGAACTTACTGGTTATGGCTGCACACAAGAAGGCGGAAGCGGTGGAAACGACGGAAAATTTAGAATCGGTCGCATCAAAGTAAAACGCCTTCCTTCCGGTAATAACAACGATACAGTCACTGAGGGTGACGTTGCCTTGTGTTACGGCGACAGTGGCGGATCTGCCTACTATTACGCAAACAACGACCGTTATATGTTTGCCAACAACTCTCGCGGTGACATCAAACGCGTTAGTTATTTATCTTCTTTTACAGGTTCGTTTAAATCTTGGGCTTCTGTTTGGGCTGCACAAAAAGACGTAAAAATATGTGGTCTTCACGCCGACGCCGAAGGTTGCCGATTGACAAGTTCTCCGTTGCCTTCTTCTCTTCCTGAAAGCTCAAAATCGCCTACTCCTCCTGCACCAAGTGCCCGTCCTCCGTTGCCTTCTTCTGTTCCTCCGATACCAGAAGGTCTGTCGTGCAAGCAAGCATTTAGTCAAATTTGGTCTTGTCTTTTTGGTTAATAACTTCGTTACGTGATATTCTAAATAAAACGACATCGTTATCTGAAACAGGGAGTGAACAAGGCTTATGAATAAGCTTTTTGTGCCATTTTGTTCCGTAATACTTATGGTTGTATTGCTATCGCTACTCATAAAAGGTTGCGGGAATCAAAACAATGAGCATCAAAAAATTTATATACCTTATCCTGCAGGTGAATCGCCGTCTCCTACTACGCCACCGCCGAGCGATCCTAGCTGTGCTAATAAAGTTTATTTTTCTACTGACATTAAACCTATTAT
>Ga0105050_10003640_pt1 | contig 21151 bp, 39 predicted proteins | sample FRY01_FD_78088 | JGI IMG/M metagenome (GOLD analysis project Ga0105050, IMG submission 78088) | Freshwater microbial communities from Lake Fryxell liftoff mats and glacier meltwater in Antarctica - FRY-01 | ecosystem: Environmental > Aquatic > Freshwater > Ice > Glacier meltwater ...
ACTCAAACGCAAAGCTGCACTGGTCATATTTGACCAATCCGGTTGCGGAAGGGTTGGCAATTACCGTGGTGGTGGCAACTAAAAGGAGAATAAAGATGACTAAAGAAGAACGGAAAGATTATCTGGCTGGTAAAGGGTTGACTGGTCAACAGTTGATTCAATTCCTGGCCGCAAGAAAACGTAGGGATAAACTTGGCCAATTACTGGCCGAACAACTGGCTGAAATAAACTTAAATAAAAAGGAGAAAGAACTATGGGTAAACTAGAGGATTGGCAGGAGGATGAGAGGATTAGGATTGAACTGGCCAAACAAGTATTTGGTCAAAAGGCAAATAATACCTCACAGTTAATGAGTACCTCATTCAGGTATAAGAATACAACTGTAGCCACAATTATTAGATTTATGAACGTTCAAAACGAACGTCCAACAAACATCTCACAAGTCTTACGTTATGGGCTTGAGGGATTTGAAGATCTTCTGTTGACACAGCATCCGGAGCTTGGGGTTAGTGAGGAGCATGAGGCAGTTCAAGTTCTTGCTCAGGCCGGAATAGATACGGCCGGAAGCAAAATCAATAAAAAACGACAATATGGAAACTTGGCATTTGAAAGTTATACTGGAAACTCCCGCCAACCATCTGGCTTCCAACCATGCTTTCAACCAAGCTTCCAACCTACTTCAGGGATTGATCCAGCTTACTTGGCCGAAGCTGAAAGAATGCTAAAGGAAAAATCTAGGCCACAAGTTCACTTGCCAGACAACTGCCAAGAAATGATAAATGCTCAGTTTAATGAACGCTCAGGCCAAGTACCTTTTGACGATGGTCTACCAAGTAATCTACCACGTTCAACAGTTCCTAAAGCTGAGCCAGCTTCAACTACAAAGCTTGTGCTTAAGGCTGATGGAACTACAAAGGAAGTTAATAAGGACAGAAGTAAACAAGGCAGAAAAGAAGTCTTTATTATTTGCAGAGTATGTAATAAGCACTCAGTAGTTTTACTTGACTTTGAACCTGAGAGTAATTTCTTGGACAGTGACAGTTGCCCAATTTGCGAAGGAATAACACCTCACCAGATTCCAGAAGGGGACTTGAGTGAGGAATTTGAAATATCGCCCTTTAAAATGCCAGTTAAAGAACTGAGAACTAGACTAATGGCTGGCCCGTCAAAGGATCAAATGACACTTAACGAAGAGGAGAATTAAGCCATGAAGGAAACAGATGACTTTGATGTTTACTGTAGTTTCAACCTTAGTGACGAAGAAGGCGAGTTCACACAAGAAGCTTGTATTGGCTCAGTTGAATTGGAGCTCGGGCCAGAACCAATAATGCCTAATACGATTGAGATTAATGGCATTACTTACGTCGCACAATTTTAAGCAGATGGCCTGCCACCCAGGTAAGGCCCGTAGTTTCAACCCGTGGCTTTAGGCCACAAAGGAGAATAGTTTATGAACACTTGTTGGACAGACCACCGACCGTTAGCCTTGTTGGTTAAAGAAGAACAACGGCTAGCAAAGAGAAAGCTTCGGCTAGTCACTTTGCTGCTTGTTCTGGCCCTTTCAGCTTGCTTGTGGCTAAGCTTAACCCACCCGGCACGTAGGGCCAAAACAGCAATAACCGAAGTCAGTCGTTTCACAACTGAGGAATACAAAACGTTGATTCTCAGCTGGATTCCTCCGTTGGGGTTTACCAAGACTATCCGGCCACTCGCCGGTTTAAAAAAGAAAGGAGAATAACCCAGATGCCAAGAGAAACTATCAAACAAATTCTTATCCGGCGGGACAACTTTACCGTCCAAGAAGCTGACAACCTCATTACTGAGGCCAGAGAAGAACTTGAATATTTGCTTGAGGATGGAAACATCTGTGATGCTGAGAACATCTGCATGGACTACTTTGGACTTGAACCAGATTACTTAGATGAACTCTATTAACCAACGGCCCTATTGCAATATTATTGCGCTAGGGCCAACCATTGGACTCTGTCCAATAAACTGTTTAACTCTGTGCTTGACAACTTTAAACCAAAATGTTATAATTGTTTAATGATGAAAGTTAACCATAATAAAGGAGAAGAACTATGAAAACCACTGGCAAAACCGTTGATCCAAACAAAGAACTTATGGAATTCTATAAGAAACCCAAACCGCTCTCAGGGGCAGAGCTTAAACTCATCTCGCTGGGCATTATGCCTCGGGTTTACGACAGTCCCGTTCTAACTCTTGGCAAACTGAGTGATTTCAGACAAAGTTTGTTAAAGACTCTATTTGACAGCGGTCAGGCCAAGGAAATAATTAACCTCTGCGCTTTGACCAAACTTCGTTTTGTTGAAACTACCCGTTATCCGGGGTTTAAACTCTATCCAATGAAAGGCTAGGAAAATGACTAAACTTGGTGCAGTTCTTTGGATTGCAGGACTTTTACTTGCCGGAGCAGCAGTTACAGGTGATTCGTTCACGCTGCAACTTTCAACGGCTCTAACAGGCCTAGTACTGTTCCTGGCTGGAAACCTTTTAATTAAACGGAGCTAAAATGTGCTATATTCATTGCATCCACGAAGACAACCAGGGTGAATGTACACTTCCCAAGTTTCTTCCAAATTGGCTCTGTCCTTACGAAAGGGAGACTGAAGAAGTTGAAACTAAATCTGAAAATAACGATTAACTGGTATGGCGAGAACCGTGAGTTCTTTCTCTGGGCTAAGACTCGTGAACGAGGACTCTCGCTGGCCATTCACAGACTGGCCAATCAAACTGAAATAAACCCAAAAACTGTTCGGGCCAAAGTTCTTAATGGTTCAGACTGTTATTCAATTAAGGAGATTAAAGAAAATGAGTGACTACAGACTGCCTAAACATTACAGAGAAATCTGCAAGAATTGCAACTGCACTTATGGGGCCCATAACGGAACTAAGTACTTTAGTGACTACTATAACATGGAAGTTCCAGCCGATTACTGTCCTGGCCACGAAGGTCAGATGGACTGGGATAATGGACCGGGAACAACGTTTCAAGGCAGTGGAGAAGTTAAAAAGGAGGAGTAAACCAATGGAATACCAAAAACACGAGTTTTGCAAAGATATTAAGTGTAATCAATTTATTCCAGAGTCAAAAAAACACGGAATAACTGAAAGCTGTATGTTTAGCCACGACAGTGATTGTATTCACACTGCCAAAGAATTTCACAAATGGCTGAAGGAAAACAACTTTAAGCTTGTCAAAGAAGAATTCAGGGCAGGGGAAAAAGAACAATTGTGTTCTTGCGGCTGGAAAGGCAGTAGATATTGAGTAAATATAAAATAAAGAGGATTAAATCATGAACTTACAAGATTCAAAATTTCCCTTAATGGCCCAACACAACTTTGGAGTATTCACCTTAGCTGAGCGACCGGTGTTCTTTCTTCTAACCACTCAACAGTCACTAAGCATTAAACGAACAACCGTTAAAAACAAGCTTCTTGACGTTAAGGCTTACATGAACATATTGATTAAACGTCTTAATCAACAACAAAGCCTGTTGGAACACTTAGCCAAGATTTACCGAACAACTGACCGGAAGCTAGCTTTAATTGACGGCCGGTTTAAGCAGTGCCGGCCCAAGACAGAATTCAACAAACCCGGCAAACAAACAAGTGGAAAACTTGGCATCCTGATTAAGACTCCAAATAACAAACAGCTTCGGGAGGCCCTTAATCTTATGTCGAAAGCTGACAGAAATGAGCTTCTTAAAGAACTTTTAAACTAAATGGAGGAACTAACATGGCAGAACATACACAACACGGAAATTTAACCTGTAAACAAACAGCTACTGGAATGCAACCTTTTGAAACACTTCCTGAATGCTCTGACCCCGGCTTTGAATATGAGTGGCCCAGAGTTAAGCGGCTTCGCTGTGAAAAGCATCCGCTGATTAAGGGTGGTCAGTGGCTTGAGACTCCACGTAATCCTTTCACCATCATGGAACGGGCCGAAACAGTTTTTTAAAGCCACCATTTTAAACCAAAACTCCGCTTGACATCTTAAAAACGATGTGTTACCATTATAACAATGGCGGAAATATCCGTCAAAAGCGGCAGCAACAAATCTAACTAACTTTAAAGGAGAAGAAAATGGCTAAAGAAAAAAATGAACCGCAGGCACAAGCACCACAAGCACCGGCACCGACATCTGAAATGAAAACAATCTCTGCCAAGGCCCCAAAGGTCAGCAAAGAAGGAAGCGTTCAATATAAGCTTGGCGTTACTCTTGCAGAAAATGTCGAAATCTTTGGTGAGGAAGTCGTCAACCGTTTGTTTATGGAACAGACTGTAATTAAAGTCCAAAGTGGTGTTCGTAAGTGCCTTGAAAACGGCCAGGATGCTCAGAAGTGGGCTAACGAATTTATTCCTGGAACTCGCACTCCTGCAATCGCCCGTGATCCTAAAGCAGCTGCTCGTGCTGCAATCTCTAAAATGACTCCAGAGGAACGCCTTGAGCTTATTGCTCAGCTTCAAGCCGGTTAATCGTTTAGTTTAATCTCACGCCTACACAGAGGAAATACAACATCTCTGTGTAGGCATTTTCTGGTTTTAGTTTGTCACCATTTGGAGGGAAATATGGGAAAACGAACAGGAATTATTTTAGCATATCCTTTTGAAGAACAAAGATTACTTAAATGGAATCCTCCTTATTTAATTCAAAGTAAATTAGACGGAGAACGTTGTCGAGCAGAGTTTAATCCATTTGAGGTTAATTTACTTTCAAGTGAGCTGAACTTGTTTGACTTCGCTATTCCGCACATTAAAGTAGAGTTGCAAAGCCTTGCAATGGGAGAACCTCTTGAACTAGATGGAGAACTCTACCACCATGGAATGACGTTTGAAGAAATCCACAGTATTGTCAGCCGGAAGGTTAATCTTCATCCTCAACATGACCTGATGCAATACCATGTTTTTGATCTAGTTGACGAAACACTAAACCAAGCTGAAAGACTAAAAAAGTTGAGGGATTTAATTCCTCAGAACAACAGGTTTATTAAACTGGTTCCTACAAGAATTGCTTGGACACTAGATGAAGTCCGCAAAGTTTATGACGAGTTCATAAGTCTTGACTACGAAGGAATTATTGTTCGTAACTTTGAGGCTCCTTACATTCGCAGAAGGTCAATATTCATGATGAAATTTAAGCCTAAGAAAAGTGACATCTACCCCGTGGTCGGTTATGTTGAGGGTCATGGTAAATATGCTGGAACAATCGGAGCCCTTATTTGCGAAACGGATGGTCAACAGTTCGAAGTCGGAAGCTTTTCTATTGACGACGATCAGCGACGGGAGCTTTGGCTCAAGCGTTTCACGCTTATGGATTTTAATTGTAAAGTCGGCTATCAACACCGGTGGAGTTCAGGAAAACCAAAATCAGGAGTTTTCGTTGAGCTGGTTGAACGGCCGCCGGAAGTTAAGTTTATTAATCCATTAGGAGATTTCTAATGTCTAAAACAATAACTAAATATCGTATATTTAAAGACTGTCCTTTATGTGATTCTATCCATGCTGAGTTTTATGTGCATTATATGAAAGTATCTGAAGATAATGAAGGAATTAATTATGAGAAAGTAAATAATTTCCAGTGTTTAACTTGTAATCATAATTGGGTAGAAGTACCTAAATGACCCTACCGCAATATTATTGCATAAGGAGGTTTAAATGACTTTTCAAAGTGACGCCATGAAGAAATCATATGCTCTTGTGAGAATAAGGTTAAAGCAAGAGCTTAAAAAATGCACAAAATCTGAAGTTAATCTATTCAACCAAATGTATCCTAATGGCCCTTCAGATGATCAACTTGATTGGGCATTTAAACAGATTGAACTCGAAAGGATGGTGATTAAAACATGAAAAAAGTCTTTGTTATAAACAGGTCTTCCCATAACTACTCTAAAGCTGAGGAGTTCGGAAAGCTCGTGTTTATGAGTGAAGGTTCTTTGAACCGGTTTGCTGCCAGCTCACTGTTCAGAATCTTTAAACCTTTCATTAACCAAAGCACTGCAGAGGATTATCTGCTGATTGGAGGACTCAGCGTAATGTGCTCGATAGCGTGCTCAATGTTCGCAGTTAAACATGGCAGATTAAATCTGCTTATCTACAAAAGTATTCCGCAGAAATCAGGAACATACTTAGAAAGAATAATAGTTATTAAATAAAAAAGGAGTTAAAAATGAAAAAATTTGTTTTAAAGATTAATCAAGTAGGTTTTATATTTGACACTATTCAAGCCCGTAAAAATACTCTGCTGACCCTCGTTGAGGGTGATGGTTGTAAATTTACTTATAATGGAAATATAGAAAAGAAAGAACCAGTTGAATTTTCTATCTTTACCGTTGATGAAAAGGATATTCCTGATGCTGAATCTTTGTGATAATAAACTAGACAATAGCAAAATAAAATGCTTCAAACAATGTCCCCGGTTGTTCTTCTATGAACATGTTCTTGGCTGGCATAACCAGAGTCCAAACAATCACTTAATCTTTGGTTCTGCTTGGCACGAAGCTCAGGAGCATTTACTTCTTCATGGTTACGATTCGCAAAGCGTTTTGGATGCCTTTGATAAGTTCCTGGCCTACTATCGAACCTATCTCGGGCCTGAAACTGATGATTTGTTTAAAGGCAAAACACCTGACCATGCTTTCCGTGCCCTGGCCCAATACGCTGGTTATGGCCCTTACAAACAAGACCTTGAGGAGTTCACAACACTTTACACTGAAATTGCTGGAAGCGTGGCAGTTGATGAAAAGCGAAGCTTATTCTTCCGGATGGACGCAGTTTTGGAAAATAAGCGGACTGGCCGGATTCGCTCACGTGAGCATAAGACTGGTGGCGGTAAGAATTTGTGGGATGAGCAGTGGCTTCTGGATGGCCAGGTCGGAACTTACAGCCACGTTCTGAACTGTCTTTATCCCGCCGAAAAGATTGACGGTATTGAGATGAATGGCGTGTTCTTCCCGAACCTTAAGAAGAAGATTCCAGCCTCTGAGGATATTCTTCACCGGATGCTTATTAAGCGAAACTTGGGTCAGATGCAACAGTGGCTGGACAACACGATGTATTACTTCTGGGAAATCGAACGGGAATATGAGCTGCTTGAGGATGCCGAGGAAAGTGACGGCGTTTTGAAAGCCTTTCCACTACGTGACACAAGCTGTTTAAATTATTTCCGGCTTTGCAACTTTCACGACTTTTGCCTGGCTTGGCCAAATCCTCTGCGTTACTCGTTTGAACCGCCAATTGGATTTAAAGTGGAATTTTGGGACCCTACGGCAAAACCAGCGAAAGAAACTTTTAACCTTAATAAAAGGATATTAACATGACTGTTGAAGAACTAATAAAACTTCTGAGTAATTATAAATCTGATGGAATAGTATCAGTACTTGAATGTGAAAGTGTGACTAATATAACATCTGATTGGTTACAGATAATTATATCTGAAAAACCTGTATCAATGGGTTTTATAGACATGGAACATAAATTAAAAAACAGATAAATCTTTTGACACAAGAATAGGAGGTTACATTGACAGATAAATTTTGTAGAGGTTGTTTATATGAAGAATTTGGTGACTCAGAAGAATGTGATGGCTGCTCAAGATTAGATGATTTAAGCTGTTCTTGCCACTTAAATCCACCTTGTGATGTTTGTGTAAATGATTACTATATTGAAAAGGAGGACTAATATGCCTTGGAATTTAATTATAGATTCAGACTTCTGCCCTTTTGTAGAATTAATTGATGAATATCTTATGTGTAATTATACCGCACATAAAGAAAGTGATTGTTTAGAAGAAGTATGTCCAAATAAGGAGAACAAACATGACAGAACTTGAAGCTATCCTTTATCTACTTGAAAAAACAATGGTTCTAGAAGATCAAATACTAAATCTTAAATTAAGATTAAGTAACTATGAAGAAATAGATGAGATGACTCAAAAGGAGGGAGAATTAAATGACCCACGAAATAGAAACAGATAATAGCTTTCTGGCCGTGCAAGCAAGTGTTGAAGCACTTCAAACCATGTACAAGGAGACGCCACAAAGTGAGAGCTTAAACTTTCTATTGCTCGGTGAATCTGGAACTGGCAAGAGCTTCATTCTGCACACAGCCCGCAAACCGATTCACCTGGATTGCTTTGACCCTGGTGGAACAAATAACTTAAAATCCTTAATAAAGAAAGGAGAACTTGTACCTGACATTCGTTGGGAGCAGGAAGATCCAGAGAACCCAACAGTTTTTCATGACTGGGAAAAGGTAATGAAAGAAAGAATTCGAAGCGGTTACTTTAACCATTTTGGAACTTACTGTTTGGACAGTTCAACAACGTGGACAGATTCTATTATGAATCAGATTCTTAGGTCTGAAGGAATCGCTGGACAGCCTCCCAGGTGGGCGAAGGATTACATCCCACAGAAAATTAAAATCCAGAACTGGATCAGAATCCTTATGAAGCTTCCATGTGATTTTATTCTGACCGGGCATCTTGAGGGGAATAAGGATGAAGTTTCTGGGAGTATGTCTTATCGTTATATGGTCACTGGTAAGGCAGCTATAACAATTCCACTGCTTTTCGATGAGATTTATATTATGGATCCTAAGAGTACGAGTTCTGGAGTGGAGTACCGAATTCTTACACAGTCTAATGGCAAGTATTTGGCCCGTTCAAGAATGGCAGGAAAAGGTCTACTGGCCACCTATGAGAAGCCAGACATTAAAAGTATGTTAAAGAAATGCGGTTTACCAACAACTGACAAACCTTTATTTAAACCAAAAAACGAGGAGAATTAACATGGGCGAAGAATTTATTGATCTAAGTGGTATTGACATGAGTGAAACATTTGAACCAACTGTTCATCCTGATGGAGAAGAAGCAGAACTTCGAATCATCAGTTTTATGAAAAACAACGATAAGAATGGTAACGCCTTCGTAATGCCGTTTTTCGAAATTCCTGAAGACCCCTACAGCGTGGAATTCGGAGACTACATGCCGCTTCCACAAGGTGAGATGAGTCCAAAGGAAAAGAACTCAGCAATTTTAAACCTTCAGAGTTTCAGCGAAGCTTTTGACATTGACTTTAGTGGTCAGCTGGACATCAAGGCAGATATTGTTGGCAAGACTGGCTGGGCAATTCTGGGTGTTGGGAAGGACAAAGACGGAAATCCCACGAATAAGATTCGTAAGTATGTTCGTGGTCAGTAACAGTTAACCAAAATGCGGGTGGCGGAATAGTATTGCATCTGTATAGGTTCGCAACCTATAGGCTGTCAGTAGCCCCAAAACATGAACTGATATTGCAGGGTGACTCTTCACGTAAACGTGACAAATCCCTGCCCCGCATTTTAAATCACCCTAGCGCAATTTTATTGCAGAAGGGTTAAACAATAAAGAAAGGAAGTAAATTATGGCTATTATAGATACTCTTATCAAAGCAGAAGAGGCAATCAAAAAAGGTGTGGAAGATATGGAGAGTAAATTCTGTTCAATTATTCTTACAAAATGCAGAAAAGATTGCCATTGTTTTTATCCAGGAAGATCTCAAGAAACAAAAAAAGATGGGAAAAAAGTTTATTATTACTATAATGCCTCATGCACTCACCCATTTATCGTCGGTGAGATTGGCATTCAAAGTTAGAAGGAGAATAAACATGGCAGAGAGTTATCGTCCACGCCTGTCCGTTGACATCACTGAAGAACAAAACCAGAAGCTAATTAAATACCTCGATCATGGTATGAGAAAGGCCATCTTTGGCGTGGTGATTGACGACCTATTGGCGTTGTTTGAAAAACACGGTGTTGGGCCGGTAATCGGCCTACTTATCGAACGAAGCATTTCGCTTAAAGAAGTTTGTAGGCTAAATAAGCTGGAGGATTAAAGTGGCTACAATAAACGACCTAAACATTTCTATAACTAAACTAAGCCACCTTGAGGCCTTCGATGTAATTCGCAGAATCCGTCAAAGCCGGCTAGTTAAGAAGATCACGAAGTTCACCCTCCGGATGGATAGAGCGAACAAGAAACCTAAGGCTAAAACCAACCCACTTGATGTTGTAAGTAAGGAAATGCTGTTAAAACTTTTAAGGGAGAGTCTGGAAGATGGACACAAATAAACTAAACAGTTGTAAACTTGAAACAGTCCTATTAGAGCTGATTGACCCAGGAGAGCGGGCCCGAAAGGAATACCGGAACATCGAAGCATTAGCCGAGGACATTAAAACCCGTGGTTTGATTCACCCGATTGCAGTAATGGCCCTCGAACCTAGTGGTTTTCTCTTGCTGGCCGGAGGTCGCCGGTTGGCTGCCTGTCGAGTGTTAAACGTCTTGAATGTTGACTGTAAAATTTACCCGTCAAACCTAACGGAGCTTGAGGTTAAATCTATCGAGCTGATGGAGAACATTCAGCGGGAAGATTTAACTTATTATGAAGAGGCTAATCTTGAACGAGACATCTTGATTCTTCAAGAAACTATTCACGGTCGGAAGGTCTCAACAAGCCCGGATGCTCTGGGCGTTAGCCGAACTGAAGTTGCTGAGATGATAGGCGTCAGTCGTGAAAAGCTTCGCCAAGACCTCGAACTGGCCGAGACTATGGATAAGTTTCCTGAGATTGATTGGAAGAACCTTAAAAACCGCAGTGAAGCCATGAAGCTAAGGGACAGTATTGGTAAGATGATTGTCCGGCAGGAAGCTGTTAAACGTTTTGACAAAGAAATCGGCAGTAGCCATAAGGATCGTCAGATCAAGAAGCTTGCGGACAGTTTTATTCATGGAGATTTTTTTACCGTGGTTAAACAGATTCCTGATGGCTCAATCAACTTGGTTGAGATTGATCCGCCTTATGGGATAGATCTTGGAAAGCTCAAAAAGCGTCAAGGCTCTGGCAGTTTTAGTTATTCTGAAGAAGGCTATAATGAGATTGACCAGAGCGAATACGTAGACTTTTTAGCCAGGACCTTTACTGAATGTTATCGTGTGATGGCCCAAGACAGCTTTCTGATTTGCTGGTTCGGGCCTGAACCCTGGTTTCAGTCAGTCTTAGACCTTCTCCGTAAAGCCAAGTTCGTTGTTCGTGGTATGCCTTGTTTGTGGGTTAAGGGCGAAGTCACTGAGGGTTTAATTGAAAGGACTTCTGGCCAAACAATGAATCCAATGCGTCACCTAGCAAATGCTTATGAAATGTTCTTTTATGCTAAGAAGGGTGACCCGAAGATTATTCGCCAGGGCCGGTCAAATGTCTTCGGTTATAAGCCAGTCTCACCAACACTGAAAATCCACTCAACTGAACGACCGGTCGAGCTGATGAAGGATATTTTGACGACCTTTACAATCGAAGGTTCACGAATTCTTGTTCCATTTCTTGGAAGCGGGAATACAATTCTTGCTGCGTTTGAAAGCAAGATGTCTGCCTTTGGAACTGACCTGGGAATTGAACACAAAGAGGCGTATGTAACTAAATTATCTAACATGCTATTGCAATAATATTGCAGAAGGAGAACAATGGATACTAAAAGACAGGTAGAAATTATGGAGGCTCAAATCCATTCATCAGAAGCAGCTTTTACTTTAATGGAAAAGATGCAATACCTAACAAATTTCTTTGGTAATGATCCTGAATATTCTAAAGAAGCTCAAGATATTGTAAGAAGTAATATTTGTAAACAACTAAAAAAGGAGAACCAAAATGAAACCACAAGTTTTCAACTTATTAGTAAAAGAAATATTTAAGAACGCAACCGAAGTTCTTTCCACCAAGGCTGCTGTTTATGCAACCAAAGAGGATCGACTGGACAACTTTAAACAAGCCGCACTACTGAGCCGCAAGACACCGATCGGCTCCCTGAAAGGAATGGTTGATAAGCACCTGGTCGCCCTAAGTGACTTCGTCTACGCTCATGAGCATGGCTTCGAGATTCCGGCCGGTGAGTGGGAAGAAAAGATCGGTGATATCATTAACTACATGGTGTTGTTGAAAGCATTGCTTAAAGAGGAGGACCTGATATGAAAACCCTAAAAGAAATTCGCAAGGAAGCATTGAAGATTAAATCTTCTAGCCAGTCTCAGCATCTGAAGATTAAAGAGGTTCTTAAGGACTTGATTGACGTAGTTGAAAACATTGAGAATATTATCAGGATAATAAAGAGTCAGGAACCAGAGGGCCTAGCTGAATTTAAATCTGATAGGGAGCCAGAAAAAGCTGAGCCTAAAGCTGAAACTAAATCTAAGAATAAACTTTCTCCTGAACTGGCTAAAGCCCTTAGCTCAGGTAAAGTGAAAGGAACTAAAGATGAATAAATGGGATAGTAATTTTTATATGCTTTGCCAAACTATTGCTGTTTGGTCAACCTGTTTAAGTCGACAGATTGGTGTCGTGATCGTTCGAGATAAGACCATTGTTTCCACTGGCTTCAACGGACCTCCTCGAGGTATTCCGCACTGTGGGCCAGAAAGAATCCTTGTGGACGATTCGCTTCCGGCCATTCTAGTAGAAAAACGATTCCTTTGCCCACGCCAAGCCTGCGGATTTAAAACGGGCCAGGGCCTAGAGATTTGCATAGCTTCTCATGCCGAGGAAAATGCTATTGTTAATGCTGCACGGATTGGAGTCTCAACACTCGGAACAACTATGTTTATGTCGTGTGGAATTCCGTGTTCAAACTGCTTAAAGAAAATAATCAATGCAGGAATTGTGGAGCTCGTCTGCACGGACGTTGATGATTGGTATGACGAGCAATCAAAGTTCCTAGTCAGCCAAAGTTCACTTAAAATTCGTAACTATTTAAATGAGGAGGTGAAGTGTGGAGAAAATAAATAGTCCTATTTTTGGCCCTATTAATTTATTGGATGAGAATGACGAGAAATATCCATTACTGGAGAGTCAAGTAAAGGATTTTCCAGTAACTGTTTTTGGGTTATTAAACAGGGAAATAAATAAAAGAGGCCTTTGCATTAAAATAGATGTTATGCCAAAAAAGGAGACTAACTGATGGAACTATTCTTCGACACCGAGACGTCTGATTTGTTTGACTTCAAAAAGCCAGACTTTACACTAAAAAATTTCCCTTGGGTTGTTCAACTTGGGGCGATTCTTGCTGAAGATGGTATTGCATACGCTGAATTTAACGTGATCATTCGACCCGAAGATCGAACTATTGCACATGGAGCACAGAAAGTTCATAATATTTCCACTGAACTTGCGAGAAGGGCAGGAATTTCTGAGGCAGTTGTGGCTAAAACTTTCGTTAATCTTGTCCAAAAGGCTGATCTAATCATCTCACATAATATTAATTTTGACTATCCTATTATGCGTGGACTTCTTTATCGAACAGGATCATGTGAAGATGACTTTGTTAACACAGATAAATTCTGTACTATGCTTGGAACAACAAATCTTTGTAGACTGAAGACTAACTGGGGAAGTTATAAGTGGCCTAAACTCCAGGAACTCCATAATCACTTGTTTGGCGAGAACTTCGTCGGTGCACATGACGCTATGTTCGACATTAGGGCTACAATGAAGTGTTTCTATGAACTAAAACGAACTGGATGGATAAAATGAGAGACAAAGAATTTCTAACTTGGATTTATATGAGACTTAAAAAAGTGTATGATGAGAATCCAAATGTAGATTATATGTGTAAGCTTATTTCAATAATAGAAGCTTATCCAGAGGATAAAATAACCCCTAACACTAAATGGGAGATTTATGAAACCAAAAACCTTCGTAAGACCCGAGGGTAATCCTGAGACTGCAAAGATTGCAATCGTAGGAAACCAACCGGGTCGAACTGAGATTCAAAGCGGAAGATTGTTTGTTGGGCCTGAAGGACGGGAGCTTAATGAGAATCTCCAGGCCGTAGGTTTAATGCGGCAGGATTGCTATTTGACTATGTTTGCCAAAGACCTTGACCAACCAATCAGCAACTATTTGAATCTTAAAACAATGACCTTTAATGAGCAGGGCTTGGCCTATCGTAAGATGCTTATGAAAGAACTTAACGGGCTTAAAACTACCGCCATTGTTGCTTGTGGAAATTATGCTACCGCCATTTTAACTTCAAAAGTTTCCACAGCTAAATGGCGTGGCTCAGTTCTTGATTGCCCCGAGCTGCCTGGAAAGTGGGTGATTCCATGCCTCAGTCCATCAACTGTGATTCCACCGAAGAACCAATACCTTAACAAGTTCTTGATTCAATTTGACCTTCGGCGAGCTATGAGTATTGCAAAGAATAAGTTCGGGCGGAAGGCCAGAAACTTAATAATTAAGCCAAGCTATAATGATTCAATGAGTTACCTGGTTAAGTGCTGGACTGAGGGATTAAAAAGAACTATTATTTATTTTGATATTGAAATCTACAATGAGGAAGTCTCGTGCATTTCATTTGCCTTCTGTGACAATGAAGCTATTTCTATTCCCTTTGTGGATGGTGGAGGGAATTATTTCTCGCCTGACCAAGAGCTTGACGTTATGAAACAAGTGGCTGAGATTCTTGAGAATCCAAACATTAAGAAGGCTGGCCAGAACGTTGGCTTTGACACACACTTCTTGCTTCGCCGGTATGGGATTAAGGCTGTGAATCTCGAAGACACTATGATTGCCCAGAAGATAATCATGCCAGATTATCCAATGGGTCTGGACTTCATTACCAGTGTTTGGACAGATCACTTCTACTATAAAGACGAAGGAAAGAAGTATTTTGGCGGGGGCGGATGGCCACAACTCTGGTCTTACAATGCCACTGATTCGCTTATGTGTGCCGAATCTTTTCCCAAACAAAAAATGAGGCTTAAGCAACAGAAGAACCGAGCCACGTATGAACGTCAACGAGACATTGTTCCGCCCCTTGTTTACATGCAGGAGCGTGGAATACTTATTGACACCGCTGGAATGATTAGCGAGAATCTTCAGATGGAAAAAGATCTTATTATGGTTCAGAAAGAACTGAACAGTCTTGCTGGCCAGGAGCTTAATGCAAACTCACCGAAGCAACTTCAAACTTACTTTTATGGTTCGCTGGGCCACAAGGCTTATGTAAGCCGTAAGACTAGTCGCCCAACTACTGATGATATTGCAATGACTCGGTTGGCCCGTAAGGGTGTTAAAGAAGCTGAGGTTGTCCAGAAAATCCGTAAAATCCGCAAACTGATGGGAACTTACCTGCCAATCGTAGATGGAAAGCTAATTAAGATTGACGAAGACAATCGTGTCCGCAGTTCATTCAACCCGGCCGGAACAAAGTTCTCCCGAATCTCTTCGAGCGAGAATATCTTTGGCACAGGCATGAACCTGCAGAACATTCCACACAGTTTGCTTAAATTCTTCCTTGTTGACCCTGGCTATATTGGTTATGCAGTTGACTTGAGCCAGGCTGAAAATCGTATTGTGGCTTACGTGGGAAACATCTCACCAATGATTAATGCTTTTGAAACTGGTCTTGACGTTCATAAGTTGACGGCTAGTTTGATTTTCCAGAAACCCATTGAAGAAATTACAACTAAAGAAGGAACCTGCACTCTTGGTGATGGAACACACGATGAAAGATTCTGGGGAAAGAAAGCTAATCATGGTCTGAACTATGATTTGGGTTATAGAAACTTTGCTCTACTCTACCAGATGACAGAGCCTCAGGCAAGCTTCATTGTTGAACGTTACCACAAGGCTTATCCTGGTGTTCGTAACGGTTACCACACACTGGTGCGGAACATGCTGGTTAATGGCCGTGTCGTGACGAACTTAATGGGCCGGAATACTCTGTTCATGGATCGCTGGGGAGACAAGTTGTTTAAAGAAGCCTATAGCTGTATTCCACAAGGAACTGTGGGAGATGTCATAAATGAACGTGGTTTAAACTTCATCTATTACAACCAGGACGAGAGGTTTAAATCTGTTGAATTGCTTCTTCAAAAACACGATGAGATTGTCTTTCAGATTCCACGAAGTGTGCCCCTGACCGTTCATGCTGAGGTTCTTAAGCTCGTCAAAGAACAACTTGAAATTCCACTTAAAACACCGGACGGCCGGGAGTTCACCATTCCCGCTGACATAAGTATTATGACAAAGACATTTTCAAAACAAGACTGTGTCGAGATTAAAAGCAAGAATTTTCCATCTATCGAAAAACTTACTGAGAAACTGGAGGAACTAACAAATGAATAAAGAACATATAAATTTCTATGAAGTACTAAAAATGGATAAAGAAAGAGATATTTTAATAATTGATCCATTTGCTATTAATATGGCAGACATAAAAGAAATAGGAATTAAAAATGTATTACGTATTAGGAGACCATTCTGGGGACAGGGTAACCTATCAGAGTTTATTAATAAAGTAAATCCAGAAGAATTTAAACTGTTATTAAGGGAGCTGATTGATGCGGAGAAAAAATAATGTCAAGAAAAGTAAAGGATTGGATAGAGGGTTACGTGAAGTGTGTAAGCAACACAGAACCATCAAAAAACTATCATCTGTGGACAGCTATCGCAGCTATTGCATCCGTTCTTCAGCGGAAGTGTCAGCTTGGTTGGGGCACATTGACCTTTTATCCGAACATGTATATTGTACTTGTCGGCCCACCGGCTGCTCGAAAGGGGACGGCTATGAATCTGATGAAGCCGATGCTAGACGAGTTGCAGATAAAGATGGCAGCGGAAGCAATCACACGGGAAGCCTTGATTCGAGAATTGAAGAACTCGAACGATACTTTGATAACCGACGGAGGGAAGATGTTCTTTCACTCATCGCTAACCGTGTGGTCACAAGAGCTAACCGTTTTTCTGGGCTACCAAAACCACCAACTGATGAGCGACCTAACGGACTGGTACGATTGTCGAAACCAGTGGACTTACCGGACAAAGAACATGGGAACAGACGAAATAATTGGCGTGTTTGTGAATATCTTTGGAGCTACGACCCCAGACTTGATCCGATCTACCATGTCACTAGACGCTATCGGAGGTGGACTGACCTCAAGGATGATCTTCATTTATGAGGAAAACAAGGGTAAGGTCTGCCCATATCCTGCGTTCTCGGCAGAGGAAAAACAAATCTATGAAGACCTTAAATATGACCTGGCCCGAATCCATATGCTCAACGGACAGTTCAAAACTACTGAATGTTTTCTTGATCGCTGGGTTGAGTGGTACACATGGCAGGAGGCTAACCCACCCTTCCGTGACCCAAGGTTTGCCGGTTATCTTGAGCGTCGGGCCAACCATGTTATGAAGCTTGCAATGATCTGTAGTGCTTCACGAAGTGACAAGATGGTTGTTTCAGCTAAGGAACTTGACCGGGCAATCTCAGTAATTGAAAGTGCTGAAGTTAAAATGACCAAAACCTTCTCTGGTGTGGGCCAGTTGTCTAATGCCAGCGTAATGGAAAAAATCATGGTTGAGGTTGGGCTTCGGAAAACCATCCTGTTTAGCAAGCTGTTGGAACTCTTCACTGGTGATGTGGATAAGTGGGGGTTGGAGAAGATTCTTGAGACCCTTACAGCCATGAAGTTTGTTAAAACAATCGCCTTGCCAAACGACACAGAGATAGTTAAACTAAACAAGGAATAACCATCCACCCTACTGCAATAATATTGCGAAAGGAGAATTAAAAATGAAAGATTTAAGACGGTGGCAGTTCTTTAGAACCTTCTATATGAAGGGCTGTTTATTTAGGATTAGAATGAACTTAGTTAATTTTAGGTCTGCCGAATTTATAACTGTAGATGAAAAAATAAGATTAGCTTCTATTATTAGAAAAGTGAATGAGCTTACGGAAAACTTTGACGAGAATTCACGGAAGCTAAGACCAGAGGAGAAGCCAAATGAGTAATCGAATTGCAACTACCCTACACACCATCTTGTGTAACGAAGATCACCAGAAAACTTGCTTGTGGTACCTTGAAGAACAACGGGCCGAGTGTTGGGAACTTGAAGCCCACGCTAAATGGCTTAATAAGGCTGAGGGGATTGTTCAACTAAGTGAACTTGACGAGGAGAAAGTTGAAAGGCTTCTTAGGGAACTTATCTCTGTGATAAATACCATAAAAAGCCTTCAATATCGTTTCTATCAGTTGGAAGAAGTTATTAACCTGATTCTTAAAGAAACCTGTTTAAAAGTCACTTAAAACTTAAGCCACTTTTCTTTCTTGCTTCATCATAACTCCCTTGGATAATTCCCCAGGGAGTTTCTCCACGCTTGGCTGCCCGAGCACTCTTACCTATCTGGCCGGTAAAGGGAACTCCCTTAAGCTTTACATAAGCTTCAGCAGCCAAAGCCACATCTTTCATAACACCCTTGTCCAGGCCTTTCGGAAGCATACTATTTCTCCTGGACTTCTCAGAGAACGCTTGGAACATTTCATCCGTTGTCTGAACTAATGCTCCAAAGGCACTGAACCCAGCCTTAAACGCTCCACCAACTGCTGGAATAGGCTCACCGAATTCTTTCAAAATACTCAAAGTTATCTCAGCCCCATCCTTACCCTCATCTGCTAATTTCATTGCAGCCCGAATGGGTGTCGGCAGTGGAGAGTTTATTCCAAGCACGTCCTCGAAAAACACGTTAAGTATTGTGGAAGCTATAACAGCATCCATAACACGTTTAGCCTTAATACTATTTGAAATCTTTGGTCCAGGTCCTAGTCCAAGAATATCCTTATACATAAAATTCCAGTCACTGATGGTGAAGGTCTGAAACAAGTGAAGCATTCTACCAACTGCTGAACGTTGAATGGGTGCTACGTCTCCAATAAGTGAACTTCCCTGAGTCTCAATAACCACATTATCTGCGAACCGTTTGGCTGCAGCTTCTTTGGAAAGACCCTTACCATAATCAATTCCATGTTCCTTCAAAACCTTGAGGTTGCCTTTGGCTTCAGCCTGTTTAATCATTCTTAAAGCAAAATGTTCTGCTCCAAGCCACGTTGCTGCAGCCGTTCCATAATCAACATATTTAAGGGGCATTAAACCAGCCTTAGTTGCAGCAGCCAAGTTACTCCGGCGAACTCCACTGAAGTATTCAGCCATATCTATATCGGCCAGACGAGTCTTAAGCACTGGCGAAATATCTTTCAAATTCCCCACTGTGCCATTAGCGATTCTCTTTGCAGCTTCTTTAACTCCATAAGCCGTACTTCGTTTACCTATCCTGGCTGTAGTATTTCTTATTGCGCCGACCTGAATCTCAGCTGATCTGAGCGAGCCTGACATAAGAGCTCCGACAATGTTTCTTAAAACTTTCCGAATCTTAGATTCCAGAACTCTGTGCTCAACTGTGTCTGACAACGAAAGTAAAGCCTTTGGATCACGACCGGCGATGATATTAGCCCAACGCTGTAGCCAATCATCAAGGGCTGGTTTTTCCTTACTCAGTTTAAACTCAATCTCTTTGAGCAAACCATCTTTAAGGGTTTTAAATTCCCCAGTTTTTAACGGCTCTCGTAATGCGTGAATCTTAGAAATGAATGGAGTCATAACTTCATGTCGAATCGAAGTTCTCATATAATTATCGAAAACTGAAATCGCATCAAAATTCATCTGTTTTTTCAGCCCCTCTTTACTCCGAACCTTTTTAAACCTGATTGGAGTCTCAGTAAACTTTGCATGACGAGCTTTAATTAACTCAACAGGGTCAATGAATATGTTAGGCTCAAGTCCAAGCTTTGCTGCATTCCCTTCCGAATAAGCTATTGTAAAATAATCTTCTTCAATCAGCTTAATTGGTTTATGCCCTGAGTTAACTCTTGCACGGTTAATGTCCGGCCCACGTTCTTTAAGAACCGGATCGATATAGTTATTAATAAAATTCTGCTCTGCCTCAGTCAGCTTTGGAATATCAGCCTCAACGAACCCTTGCTTTTCCATTCTGGCCCTAACATCTTTTTGTCGCCAGCCAAGAAAAGTCCCCATTCTTTCACTCGATGCGATGATCTTCTCATGTGTAAGGGCTTCACGAAGACTAGCAATCTTTCCCATCTCTGGCAACAAATTATTAACCTGCTCAGTTAGTGTTTTTGAATGAGCTGCTTTCATATCCCCTTCAATAGCTTCAAGCTCACGGTAAGTTCTTTCAAGCTGATTAATAAACGGTGAATCAATCTCCTTTGCAAACTGACGAGTCGTTACATATTCCTTGGTAAGAACTCCAAGTCCTGTACGTTTGGGATCTTTAATTGCCTGGAGTGCTTCAAGCTCACCCTTGAAAACTTCCGGTTGCCGAACTATGTAATCTCCAACCTTTTGTTCAATATTACCTGTGTTGACCAACTCACCTGTTTGGAAATTCTCTGTCCCGACCGAAGGCCGGCTGACGTCCATTGTCTTAACCATCTGCCTTGCCAAATCATCAACCATTCTGGCTACGTTCTCTGGCTTACCCGTTTCGACCAGGTAATTAAAAACTGTCTTACCAGCCCGCCGAGCATCTTCTTCAAGACGCCTTAACTCTTCGATCTTTTCCTTAGGGAGCTTCTCAAAACTCATACTTCCACGTTCATCCTTCAACTTCGGTAGCACAGAAATCAAGTCCTCAACCACGTTCCCAAGCGTACGTTTAACAGCTGCCGGTTCCCTCATCTCAATAATCCACCCCGGTTCACTTGGATGCCGTTCAATCACACCTTTAATTCCCAAGCCTTCTTTCCAATCAGCAGCATCTAATAAGTCCATGAAGGGTTTTCCAGTGTAGTCATAAATAAGCTCCAGTCCATCAACTGTCGGACTTTTACCAGTCATAATTCCTTCAGCACTTTCGACCGGCACGAATTCTGCTGGCAGAGGCTTAACCACAGGCTCAGCAAGCTCAGCTTTCTTTTTATTAATCAACGAAACCATGCTGTCAACCGCTGCGTTAAGCTCATTACCTTTCCCAAGGTTCTTACCAATTTCCAGAATCTGTTCTTGAATCAAATCTATCCCGACTTCCGTTCCATTCTGATGCCAGTCAACTACTTTCTCTCCAAGCTTCTTCAGCGCTCCTTCAGCAACCACAGGATCAAGCGGCTTAGATGCACCTTTAGATTCCAAATAAGCATCTATACTTTGCTCTGGACTTACCCGTTCTTCCACAATACGAAACTTGTTTCCGACCTTAATAACGCCAAGACCCGCTCCATAAGACTTAAGTTCCTGACTAGTCTCT
>Ga0105050_10003641_pt1 | contig 21151 bp, 23 predicted proteins | sample FRY01_FD_78088 | JGI IMG/M metagenome (GOLD analysis project Ga0105050, IMG submission 78088) | Freshwater microbial communities from Lake Fryxell liftoff mats and glacier meltwater in Antarctica - FRY-01 | ecosystem: Environmental > Aquatic > Freshwater > Ice > Glacier meltwater ...
AAAAACCGTCCTGAGAATACTCCATCATTTTGTAGCGGAGCAATTCCCGGGCGAGTTCGGCACGGGTTGGACTGGGTGGTTCGGAGAGCATGGGAGTCAGATTCGGCGGATGAGGGTGACGCCATCGAATCAGAAGCCATCGATGATTTCTGGTGCTAGCGTCATTTTGGTACCGTTTTTTTCAAATTCAAGAGGCCGCACCTCGACGTTCTTGCCGTCGTCGGATACCGTAAGACTCCCGTGAACTTTCGCCGATGAAACATCGCCAGAAGAGCAAGTGTGTTTCCACCAGATTACTTTCTCCACGGCCATACTGCCATCAGGACGGGCAGAGGAGGCATCGTTCTCAAAGAGAGAGATAAGTGCCTTCTTGAGTTGCAGGGCATCCTTATCGTCGAATCCGGTGCCAGTCGTGTCGGATGCCAATTGCGAGTTGATGCTACCATAGAAAACGTAGGTGCCTTGATCGACCCGGTGTTTCATCCCCATAGTATCAGCGCCACGCTTTCCGTCTTTGGTGTCTTCAAGATTGGTGCTTTTTGTAATCTGTGTGCTGCTGACGCTTACCGGTTGGCGGCTGAATGCGGGATGGATGGAAACGGGACCACGGACTGGAATAGAGACGCCGTCCCCCTTTGACTTTCCTTTGAAGGGGAAGATCTGGCCGAAGGCCCTGACATCGTACCATTTTTGGCAAGCTTTGGCCTTAAACTCTTTGTCGTCCGTTTTGATATCTGAAGCATCGATGCGCGATTTGATGCTGCCGCAGTCATCGTTTTTATTGTCATCAGACTGAACGAGGATGGATTCACCGAAGTCTGGATGCATGAGGCGATTGCGAATCTTGCGTTTGATGCAGACATCGGAAATTTCACCAAAGCCCTCGTAGTTGACTCGCGGCCGGTTTCCGTTGAGGGGATCTCCGTTGGGATTGGCGTTCTTGACAGTGAGGACAACGGCAAAGTCGTATTTATGTTTGATGCTCATGATTGATATGTTGTTGGTTAGTTGACTTGAGTTTCATCTGCCTTGGATTCCTTTGTCCAAAGCGCGTTTCGTTGAGTGTGATAAGCAAGGAGAAATTCTCCTGTGAGTCGGGTGTCGTTGGCAAAATTTTCGCTTGTGAATAGATCCATGATTTCGGTGAATTCATTTTCGTATCTGGCGAGAAGTCCTGGCGAATTGGCCTTCAGTCGTTGTTGATATGGCGTCAGGGACAGCTCAATTGTTCGCCAGGTTGAGAAGGGGTAGTCTGCGAAACGCTGCATGAGGCGTGCGGCGCTGCTTTCCCGCTTCTCTCCTGCGTTGCGAATTGCTCCACTTTCAAGGTGATCCGCGACAGCGAGTAATCTGCCGTAGAGGTAGTTCCGATTTGTTCGATCTCGTTCAAGGGCCATAGGGTGGTGGTGGTGGTGTTTAAGTTGAGTTTGTTGCTTTCGATAAAGAGAACAGGCGATGCCGAGGGATTTATTCCATTCCCAGGGTTCCATACTGAGTCTGGCTGTAGCCCTGCGGACGCAGCTATCAACCAGGTCGGATGGTACGGCCGCACTTTCAAGAATGCAGGGAAGAAGCCGCCGATAAGTCGAAGCGAGGAGTTTTTCGTCCAACCGTGTGCCGTAGGCGCAAGCAGCGATGTCCTTGGGAGCTGGGGTTCCGACAAAATGGCGTTTCGCTCCGAAATTTTGAAACCAAGCACAGTCTTCGTGCCAAGACTCCAGGCGTTCGAGGAATTCAGAGGAAGTGATTTCTCGGTAGTATGTGATTGCCATTCGTCCCGGCGTAGCAGCATCCAAGGCCATCACGACGATCTGATCGGAATCACCGAGTTCCGTTTGGTACCCGCTGATTTTGACTTTTAGCCGCAACGCGTAGTCTTGGGCCACTTCCGCGTTAACGGGGGCTTCACCTTCTTCCGCAGCCGGGATTGTCATTGCAGCCTCGTTATCAGGTTCCTCGCTCAATAGGCTAAACGAGTCATCTACGATGGAGGGTATGATTTTTCCAGATACTGCCCATGCAACGATAGCTTGGTCTCCGTCCCGCCTGCCTTGGCGAGCGATCAACCAGCGAAGTGCATTGTGAGCCTTTTGGGTGACATCAAAACTAACACTGCAGACTTGGTCTCCGTCTGGATCAGTGAATCGGCCGCGAAATGTGAAGCCGTCGCTGTCGTTTGAGGAAATCAATTTCGCTCCGTCAGCGACGCTTCTCATGCGTTTTGGGTGGCTCGACGCGAGGGTTGTCTGTTCGCCTAATACATAGCAGAACCCGGATTTTGTATGGCGAGATGAGCAAAAGGATATCCATTTGCTCCAAAGTTCCTCGTCAAAATAGGTCCTGTCTTCTAAAACTCCAGGTATTGCCACTCTCCACCGAATAAATGCATCCCATGGCGCAGGGGAATTCTTTGTAAGGGCATAAATAGGTGGTTGGCTTGTTTTTTCGCCGCTCCACTTTTTTTGGATCTTGCCATTCTCGTCAAGCGGGTAGATTCCGGATTTGCATAGATCCTCAAGAACCCTGCCATCATTAGATTGCAGATATGAATCTATTGCGATTAATTTTGGATCATTAAACTCGGAGTTGATCCATTCAGAGAGGGCTTTTCGATACTCAGCATGAGGATCTTTCCTTTCTCCCTTTTTTGGCGGTTTTCGGCGACTTTCCCCTGTTAATGAAAAGTAATCTGAAGCGATATATTTTAGCTTATCGGAAAGAGGATGAGCAACTGGAGAATTTGTTCTCCCGGCTGACGATTCTGTACAAGGAATAATAGTGACTAGGGAATCGGCCCGCGCACCTACAAACCTTCCGTCCTGATCGACTGTGATTTCTATGTGCGTGTTTTGGACGGTGTGTCCAATAGGCGCCAACGGTATGCGATCATTCGGATTGCCGATTTGTGCACTATTGGCCTCAAAGGTCCGATAAAGTGTTTCGATCCAGTTCATTCTAGGGTTCCTTTCTCATTGAGCCCAACCGACTCTGGAGGATGCGGTGTCATTTCACGGATGAAACGGCGGTGGATATTCTCATCATCGGGACGGGGAAAGCAAATGACTCCGTCTTTAACGACAGCCTGCCAAAAGCGGGCTTGGAGCTCATTTTTGCCGCTGGTGTCGGGGTAATCAAAGCCGTGGAACATCTGCCCATAGCCGAGTTCTCCTGCGGCATCGTGAGTGCTAGGGCCACTGCCGAACCCGCAGGGCTCGACATATCCCTGGCACTCCCGAGTGCCGAGAAAGATGTCCCGTCGGCCTCCTTTGGCGAGCATGCGGTTCGCCACGTTGAAGTGCTTTCCTTCATCGCGATCATGCGCGAGGTCTTTACGGTGACAATTCCACTCGAAATGTGCGACGACCTGGTAGCGGACGTTGGAGAGGTAGGTATAGGTAGCCAGCGAATTTCCACCATTGATATTGATCGGCTTCATGTTCTTGGCTTCCGTTCGGATCGGAGTCATGATGCGAACTTGATCAATGATCCAAGTGAAGGTGGGCTTCCAGTAGATTGACTCCGTGATGCCTTTCAGCGCTTCATACGTAGGGACGTGGTAGGAGCATTTTTCACCGCCGACGCGAGTGATGGGATCGGTAAACAGCGCGTATTTGCCCCAAACTGCGAATGATAGACTGTTTTTTGGTGTTCTGTGAGTCATGGGACGTTTAGAAAGTTTTGTTCGGAAAGTGCTTCGAGGGTAACGCCCAGTTCATCGTGGTAATGGCGTTCATCCAGATAGTAGATATTAGAGTCAGGTTGAACCTCGCGAATTGCGTTGGAGGTTGATAACTTTTCGATCGCATGGGGGAAGCAATTTACCGTGTATTGCTGGGCGGTTTTCAGGAGAGATATTTGTTGATTAAGAGGGTGTTCTTCGGAGCTGAAAGCTGCGGCCAGATCCGAAATCAACTTGGTGCCAGTATCTCCGTGCGGGACTAGAATGCCACGGGTTGGTGCATCAATAACGTTAAATCCCTGAGCGGCGGTGGAATAGGCGGATTTGAGGGGAAGAGTCTTGGTGTTTTCAGCGGCTCTTTCCTGCGATGTTTTGTTTTCTGTTAGAAGATCGAGAATGCTCGTGTCCTTGGGGAGTGGGGGATTGCCTTTGCCCGCTTTGAGCGGATAGAGCATTTCCGGGGAGCGCTGATGAAAATAGTATTGGTAAAAGCGGTCCATTGTTTTTTCAGAGAGGAGATCATCATCGAAAAATCCCGGGTCGCGAGCGTATTCTCCTAAAATCCGGCTGCCTACATCCTGCCCGATTTGAATCTCTTTCAGGGCTGCTCCCAGATATTCGTCGGCAAAATTGAGAACGTGAACGTGGCCGATAAGCTTGTTTCCATTTCTGTTGCAACGTCCGCCGGCCTGCGTGATGGAGTCCATGCCGGCGAGGGAGCGGATGACGCAGCCAAAGTCCAAATCGACTCCCGCCTCGATAAGTTGCGTGCTGACACAGATCACGGGTCGGATGTTTCCTGATTCGGTTTTCAGCGACTCCCTGATTTTGTTGATCTTCTCACGCCGATGCGCCGGACACATGCTGGTGCTCAGGTGAACGACGAGGGTGTTTGGGTTTTCTTTGAGGAGTTTGTATAACTGGAATGCCGCGCTCTTAAGATTGCAAACGATGAGGACAGTCCGATCAACATCAAGACACTCCATTGCGAATTCAGCAATTTCTGGATAGCTCCACTTTTCATCACGCCGCTTGTCGATGATCTCGGTCCGTTTGAGATTTTTGAACAATGCTTGTTTGTCAGAAATGATTTCTGAGTGTTCTCCGATGTTCAATGCTCCAAGGGCTGGATTAACCTTGCCAAGAAGTGGCTGCGTGGCCGTGCACAGGACGGCGGTGCTATTACAGAACGAAGTGAGGAAATTTATGGCATGGTTAAAACAGTGAATGGTTTTAATGGGTAGCGACTGGATTTCGTCGAAAATGAGAATGGCGTTCGTCAATTGATGCATTCGTCGCGCGGAGCCTGTAGTTTGCTCAAACAGGCAATTCAGAAACTGCACGGAGGTCGTGAAAACAATGGGGGCGTCCCAGTTTTCGGACAGAACCCGATTTCTCCACGTATCGATTTCAGGAACGATATTCGAGTGGTGCTCAAGGACAACATCATCGCCCAAGATGTCCCGCACTTGACTCGCGTTTTGCTCGATGATGGTGGTGTATGGCAGGATGTAGATGATTCGATGAATACTCCCTTTTGGCCTTTGCGCAGCCCGGTGAAGAGCGAAGCGCAGGCTCGCCAAGGTTTTCCCGCCGCCAGTTGGAACGGTAAGGGTGAAAATATTTTCTTTGCGAGTAGAGGCGGCGAGGCATTCCTGTGAGATACGAGTTCGAATTTCGTCTATTCTGTTCCGGGTTTTTATGCCCGCCAAGTATCGGTCAAGCGTGTTTGCGAGTGTGTCCCAAGCGGCTTCCTTCCCACTGCTCCGCAATGTTGCAGCGGCAGCTTTCTCAAAATCAGCTGTATTGGTGCGATCTGCGTCGAGAAGGCAACTGAAGAGAAATCGAGTCAGCAAACTGTAGTAGAAGAGTGTGGCGGTCTTTCCCTTTGCTGCCTTTTCGAGAGCAGAGATGGCTGATTTGAATTCAGCTCGAAGCTCGGGCGACGTAAGAATTTTCTCAATCTCCTCCCTGATCTGAGGGTTCGATTTTTCCCGTGCTTGGTCAAGGTGCGTTCTGTCGGCTGGTTTGGCTAGCCGTTTTAGAAAGGGGGAGGTCCCATCCAAGCTGATGAAGTCGGTCATGCCGACGGAGCTGTGGTGAGACATGAGAGCAACCGAGAGAATCTGTGCAAGAGAGCGGTTCAATCTGTCGTCTGGCAGGCGTTGCCAGATGATCTGGGCTCCTGCGGTGGCATGATCAATCGTGCCTCTTTTTGCTTCGGCTCGCTTCCGTCCCTCTTCGCCATAAAATCCACAACCCTCACGAATGTAGATTTGAAAAGCGTCTGAATATTTTCCAAAATCATGAATCAGTCCAAGAAGTCTTCCACAGAATTGTAGGCCTAGCTTCCCTGCCGAACATTGGGCGAGTGCCGCTGTATCAAGAAGATGGGTTTCGACCGATTGGATTCGACCATCTCGCTCGCGGTAATGGGCGATGAAGTCGGTTTCTCGAAATTCAGTGCTCATGACCGTACGCTTCACCGGCTGTTTCCGCTGATTGGCAATTTGATGTTGCAAGTCATAATCAGTTCAAAGGATCGGGATGCTGTATTGAAGGATGAAATGGATTAGAGTTTGCGATCTGGTTCTCGTTCTAATTTCAAAGGCTTGTCTCTTTTGAGAAATCCGATGAGTTGATCCGGTGTGAGGATTGGGCGGATTTCGACGCGTCCGCCTTTCTCGACGAATTGCAGACGCTGGCCGGGCTTCAGACCGAGGGCTTGTCGAATTTCCTTTGGGATGACGACTCGGAATTTTGGGGACACAAGCGCTGTTGTCATGGTGACGATATTTTGTAGGAAGATTGATAGATGAAAAACCAGATTTTCCAAAGGTGAAAAGAGCGCGTTGAGGGAAGGGACAATCCGCCGAAAAGAGAGGTTCCCATTTTTCTTCGGGCTCGCCTTCCAGCGTATGAGCATAAAAATTCATGGAGGTTGTTTGAATATGGTAAAATTACGGTCGTCAGGAAAGCGCGATCACTTCGAGCCGGAAGCCTCCGAGAAAATTCCTTCGCATGATTATGTCGGGCATTCTTGCAAAGGGGGAGGGACATATACGGTCCTGCCCCTCAAGTTTTTTTCAAAACTTGTCACGGGTGGCGGTACCATTCGGTGATGGGTCGGGTCAGGGTTTGAGGGGGGCAAGGCAAGAGGCGGTCTTTTTTTTCGCGCTCGAAGACAAGGGGAGCCTTGTCTTTGAGAAATCCGATGAGTTGATCCGGAGTGAGGATGGGGCGGATTTCGACGCGGTCGCCATGCTCGACGAATATCAGACGTTGTCCGGGCTTCAGACCGAGGGTTTTTCGAATCTCCTTCGGGATGACGACTTGGTATTTGGACGACAGAATCGCTGTTGTCATACGAAGTCAAATTCGGAGGAAATTGGATAAATAACAAACTCCAAAATATTCGGAAAGAGTTCTGGGCAGTCACCTAGGAAGGTGACAGCCCATTGCCCCATCTATCTTTTGTAAATCCCTGTCTCTGTGCTCTCTGTGAACTCTGTGGTAGATTTGCATTTTCCTATTTAGGTTCATACTCTTTCCTACCTTCTCGATCACCATGCGTATTCTTTCCGGCATCCAGCCTTCGGGCACTCTCCATCTTGGCAACTACTTCGGGATGATGAAACCGGCTATTGCCCTCCAGGAAAAGGGGGAGGCCCTCTATTTTATCGCCGATCTCCATGCTCTCACCACCGTGCAGGACGCGGCGGTCCTCCAAACAAATGTCCGCGAGGTGGCGGTTGATTTTCTGGCGTGTGGGCTCGATCCGGGCAAGGCTTGTTTTTTCCAGCAATCGCGGGTTCCCGCCGTCACCGAGCTGGCCTGGATTTTGAGCACTCTCACTCCCATGGGGTTGCTGGAGCGCTGCCATTCTTATAAGGACAAGCTGGCTAAGGGGCTGGCTCCCACCCATGGCCTCTTTGCCTATCCGGTTCTCATGGCGGCCGATATTCTCATTTACGACAGCGAGGTGGTGCCGGTGGGCAAGGACCAAAAACAACACATCGAAGTCGCCCGCGACCTGGTCTTGAAATTCAACGACACTTACGGCGAAACCCTCAAGTTGCCGGAGCCCAGCATCCAAGAGAATACCGCCGTGGTGCCCGGGTTGGATGGAGAAAAAATGAGCAAGAGTTATGGCAATACGATTGGGCTCTTCGAAGAGGAAAAAGCCCTCCGAAAAAAAATCATGAGCCTGAAGACCGACTCCGCTCCGGTGGAGGCCCCCAAACCGGTGGAAAATTCCACCATCTTGGGCCTCTACAAGTTGGTGGCCGGGGCAACCGAATACGCGCAAATGGAAGCGGACTTCCGGGTGGGCGGGGTTGGATATGGCGATTTCAAAAAGCGTCTTTTTGAGGCCGTTTGGGAGCATTTTGCTCCGATGCGCGAACGGAGGGAGGAAATTCTGACCGATCTGACTTATGTGGACACCGTTCTGGAAGCGGGCCGGAAAAAGGCCAACGCCATCGCCAACGGCGTCATGGCCCGCGTCCGCGCCGCGGTGGGGCTCTCTTGATTGCGAATTTCGGATTTGAGATTTCGGATTGATCGCGTCTCAGAGGCAGCGAGAGCCCGCTGCCCTCCACCCATTCGCTTACCACTTATAACCCGTCACCCGCAACTCTCATGACTTCATCTCCCCGCCACCCCTTTTTGAGTTATCTGCGCGTGGCCATTGCGGTGGCCTGGGTGGCCGTGATTGGCGTGGGGGTGTATTTGTTTCTCTTCCATCGCACGGAGACTCAGACCGAGTTGAGCCGGGCGATGTCGGTCTCTTGGTGGATGGCCTGGGGGATTTATCTGGTTTTGACAACACTGCGAGGGGTCATCCTCATGCCTTCCGCTCCGCTGGTTTTGCTCGGGACGGCTTTTTTGCCACCGCTGCCGCTCTTTGGTCTGACCCTCATCGGAGTGATGGTCTCGACCTCGGTGATTTACTGGTTTCCGACCTCCCTTCATCTGGAAGATCTCTTCGGCGACCGGCACCAGAAGGCGATGAGCCGTTTACGAACCTTACTGACAAAACGGCAATTGGCGGTGATCGCCGGATGGAGTTTTCTGCCCATAACGCCCACCGTCCTCATCATTTACGTCTGCGGGCTTCTCAAGGTGGATTTCAAAAAGACGCTTCTGGGGGTGGCCATCGGCTCCGGAGCCAATAGCGCCATCTATATCTTCCTTGGCGACTACCTCATGCGCCTCTTCGGTTGGAAATTCTGAGAAGTTTGGGCAGCGAGAGCCCGCTGCCCTCCATCGGTCGGGGCAGCGAGAGCCCGCTGCCCTCCACTTTCCCTCTTCACCTTCACTTTCCCTCGCGGCACAGCGCGCGTCACTCCCGCAGATCGCTTCGATCTTTGTACCAGAGGATGCCATGTTCGCGGAGGTTAATGACGAGGGCACGGAGGTTATTGGCGACTTCCTTGTTGGTGAGAAGCATGCCCAAAGCGCCGCGTCCGTTTTGGGCTTCTTTGAGAAGGTCGCGAACGTCTTTGAGGGTCTTTTGGAGTTCGTCGGCTGCCTTTTGGGCCGAAACAAAGGCGTCCTGCCCGCTGGCGATCGTGGTGCCCGCCTGGACGACAACGCCATCGATTTTCTTGGAGGCCTCGGCGAAGGAGGCACTGGTGGTATTGAGATTGGCGAGGGTGGCATTGAGGTCTGCCAGGGTGGACTCGTTGAGGATTTCCTTGTCGAGCTTGGCCGCGATATTATCGAGTTTCTGCACCACCGCTCGCACTTCGCCAATGATGGGGCCAGCTTCGTTGAAGAGGTCGGCCAGGCCGGTTTCTCCCTTGCCTTGGATGGTGGTGCCGGGCGGAATCGGCGGGGACTCTTTGGCGTCTTCGAGCAGATTAACCTGAACAAATTTGTCCCCAAGTAGCCCAGAACTTCCCACCGTGAACTCGCTCTTGCTGGGAATTTCCACGTTGTCGTAGATCTTCAGATTGACGTAAACGCCATTCATGTCGGGGAGGATGACGGGATTGTTTTCGACCAATCCGATTTTGGCTCCGGCCAATAAAACCGGGACATCTTTGAAGAGCCCGCTGGCATTGGGATATTCGACCCGGACGGTGTAATAATTGCGAAACCCATCACCCAAACGGCCAAAATAGACCACCAGCATGGCGACGGCGAATAATCCGAGAGCGGCAAAAATTCCCACCCGTATTTGTGTTCTTCTCTCGTCCGATATCATAAGCTTTTAATCATCCTCCTCTTCCGATCGCCCGTCCACAAAATCCCGAATCACTCGGTCTGAGGAGTCTTCCAAATCGGAGACGGTCCCGTGGAAATAGCATTTGCCTTCATCTAACAGGGCGACCCGATCGGCAATGTGTTTGCAACTGACCATGTCGTGGGTGACCACGATGGAGGTGACGGAAAGCTGCTTTTGTAATCGGCGAATCAATTTGTTGATGCTGTCAGAAACAATCGGATCCAGTCCGGCGGTGGGTTCATCGTAAAGGATCACCTGGGGAGGCGAAATGATGGCCCGGGCCAGGGCAACCCGCTTGCGCATCCCTCCGCTCAAATTGACCGGCATCTTGGTTTCATGGCCGCTCATGTTGACCATGGCCAGCGCCTCCGCCACTTTTTCCCGAATCACTTTCTCGTTGCGCTCGCCGCGTTCCCGGAGGGGGAAGGCGACATTATTTTGCACATTCATGGAGTCGAAGAGCGCTCCATCTTGAAACAACATGCCAATCTTCCGCCGAACCGGCTCCAAGGCCCGTTCTGATAATCGGGCCAGATCCTGTCCCTCGAACAGGATGCTGCCGGAGATCGGCTGCATCAGGCCGATGAGGTGACGGAGAAAGACGCTCTTGCCGCCGCCGCTTTTGCCCAACAAAACGAGGGTCTCGCCTTTGAAAATATCGATGGAGAACTTGCGGAGAATTTTTTGCCCGCGGATGGTTTGGACCAAATCCTGCACCGCAATGAGTGGTTCCCCCGCCATCAGACTTGTCCCGCCGGGAAGAGGATGTTGAGGAACATGGTGAGGAAGAAATTGGCAATGAGAATACAGAGCGAGCAAATGACGACGGATTCGGTGGTGGCTCGACCGACCCCAACCGCCCCATCTTGGGCTCGCAATCCCTCCCGGCAGCTGATGAAAACGATGATGATGCCAAAAGTGAACCCTTTGATCAGGGACATCATGATGTCGTAGACGTCGGTGAATTTTTGCAAATTCGCCAGGTAGTAGACGGCGTCGATATTGAGCACATAAACGGCCACGTAGTAGGCGGCCAGCGCTCCGCAGGCGGTGCATTCGACCACCAGGAGCGGCATGGAAATGAACATGGCCAGGGCCCGGGGCACGACCAGATAATCGACCGGATGTACGGCCAGGGCCCGCAAAGCGTCGATTTGCTGGGTGACCTTCATTGTCCCAATTTCGGCACTCATGGCGGCACCGACCCGGCCCGCCACCATCAAACCGGTCAGGACCGGACCCAATTCGCGGAAGAGGGAAATGGTCACGACCGGCCCGACGGCCGTTTCCATGTTCAAGCTGGCAAACTGAAAATAGGCCTGGGCGGTGAAGACCGCGCCGGTGAAGGCGCCGGTCACAATCACGACCAACTGGGAGCGGTACCCGATCTCGGCGATTTGATGCAAGACGAGCTTCCACCGGATGCGTCCGGCAAAGATGGAGGCGAAAGTTTCCCCGGCCAGCTCGGCCACCTGGCCAATGTGAGCAAAGAAGCCGGAAAAGAAATTTCCGAAAAACTGGGTGAAGGGCATCAACCTAAAAACGACAGTTGAGAGTTGATGGATGCTGGATGGGATTGAGCGGGCTACGCCGTTGTTGGGGGCTCAACTTCCGGCTGATAGGCATGATGGGCCGTGAGTTTCTCATTTTCTTTCACTCAACTATCAACTTCCGTTTTAGGATCAAGCCCTGGAGATATCGATCCGCTGGGTCTTCTTCTTTGAATCCACTTCGGGCGGCAATTGTCCCACGAATTTGGCTTCCAGGCCAACTTTGGAAAAGACCGCCTGCATCCCGGACACGGTCGGGGCTTCATCTCCGAATTCCATGTACACGATGTCGTGATTGGTATCCACCTTATAGCGCAGACCGGGAATGACGTCCAACTCCAGCGCCAGAGCCATCATCTTGTCGGGCCGGCGAACCCCGGCGGCATAGATTTCAAGGTCGATCATGCGTTCATCGTGCTCCGCCAGACGGCAAAATCAAGCCGTTTTGCGGGGCAGGATGGAAAAATTAATCCCGCTGATCGTGAGCATGGGTGATCCATGACCAAGGGATGGCGCCGTGACTGAGGATCCAATCGTTGAAGGTTTTCAAGGCCCAGCCTTCGCGGTCCACGAAACGGTGGTGGAGTTTTTCCACTTCAATTCGGCCGAGCAGGTAACTCATGGGGATGGTGGGGGCGCTGGTGTACCAATTGACGTCTCTGGTCGCACGAGCTTTGGTGAATTGGACGCCATCCATGAGGACTTTGGCCGCGCTGGCGTGCGTGAGCGAGCCATCGTGGAGTCCGCAATCGATGACGATTCGGTGGGCCCGCCAGAGGGCGTCGTGGAGGTGTTGGAGGCGGGCGAATTTGCCTTCGACCAACTTGTGTTCGATCGAGAGGTGCTCGCACCACATCGTCCAGCCTTCGTAGTAGATGGAATGACTGGCCAGGCGACGGAGTTTGCCCGGGTGGGTGTTTTGGATCGCAAACTGGAGGTGGTGGCCGGGGTAGGCTTCGTGCGCGCAGGTGAGGCCAAGGCCAAAATGTTGCCGGATCTCGGCCTGCTTCCGGTCCGTGCTTTTTTCGGTCAGGCTGAGGTCGTTGACCCAAAAGATGCCTTCGGTTTTGCGGGAGAACGGCTGGGGTCCCGTATAGGCTGCGGTGGGAAATTGGTGACGGAGGAAAGGCGGCGCCGGGAGCACTTTCAGTTTGTCGCCGCGGGGCAGAGTCATCAGCCCGAGGCTGTCGAGCCGGGTTTTGATGGTTTCGGTGACGTCGCAATATTCTTCGAGAAGCGGGCGGGCGGGCGTCCAGTCCTCCGCGGCCTGTTCGAGAAGAGCGCGGGCACTTTTGCCTCCCAGTTTGCTGGCTTCGCGCTCGAGGAGTTCCTGTAATTGGGCGACGAGGCGCAGGCCATTGGCCCGAGCCTCCGCAAGGGTAAGATCGAGCCCGAGGCGTTCGCGGATGAGGAACTCGAACCGCTGCGAGCCGATGCAGAATCCGTCTTCCGTGCCAGCCTTTTTCCGCGAGACGGCAGCGGCAAATCTGGTAAAGGCGCGAGCGGCTCCGGCGAGGAGTTTTTTGGTCTCGGCCGGCTGAGGAGAAAGCGGGAGCAACTCGGTTTCCAAACCGTTGAGGAAATCCACCGCGCCTTGGCAGGACTTTTCGTTCAGTTGGACCCAGAGCGGCACCGGACGGCGGACACACTCGGCCCCGGCGGCGAGAAAATCGGGCAGAGCCGCGAGGCGGGCTTCGATCGGGGGGAGGACGCGGCTGAGATCCTCGGCATGGCGGACGACGAGATCAAAGATCGATTCGACGGCGGCATCGCAATGAATCTGCGGGTTGGTCCGCCAGCGTTCCAGTTCGCGCGTCTCAAGCCGTCTGGTGCGGAGTTGGGAGAGGATCATCCGGCGGTCGAGCCAATCGTCCCGACGGAAGGCGGCCTCCGGCAAGGCCTCCAAGGCGGTCAGGGTTTGTTCGTCGAGAGCAATTTGCGCTTCGTGGGTGGGGACGTCGTTGGCTCCGAGGCGGCTGTGGAATTTTTCCAACCCGAGTCGGCTGGCCTCGTGGGGAAACCGTTCATGGGTTTCGGCCAAATAGGCGTCCACCAGCTTGTGAAAGGTTCGTACATGTCCGGCATCGGCCGCGGGTTGGGAATGGCGTGTTTTGCGGCTCACATTGAAGAGGGTTGAGGGGAAATGTTTCCTTCGCTGTCCACCGGGGCGAGAGCGACGGCTTCCATGGCATTGGCGAGGTCCCGCATGCGTCCGACCTCCTCCACGTTGGGGGCGCGGTCGGAGGTGGAGGATACGAGAGCGAGGAGCTCGGTCAATTTTGCCGTCAGCGTGGTGACGAATTGGGTTTTGAGCAGTCGCGGATGGAGGGTGCTGAGGCGGTCGAGGTAGTAGTCCATGATTTCGGGATGGGCGAGGATGCGGGCACGATCTTCGGAGTATTTGTCGGCGCAGCTGTTGGCTGCAAGTTGGAAGCCGCGCAGCCATCCACCCAGGCTGATCATGTGAGCCATTTGTTCATCATGAAGATCGATCATCGATTGTTCCACATCGCTCTGGGTGCGGATTAATTCCTCCCGCATGGCGACCCAATTCCGGTTGTCGCTGGCTTCAAAGAGACTCTTGCTCCGCATGGTCAGGCGGTCGCCGACGCCGAGGGCGCGGGACTGGCGGATGAGGGCCCGTCCGACGTCCTGAATGTCTTGGGGTCGTTCGGCTACGGTGAGCATAAATCCATCCGCGACGAGCGAGCCAAAGTGAAGCGCTGTTTGCAAGCGGTTGCCATAGCTGGCATCGCGCGGGTTGGCGGCGATGATGTCGAAGGCAATCGGTTGAAAAGTGCTGAAGTCTTTGAGCAAATTGGAAATCGAGGGGGTGGTGATGTCATTGACTCCCAATTCGTCGCGCATGTGTTGGTTGGACTCGGCCTCGAGTTCGCCCGTAAGGATCTCCGGCGTGTCTTTTGCAGGCTCGTTGTCGGCCGCCAGTGAGGTGGAGACGACCCCTACGGCGAGACAAAAGGAGATCACGCGTGCATTCATGCCTTGGGGAGTTGTAGCGGATTCCGGCTTCGAGGCAAAGAACTTGTCGAGGATTCCTTCCGGAGCTATTGGTGCCCGCATGATCATCGGCATCCCCAAGGAAATCAAAGAACAGGAATTTCGAGTCGCGATGCTGCCCTCCGCCGTATACCAGTTGACCAAGCATGGGCATCGGGTCGCGGTGGAAAAAGACGCCGGGGCCGGGGTCGGATTTTACGATCAGGATTATCTCACGGCCGGTGCGGAAATCCTCGCCACCCACGAAGAGGTCTTTGCGGTTGCCGATCTGATCGTCAAGGTGAAGGAACCCCTCGCTTCCGAATGCCAGTTGCTCCGCAAAGGCCAAATCCTCTTCACCTATTTGCATCTGGCCGCGAACAAGACGCTCACCGAGGCTCTCATGGCGACCGGGGCGACCTGCATTGCCTATGAGACGGTTGTGGTCAATCGGCGGCTCCCCTTGCTCGAACCCATGAGCGAGATCGCGGGACGCATGTCCGTGTTGGTGGGCGGATATTTCCTCGCCAAACACAATGGCGGTGGCGGGGTTTTGCTCGGCGGCGTGCCCGGAGTTCTGCCAGGCCGGGTCGTGGTCATCGGCGGCGGTTCCAGCGGAGTCAATGCCGCCCGCATGGCTACGGGATTGGGCGCGGATGTGACGATTTTGGAAGTGGATTTGGAACGGATGCGCTTCCTCGACATCACCATGCAAACGGCGCACACGCTTTTTTCCAGCGAAGCCAGCCTGGTGGATTTGCTCCCGACGGTGGACCTGCTCATTGGCGCTGTCCTCGTGCCCGGAGCCAAGGCGCCGAAACTGATCTCGCGTGAAATGCTGCGCAAGATGAAGCCGGGCAGCGTCCTCGTTGATATTGCCATCGACCAGGGAGGCTGCGCGGAAACCTCCCGTCCGACCACCCACCATGATCCGGTTTTTGTCGAAGAAGGCGTGACCCATTATTGTGTGGCCAATATGCCCGGGGCCTACGCCCGCACCGCCACCCAGGCGCTGACCAACGTCACCTACCGCTATATTGAAACCTTGGCCGATCACGGTCTGGAGGAAGCCCTTCGTCGCGAGCCCTGTCTCGTGGGCGGCGTCAATGTGATGGACGGCCAGGTCACCTGCCCGGCAGTGGCGGAGGCGTTGGGATTGCCCTATTCGCCGATTTTGGAAGTGAAATCCGCCTCCTGAGGGCATAGGGTCCTCCGTCATGACTCTCGAAGACCAGATCCTCGAAATTGGTGCCAAGGCCCGCCGAGCCTCGCGGGCGTTGGCCCTCCTTTCGACCGACCAAAAAAATGCCGCCCTCCTTGGCATGGCCGAGGCCATCGAGGCGCAGACGCCGGCCCTCCTCGCGGCTAATGCCCAAGACTTGGCCAGTGCGGAAGAAGATGTCCTCACCGAGGCCGCCATCGACCGCCTGCGTCTGACCGAGACCCGCATCGCCGCAATGGCGAACGGCATCCGCGAGGTGGCCGCGCTAGAAGATCCGGTCGGACAAATTATTTCCGGGTGGACCCGTCCCAACGGGATCGCCATTTCCAAGGTCCGCACACCCATTGGGGTGATCGGGATCATTTACGAATCGCGTCCCAATGTGACCAGCGATGCCGCCATCCTCTGCATCAAGACGAGCAATGCGGTCATTCTCCGTGGCGGATCGGAGTCGCTCCATTCCAATCTCGCCATCGCCGAGGCCCTCCAGGCCGGCGGGAGCGCCTGCGGGTTGCCGGAGAATGCCATCCAGCTCATTCCGACCAAGGACCGTGCCGCCGTCCGCCACATGGCGCAAATGGATCGCTTCATCGACCTGATTGTGCCGCGGGGCGGACACTCGCTGATTGAAGCCGTCGTCAGCCACGCCCGCATGCCGGTGATCAAACATTACCATGGCGTCTGCCACGTCTATGTGGATAAAGACGCCGACCTAGATATGGCCGTGCGGGTGGCGGTCAATGCCAAGTGCCAACGACCCGGCGTTTGCAATGCCATGGAGACCCTCCTCGTCCACCGCGATGTTTCCGAGGCCTTCTTGAAAAAAGCCGCGCCGGCCTTCAGCGAAAAAGCCGTCGAGATCCATGCCGACGAACCAGCATTCTCTCAACTTTCAACCCTCAACTATCAACCTCTTCGCCCTGTCGAGGAGGCCGATTGGTCCACCGAATACCTTGACCTGATTCTCTCACTGGGCGTCGTCGATTCCCTCGACGAGGCTATTGCCCACATGGAAAAATACGGCTCCCATCACAGCGATGCCATCATCACGAAAGAGGCCGCCACCGCCGAGCGGTTTCTCAACGAGGTCGATTCAGCCACCGTCTATTGGAATGCTTCCACCCGCTTCAGCGACGGGGCAGAGTTCGGGTTCGGAGCCGAAATCGGCATCAGCACGGACAAACTTCACGCCCGCGGACCGATGGGTTTGGAGGAACTGACCACCTACAAATATCTCATCCGCGGCGAAGGCCAAATCCGGGAGTGACCGCCAGTGACAACCACACGGGTATTTTACGAAGGGCGGGTGCAGGGCGTGGGATTCCGCTGGACCACCCGCCGGATTGCCCAGGGGTATGATGTCTCGGGATTGGTGCGAAATTTGCCCGACGGCCGGGTCGAACTTCAAATCGCGGGCGACCCCGCAGAGGTTCGCGATTTTCTCAAAGAGATTCGCGAAAGCGCGCTTGCCGGACACATCAGCGCGGAACACACTGATATCATCGAACCGGACCCGCCCCTGCGCGGTTTTCAAATCCTGCCATGACCATCCCAGCAGTCACCATCTCCAACCTGACCAAGCTCTATCCCGTTCCGATGCGTCGGCAAAAGGTGGTCGCGGTCAAAGACCTCAACCTCGAAGTCCCGGAAGGCCAAGTTTACGGTCTCCTCGGCCCTAATGGCTCCGGCAAAAGCACCACCCTGAAGATTCTCCTTGGACTCGTGACGCCGACCCACGGGTCCTCGAAAATCTTCGGCGAAGACAGTCGCGATTACCGCAGCCATCGCGAAGTCGGTTTTTTGCCCGAGAATCCCTACTTTTACAAATACCTCACCGCCGTCGAGACGCTCCGGTTTTACGGAAAAATCTGCGGTCTCGGTGGGAAGAAACTCGAGTCCCGGATCGACGAATTGCTTGAACTGGTCAGCATGAAAGACGCCCGCAATCGTCGCGTAGGCGGATATTCCAAAGGCATGCTCCAGCGAATCGGGCTGGCTCAGGCGCTCATTCAAGACCCGCGCCTGCTCGTGCTCGACGAACCCACCGCCGGGGTGGATCCGCTTGGATCCCGCCAAATTAGAGACCTTATTTTGGAACTCAAGAGTCGGGGCAAAACCGTCCTCCTCACCTCCCATCTCCTCGAGCAAGTCCAGGAAGTCTGTGACCGGGTGGGCATCATGGCCCGAGGCGTCATGATGCGGGAAGGTTCCCTCGCAGACCTCGTCACGATCGAAGGCCAAACCGAATATTTGGTTGAAAATGCCCCGCCCGAATTGGCCGCAAAAATTTCCCAATTGGTGGAGGCCTCCGGAGCCAAGTTCCTCGAGGCCCGGAAACCTCAATTGACCCTCGAGCGGGTGTTCCTGGAGGCGGCCGAAGCGCACAATCAATCGTGAACTATTTCATCACAGGAACCGATACCGGGGTGGGAAAAACCTTTGTCACCGCCCTCTTGACCCGGGCCGGTCGCAAGGCCGGACTCGACACCATCGCGCTCAAGCCGATTTGCTGCGGGTCGCGCGAAGACGTCCATATCCTCCGCGCTGCCGCCGATGGTCAGATCCCAGCCGAAGAAATCAATCCCATGTTTTTCGAACTCCCCACCTCTCCCTTGGTGACGGGCAAAACGAAACGCGGACCGGTCGAGATCGAGCCCCTTGCCCCTTGGTTTCTCGCCCACCGGGGGCAAAGAAAATCCCTCCTCGTCGAAGGGGCCGGAGGTTGGCTCATGCCACTCTCCACCACCCGGACCATGGCCGACGTGGCCGTCCTTTTTCAATTGCCCGTTCTTGTCGTTGTGGCCAATCGCCTTGGCTGCCTCAACCACACTCTCCTCACCATCGAGAGCATCCGCGCCCGCGGACTCGAATGTGCCGGGCTCATTTTCAACAACCTGGCAAAATCGACGACCGTCGCCAGTAAGACCAACAAAGAGACCCTGCGTGAGGCCTGCGATGTCCCGATTCTTTTCGAGATTCTGCCCGGGCAACAAAGCGTCGAACTGGCCACGGCCTAGACCTAAAACTGCAGTTGAGAGTGGATCGATGATGGTTGATAGAAGGTCTCATCGTTGCTCCGCAGACAATGCAGCGGCGGCATCCGCCGTTGATTGGGGTTCGCCTTCCGGGGCTCATTTTCTTTTACTCGACTATCAATGGCCCGAAGCAGCAGACAAAACAAATCAAGTCGGGCGGTCTCGCATCGCTCGGCACTCAGCCAGCAACCTCCATTTTTAGGCTGAAGGGCCGCGATTCCACCTCCACTGCAAATGCCTGAGCTCGCCGAAGTCGAATATTTCCGCAAGCGCTGGAACCCCGGGTTGGGGAACCGAATCACCGAGGTGGAATCCCACCCCAAGGCGCGGGTTTTTCGCGGGAGCCACCCGAAGGATCTCGTCGCTACCCTCACCGGTTCGCGGTTGCTCGCCTCGGAAGCTCACGGCAAGCAAATGCTTTTCCGGTTCGATGGAGCCACCCTCGGCGTCCACTTGGGCATGACCGGGGAACTCCGCTGCGAAGGTCCAAAATTTGTGGCGGGGAAACATGATCATCTCGTCCTCTGGCAGAAATCTCGGGCCCTCGTTTTTTCCGATCCCCGGCTCTTTGGTCGCCTCCTCTTCCAGCCCGGAGCCGGCGATCCCGACTGGTGGATCGATCGGGCGCCCGGCGTGCTTTCCAAGGAGTTTTCCCTCTCCGCGATGGCCGCCTTCCTCCAGCGCCGCCGCCGAACGGCGATCAAATCGATTTTGCTCATGCAGGAGACGTTTCCAGGGGTGGGCAACTGGATGGCCGACGAAATCCTCTGGCAGGCCCGGATCGATCCCGCCACCCCGGGTGGAAAAATCGAAGACGTGGCGGGACTTAGGAAGACGACGCGTTCCGTCTGCCGGAAGGCGTTAAAGATCATCGGCACCGACTGGTCGGATCCTCCCACGAGTTGGCTTTTCTCCCATCGCTGGAAAGAGGGCGGATATTGTCCCCGCTGCGGATTGGAGCTGGCCCGCGACACGATCGGCGGACGAACAACCTGTTGGTGCGCGCATTGCCAGAAGGGATAGGCTCAGACATCCTGATCTCTAGAGAATCTGACCGGCCTCAACGTGGCCGGGGACGCTGACCCCGGTCCGTTGCGAACACAGTAATTTTTGTCTCACCCAGATTCATCATCTGCCCATCTTCCTCCGAAGGGGGCTCTCCCCGGAAGGCTGCTCCGCTGGCGGCAAAAGCCAATGGGTTGACGTGTGTTGCAATTGTGATACAATTTCCGCATGTCGCAATCCTCCGTGGTTCACGCTCGAATTGACCCCTCGACCAAAGCAGCAACCGAAAGAGTGCTGGCCACGTTGGGAATGACGCCAACCGAAGCGATTCGGCTTTTTTACCGTCAGATCGCTCTGAGAAAGTCATTTCCGCTCGAGCTCCATATTCCGAACAAGCTGACCGCGTCAGTTCTCACCAAAAGTGATAAAAATCAGAAGCTTGAATCGTTCGAAACCGCGGCTGATCTTTATGCGTCCTGGGACCAATGAGGGTAGCGCAATCTCATCAATTTAAGAAGGATATCAAGCGTTTGCAAAAACGCGGCAAAGACCTCGCCAAGATCAAATCGGTCGTGGATCTTCTCCTCGCAGGCGAGGCTCTCGCTCTGAGGAATCAGGATCACCAACTTGGGGGGAATTGGGTTGAACATCGAGATTGCCATATCGAGCCGGATTGGCTGCTGATCTATAAAATTCTGGGAGACGAACTTCGTCTGGAGAGAACCGGATCCCATTCCGATTTGTTTTAGGAGGAAGTCGCGACGGTTGCCCGATCTCGAGGAAACCCCCGCCATCGGGAGTGATCGAGGTTGACCGAACTCTCGAGGAGCTTATTGTCTTCTTAAAAGGAGTATCTTATGAACTATATCGGAGTCAGTGACCTCAAGAAATCCAAGAATGTTTGGGAAATGCTTGCTCGTGAGAAGGAGCTTGTACTCACCCGGGACGGACGACCGTCGGCACTCATTGTCGAGATCAGTCCGGAAGGCCTCGAAGCTTCCGTGGCGGCGATCCGACGGGCGCTTTTCTCCGACGCGGTTTCCTTCGTGCGGCGCCGCGTGGCCGCAGATCCTCTGACCGAGAACGAAATTTCCGGAGAAATCGAGGAAACCCGCAAGACCCGCCGTTCGGGGCAATGATTGCCGTCCTCGACACCAATGTCCTCGTATCAGGTTTAATGGTGGCCGCCAATCCTCCGGGCCGGATTCTGGACTTGGTGCGTTCCGGTCGCCTTCGGCTGGCGGCGGACGATCGTGTTCTTGCTGAATACGGCGAGGTACTCACCCGGCCACACTTTGCCTGCTATTTCAGCAAAGAAGACTGTGAGCGTATTTTGGGCTTTATCCGCTTCGATGCGCTCCCCGTCCTTTGTGTCGATCGCTTCACGGACTTGCCCGACCCGGACGATGCTTGTTTTGCGGAATGTGCTGC
>Ga0105050_10003645_pt1 | contig 21124 bp, 17 predicted proteins | sample FRY01_FD_78088 | JGI IMG/M metagenome (GOLD analysis project Ga0105050, IMG submission 78088) | Freshwater microbial communities from Lake Fryxell liftoff mats and glacier meltwater in Antarctica - FRY-01 | ecosystem: Environmental > Aquatic > Freshwater > Ice > Glacier meltwater ...
GACGAGGCCCATGCTCCGCTAATTTACGCAGCCATCAGTGCCAAATGTTCTGACGACGGACACATCAAACGATCGACGCAGCAAACGCGCGGCGTCACCAAGCAGGAATCCCAAATCGTCACTCATTCCTATGCTATAATAGCTATGCTTATTATGTGTAAACAGGTTTAGTTGTTGATGTGTCGAAAAAGCTTCCCCGGCTGCCATCGGCATGGCAGTTAGCGCGGCTTTAATGATATGCCGAGCTGATTGCATGATGATAACGGATAATTTCCAAACCACCGACGGCGTCGACATCGCGTGGTATGATATGGGTAAGGGGCGCCCCTTGTTGCTGGTGCATGGATATATGTCCGACGCCGCCACCAACTGGATTAAATATGGACATGCGGCGGCGCTGGCCGACGCTGGTTACCGTGTCATCATGCCTGATTTGCGTGCCCATGGCCGGAGCGGCAAGCCGCATGACGAGTCGTATTATCGGCCCGACATTCTGGCGGATGACCAGTTCGCGTTGCTGACGCATCTTGGTATTAGTGATTATGACCTTGGCGGATATTCGCTGGGCGGACGTACCGTATCGCGCATGCTGACGCGCGGCGCAACACCGGGTAGGGCAGTCATCTCCGGCATGGGGTTACAAGGGCTTACGCATACCGGAAATCGGGGAGCCCATTTTTACCATGTATTTGATAATCTTGGACGCCATGAAAAGGGCACGTCGGCATGGATGGCTGAGGCGTTTTTGAAAACCACTGGCGGCGATCCTGTTGCGCTGCGGAATATATTAGGCACCTTTGTGGACACCAGCGTCGCACAAATCGCGGCATGGGAATTGCCCGTTGCGGTGATATGTGGGCAAGAGGATGATGATAATGGATCAGCGCGTGATCTTGCCGGTACGCTGCTGCACGGAAAGCTCTTCACGGTTCCCGGAAATCACATGAGCGCAGTCGTTGCGCCGGAGCTTGGCGTTGCGTTCGTCGACGCGTTGAAGGGCCCCATCTGGTGACCCTGCCGTTTGATATTCAGCCATTGCTTGTCGGTGATAAAGTGACGCTACGTCCACTGACCCGAGACGATTTTGAAGCGCTCTATGCGGTCGCGCGTGATCCAGATATCTGGGCAATGCATCCCTTTCGCTCGCGTTATAAACGCGATGTTTTCGAGGCGTTCTTTGCAGACGCGATCCAATCGCGCGGTGCCTTTGCCATCATTGATAACGCGAACGGCGAGGTAATCGGCAGCACCCGATTTGCAAATTATGACGCGGACGCGGGGGAGATAGAAATCGGTTGGACATTTTTCGCAACCGCTTATTGGCGGAACGGAACCAACCGTGCTGTTAAGGCTATGATGTTGGAATATATCTTCCGCTCTGTACCGACGGTGGTCTTTCAGATTGGAGCAACAAATTTCAGGTCGCGCAGTGCTGTCCAACGTCTTGGTGGACGCTTGGTTCTTGAGCATAAGCGTCATCATGACGACCAATTGCATGATTACACGACATATCATTTGAATCGCGAAGACGCCTTGTCCGGCGCTCTTGCGTCGCAGTTGGCGACGCCATGAGCACCTCTGGCGAGACAAGGCTGGAAAGACGTTTCTGGCGTTTCTGGTTATTAGGGATTCTGCTCTTCGCCGTGCAGATTGTGCTCAACGTCTGGCTGATGAACGACATATCTCCTTTAGGGGTTAGTGATCATCAGGCGGCGGCCACAGCCGCGCGGGTTAATGCCATTCAGGCTGGCTGGGCGACGTCCGGCTTTATGGGTGTCGCGCTATTCAGCATGGCCATCGATTTACTATTCATTGCGGTCTATTCATGGGGCGCTTTTGCGGGCGGCCGCTTTTTTGCCGCATCAGACGGTGGTTATGTATCTCGCTTGGGTAAAGTCATCATGTTTGCGGCCGTCGGCTTTTGTCTAACGGATTATGCGGAGACGATCAGCCAGATCATTCAGGCCACCACGGGCGTCGGTAACGACATGCTGGCACAGGTCGCCGCATCGGTACGACCAGTCAAATCCATTCTGTTCTTGGTTACATTCTTCGGTCTGTTGACGGCACTGGGCATGCGACGAATAGCACGCCGCGCGCCTTGACGCAGGGTTATGAAAGTTACACGATTGCGTTACATTATTTGTCGGGAACTATTTATGAAAAACCTCGCCTCCATCGCTGCACTCGCTTTCGCGACGCTTTCCAACCCCAATATTGCCATGGCACAAGATGCCGCAGCGCGTGCATCTGCGCCTACCGTTGCTGAAGCTGATGCCTTTGTCGCTAAGGCCGAAAAAGATCTGTTCGACTTTTCTATAGAAAGCGGCCGCGTTGCGTGGATTAACGCCACCTATCTGACCGACGACACGGATGCTCTGGCCGCACGATATGGGGAGATTGGCACTGAAAAATCCGTTCGATACGCCCTTGATGCGGCGAAATATCAGGCGCTACCCGGCCTTTCGTACGACACGAAGCGCAAGCTCGATATCCTGCGCGGTGGCATTGTTCTGCCCGCGCCAACGACGCCCGGCGCAGCGGCGGAACTGGCTACCATCTCGACCAAGTTGCAGTCCGCTTACGGTAAAGGCCGTGGCACGCTGAATGGCAAAGAAATTAATGGTTCCGATATTGAAGCGGAAATGGGATCGAACCGTAATCCCGAGCAATTGAAAGAAATGTGGGTCAGCTGGCACGACAATGTTGGCGCGCCCATGGGCAAAGACTATGCCCGGATGGTCCAAATCGCTAATCAGGGCGCTACTGAGCTTGGCTATGCCGATGTCGGCGCGATGTGGCGTTCGGGCTATGACATGCCCGCGGATGATTTTGCAAAGCTGACGGACAAATTGTGGCTCGAGGTGAAGCCGCTTTATGACGAACTCCATACCTATACCCGCACGCAGCTCAATAAGAAATATGGCGACAGCGTTCAGGCCAAGACTGGCCCGATCCGCGCCGACTTGCTCGGCAATATGTGGGCGCAGGAATGGGGGAATATTTACGACATCGTCGCCCCTCCGGGTGCGGGCGATATCGGCTACGACATCGGTGAATTGCTATTGGCCAAAGGATATAAGCAGACCGGCGAAACGGACTTCACGGCCAACAGGGGTAAGGCCGAAAAGGATATGACCAAGATTGGCGAAGGCTTCTTTTCGTCATTGGGTTTCGAACCGCTGCCTAAAAGCTTTTGGGACCGCGCCCAGTTTATCAAACCCACCGATCGTGAAGTAGTATGTCATGCATCCGCGTGGAACATCGATAATGTCGACGATCTGCGCATCAAAATGTGCATCAAGGTCAACACCGACGACTTCGTGACTATTCATCATGAGTTGGGCCATAATTATTACCAACGCGCCTACAACAAGCAGTCCTATCTGTATCTAAATGGCGCGAATGACGGCTTTCATGAGGCGATTGGCGACGCCATCGCCCTATCGATTACCCCTGATTATCTGGTCCAAATTGGCTTATTGGATGCCGCAAAGGTCCCCGGGGCTGACAAGGATAATGGCTTGCTGCTCCGTCAGGCTATGGACAAGGTCGCATTTTTACCCTTCGGCCTATTGGTTGATAAATGGCGCTGGGGCGTATTCAACGGCTCCATCGCGGCTGCAAATTATAACAAGGGCTGGACGGACTTGCGCTTGCAATATCAGGGGATCGTACCGCCTGCCGATCGGCCAGCTGACCGGTTCGACGCGGGTGCAAAATATCATATTCCCGGAAACACGCCCTATACGCGCTACTTCCTTGCGCGGATTTTGCAGTTCCAGTTCTACAAGGCGGCTTGCGATATATCTGGTTGGAAAGGGCCGCTTCACCGTTGTTCCTTTTATGGAAACAAGGAAGTCGGCACTCGTTTGAACGCGATGCTTGAAATGGGCGCTTCCAAGCCGTGGCCGGATGCGCTGCAGGCATTTACAGGAACGCGGGAGATGTCCGGTAAGCCGATGCTGGAATATTTCGCACCACTGATGAAGTGGTTGAAGGCCCAGAACAAGGGCGCGAAAAAGGGTTGGTAGATATCAAGGCCCTGTCCATCGGGGCAGGGCCTTCATCTTGCCTTAAGTGGCAGGTTTTCCAGCGGGCTTCGCCGCTGGTTTGCGGGCTACAGGTTTTGCCTTGGGTGCCGTCGCGCGGCTGGTTTTTGCGGTCGCTGCTGGCTTGCTGATGGTTGCCGATGACTTTGCTACAGCGCGCTTTGGGGTAGTTTTCTTTGCAGCGGGTCTTTTCGCAGTAGCAGGTTTTGCCGCACTGCTGTTTTTCCGATCGTAGATTTTCTTGCCGGCAACTGCGGCCGCTGCGGTGGCAATCACTGCACCGGCGACCGCTGCGGTCTTGCCCGGGTTTTCTTTGATCGCTGTGCCTGCGCTGTTAGCTACGTTTGAGGCGGAATCTACAGCTGTTTTCGCGGTGGTTGAAGCGGAATCGGCGACAGAGCGCGCACTTCCGGTCAGGCTGTCTGCGATATCGCGCAGCAAGTTGACCATTTTGTTCAGCGGTCCGGTCTGTTCGGGCTTTTTCGCCATATGCCATTACTCCTTGTTAGAATGCGAGGTTAATCCGTGACTTTAGCTTTCGTTCCGGTTGGCTTACCTGAATGGTGGCTCGTTAAAGGCGCGTAATTTGCGGCTATGCAAGCTGTTACCGGCCTCCCGAAGCAGCTCGCAAGTTTGGATTCCAATCTGAAGATGCGCCGCAATGGCTTCTTCATAAAAGCGGTTTGCTTGGCCGGGCAGTTTGATTTCGCCGTGCAACGGCTTGTCCGAAACACATAGCAATGTGCCATAAGGGACTCGGAAACGGTACCCCTGCGCGGCAATCGTTGCAGACTCCATATCAATGGCAATCGCCCGGCTTTGGGAAAAGCGGAGTGCCGATGCCGAATAACGCAATTCCCAGTTACGGTCGTCGGTCGTGACGACAGTGCCCGTGCGCATGCGTTTTTTAAGGTCAGCGCCGCTGGTGCCGGAAACATGCTCTGCCGCGCTGGCGAGCGCCTGTTGCACTTCAGCAATCGGCGGAATGGGGATTTCGGGCGGCAAGACCTCGTCCAATATGTGGTCGTCTCGCAAATAGGCATGCGCAAGGACATAGTCGCCAATACGCTGCGTCTCGCGCAGTCCGCCGCAATGGCCGATCATCAGCCACGCTTCGGGACGTAACACCGCGAGATGATCGCAAATGGTCTTTGCATTTGATGGACCGACGCCGATGTTCACCAGCGTGATACCCGACCGGTCAGGCGCAATGAGGTGATAAGCCGGCATTTGGTGACGCCGCCATGTACTGTCCGCAACCAGCTGCGCCGCATTGTCCGTTGGCTGGTCGACATATAAACCGCCTGCGCCCGACAGCGCCGTGTAACGGCCCTTGCCAACTTGCTTGCAGGCCCAGCTTACAAATTCGTCAACATAACGGTGGTAGTTGGTGAACAATATATAATGCTGCACATGTTCCGCAGGCGCGCCGGTGTAATGCCGCAAACGTGCGAGAGAAAAATCGGTGCGCAAGCCATCGAACAAGGCCAATGGGGTGTTCAAATTCCCTTTGACGCGCAACAATCCGTCGGCGATCTCGTCGCCAATGTCTGCAAGCTCAGTCGTCGGGAAATAGCGCGCCAGTTCATTCGGGCTAATACCGCCCAGTTCAAGATCGGCGGAACCATCCAGAACATAAGGGAAGGGGATTTCCTGCTTGCTGCGGCCAACTGAAATGTCGAGTTCATATTGCTCGATAAGCAGGTCAAGCTGCTCACCAATATATTCGGAAAACAGATCAGGTTTGGTGAATGTCGTCCGGAACGTCCCGACTTTCTCCAGCTTGCCAAAGGCCAAGTTGGACTGGCTGTCGCGTTGTTTGCCCGCATAGGTGACGACAAGTTCGGGATAACAGAAATCATTGCTTGCGCGTTGGTCCGCGGACGGTGGCACTCTGTCTTTCAGATATTGTGCAAGGGCCGACTGCAATCGCTTTACCGACGCTTCATATTCGGTAACGAGTTGATTAATGATGTTTTGGGATTGTTGACTAGGCATAAAGACGCATCACCGAATTTTGCGTTTTTGGCAACAAAAAAGGGAAGGTTGCCCCTCCCTTCGCTGTCACATCACGAGATGTACGTGATGTATTAGAGTTGGCCGAGCATATAATCAGCCGAGCTTACGTTGAAGTCGCCTGGCGCTTCAACATTTACTTGCTCGACTACGCCGTCGTTTACGACAAGCGAGAAACGCTGTCCGCGCTTACCCATGCCGTATGCCGAACCGTCCATTTCAAGACCGAGAGCAGCAGCGAAATCGCCATTCCCGTCCGCAAGCATCGTGATGGCATCGGAGCCGCCGGATTTATTCCATGCGCCGAGAACAAAGGCGTCATTGACCGCAGTGCAGGCGATTTCGTCAATGCCTTTTGCAGCGAGTTCATCGGCCTTCTCGACAAAGCCAGGCAAGTGGCGTGCGGAACATGTAGGCGTGAACGCACCGGGTACGGAAAACAGCGCCACTCGCCGTCCGGCAAAATAGTCGGAGGACTGCACAGGCTGAGGACCCTCGGCCGTTGCCTTCACCAATTTAACGTCAGGAATTTTGTCGCCAACAGAAATGCTCATCATATTTTCCTTCTAGTATAGGGGTTGCTCATATCTAATCCGGGAGTGGAGAGGAGGAGTCAAGTGGAGCTACGGGCCATTGTTCCGCATGACATTTGAAAGCGGCATATAAAGCAATCTTTATATTTGCTTTCGGCGTGTCGGAACGCTAAAGGCGCTCCATCTAAAACCTCCCGGAGAACAAGCCTGTGGCTTTCAACGATTATGTTATTGCCGATATCGGCGAGGCCGATTTCGGCCGTAAAGAAATCAATATTGCCGAAACTGAAATGCCCGGTCTTATGGCGTTGCGCGACGAATTCGGTGCTTCGAAGCCGTTGACGGGCGCGCGCATCGTTGGTTCCTTGCATATGACCATCCAGACCGCTGTTCTGATTGAGACATTGACTGCACTCGGCGCCGATGTGCGTTGGGCGACCTGCAACATCTTCTCAACGCAAGATCACGCAGCAGCAGCCATCGCAGCGCGCGACATTCCGGTATTTGCCATAAAGGGCGAAAGCCTTGCCGATTATTGGGATTATGTTGGCCGCATCTTTGATTGGGGTGACAATACGACCGCAAACATCATTCTGGACGATGGCGGCGACGCCACCATGTTCGCGCTTTGGGGGGCGAAGCTTGAGCGCGGAGAAACCTTCGGTGAGCCAGAAAATGAAGAAGAAGTCGAGTTCCAGCGTGCGCTTAAGGCATTTGTCGCCAAGAAGCCTGGCTATCTGACCGAGACCGTTAAGAACCTTAAGGGCGTTTCGGAAGAAACGACGACCGGCGTGCACCGCCTGTATGAAATTGCCAAGAAGGGCGAACTGCCTTTCCCGGCAATCAACGTCAACGATAGCGTTACCAAGTCCAAGTTCGACAATCTTTACGGCTGCAAGGAATCGCTCGTCGACGCGATACGTCGCGCGACTGACGTTATGCTTGCTGGCAAGGTTGCGTGCGTAGCCGGATTTGGCGACGTTGGTAAGGGTTCAGCCCAGTCGCTGCGGAATGGCGGCGCGCGCGTCATGGTCACTGAAGTTGACCCGATCTGCGCATTGCAGGCCGCGATGGAAGGTTTTGAAGTCGTAACGATGGAAGAAGCCGTGCAGCGCGCCGATATTTTCTGCACAGCGACCGGCAACGCCGACGTTATCACTGCCGAGCATATGATGAATATGAAGCCGATGAGCATTGTCTGCAACATTGGCCATTTTGACAGCGAAATCCAAATTGCGGCTTTGTCGAACTATAGCTGGACCGAAGTGAAGCCTGGTACTGACCTAGTGCAATTCCCTGATGGCAAGCAAATCATTGTATTGGCGAAGGGCCGCTTGGTGAACCTTGGTTGCGCAACCGGCCACCCAAGCTTCGTGATGTCGGCAAGCTTCACCAACCAAGTGCTTGCACAAATCGAGCTTTGGACGAACGGCGATAATTACAAGAACCAAGTTTATGTTCTGCCAAAGCATCTCGACGAGAAAGTCGCGACGCTTCACTTGGAAAAGCTGGGCGTTAAGCTGACCAAGCTGACCGACAAGCAAGCCGGATACATCGGTGTATCGACCGAGGGTCCATTTAAACCAGACCATTATCGTTATTAATTCGACGTCTTTCGAGACTTAACAAAAGCCCGCTGCGGAAACGTGGCGGGCTTTTTTCGTTGCGTGGCGCAATCATTTGGGCATTAGCTTGTTCTGGGTAAATTGAAGGGCGACATGAGGATGACAGGCAATAGCCTGCCAATTGCACTGATAGGAATTTTAATGGCGCTGTGGCTTGTAGGAGCCACCGTTGCGATTTGGATTGGCTTGTCGATGCGTAGCCAGTCGCTCAAGATGCTACATCACACTTCACGCCTTGGACGTCTGTTGGAGACTGCGCCTGCACTTCCGGTTGTGGTAAAAGGGGACGGACGAATTGAGGCAGGAGAACGCTTCGGCCGACTTCTTGGTTTGCCGGATACTGCCGCGTCGCTGTCGGACTTGGGCGGCCATCTTAATGCCGGCTTGGCGACGCCGGATCTCGCCGAATTGGAAGCAAAGGTGCGCGAGACCCAGCGCACCGGCAAGGGGTTTACTTTGCCACTTGCTATTCAGGGTTCCGACCGGCGCTTGATGGTTGTGGGCAGCATTGCGGATACGGTGATTTACCCGAATGGCGCTGCGCTTCTTTGGTTTTTCGATTCGACGGAAAGCCTTCGGGAATTGGAACGGAAAACCGAGGAGTCGGCTGAAGCGCGAGCCGCATTTGCTGCGCTGGTTGGCTTAATTGAGGCTGCACCGATTCCGATGTGGCATCGCAGTCCGGATATGAACCTGCATTTCGTCAACCATGCCTATGTCGAGGCGGTGGGCGCCGGTGACGGCGTGCAGGTGGTTGAAGAAGGGCTAGAGCTGCTCGAACTGGTAAATGGCAAAAGCCCCGCCGATTTTGCGGCGCAAGCGGCCATGGCGGAGGCACAAGCCGAGAGGATTGTTTCTGCCACTTTAAAGGGTGAGCGAAGGCAACTGCGTGTATTCGATATTCCGCTTGGCCATTCGGGTGTTGCGGGTCTCGCGATTGATGTGCAGGATCTGATTGATTCCCGCTCCGAGCTGCGCGAATTATCGGAAGCGCAGCGTGACCTTCTGAACCTCATGTCCGCCGGCGTGGCCCAGTTCGACGCTCGGCATGTTTTGAGTTTCGCCAATCTTCCGTTTCAAAGCCTGTTTGCGTTTCGGGACCAATGGCTTTCAGAGAAGCCTGAATTTGCGCGCGTTCTTGACCGTATGCGCGAGAACAAGAAATTGCCCGAAGTCCGAGACTTTCCGGCTTGGCGTAAAGAACGGGAAGGCTGGTTCCGCACATCTGATCCCACCGAGGAAAACTGGCTTTTGCCTGATGGCACCCATTTGCGTGTGCTCGCACAGCCAATCCCCGACGGCGGTTTACTGATGATTTTCGAGGACCGAACCGAGCAGGCGCAGCTGGCGAGCGCGCGTGACATTTTGCTTCGGGTGCGTACGGCGACATTTGATAATTTATTCGAAGCGATTGCGGTTTTCTCAGCCGATGGTCGGCTAAGCATCTGGAACCGTCTGTTTGCGGAAACCTGGGGTTTGACGGACGAATTGCTGATCAAGCATCCCCGGCTCGACGAATTGATGCCGCTGTTGGCGCAACATTTGAAAAAACCGTCACAGATTTCGATTTTGGGCGAACTGATCCGGATGACGTCATCCAGTCGGCAGCCGCGCAAGAGCAAGGCGGTTTTCGCGGACGAACGCATGTTCCAGATTGCGACGATTCCCCTGCCAGACGGCAATACGCTTTTCACCATGCTCGACATGTCGGACACGCTGAAAATCGAACAGGCCTTGCGTGAGCGGAACATCGCGCTGCAAGAGGCCGATACGATTAAAGCGAAATTCCTGGCCAACATGAGTTACGAATTCCGTACACCGTTGACGTCGATCAGCGGCTTTGCGGATTTGCTGAAGGCGGGGATTGCGGGCGATCTGTCGGATCAGGCCAAGGAATATGTAGATGCTATTTTGCAGTCGGCTGACCGGCTTTCCTCGCAGATTAATACTGTGCTCGATTATAGCCAGATTGAAGCAGGCGCTTTGCCAATTGCCCCAGAAACGGTGAATATACAAAAGCTGATCGCAGAAATCGCTCAGGACAAAAAGGTGCTGGCTGATGCGGGGCAGCTAAAAATCCAAGTAGAGAGCATTGAGGCCGCTGGTACTATTCAGGTCGATCCGATGCGGGTTGCGCAGGCTGTCGGACAGGTCCTCGACAATGCGATCCGGTACCACAAAGTTGGCGGCGAAATTCTGTTGCTCGCGCGGTGGCAGTCGAACGCCCTTGAAATTGTCGTTTCGGACAATGGTCCGGGTATTTCCGATGGCGATTTGCAGCGGCTTGTGCAGGCAACTGCAAACGCAACGAACGATATTAAATCACCCGTCTCCACGCAAGGTTTGGGCTTGGCACTAGCGCGTCAAATATTTGAATCCCATGGCGGGGCGCTTCGACTGCATTCGAAGCTTGGCGAGGGCACCACCGTCATCATGACTGTACCGCGGCCATGATTATCGCCACCGATCAAGAGATGCGCGCGTTTGGCCAAAAATTTGCGCAGGAGCTCCATATATCGGACTGGGTCGCGATCAACGGGCCGCTGGGTGCAGGCAAAACCGTTTTATGCGCAGGCATCTTGTCTGGCCTTGGCTATGCCGATGAGGTTGCCAGCCCCTCTTACGCCATCATCCATAGCTATGAGCCGCCCGACGTTGCAGTTGCTGTTGCGCATGTTGATTTGTATCGGCTGGATGATGTTGCCGAACTCGACGAACTTGGGTTGTTGGACGAACGCGACGAACGCATCACGCTTGTCGAATGGGCCGAGCGTTGCGGACCCCTTTATGTACGTCCCAGTCACATCATCGACGTTCTGCCGCAGGCGGATGGCAGCCGAATATTGAATTTGAAAACAGGATTAAAATGACGCCCCCAAATGATATGATACCGCCCGCCGGTCTTTCCGCTTTTTTGGACGCCAATGGTTGGGCCAACGCGGAGGTAACGCCGGTCGCTGGTGACGCATCGTTCCGCCGCTATTTCCGTGTCCGTTGCGCACAACATGGCAATGCCATTTTGATGGACGCCCCGCCGCCGCATGAGGACCCACGACCCTTTATCAATATTGCGCAGTTTTTGACGGACCATCATTTCCGCGCACCGGCAATATACGCCACCGACCTGTCGCGCGGCCTCTTGTTGTTAGAAGATTTTGGCGATCGGCGCATGCGCGAACATCTCGACGTTCATCCTGAAGATGAAGAGCATATCTATCGGGCTGCCATTGATGTCATTATCAAGCTGGCAGATGCTCCGGCCGCACCCGTGGCACCATATGATATTCCGACATATTTGCGCGAAGTGCAGTTGCTGTCCGAATGGTACATGCCCGCCATGGGCCTTTCGTGTGACGCCCATGCGTTTGACCTCATGTGGTCGGAAGCATTGGCACCGCTCGCCGCGACGAAGCAGGTTACCGTTCTTCGCGACTATCACGCAGAGAACATCATGCTTTTGGATGATGGTGCGCAAGGTATTATCGACTTTCAGGATGCCCTTGTTGGGCACCCGGCCTATGACTTGGTGTCGTTGTTACAAGATGCGCGGCGGGATGTTTCGCAAGCGCTCGAGGCCAAAATGCTAGAGCATTATATGGCAGCGGCTAATGTGGGGCCAGATTTCAGCTATCATTATGCGTTGCTCGGCGCGCAACGTAATACGAAGATTATCGGTATCTTCACCCGGCTGTGGCAACGCGATGGCAAAGAGCGGTATCTTTCGTTTCTGCCGCGCATGTGGGGGCTGCTTGAGCGGGACCTGGCCCACCCCGCGCTCGGTACGCTCAAGGCGTGGTTCGATGAACATATCCCGCCGGAAACACGCAAGCTGATGCCGACTGAAGTCACGCGCCATGGGTAGGCATGTTAACACGGCGATGATTATGGCCGCTGGCAAGGGCACGCGCATGATGCCATTGACCGCTGACCGCCCAAAGCCGCTTGTCGAAGTCAACGGTGTGGCTTTGCTCGACCATGTGCTTGATCATTTGCGAGAGGCTGGCGTCGGTAAAGTCGTGATTAACGCCCATTATCTTGCTGACATGGTGGAGCGGCATATGGCCGCCAAAGCATCGGATATGGATGTGGCAATATCGGATGAGCGAGGTTTGCTGCTGGATACGGGGGGCGGGCTGGTGCACGCGCTTCCCTTGATTGGAGATGACCCGTTTCTGTGCGTTAACGCGGACAATTGGTGGACGGACACGCAAGACAATGCCTTTAGGCGCCTCATGCATCATTGGGATAACGACAGGATGGACGTGCTGATGCTCGTCATTCCACTGGAGCAGGCGCGCAATACCCAAGGCATTGGCGATTTCGATATGGATGATGGCGGTCGGCTGTCGCGCCGTAAAGATAGTGCTGCGGGCGCCTATGTCTGGACTGGCATTCAACTGCTCTCAAAGCGGCTGATTATCGACCCGCCATCGGAGGTATTTTCCACCAATATATTCTGGGACAGAGCGATTGCCGACGGCCGTTGCTTTGGCTTGCAACATGAAGGATTATGGTTTGATGTCGGCTACCCTGCCGCGATTGAGGCAACGGAGGCAGTATTGATCGCACATGGCACGCGATAACAAGAACGCCTTGAGAGCAAGGGTTTACAACGTTCCCATTGGGAATGATCTTTGCGACGTGACCGCCCGCTGGGTGATCCAAACCGCAGGAATGGACCCTTTGGCTGTCACTGAGGTTATCCTGCTACTGCCGAACAACCGGGCTATTAAGGCGATGACTGAAGCGTTCGTACGCTTAGCTTCGCCAGGCATGCTGTTGCCCCAAATGGTTGCCATTGGTGATATGGAACTGGATGAGACGCTAGGGCCGCTGTTGGACCCTATTGCGTCCGAAACGCCAGTCTGGCCTGTTGTGCGGCCTTTTGACCGATTGTTGCTTTTGGCGCGTTTGGTATCGGAAAACCGACCGCGCGATGCAGCTTTGTCGGCTGCAGAGGCGCTGCGATTGGCGCGTAAACTTGCAGAACTGATTGACGAACTTGAAGTCGAAATGGTCGATTTTCAGCATTTTTCGGACATTGCCATTGACGCTGATCTGGCCGGGCATTGGCAAACTGCCTATGGCCAGCTCCTGCGTATCTTGCCCTTATATCGGCAGGCCTTACATGCCCGCCGCCTGCTGGGGCCCGCGGAACGACGAAATCTGCTACTTGCAGGATTGGAACGCCGGATCGCCGAGGGCGCAGGAGGGCTACGTATCATTGCTGCCGGTATCACGACGTCGGCGAAGGGCGTCGCGCGTTTGCTTCGCAGAATTGCCCTTGTCTCCGAAGGTCAGGTTATCCTGCCCGGCCTCGACCTCAGTCTGGCCGATGACCGTTGGCACGACATCTCCTCGCCGACGCAATCTGATCAGCCACAGTTGGTGCCCCGCAACCTTGATGTGCATCCGCAGTTTCATCTCAAGCTTTTGCTCGATAAGATGGGGATTGACCGTAGCGAGGTCGAAATTCTCCCTACCGCAAAACCTGATAAAAAAGCCGCCGTCATTTCGGAAATCTTCTGCCTGCCAGAACATAGTGTCACGTGGGAGGGGCTTCCCGCTGCCGCCAAAACCCTGCCGCACGTCAAGCAACTGATCGCAGAAGACAGCGCCCAAGAGGCAAGGGCCATTGCGGTTCGCATCCGTGGAGAATTGGAACAGCCGCAAAAGCGGGTCGCGTTAGTGACACCCGATCGCGAACTTGCGGTTCGGGTCGCTGCACAGCTGCAACGATGGGATATCATCGTTGATGACAGCGCCGGTACACCGCTGCTTCAAACCCCGCCTGGCGCCCTAATCCTCGCACTTGTGGATGCCATATCCCACCGCTTTTCCGCCGCCAGTGTGCTGGCCATTGCAAAACACCCGCTTGTGTTTGCAGGGGTAGAACGGCTCGAATGGCTTGAACATACGCGCCGTTTGGACAAGGCGCTGCGTGGACCTGCGGACGGTACCGGACTAAAAGCGATTGCACGCCGGCTTGAAAATGCGCGCAAGGTGGACGAGGCGCTTGTGCACTGGTGGCGCGGATATGCAAAAATATTGGAACCGCTTGAGGGGGCAGGCGGGCAAATGTTTGATGCCGTGCTGGCAAATCTTCGCGATGTTGCAACCGTCCTGACCGACGGTGCCGTATGGCGCGGTGCCAGCGGTCGCGAACTTTCCCGAATGTGGGACGACGTCAGCGCAAGTGACCTTGCCGCTCTTGGGCGCTCCGACGTCGGGGGCATATCTGCGAGTTTCAGGGAAATTTTCTCCTGTGCTGTGGTCCGGCCTCCTTATGGCGGGCACCCTAGAGTCGCAATTTACGGTCTGCTGGAGGCGCGGCTGCAGCAGGCAGATTTGCTGATATGCTCTGGACTGAATGAAGGCAGCTGGCCACAGATTGCCCAGCCGGACCCATGGCTTGCCCCTGCCATTCGTCGCCATTTGAGGCTGGCAACGCTCGACCGTAATATTGGATTGTCCGCCCATGATTTGGCCACAGCATTGGGCGCTGGCGAAGTTTTGCTAACGCGGGCGATGCGCGATCGTGGCGGACCTGCTGTTGCGTCGCGTTTCCTGTTGCGGATCAACGCGCTGACCGCCGGGAAAATAATCACTGACAATACATCCTTAGCGCTTGCGGCACTATTAGACCGGCCGGAAAAAAAGGCACCCTTCGAAACACGGCCGCTTCCAATGCCAAGCGCTTTGCAGCGGCTGGTGCCTTTATCGGTGACAGATTTTGACCAGTTAAAGGCCGACCCCTATTCCTTTTATGCCAAGCGCATTCTCGGGCTTCAGGTGCTGGAAAAGGTTGATGCGGCACCCAGCTATGCTTGGCGCGGCTCGCTGGTGCATGACATCTTGGAAAAATGGTTCACGCAGGATGATTGCGCGGCTGAAGCGTTGCTCCAACGGGCAAATGATCTACTGGCGACCGACGCGATTGATCCAGTGCTTCGCGCCCTGTGGCAACCACGGGTGGCGGCAGGGTTGCGCTGGATAGCCGGAGAAACAGGACGTCTGATGGCTGATGAGGGCCGCAGGGTCGCGATTGCCGAGCAACCCGGAGATGTCACCATCAACGGTATCTTGGTCAAAGGCAGGGTTGACCGCATTGATCGAAGGGCGGACGGTAGCTTGGTCGTTATCGATTACAAGACAGGCGCCCCGCCGTCACCCAAGCAGGTCAATGCCGGATTTGCCCTTCAATTAGGGCTGATTGGGTACATGGCTGAGCAAAACGCCATCAAAGGCGTGTCGGGCTCGGTCACGGGATTTGAATATTGGAGCCTTGCCAAGAAAAAGGACACGCTGGGTTACATCGCGGTGCCGACCAGCAGCAAGCCCAGCGATAACAAGCAAAAGCAGGAAGATTTCATCGAATTCGCATTAGAGCATGCCGAAAACGCTATCGCGAAATGGATATTGGGCGACTCGCCATTCACGGCAAAGCTGCATCCTGAATTTGCCCCTTATGGCGATTATGACCAGCTTATGCGCCTGCAGGAATGGCATGGGCGGCAATCTATTTCCGGTGATCAGACATGACCGCCGCGTACGACAGCATAAAGCCACTCATACCCGCGCAGCGCAGTGCGGTGGTCCCCAGTGACAACATCTGGCTGAGCGCGTCTGCTGGCACTGGCAAGACTCAAGTTCTGACCGCGCGTGTGATCCGGCTGCTGCTGGAAGAGGATGTCGAACCGCAAAATTTGCTGTGCATTACGTTCACCAAAGCGGGTGCGTCCGAAATGGCGGAGCGTATCAACCATAAACTGGCGTCATGGGTGCAGTTGGAACGAGGTGCGTTGTTTCATGAGTTAGAGGCGATTGGCGCGTCGGGGGGACCCGACACACAGCGCAAAGCTCGGCAGCTATTTGCCAAAGTGTTGGATGCACCGGGCGGCGGGCTACAAATCATGACCATCCACAGCTTTTGCCAGTCGCTTTTGGGCAGCTTTCCCGAAGAGGCCGGACTGGTCCCCGGTTTCAAACCCATTGAGGGGCGTGAGCAGCAAGAGTTGTTGAGCGAGGCTTTGTCTAACCTCGTGATCGAGGCCGAGCAGCGCGGTGACTCGCGGATGATCGCTGATATTCAAGAATTGAGCCTGAATATGGGCGAGGAAGGTGCGTTGCGTTTCCTGCATCGTACGGCTGCGGTGCCTGACGTGATGGCATTCATGCCCAATGATGCAGGTGCCATTGTGATAGCGCGCCGCTTGGCCGATGTTGGGTTCGAGGGGCCGGTTGAGGCGATGTTGGAGCGCGAGTTCGCGGACGACCACATCGATCGCGCGGCATTGCAGGGCATCATCGACGCGAACCTTTTGTGGTGCAAAAACAAGATGGATAGCAGGGGAGGCAGGCGTGCTGCCTGCCTTCAGACGTGGCTGGCTGCCACACCGGCCGAGCGGGCGCGTACGCTTAATGATCTGCATTTATGCTGGTCTATCAAGTCTGGCGAGCCACAAGTATCGACGAGCGGCTTTACGCCGATGGACGATGCGTACACCTTGTTGGCGACGGAGTTGTTTACGTGGACAAATAACCTTGTGGGGCAGGCGACCCGCGCACATTATGCCGACAGGCTGGCTAGGGCGCTGCTCGTGGGGAAGGAATTCGCTGCCCAATATAACAAGGCAAAGCATGCCATTGGCGCGGTCGATTTTGACGATCTCATTCGTCGCACGGCAGGCCTGCTGCAGCACAGCAATATGTCCGAGTGGGTAAGGTTCAAACTGGACCGTCAGATCGACCATATCTTGGTCGATGAAGCGCAAGATACCAATCAAGCGCAATGGGATATTATCAGCGCGCTGAGCAGCGATTTTTTCAGTGGATTGGGCGTCGATCCCGAAAAAACGCGAACGATATTTTCAGTCGGCGATTTCAAGCAAGCGATTTACGGTTTTCAGGGAACCGCGCCGGAGAAATATGAAGAAGCCGGTACGCATTTCGCCGAAAGGATCGAGGGGGCTGGTACAGAGCTTCAGTTGCTCGATCTGTCGCAAAGCTTCCGTTCGACTGCGCCCATCCTAGATTTTGTGAATGCCGTCATCGCTCAAGCGGGTCCGGATAGCTTCGGTATTAGCGGGGACATCGCGCCGCATTATAGCAATAAGCCGCGCGTTGGGTTGGTCGAGTTGCTTGCGCCGGTTTCGGTTGAAGCGGTCGAAGCAGAGGCATCTTCCGACGATGAGGAAGACTGGCTGAGCAACGAGAAGCGCATGTTGGCCGAAAGAATGGCTGATCATGCAAAAGCGTTGATTGACGAAAGCCCGTGGCTTGTCACTCAAGGCAGGCATTTGGTGCCCGGCGACATCATGTTTCTCTTGCGGAGCCGCGGTGACATGGCGTCGTTGCTCGTGGCACAGCTGCACGAACGCGGCGTTCCGGTTGCCGGTGTTGATCGACTGCGGTTGCTTCAGCCGCTAGTTGTGCAGGACTTGTTGGCGGTTATTCGCTTCGTGCTGCAGCCGCATGATGACCTCAGCCTCGCGTGCCTTTTGGTGTCACCGATTTTTGGTTGGTCGCAGGAAAAACTGCTGCTGCATGGCTATGCAAAGGACCGCGAAGGCAGTCTTTGGCAGCATCTGCGTGCTAATGCCGATCTGGCTGAGGACATGGCAGGGCTGCGCGAAATGCTTTCGATCGCCGATTTTACTACCGTATATCATTTTCTCGAGCAGGTGCTGTCTGGCCCCATCAGCGCGCGACGCAAACTTGTAACGAGGCTCGGCAGTGAGGTGCTCGTTCCAATCGAAGAAATGTTGAATGCCGCGCTCCAGTTCGAGCAGCAGTTCGGTGGCGGGTTGCAGAAGTTTCTCGGCTGGTTTGATCGCGGCGATATTGAGATTAAGCGCGACAGCGACAACAAGTCCGACGAGGTCAGGGTAATGACTGTCCACGGCGCAAAGGGCCTTCAGGCACCCGTTGTAATTCTGGCCGACATCACGTCGGATCCCAGTAAAAAGCCGGACCAGTCGATTGAACTGTTGATGGACGAAGGACAGCGGCTGCCTTTGCTGCCCATCCGAAAGCCCGAAAAGTCTGGACAGCTTTTGGAAGTTGTCGAGCGACAGAAGAAACGTGAGCTTCAGGAGCATAAACGCCTCTTGTACGTGGCCATGACTCGCGCGGAAGAACGTTTGGTTATGGGCGGTGCACTGGGAAGCCGCAGCAAAGGCGTTGCACCACCCGAAAGCTGGTGCAACCTTATCGAACGCGGCATGACGGCGCTAGGGTGCCAATGGGAAGACGATGCACGCTGGGGTAGCGTTATGCGTCACATTGGCGCGGAGGGGGCTTCGCTGGCCGCTGATAAAGCACCCGAACGAAAAGCCGAGCTTCCTGGTGCGGCTGTCGATGTTCCGGACTGGCTATTCAAAACTGCTCCCGCCGAACAACGCCCGCCGCGTCCGCTGGTCCCGTCCAGATTGGATGATGACGATTATGGCGACGCCCCTGTAAACGACGCAATGCGCAAGGCCGCCTATCGCGGTAAGCTGGTTCACGCATTATTTGAACGCATCATAGACGGAGCGTCCTTAAAACATGCAGAGCAATGGCTCGCTGCCCAAGCACAAAATGACGATATGGATCCAGTGCAACTGCTAGCCGAAGTTAAAAAAGTGATCGGTGATCCGTTATGGGCGGCCTTTTTCGGCCCCTCCGCGCGTGCCGAGGTTCCACTGGTTGCAGTGGTTGGCGAAACAGTCATTAATGGCCGCATTGACAGGTTACTCGTTGAACGAGGATTGGTAAGGGCTATCGACTTCAAAACCGGTCGAAACATACCCAGTGACGAAACCAGCGTGGCGGTTCCGCATTTGCGGCAAATGGCGCATTATCGGGCGGCACTGCAGACAATATTCCCGGATTGCAAAATTGAGGTGGCGCTGCTGTTTACGCACGCGCCCCGATTCATCTCGCTTTCGGACGCGGTTTTAGCGCCTCACAATCCTGCCTCCTGACGGCAGAATGAAAACTATCCGCCTTGGTCCTTGTCAGCATTTGGCGGTGGGCATACATGGGTGGCAACAAAGGAGATAAACATGGCTACCAAATCCGTAGGCGATAATGATTTTGCAGCAGAAGTGCTGGCATCAGGTAAACCTGTATTGGTCGATTTCTGGGCTGAATGGTGTGGCCCCTGCAAAATGATTGGGCCAAGCCTTGAAGAAATCAGCGAAGAGCTGGCTGGGCAGGTCGAGATCGTTAAACTGAACATCGACGACCACCCCGACACGCCCGCGAAATATGGCGTGCGCGGCATCCCGACGATGATTTTGTTCAAGGGCGGCGAAATTGCCGACACCAAAGTAGGCGCTGCGCCAAAGGCACAGCTGAAAAGCTGGTTGGAAGCTGCGCTTTAACTGCGATAATCGGCGTTGATGCTGATGTAGCCGTGGGTAAGGTCGCAGGTCCAGACCGTTGCGCGCCCGGCCCCGATACCCAGATCAACGCCGATTTGAATTTCATTCTGCTTTAGATGGAGGGCCACGGGCGCTTCGTCATATTCCGCAACGGCAAGGCCGTTGTGGGCTACCTGCGTTGCGCCAAAACTGATGGATAGCCTGTCCCGGTTTGCAGGCTCTCCCGCCTTTCCGACCGCCATTACAACGCGACCCCAATTGGCATCTTCCCCCGCAATTGCGGTTTTGACCAAAGGTGAGTTGGCGATCGCCAGTCCTATCCGCCGCGCGCTTTCATTGTTCGCAGCGCCTTCCACGTTGATTTCGATGAATTTCTGCGCGCCTTCGCCATCGCGAACGACGAGATGCGCGAGCTGGCGGCAAATGTCGTTGAGCGCGGCGGCAAAAGCGTCAGCACCAGCATCTTCAAATGACGTAAGCTGAGGGTTAGCCGCTTTGCCCGTTGCGAATGCCAACACGGTGTCGCTGGTAGAGGTGTCGCTGTCGACGGTAATGCAGCTGAAACTTTTTTCATTCGCGGCTGACAATATTTGCTGGAGGAAAGCGGCGTCGACTGCAGCGTCTGTGAAGATATAACCAAGCATTGTTGCCATATCCGGCGCAATCATGCCCGACCCTTTGATAACACCGATAAGCTGCACATTATGGCTGCCGACAATCGCGCTCGCCACTGCGCCCTTCGCAAAGGTATCAGTGGTGCCGATGGTGTGCGTCACATCCTCCCATGTGCAGGGCATTGCTGCAAAGGCTGCATCCAGTCCCGCTTGCGCCTTGTCGATAGGCAGCGGAACGCCAATGACGCCCGTGGAAGACACGAACACATCCGCAATGTCGCAGGACAAATGCGATGCAACTTGCGCAGTTATAGCGTCCACGGCATCTTTGCCGCGCTGCCCCGTAAAGGCGTTGCTGTTCCCTGCATTCACAACCAGCGCACGCGCCTTGCCATTCTTCAGATTGTCGCGACAAAGATCGACCTCAGCAGAGCAGCACAGATTTTTAGTCGTAACGCCTGCGACCGTTGTGCCTTCGGTCATCTCGACAAATGTGAGGTCGCAACGATCCCAATCCTTAAAGGCCGCTCGCGCCACACGCGGTGTCACGCCCGCGATGTCCGGCATAATGGGAAAAGCTTTAGCGAGAGGAGATTTTACTAACACTTCAGGGTTCTTTCATGAAAGGCACGCTATGCGAAGGAGATGACCATGCTGTTTTATTCGTTGCTTGCGCTAGCAGCAAATGCCCCTGAAACAAATGTCGAAAAACCGGGCGCGCGCCGCGTTACCATCAAGACCAATGTCGATGTCAAAGACGTAAAATGGCAAGTGGCTTCGGGATGGACGAACACGCTTTGGTTGCCTATATCCGCCACAGCACCTAACAGGGCATAACATGCGCATATTGATTTACTTGCTGGCAATGTTGAGCGGTTTTTCCGCTGCGGAGGCGGCGCGTCCCGTTTCTTCCGC
>Ga0105050_10003647_pt1 | contig 21109 bp, 13 predicted proteins | sample FRY01_FD_78088 | JGI IMG/M metagenome (GOLD analysis project Ga0105050, IMG submission 78088) | Freshwater microbial communities from Lake Fryxell liftoff mats and glacier meltwater in Antarctica - FRY-01 | ecosystem: Environmental > Aquatic > Freshwater > Ice > Glacier meltwater ...
TAAAATCATATTTTGCGCTTCAACTAAAATACACAGCCCTTGATTTTTTTGTTTCGTTTTTTTATCAAGAAAAAAATGAAAGGCTCGAATTTTTGTATTTGAATTTTTAATCGGACAATAATGTATTTAAATCTAATTTTCTTTTCTTTTTGCGGAAAAAGAAAAGAAAAAGAAAGTTGATTTCAACGCATAATTCTCTGCATTTTGCGGACTAGTTCTCCAAGTAAATTATGGGATCTCACTTCGAAAGTTATTAATCATTCGAAAAATTATCAGAAGAGCAAATCCGAAGCTTGATCACTGCTTTAAAAAGAAAAAATTCATAATAAAACCTCATTCTCTTTCAAAAAACCTTTAATCTCCCCAATCACTTTATCCATTTGCTCCAAATGCGGATGATGACCGCAAGCATCCATCATTTTAGTTTTTACATTTCTCGGAACGAATTCTTCAATTAATTTCAATTGTTTCATCGTTCCATATTGATCACTTGAACCTTGAATGGACAAGAGGGGAGAAGCAATTCCTACTAGATCTGCACAGATGTTCCAATCCTTGAAATCTGCAGAATTCCACGTATTTGCCCACGAAAAGAACAAAGCTTCTGTTTTATGACCATGGAATTTTTTTAAACCTTCTAGTTTTCCTTCTTTGTAAGCTTCAATAGCTGGTTGAATACCAGCAATTGTTTCAGGTTCATTGATTACATGCGCTGCAATGGTAATCGTTGCAACTACTTTTTTTGGATACTTTGCCGCAAATAAAAAAGCGATACTTCCACCATCTGAATGACCAATTAATATAACTTTTTGATCAATACTTATTAGGTTTTCTATGATTTGTGGAAGTTCTTCAAGCGCATAATCATGTAAATAGGTATTCGTACGAACATCTGTAAAATCCGATGATTTTCCATGACCTTCTCGTTCATAAACCAATCCGTTCAATTGAAGTTCATTACAAAGAAGAGTTGGGAAGTAACGCCATTGGCCAATAGAACCTAGAGCTTCATGCAAAAAAACCAAAATAATTTTATCTGACACGGGTTTTACAACACGAAGCGATTCGTAATAGAGTTGTTTAGACGAAAGAGTTAAATAGGGCATAACATGAAAAAAGGAGATTCTAAGAACCTCCTTTACTTATTTTTAATGCGATAGAATTAGTTTTTTACACGCTCAACGTAGATTCCAGTTCGCGTATCCACTTTGATGATTTCACCATTATCGATGAACAAAGGAACGCGCACCTCAGCTCCAGAAGCGATTGTTGCAGGCTTCATAGAGTTAGTTGCTGTGTCTCCTTTTACTCCAGGTTCAGTATACGTAACTTCAGAAATAATGTACATTGGAAGTTCAATCACCAACGGCATTTCTTCTTCAGCATGGTATAAAATATTACAAATCATTCCTTCCACCAAAAATTGTGGCTTCTCAATCATTTTCGCTGGAATATTCACTTGCTCAAATGTTTCATTGTTCATGAAAACAAAATCTTCACTCTCTTGATATAAATACTGATATTCACGATTTTCAATACGAACGATGTCGATTTTGTGTCCAGCAGAGAAAGTATTGTCAATCACTTTTCCAGATTCAATTTGACGCATTTTAGTACGAACGAAAGCTGGACCTTTACCCGGTTTTACGTGTTGAAATTCAATAATTTGAAACAGTTTTTCATTGTGCTTGATACACACTCCGTTTTTTATGTCTGCAGTATTTGCCATGAGTCTTTTTTAGATCGCTCAAAGATAGGAAATTATTAATATATACTCACCTTTGACCAATGAACATTTGAAGGGATCAAGCTATTTTATTATGTTTCATCAATTTGATTTAGCATCTTTGTAAATACAACTAAATTAAAAAACATGAATGAGTATTGGATGAATTTGTCACTTTTAAACAAAGTAAAATTTGTTTTGAGTATAATAATTGGAATCATTGGTGTAGTTTTCGCGACCTTGAATTGGAAAGAGCAAGAAGTTAATCTAATTGTAACAAGCTTTAAAATCCCGTTGACCTTGTTGATTATCTTTTCTGTAATTGTTGGGCTTGCAATTTCATTTGTATTCAATTACAACAAGATCGTAAGGAAGGAAAATGAAATTGATGAATTGAAAAGGGAAATTGAACGGTTGAAGTAATTCTTTTCTCGTCAATTGACAATTTAGATAGTTTCTTTAAATGCAGCTAAATTATTAGCAGGTACAAAAAATAAATCGCCATCTTCTGCCTGAATACCTCTTTCTTCAATGAATTTAAAATCCTTGATTCCAAATTGCGTGTATCCGAGTGATTCAAAAATAGCCAACATTTCAGCCATGTTCTTTTCAGCAATTTCAATTTGTACAAAAGGTTGGTGTTTTTCTAAAAGTGGTTTGATTTCTTGAAAAACAGTCAATTCGTAACCTTCAATATCACATTTGATAAAATCTATTTGCGCTAAATCACTTAAAAGTTCACTTCCTTTAACTATTTTAACTTCTTTCGTGTCGTGTTGACTTTTCTCCGCTTCACTTTCAGCAATATGAGGCAATCCTGTGCGTATCATTCCATTTGATTTCGGCAAAACCATTGTTATACTGCCTTCTTCAGTACCCAAAGCGACATTGTAACGCGTGGAATTTGGAAAGGATTTCATGAAATAATCCAAGGTGTCAAAGAATTGTGGAACAGGTTCAATGGAAACGACTTTCCCGTTTTTAGCTAATCGCGCAAAGTTCTTTGTGAAATAACCGAGGTTAGCTCCGATGTCAACAACCGTAAAATTCGGCTTAATGAGCTTTTTCGCAGCATAATGATACTTGAAACGCTTGTCATTTTTGAGTAAACCTAAATCATACAAGAGGTAAAATGCACGGTGTAGGATACGCAAATACTGCTTTTCACTCAGAATTTTATAAAGAAGCTTTTTAATAAAGAACATCAGCAATTTTTTTCGAAAGCGAAGATAGTATTTTTTGAATGATTGCTTTCTAAAGTAGGAGCGGAGATATGAAATGCGTACTTTTGTAAAAGAGGTACAACCACATAGTGGTGCAGTGACCTTATCCATTTCGGTGGAGCCCATGCAGATAACTCTTGAAGCTTAACATTTATGACCATCAGGGGAGTCTCAGGCAAGCAATGGCGGGCTGCATTCTGATTTATCGGAAAGAGGAGTTTACTCCAAACAGCAGATTACAACGACTGTCGGCAACCTTAATCTTGTTTTCTGAAGCTTCAGAAAACCCAGCTGCATGGGCCTTTTTATTTCAATATACTATTCCGCCTTCAATACAATCCGCCGCGACGGATTACATAGTCGGTAATCCTGAATCCCGTCCCAAATCATTCGGCCGTCAATTCTGTCCCGATAGCTATCGGTAAACGAATTTAAAGTATTTTCACCTCCGTTCGTCTATTGACTTGATGTAATTCTTCTGTACAAGTTACATTGTTTTTGCACTTGTTTAAAAGTTGCATTTCACCGTATCCTTTTGCAACGATTTGACCCTTTTTAACTCCTTTGGTAATAAGGTAATCAACACAACTTTGAGCCCTTGCTTGGGACAGTTTCAAATTGTAGGCATCGCTTCCACGTGCATCAGTGTGTGATGATAATTCAATTTTCAATTCATTTTTAATGATGAAATCTGCCAATTTATCCAATGCAAGCATACTTTCTGAACGTAAACTCGATTTATTTAGATCGTAGAAAATATTTTCTAATTTAAATTTATCTCCTTTCACAATTGGTGGAAGTTTTAATTCCAAATCAATAATCTTGTCATATTCATTCGCGCTGTTAAAGGCTACATTGTCATCAAGAAAACCTTTTTTGGAAGCATGTGCCCAATACGTTTTGTTTCGGTCAACCTTCACCACTACAATACCGTCCTCATCGGTATATAAAACTGACTCGGTATTCAAAATATAATCCGTAACTGTCGTTTTTGCATAAGCAATAACTTTTCGATTTCCCGCCTCTACTGCGCGCAAACGTATTTGAATAGTTGTCGGTTTTAAAGGGAGTTCACAATATAAAGTGGAATCCTTATTGATGTCGTTAGTGTTTAAAAGGGCTTCATTTAACAGTGTGAAATCTTCTTTTGAAGTTGTTATTTTGTATGTTTCATTTCGATTTAAACGCATTTGAAATTGTCCAAATTCATTCGTTATCAGTGTGTCACTTGTACCTTTTGTCTCATTGATTACCACTAAAGGTTGACTAGCGATACCTTCTTTATCTTTATAAACGGCGTAAACAATTCCCGTCAACTCAATTTGAATAGGACGCTTTGTGAACTCGTAAATACGATCAATATTATCCATTCGATTACTCGATAAATAACCTTTTAGTCCAGTGGTGTCGTGAATAAAACCAAAGTCATCATGCGAAGTATTGATAGGATATCCCAAGTTTTTTACCTTGTTATTCTTCGCTATTTCGATTTCAAAAATATCCAATCCGCCAATCCCAAAATGACCATTTGAAGCAAAGTAAAGTGTGCTTTCATAAACAAATGGAAACAATTCTTTCTGTGTCGTATTGATGGATGGACCTAGATTAATTGGTTCAGACCAATCTCCCGATACAAAGCGTGTGACGTAAAGGTCTGTTTCACCAAAACCACCCGGCTGATCAGAAACAAAATAAATAGCTTTATCATTTTCTGCATAAACGGCATGTCCAACATTGTGATTCTCATTGTTGTACTTAAATGGTTTTAAATCTGACCATTCAGCATTGACCAATTCTGAAAAGTACAATGACAAGTACACGACATCTTTTCCTTTGATTTTTTTGATGCTGTTTTTAGTGATGATCATCGTTTGACCATCAGAAGTATAGCTTACAGGACCATCGTGTGCTTTCGAGAGATAATTGTTTTTTAGAAGTTTTCCTTCCGAAAGAGTAGAGTCGTTGATTCTTTTGGATTCAAGTATATTGATGTAGTAAGAATCGTCCCAGCCATACGTTGGATGAATAGATTTGCTATTTACCGATTTAGTTGCATATACAATCCCATCCTCACTAAAATTTGGTGCGAAATCACCTTTACCGGAATTGATTCCTGCATCTTTTACGGTATAAAAAGCAGAATCCTGAAACAATTGCTGAAAGTTGGGAATGTCTTCATAATTCTTTTTGAAGAATGTATTGGTCGAATATGAGTATTGACTTTCTAAAAGCAAATCTTCACTTTCTGCATACTTTTCTGCATATCGAAGTGCTTGAATATACATTTCACGGTCCTTCTCAGTTAATTTATTCGCTGATTTTAATTGCCCAAAATGCGCTGTTGCTTCATTCATTTCAAACAACTGAAAATGACAAAAAGCAGCTCTTCGAACGAATTCCCAATCAGCATTAACTTTAGATTTGTCCTTTAAGAATTTAGCGCTGAGTTCATCATACATTTGTACACATTCTGCATATTCCATTCGCACAAAATGATCATCAGCCATTTTTGCTTTCAATTGAGCAGATGCTTCAAATGCAAACAGAAAAATAAAAAGTAGAATTGAAAATTTCATTTTAGAAGTATCTCGGAGATGTGTAAGCTGATTTTTTTGGCTGAATATCATATTGAATAAGAACTTCATGCGATCCAGATTGATATTTACGTAATCCATTGATTGGGAAGTCATATACGTAACCAATGTTTAATGTGTTTTTAATATGGTAAACGACATTAACGCCCATTGATTCATTGTATCGATACATCAAGCCGGTCCAAAGTTTCTCATACATGAACATACTTAAGTTCATATCAATCGTCAAAGGTGCCCCTTCTGTGTACTTGATCATTGCAGAAGGCTTTAATTTCAAAACACTATTCAAATCAAAAACATATCCTCCCGTGATAAAAAAGTGTCGCGAATTTAAGGTGTGCAGAATGTCGTTTGCATCGGGTATTTTTGTTTCAAATAATCGAGGAATTGAAATTCCCAAGTAATGTTTCTTCCCATAATAATACAATCCAGCACCAATGTTAGGCTTGGTAACGGATGTTACTTGACCGAAATACGGATCATTTAAATCCTGCACCTGAACAGCCGAAAAATCATAACTCAAGGCATCAAAACCAACGTTTATACCTGCTGCCAAACGACTCTTTTTATCATTCAACTGAATACTAGAACTTAAATCACCGTATGCCGAAACCCGATTGCGATCGCCAATTTTATCGTTAATAAAATGTCCGCCAACACCAATTGCTTTATGCAAAATTGGACTATGAACACTAAACCATTGTGAAGTCGGAGCACCTTTGAAACTTACCCATTGAAAACGAGCCATTGCTACAGTTGAGATTGCTTCTCGACTTCCTGCATATGCTGGATTGAAGTACAATGGATTATACATGTACAAAGACATTTGCTCATCTTGTTGTCCAAAAGAGGTAAACAAATTCAATGTCAAGAAAGTTGAAATTAGTAGTCGTTTCATTTTTTTTCTCATTAATATTGAACTTCAATGTATCCTTTGTACGATGTCTCTTCTTCATTATTCAAGCGAATTATGTAGAAGTAAGTTCCCACTGGAACTTTCTCATCTGCACCATCGATAGTGGCTCCTCGGTTTACCGTCCCTGTCCAGTCATTGTTGTAAGGTGAAGAGTAGTAAAGGAGATTTCCCCAGCGATTGTATATTTCCACTTCAGCATTAATAAAGTTCTCAATGCCAGTTATTTCCCAAGAATCATTGTGTCCATCTAAATCAGGAGTTAATAACGTAGGAATGAAAAGACAGTCTTCATTATTTTCAATTAATATCTGAATTGAATCACTTGCTGTACACCCATTTACATCTGTTACAACAACTGTGTACCAACCACTATTGGCAACTTGAGTCGATGTAATCGAAGTGTTTTGAAGATTCGATGAGAAATTTTGTGGGCCTTCCCATTGAAAACTTTGTCCTTCTGAACTATATAAGGCAAGTGGCTCTCCAGGGCAGATAATGGAGTCGTTCGCTGCAACAACAGCAGAAGCAGAAATTTCCACAGAAACAAATAGGCTATCACTTGAAAGACACGCATTTTGATCAGTTCCATTGACATAATACCAGCCTTCATTGACGATGGAAGCATTGAATATCGAAGGAGTTGCACTTGTCGAACTGAAACTATTTGGACCTGTCCACACGTAACTGCTGGCACCGCTAACCGATAAATTAATAAGTGCATCTAAACAATAAATCGCATTATTTGCACTTGCGCCAAGGGTTAAGACCGGTAAGTTAGCTATTGAAATTAAAAGAGAATCTGAGTTTGAACAGCCATTTCCATCTGTTGCATTTACAACATAAAATCCACCATTGTTTACTTGTGCATTGTTTATCGTGAAAGAAGATGTTGCAGATGTAAAACTATTTGGACCTGTCCAAGAATAATTCAATGCTCCAGTGACACTTATGGTAAAACTGCTGTTAAAGCAAATTAATGAGTCATTATCATTTATTGTAAGGACTAATTGTGGAGGTGATTGAACCACGAGAGATTGACAGGTACTTGGTCCACTGCATCCTGCCGCAGTTGCATAGACACAATAGTTTCCATTATTCGTCGCGTTAACATTAGTGAAGTTAATATTCGCGTTGTTAGATGAAAATCCACTTGGACCAGACCAAGTAAATGTAGCACTTGGATCTGAATAAGTTGCAGTGAAAGTTGCAGACGAATTTAAACAAGGAGTGGCATCATCAAAGGTTATCATTGGAGCGCCTGGAGCACCTGGATTAATTACATTAAAAGGCCCAAATCCAGCAGTACAAGAATTGCCATCCGAAACGCTAAGGAAATATGCACCAGCAGGTATATTACTTAAGTTTTGTGCATTGCCTACTGTGGTCCCACTTCCATTCGTCCAAGTATAATTTATTGGAGCAGATCCAGAAATAGTTACACCATTTAAAGCGCCATTTGAAGAACCACAATTTGCATCAACTGAGGTCGGTTGAACAGTTAATGATGGAATAGGATTAACTTGAACATTAATAATTGAAGAAGCTGTACATCCTAAACTTGTTCCAGTTACTGTATAGCTCGTATTGCTTGTAGGACTGACACCAATACTACTTCCTGTTTGACCCGTATTCCATGAATAAGTTGTCGCACCTGTAGCATTTAAATTAACGGTTTGACCACTGCAAATTGCTGTATTTATACCATTTGTAATACTTACAATTGGTGTTGGATTAACCGTTACAACAACATCTAACATTTGTTTGTAACCACAAAGTCCTGTTACTTCGCAAAAATACGTTTGGGTAGTTCCTGGTGTAACTGTAACTGATTGAGTTGTTGCGCCGTTGTGCTGCCATTCATAGGAAGTCGCTCCAGCTGGAGCAGTAAGCACAACAGATTGACCGGGACAAATGGCAGGTACATTGGCAATATCTGGAAATTGAACGCCAGATTGAGCCGTGATAGTGTAGTTGCAAATATCACCCGCATAACCATCCACCATTAAGTAATAATCATTTCCTATCGTTAAATTGTTCGCGGTAATACTAAAACCAGAACTACTCTCTTGAAAATTGGAAACAGGTACAAAATTGCAACAATTGGTACCAGAGAAAATTTGCATTTGTATTCCACCTGAAGGATAGTTTCCTACCCAGCAATCATAGATGGAAACTTGTAAATTTGCGGTTGTCGCAGATGCGGTGAATTTAATCCATGAATTATTATTGATAATTACATCAAAAGCAGGCGAACCGGTTCCCCAAGCGCCCGCTTGACCGAAAATACCACCAGTATTAATACCATCAGGTTGATTTACACCTGCAAGATCTTCATTGTTTCCACGCATGTTACATGGACGATCAGGCGTGTAGGCCGCACTTGTCGAAGCGCTAAATCCATTGATGTCACAAATGTAAAGTGCATTTGCACAATTGTCATTTGTAGTAGTTGTGACACAAAATCCAAAAGCTCCTGTTAAACTTCCGAATCCAAAATAACGCAAGTAAACTGTAGTGCCTGGAGTTAATCCAGTTGCGGAAATCATAGGAAGTAAATCGTTTGATGCTCCTGGATATGCAGTATGATCATCCGAACAGGCAATTTGCGTTAATGATGCACACGCTCCAGAGTAAAGAGCCATCACCCCATCTGTAATGGATCCAGCACCCATATTTGGTTTTGAAGTAATTTGAATTGACCCAGAACTTGGAACTGTTATTTGAAACCAAACATCCCTGGTGCTTGCACTAAATCCACCTTGCTGTGCACCGCCACCTCCAACACAAGCTGATGGAGTCGGATCAGACATTGTAGCTGTTGCACCAACATTTGTAAATTGTAGGTATTGACAAGTTGAAGTAACTGTTGGAATTTGAATGGCATTGCACGGTTCATCGTTGCTCGGTGCTGGTGTCGCGGAGCCTGTAACACATATTTGAAAATTACCTGTTGTTCCAGAATAATAATCATAAACTCGAACTCTATAAACTTGACCTGCAACAAGTCCAACCAAAGAAACAACTTCATCCTGACTAGTAAATGTAGCATCTTGACAATTTAAAGAAGTCAAAGAAGCACATGCACCGCTGTAAACTTGCACAACTAAATCTAAACTTGATAAGGGATGTACGCTAACTGTTTGAACTGAATTTGTCGCTGTAAACGTAAACCAAACATCATCGTCTGCTGTTCCTGAACAGCCAATCAAGGATTGTGTTGAGCCGTTTGTTGTTGAGTTCGTATATGTACAAGAAGTATTTACTGTAAGGTTGGTTGCTCCTATGCATTCATTATTAGCTGGCGCTGCTGGTGGATTGGTTATACAAATGGTGAAATCACCAGAACCTGTTCCAATTCCATAGTGGAATACACGAATGCGATAAGTTGAGCCAATTGTCAATCCACTGTAATTAATTGTTTCTGTTACACCACTTCCGAAGTCGTCTTTACAAACTAAAGAAGATAATGAGGCGCAAGATCCTGAAAAAAGTTGAACGACAGGATCGAAACTAGCTCCAGCTGTCACATTGATTTGAGTGGAGGTATTGGTTGCAACAAACTGATACCAAACATCATCATCGGCATTTCCTGTGCATCCAGGTATAGTTTCTGTCGCACCAATTGTTGATCCTACGGTTGGGCTTGAGCAGTTGGCAGTAACAGTTATTAGCGTAGCGGCAGAACAGCCATCAGCTTGAGCAAATAGTAAATTTGTAACACTAACTAAAAGTGAGAATAGAATGATTTTTTTCATCAAGTATTATTTGAGTTGTCTGAAATCGATGGGAGTTAGTCCCAATTGAAGGAAGATTTCTTTAATGGCAAGCGGCGAAAAATCCAAATCATTTTCTCCTTCTTCAGATGTTGGATTGATAGAAAACAAAATTTCTCCTCTATCACTATCTGATTTATAGCGTAATTCAAAATTTTGAATCCCTTGAATTTTATTTAAATCGTTTAATAAATTTCCTTTTTGTGAATTACTCAAAACCCCCTCAAATGAATAGGCATAACTTTGAGAAAATCCTTGAAAATAAAAAAAGAAAAAGACTAAATAGACTAGAAGCTTTCTCATATTGAGTAGAGTGAATTATTAATCGTTTTGATTGATCTTAAGTAAATGCAAAAATAAGTCATAAAAGCTTATTTTTCAAAAGGAAACAGTAGAAAATTGAAAATTGATGAAAGGTGTATGTTGACTCCTATACTAAACCGTTTTAAGATTGCTTTTCGATGTGATTTGTTGTTGAAATAAGATCTTTCAAAGCATTGAAAAGTAGATCTAAATCCCTAATACTATTAAATTGTTGAATGGAGAATCGAATGTAATTGGAATTTCCATGTCGCATAATGGGAATTTCAATGTTGTATTTTTCGAATAAAATTCGTTGTAATTTTTCAGGTTCTTTCGTTAAAATTGGAACACTGCAGATTTGCCCGAAAAATTCTTTTGTAAGAGGGGCAAGGGGTTCGCTTCCTAATAACTTAAAGAATCGAGGTGCTTCAGCAAGTAAAAGGTCTTTGCAAGTTTCAGAAACTTCTTTCCAATTATTCTTTTTCATAAATTCTATGCATGCCGGAATGCTTAGAAAAGCAGAAAAATCTCTTGTCCCGTTGAATTGATGATAATCAAAGTAGACTGAATCACTTGGAAGAAAAGCGTTATAACCCCAACTGATAATTAAGGGGTCCAATAAGTGATGAAAGTCTTCTTTCGCATAAAGAAATGAACAACCTTTTGGAGCCATCATCCATTTGTGGCAAGCCCCAGTGTAGAAATCTGCTTGTAATTCTGTTAAGTCAAGATCAATATGTCCTGGCACATGGGCACCGTCAACAATCGTTATTGCACCGCGACGCTTTGCTTCTTCACATATTTCTTTAACTGGTAAAATAAGTGCTGTTGAACTCGTAATCTGTGAAATAAAAATCACTTTTGTTCTTTCTGTAAATCCTTCAAAAAATTCTCGAACAAACGTTTCTTTATCAATTAAGGGAAGTGTTATTGGGTGTTTTATATACTTAGAATCCGTTTTATCACTATAATATTCCCAAGTGCGGTCCATTGCGCCATATTCTAAATTGGTAGTAAGGATTTCATCCCCCGCATTAAGTTTTAGAGATTTAGCGAGAATGTTTATCGCAAATGTTGGATTGGTAACGAAAATTAAATTCTTTTCATCACAGTTAAGGTAATTTGCGAGTGAATTTCTGGATGTCTTCAAATAATTGTAACCATCAACAGTAATAAATTGAACGGGTTCCATTTCTAAAATTCGTTGCCAATTTTGATAATCGTCAAAGATTGGTTTCGGACAAGCACCGAAAGAACCAAAGTTCAAAAATGTGATATCTTTGCGCAATAAAAATTGATCACTCATCTAGTTGATTTTAGTATTTAAAGCATAAATAAGGAGCTCGAAAATACTGAAATAAATGTTATTTTGTTAACAAAGCGTTAAATAGCGAAAAGTGAATGAGCGAATCAAAGTAACAATTGTAATTAAATCTTATTATATTTCGGTCCCTAATTAAAAAGCATGAAAAAGATTTTAGCATTATTGCTTCTGTTGAACGGTACGTTTAGCATGGCTCAAAGTTCGATAATTGAGTATAATTATCATGATGAAACGTACACCTTCTATAAAATCACTAAAAAAGGTGACACAATCAAAAAGAAACAACCTTTTAGTTACAAAGATATTCCTGTTAAAGTGGTGGTTAAAGATCTTAACACCTTTTATTATGACGTAACATTTGAATCACAATCTTTTGATGAAACACCAATTAATAGTGAGCAAAATGTTGAAACATTAATGAGTGGTTATTCTACAGGATTAAGCGCTTTTAATGATGTAGTTACTGAAGTAAAAGACAATGACATTTACCAGTCGCTTTTTAAAGATGGTAAGTTTCAAGGTATAGCTGGTATTACAGGCGCATTTGGGGCTGCTGATTCAGGATATGAAGATGAACTCGAACAATTAGAAAATGATGCCTTAGCATTGAAGAAAATGAATGATGAATTGGTGTCATCAAGTATCAAAGTAGATGAACTATTTGATTATATGACTTTGGTTGATTTTACCAATCTGGAGTTGAATAAATTACTTTATAATCCTAATATTTCTCATGCAGAAATGGTTAAACGAGCAGACTTATTAGCAAAAGAAGTCTTTTATGGATCTGTTGAATTAAATTCGGTAATTCAATCTTCCTCTGAAAAAGCTAGATTGGTAAATAATTATATGAATGCTTATTCAAGTTTTAGAACGAGCAGCGAAACAGTTAAAACATCCATAGGAGAGTTAAATTCAAGAGTGAAATCAGAAGATATTAAATCTGAATTAGCGAAATATTCTGCTCAAATTGATCAACGAAATAATTCGATTGCTGCAAATTATGATAATCTTCAAATTGCGGCAGAGGGCATGTCCTTAATTAAAATTCGTGGTAAGTTAATGGATGTTTATAACAATTATGATAAAATCATTCACGCTGATTTCAATTATGAGTATTCATTACTTACAGATAAAGATATTACGCAGATTACGATGAAATTTGGCTATGCGAGCGATTTAGAAGACACATTGGGGACTGTCAAAACAAGAATTTTAAAAGTGCCAACGCAAGGAGGATTAAGAATTAATTCATCAGCAGGACTTTCGTTCATCAGTTATTTTGGGGGACAAAGTAGTTACATGAATAATGCAGGAACTGTTGCTGAAGTGAAAGGAGATTTGTTTACACCAGCAATTTCAACAATGTTTCATTTTTATCGTCAATCATACCGACCTTTTACAATTGGTGGTTCGTTTGGATTAAGTGTTCCTACAGAAGGCGAAAAAGATTTTATTTACATGACTGGTCTTTCTGGAATTATTGGTAAAAGCCAACGAGTGATTATTAATCTTGGTGCATTTGGCGGAAGAGTAGAACGCTTATCAGGTGGTTTGAAATCAGGTGACGCCTTAATTTCCGAATATTCTGAAGTACCAGTTAAAAAAGTATTTGATTTTGGATTGTATATGGGACTGACCTTTAATATCGCTAGTTTTTTCTAAGTTTCTATGAATTAATCGAACTTAGATTAATAGAATTATATAGAAAGGGTGGCATTTGTCACCCTTTTTTAGTTACATCCCAGCCTTTTTAAGCATTTTCTGAAAACGAACATTAGCATCTTCATTGAACTCTGAAATATCCATATCTTTTTTTAGATTCTGAATCCAACTATCTTTTTTTCCTAATTCAAATTGAGCCATTGCCAAACCTAGATAACATGGTTTTCCAGCTTTCATGTTGTACATCTGAAAAGCTTTTTCTGCTTCTTCAAAATTCTTTGTTTCTAGCAATACTTTTCCTTTCAATTTATAGTATTCTAATTGTGATCCAGGTGAAAGTGTTTGCATGAATTTGGCAATATTTCTAAGATGTGCATTTGCTTTTTCATAATCCTTATTCATATAACCAATCATAGAAGCCATATATAAGTAATCCGCATCAATAGGATTTTCTTTCAAGAGAATTTCGATTCCATCTGTTAATGGATAATAGTTCTTTTTTGAAAAAGCACTTTTAACTTGTCCATCAACTCTGTATAAGAATGTTACGTTGTCCAAATCATTACCACCAATTTCTAAAAGCGTTTTTAATTCATTTTGAGCATTTAAGAATCCATTGTTTTCAATATGCAAAATGATGAGTGATCGATAAGGTTCTAAATCAAATGAATCCATCTTAATGGCTCTCTCAAGCAAGGGGAATAAGTTGTTTTTCGAATTCATTAGTCGATAAGCGTTGAATTCAAAAGTCAACCATTTGGCAGAGTTCGGAAAATATTTATCGTGTTGCTTTAGGATACCATCTGCCTCTACAAATTTCTTTTGGCCAATCAAAATGTATACTAGGGCCCTTAAACTTTCATAATGGTATGGGCTCAAAGTAATTCCTTTTTTCAGTTCAAGCGCAGATTCCTCTTGACGGCCCAAACTAAAAAGAATTTTACCTTTTTGATAATAATATTCTGGCGACCAATTATTGATTTCTAGCGCTTTATTGATTATCAGTAATGCTTCGGTGTTTTTACCTGCTAATTCTAAAGTGTTCAAGTGAGAAACAACATCTTCAATCGAATAATAATCTAGGTTCACAGATGAAATAGTTCCTTTTGTTAAATTAGCAAGACTATTTTTTGCTCTTAGATTGGTTGGTTCTAGTTTTAATACTTTTCCAAAGTATTCTTTTGCTTGAATGGTATCTTTCTCTTTTAAATATAAATCGCCTAATTGAAGTAGGATAGTGGTGTTGGTCGCATCCGATTTTAATTCTTCCTTATATGTCTTTTCAGCATATTTCAATCGGCCGCGCAGTTCTTCTATTTTACCAATGAGTAAAGCTTTTTCACTTGAATTTAAACCGGGAGCAGAATTAGATAATTTGTCAATTTCCTTTTGGGCTTCCATGAGTTGAAAGTTAGCCAAATGCATCTGTGATCTGAGCAAGTAAACAGCGGAGACATCAGACGATAGTTTTTCTGATTCTTTGAGTAAAACAAGTGATTTATCTAATTCACCTGATAAAATCGATAAATAGGCTTCCGTATTTTTTGGTTTTCCCCACGTATTAATTTGCTTTTGAGTCTCAGCCAATTCGTTCAAGGCTTGTGATTTATTGTTTTTTTGAATATAAAGCATCGCTAGGCCTTGATGAATGTAAGTCGCTTTCGATTCTTTTTTCTCTAATGAAATCAAGATGCTTTCTGCTTTTCCTAATTCACTTTGGTTTTTGTTTTTAATGATCTCCATTGCTTCAAAAAAGGCCGCCCGATTCATTAAGGTTGTGAAAACAGGATGTGTATTACCAAGTAAAACAGCTGCTTTTTTCAAATCTTTTTCTGCAGTTGCAAAGTCGTCGTTTTTTTGAGTCATCGGTTTTCCCCGAAGAAAAATATTCATAGTTTCCTGTGAGCGATTCATTAGTGCATCAGCCAGTTGAAATTTCATATCTGCAATTTCTTCAGCGCTGATAGCTTTTGTTTTGATTGCATTTTCTAAAATGAATTCCGCAGAACTCGATTTTCCATAAAGATCATCTGCCAAAATTGCATCTTCAAATTTTACCAATAATGGCGTTTTGTCTTTTACTTCTTTTCCTCTAGCAGCAGTTAAATCATTCTGTGATCCCGGAATACTAAAAAATGAAATCACTTTGGGATCACAATTAAATATTTCCGCAAATTGATCTGCACCTTGAATAGTTGGTGTTTGTAATTTCTTAGTAAACGGTCGAACTGTATTAATTAAATAGGTTTGTGTTTCGTTTAAAGTCAATAATTTATCTTTATCGCCATCACCTTCTCCAGAAATAGATTTAGCTAAATAATAGGTGAAAGCACCATGCGCAAGTGAATCATATTCGTAGGAAAGTTCATTTGCCTGACAACTGATAAACTTTGTCGTATTTAAATAACCTGTGTTAAAAGCTGCCAAAGTTAGACTGGCTCCCTTTGCATCGATGATTGTGCCTGACCGACAAGCGTCAGTTATCAAATAAACTTTTGCTCCTTTTGCAGTAATCTTAACAATCGAATCATGCACATCACTAAACCGAACAGCTCCTCCAGCTTCGTAATCTCGCGATTCACTTGCATTGTGAGCTAAAAAATAACCTTTATCAGAACCTTCTATATTTGCCACATCACCATGACCAGCAAAATAGAAAATAACTAAATCTCCCGCTTGAACTTTATTGTTAATTTGACCGAGTCCTGATTTAATGGCTAATTCGGAAGCTTGCTTATTGACCAACTTGATCAAATTGTTTTTTGCTTGTGGAAAGTTATTTTCAATGACTTTTGTGATTAAATCAGCATCATTATCCGCATATTTTAATGAGGTAGCATTTTTATATTCAGAGATGCCTACAATTAAACCATAAACATTTTTAAATCCTCCTGTCGAGGTATTTTCCACCTCAACACCTCTAGCTTCCTGCGAATAATTATAAAACGAAAAGAGTGAAATGAAAAGAAGTAGTAGCGTTTTGTTCATTGTGGTTTAAAAATGAAATACCTGATAAAAGTGCAATGAATTTACTGCTTTTTTTCATTTGCCGGTAAAATAAGGAAGTTAAGGTTGAAAACTGAACCTTCTTTTGCCCCAAGTACCCCACGTGTAGATGGCTTGAATGAATTCTTAAAAACACGGTCCAAATCACTTGACATATTGCGCGAATTTTCTCCTCTTGTTGCAGTGATATACTCCATGTCCAATGGTATGTTACTTACAAAAAACTTAAAAATTTCATCACCTGTCGGAGGGTTCATTTTGATGGAGTAATCATAAAAAATTCGGGTCGAATTTCCTTCAACGTATAAATCTTCTTTTTTAATCAATTTATTTTTGTCAGTGCTCGTTTTTGGCATAATTGCATTGATCTTCCCAGTAGGCTCAATATCAACAATGTTGAAATAAATTTTGTTAGCATTGTGATTTGTGACTTCAATAACAAACTTATCGCCTACAGTGTATTCATAAATACCATTGTGCTGTTTTGTGCTAATTAAATTGGTGTCTGGCGCATTGTTTACATAAGGAATCAATCGAACGGAAATATTGTATTTAGGATCTTTAATTTCGTAGGATTTTAAAAAAGTGAATTGAATGTAGCGCTGAATAGCATTATTCAGTTGATCTGTATAAGGTTTATTCGGACGTATAGTGTCAAAAACGTAATCAGTTTTTGAATCAATTATAAGTTCGTCTTTCCCTTTTTTTATGATTCTCAATTCTGGATTTCCCTCAAATTTAATTAAGCTATTTGATTTAAGTACGTCAATATATTTGATACGATTTTCTTGAGATATGAAAGATTCATTGATGTTTGCAGTATCAAAACTTAAGTTGATTGGCTGAATTGGAAAATGTGTTTTCTTAATAAAAGCCCAGTAAAGTGCTGGTTTTAAATTAGGTAAATATTTGTCTAATTGAACAGTGGCTTTGAAATTGTCAGTGAAGGTTACTTTACCTTGTGCTAAACATGTTGCTTTTGTCGTATCAGCTATACCTGCTGGATAAATTGCAATTGTTGATTCGTTTGTAACACCAGCTAAAATACCAGCATCAATAACTATTAAATAATAATCTTTCATACTTGATACCTCAATGTAAGGCGGAATAGCGACAAAGTTTCCTCCCCATAACATTCTGTTTAATCCATTTCCTTCAATAACTGGATGCTGATTAGGAACTGATTCATTCATATCCGCTTGAATCGATGCGTAAAAAGAAGAATAAGTAGAGGAACTCAACATACTTTCCAATGATTGTGAAATGGCAAAACTAAGTGAACCAGCCCCTTTTCCATCTGATAAAATAATTTCGGAGTTAGGTTCTTCTGCTCTAGAGGCACTGATGACAACATAAGGCGCCAATTTGGATTCATCCTCTTGCTTTTCTAATGATATGTTTTGATCTTTTTGAGTCGAATATGTTGGTTTTTTATCCTTCATCAATGGGTTAGAGCCTCCGCGAACTTTGCCAACTGCACGTGTTCCGCTGCCAGAGTGACAGTTATCCATAAAAACGAGCACATCACCATCTTTACCAGCTTGTCTTCTCATATTATTAATAATGACATTTAAATCGTCGTCCAATAAATATTGCTTGATGGTACTATGAAAATCAGTAGAATATTTAGGGAGAATTGCATTATACGTTACAATACTTTCATCTAAACCATCAATCTCATCATTGCTAAGATCTTGAATTTGGCTTCCATGTGCTGAAATATGAATCACTACAATATCTGTTGGAGAAATCCTCTTTGTGAACGCAATGAATTCTGCGCGGATATTTTCTATTGTCGCTTGCGAATTGATAAGAATTTTCGTGTTGTTCGATTCAAATCCCTGTTTACGCAAAGCAGGTAATATTAAGCTCGTGTCATTCACACTAGAAATGCTTTTCCAACCTTTTCCGTCATTGGCGGCATAATCACCAATTGCGATAATAAATGCCATCTTTTTTTGTGAAAATACTGACTGTATTGAAGTAAGGAGGAAGATAATAAGCAATAACTGTTTCATTTTTCAGTGCGAATTAGTGCTTTATTTGATGTAAATTTAAAGCAATAAACAAATATAGAGAATAACTCTTAATATTTATTTTGTTAACAAAAAAATAAGAATTTTACTATAATTTCTTAAAGATGATACTGTAACTTTCTATTATCATCGAATTATTATTCTTGTTGATTCACTGAAAGAAAATAAATAAGTTTAAAAAACTTAGCAAACTTTTTTTAAATATTTCAATCTAACATAAAGAACTTGTTTATATTCGCCACAACTTATTTTTAGTATGAAGTTATTTACCAAATTAGCCACTATTACAATTGCTATATTCTTTCTGAACAACGCAATATCTCAAGAATTTTTAACAGGATTGTCATTTGATGAAGCGGCTTATCGCAGAGTGCCCGAAGTTGAAAAACCATTAGGATTTGGGGAAAATTTACCAAAAATGTTTTCCTTAAAGAAATTCGTTCCTAAAGTGGCGCATCAAGGACAATTTGGCACATGCGTTGGCTGGTCTTCGACTTATTATGCGGCTTCGATTGAATATGCTCGACTTTTAAACTTGGAAAATAATAGTGTGACTACTGCATTTGCATTTGATCCTTACTATACTTATTTAAATATCACCAAAGAAACCAACTATTTCTCATGCAGTGAAGGAACATTAATAACGAATGCTGCTAATCACTTGGTTGCAAAAGGTGTTAAACGTTTTTTGTACAATCCTCTTGAATGTGGCGCCCGCATTGATCCAAGCAATACAATTGAAAATTCCCCCATTATATTTAGTGATTTTAGTCGAGTAATTGATACTAAAAATGCTATTGATGAAAATATTGCTAATGTAAAGCAAGCTATAACAGATGGTCATCCTGTTGTTATCGGAATGGCATTGCCAAAATCTTTTTATTCAATTGATACATCTGGATTATTTAAACCAGAAGCAAGTGAAAAACAGTTTATTGCTGATTACGGAGGTCATGCTATGGCAGTAATTGGTTATGACGACAATCGTTATGGTGGAACCTTCGAAATCGTTAATTCTTGGGGCGAAGACTGGGGTCAAAAAGGTTTTTTATATGTGAAATACGAAGATTTTATTGCGTATACCCGAATGGGAATTCAGTTTTCTACAGAATTAAAAAATGAACTAGGCAAAGAAGGATGTGTAGCCGGTGACTGCGCGAATGGCTACGGTAAATTTATTGATAACGAAGGAAATGTTTTTGAAGGAAAATTTTCAAATAATGAAAGAGCTGGTTATGGACTTTATCTTTGGTCTGCTGATGCTACAAGCTTTGGCGGAGAATGGGAAGCTTCAAAAAGAAATGGTAAAGGAATTTACTATGATTTAAAAGGGCGCAAAATCACAGGGTATTGGAAGGAAGATAATTTTGTGCAAAATGAAATTGTCATCAATAAAATTATTCATTCCAACTTACAAGAAAACATTGTTGAGAATTTACAATTTTTGACCTCTAAAGAACTTAGTGCATTAATCCAGGATAGTTCAATTGTTAATCAACTCGCGTTGAAAATGAAGCAGGGCTGTATTTGGGGTGATTGTAACAATGGTACTGGTTTGCTTCTAGCAGGAAACTATATTTACATCGGATCCTTTCAATCGGGACTTCGGCACGGTTATGGAGAAATGCGCTGGTTCGGTGAAAGTTGGGGAAATAGTTATATAGGAAATTGTGAGTCAAATACGCGAACAGGAATAGGTTCTTACAAATGGCCAAATGGTAATATTTACATGGGCGAATGGAAGGAAGGAAAAAAAGAAGGAATTGGTGCTTTCTTTAATACGAACGGTGAAACTCAAGCAGGTAAATTTGTCAATAATAATTTTGAAAGCGAAGGCTTAGGTTTTGGAGAAGTGAAATTAGATGTTGCACTGGAAGATCCAAAAGTACAAGTTATAACAGTTGAAAATAAAAGTACGGATCAGAAAGCTGTTTCGACAAACAAAAAGTCTAAATCAAAAAGTAAAAAACAATGAAAAAATTAACACTCTTAATGCTCTTGTTAGTTCAAACATCTTGGGCGATCACACAAGAAGAAAAAGCGAAAATTGTTGAAAATGTATACAATAAAGTATATGCTTCGATGGGCTTAACCGAAGAAAAACCAAAATTCTTATTTGACACGAAGCAAACTGCTCGTGTTGCTTATATGATGAAGAATAAAGATGGCTTTCCGATGATTGGATTTGAGGAAAAAGCTTTTGATGTATGCGCAACAATGGGCGCTAGACGAGATGATGCAATTGCTTATCTTATTGGACATGAAATTAGTCACCACCATTTGAAGCACCATTGGGCAAATGAGTTTAGCACTTCTTTTTCTATTGCTAATCTTGGAAAGGAGATCAAAGATATCGATAAAGAAGGCGTAAAGCGTTTTGAAACTCAAGCCGACGAAAGAGGTGGTATTTATTGCTACTTGGCTGGTTACAATGTTTCTGGAATATCTGAAAAACTATTAACAGATTTATACAAGGCCTATGAATTAAAGGATAGTCCCAAATACCCAACTTTACAAGAAAGAATAATCATAGCACAGAAACA
>Ga0105050_10003648_pt1 | contig 21103 bp, 15 predicted proteins | sample FRY01_FD_78088 | JGI IMG/M metagenome (GOLD analysis project Ga0105050, IMG submission 78088) | Freshwater microbial communities from Lake Fryxell liftoff mats and glacier meltwater in Antarctica - FRY-01 | ecosystem: Environmental > Aquatic > Freshwater > Ice > Glacier meltwater ...
CTCTGACAGCGACACTTCACCATGAAAACGACCGCCGAAATTCTGTGGCTGGTAGCCGTCGATATCGACGGGCGCGTCGCGAACCCGGTCATTGGGGGAAAAGCCTTCGGTCAGGGCGGTGAGGTAGACGAAGGTCTTGAACGTCGAACCGGGCGAACGCAGGGCGTCTGTCGCGCGGTTTAACTGGCTGTCGGCATAGTTGCGGCCACCCACCATCGCCACGATCTCTCCATCCGGGGTCATTGCAATCAGCGCCGCTTCGGCGTTCACCCCGGCGCCTTCAAGAACAACCGCGACGGCGTTCTCTGCCAGTTTCTGCGCCACCGGGTCCAGCGTCGTGCGCAACGTCACCACGCCGTCGAAGCCGGTAGATATGCGGTCGGCCTCGGCCACGACCCAGTCGCTGAACCAGCTGCCATAACTGGCGTCCGGGCGACGCGGGGCCATGGTCGCCAGTTCGGCGCGGGCGGCGTCGGCCCCGGCGCTTTCAACGAAACCCTCGGCGACCATGCGATCCAGAACAAGCGCCGCGCGCTTGCGCAGGGCATCCATGTCCGAGAACGGGTTGACGGCACTTGGCGCGCGGATCATCGCGGCCAAAGCGGCAGCCTGCGCCAGGCTGAGGCTGGCAAGATCGGTGTTGAAATAGACATGCGCCGCAGCCGGCATCCCGGTAGCGCCCGCGCCAAGATAAACCGAATTCATATAGCGCGTCAGAATTTCGTCCTTGGTGAACTTGCGTTCAAGCTGATAGGCCAGCATCGCCTCGTGGAACTTGCGCCTGAAGCTGCGTTCGGGATCCAGATAGGTGATCTTGACGAACTGCTGGGTGATCGTGCTGCCGCCTTCGACGACCGCGCCCGAGCGCAGGTTGTTAACCGCCGCGCGGAAGACAGCGCGAAAGTCTAAGGCACCATGGTCATAATATCGCCGGTCCTCGATGGCGATCACCGCCTGCCGCAGCATCTGCGGGATGGTCGCCTCGTCGGCGTAGACAGAGGGCACGGCACCGCGCGTCAACAGCGGATTGCCCGCCGCATCCTCGAATATCAGGCGTTCCTCGGCATCGGCGCGCATGGAATCGAGGCCGGGCATGGTCAGGGTGACATAAAGGGCGAACCCGCCGGCGGCGATGAGAACGGTCAGCACAGCCACACCCGCAATGATCCGGCCCGTCCGGATACGGCGGGGCGGCGCGTTGGCCGGGAGCGGCGCAGGATCAGGCGACGTGTGGCGAGCGTCGCCAGACCCCGGCTTGACGCCGTGCGCGCGCTGCGCAATGGCTGCCCGCCACTTGCCGGTCGCGGCTTGCAGGCCGGTGCCCGTATGGCGCGCCAAGCGGGTGGTTTGGGCAAATACAATACGCAGCAATTTCAGGAGGTTGACCCAAAAGACCTGCAATGCCTCGGAAATCGCGCGCCAAAGGGCTACAGCGAAGCCGCGGCTGGCGTCGGCAAGGCTCTGATGGGTATCGCCCAGGGTGTCAGGCGTTGCGTCGGTACGCGTCTTTTGCTGGCTGCCGATCGGACCTTCTGGATCATTGTTCATCCGTCCTCTCGCTCCTTGCCGCGTTTCCGGCATTTCCCAAAACAACGCCCAAAACACGGGTCGGGTTCCGCTGGAATCATGGAAAGGGCAAACAGAAGACCGCCCGCGCGATCCAAAGCAACTACACCGTTTCGCCTAACCCTGCGTATGGTGTGCCAGCGCAGAGATCAGGGCCGTCACGCCGTCATCTGTGGTGACAAAGCCGGGTGATACGCGCAGGATCTGGCTTCGACCATCTATCGAAATTCCGTCTTGCCGCAAAGCGTCAACCACCTTTGCGCCCGGCCGTGTTTCCGGCAACCGCAGCATGACTGATCCGCCGCGCGCGCCCTCGGCCCTTGGTGTGACCAACTCAAGCCCCAGATCGTCGATGGCTTCGATAACGCGCGCGGTCAGACGGCGGTTTTGCGCCAACATGGCCGTGCTGTCCTGCGCCGCGTGCCATTTCAAAGCCGGAAGCGAGCATGCCGCCGACATGCAACCGGGTGTTCCGTTGTCGAAACGCCGAATGTCGGGCGCAAGAGAAAAGCGGTCCAGCGCCCAGCTGAACGGATCGGGCTGGCTGAACCAGCCGCGCAATTCCGGAGAACACTCAGATATCAATGCCGGTGCGACGTACAAAACACCCGCGCCGGGGGTGCCGCACATCCATTTGAGGCTGGTCGTAACGGCAAAATCAATTGCCGGGTCATTCACATCGAATGGCAACAAACCCGCCGCCTGCGTGATATCAACGCCGATCAAGCTTCCCATGTGGCGGCCATGCGCGACCATTGCCGACAGGTCGATACGATGCGAGGTGGTGGAAGACACCCAGGTCAGCAACGCCACCGCCACATCCGGCCCCCAGCGCGCGATGAAGTCTTCGTCTTCAACCCAAGCCGCACCTTGCCGCATCGGCACCGTATCGAATGTGAAGCCAAGCCGTTCCTGCAATTCAGTCAGCAGAAAATGGTTGGAGGGAAAACAATCCGCGCCGATCAGAATCCGCTTGCCCTTCAGGCGATCAGGCGGCAGCGCCGTGATCAGCATGTGAACGGCCTGAGTGACATTCTCGGCGGTGGCCAAGCTGCCTTCGGCGGCCGCGATGATGGCGCGCCAATGATCGACAAACTCTGCCCTCTTGCCCAAAAGATAGCCCCACTGCGCATCGTTCGCCGCCCCCCAGACTTGCGCGAATTCTTGCATCGCCTGTGCGATATCGGCGGATTTACCCGGATACTGCCCGATGGAATGATAAAGGAAATATGCGTCGTCCACGTCTTTCACCTCATATAGGCACGCTGGAAACGATGCTCCAGCCAGCTGGTCAGCCGGACAAGCGGCCATAGTATTGCCACATAGATCAGCGCAGCCCCGATCAACGGGGTCGGATTGGCAAACAGTGCCTGCGCATCGGTCGCCTGTTTCAGCAGATCGCTCATCGCAACAACGGATGCGAGAGATGTATCCTTGATGATGCTTACACAATTGGACGCGTGCGGTGGTATGATGATGCGGATCGCCTGAGGCAGGACCACCTTGCGCATGGACAGCCAAAAGCCGATTCCCAGCGCATCGGCCGCCTCGAACTGACCTCTGGGCACTGCCTGAATCCCGGTGCGAACCACTTCGGCTGTGTAAGCACCCAGCACCAAGGATAGTGCAATGGCCGCAGCCGCGAAAGAGGAGAACACGATCCCGGCAAAAGGCAACGCATAGTAGATCAGGATCAGCACCACCAGCACCGGCATCGCCCGCGCAAGATCGGTAAAGGCGATGGCAAGCAGTTGCAGCGGTTTGATTGCGTAAAGCCGCGTCAGGGCAATGGCCACGCCAAGAAGCGAGCCAAAAATGATCGCCGTGGTGCCAAGGATCAACGTCATTCCCAGCCCGCGTATCAGGATGGGGAAAGCCCGCAACATCACGTCCGTGTTAAAGAAAACCTCGAACACGGTCATGGGGCAACTCCTTGCGGATGCGGGCTTTGGTTGGAGCTTGCGGGCAGGTCGTGCCCGGCGATGGACGGCGGATCAGGCGCATCGAGAAAGCTGTGCCCGGCTGCACCTTGGGCAAACCCGCGGAATTGCCGCCCGATGCCGATGCAACAGCGTCTCTGCCCGTCTGCCGGTTTCATCGGGCCGCATTCCAGGTCGTCTCGATCTGCGCCTTGAACAGCAGAACCTCAAGATCATGCGCGCGGCACGTTCGTATCCAGCCCTCGTCATCGCCGTGACCGACACGCCATGTGGTCATCGCGGCCATGCAGGCGGCCTCCCCTATCCCACAATCTTCGCCCGCGCTTACCCGTATGGATACGCGTGGCAGCCGCTGCATCATCGAGCCTACATGGTAATCGATCAGACCAAGGTCGGGATGGGCGCGGATGTCCACGAAACAGTCTGACCCGTCGAACAACGACCGCCCTTGCCAGACCTCTGGCACGGAGGTCGCAATGAATTCCATGCTGCCAAGCGCCCAGCGGCCAACAGCCACGATATCCGATAGCTGCGCGAGGGCAAAGCTGGCGGGCGTGTCAATGCGCGTTGCGGCAAAATGGGCAAGTGTCACTTCGGGCTTTCGGGTTGGGCGGGGGAAACACCCTTCTGACGAAGTTTGGCCGGGGCTGTCCCCGGCCAAAAAGGATCAATCGGCCGACGTAGGCACCGGCAGCGGGGTGACGGTCAAACCACCGGCAGCGGGGGCCACGCCAAGCCATTTTTCATATATGGCGGCCATTGTGCCATCTGTCTTCATGTCCGAGATATGCTGGTTGATCTGCTCCAGCTTGTCGGAACCCTTTGGCATCATGATCGCGAACTTCTCGCCGGTAATCACTTCGGCGCCGACCTTGATGCCTTGCATCTGCCTGGCCGCAAAACGCAGGCCAACCACGTCATTCACTGCGGCGTCGATGCGGCCATTCAGCAAATCCGTCAGCATGTTCGATGTGCTGTCATAGCTTTTGTATTCGGCAAAGCCCAACTCTGCTTCACGCTCTTTCAGCCAGCCCTCAGGGAAAGAAGTGGCGACCGAGCCGACGACCTTGTCCTTCAAACCTTCCGGCGACGTCAGATCGGAATCGCTTTGGACCGCGATTCCCAACGCGCCTTCAACGTAGGGCTGGGTGAAGGACTGGCTCTCCAGACGCTCATTGGTAATTGTCAGCGATGAAATCACCATATCCACACGCCCCGAGGCCGAAGCCACGAACAACGCCTTGAAATCCAGCCCTTCAATGACCGCAGTCATGCTCATGCGCTTTGCAACCTCATTGACGATATCAACCTCGAACCCCTCGAATTCGCCGGCTTCAGTCTTGTTTTCCCAAGGTGGATTCGCGGGATAAGAACCGACCCGCAGCACATCCTGAGCAAGCACAGCAACCGGAGCAGCAAGCGCAAACGCCAAAGTGGCGCCAAGCGACAGTGTCAGTCTACGCGTAAGCTTCATAGTCAACCTCCTGATGATGATGTGGCGAGGTTCATACCTTCCCGCGCCTTCTTTTCGTTTCTTGCGGAGCATCCTGTCAGAATATGAAATGTTTTCAAGATTTACTTTAGGCTTGAAATGATTCTTTCATCGACGTCACCACCGTTGACGCGGGGCCCCGACCCAACGTCGGTCTTTCCCGGTTCGGCAGCCTGTCGTGTTACAGCAAACCCGCGCCGGCGTCGGGTGGGGCATCCGCGAAAAGACCGGCACTCAGACCCAGACCTGATCCGGGTCGGGCAACGGGATTGCGTCCAGAAGTTCGCGCGTACAGGCAGCCTGCGGCGAGGCGAACACGTCTGCGGTGGCGGCGTTTTCCACGATCACCCCGTGATGCAGCACGATGACGCGGGTGCAAAGGCGGCGGATCACCGACAGGTCGTGGCTGATGAAGGCAAGCGTCAGGCCCAGGTCTTTCACCAGCTGTTCCAGCAGGTTCAGCACATGGGCCTGGGACGACACGTCCAGCCCCGACACAATTTCATCGGCCAGAATGAAATCGGGTTTCAGGGCAATGGCGCGGGCGATCCCGGCGCGCTGGCGCTGGCCGCCCGACAGTTCATGCGGGAAACGGCTGGCAAAGGCGCGCGGCAGGCCGACATGATCGAGCGCCTCCAGCGCGAGGGCGCGGGTGTTGTCCAGACCGTGAAGAGACAGGGGCGCCGCGATGATTTGCCCGATGCGGTGGCGCGGGTTCAGGCTGCTCATCGGATCTTGAAAGATCATCTGGAAGCGACGCCGCAGGGGGCGCAATCCGGCTTCGGTAAGGTGGGTGATGTCGATGCCATCAAACCGGATCGCGCCACCCGCCGGCTCCAGCAGCCGCACCAAGGCCCGGCCCAGCGTTGATTTGCCAGAGCCCGATCCGCCGACGATGCCTAAGATCTCGCCCTTGGGAATGGTGAAGTTCAGCCCCTTCAGGATTTCCAGCCGTGGCGCGGCCCCCAGCAGGGGCTTGCGGGTCATATCGGCCAGGGACAGCCGCAGGTTTTCGATCTGGTACAGGTCAGACATTGCGGCCCCGGTCTGACATGGCGTCATCAGCGGCGGCCACTTCGGCGCGGGTTGCCGCGATGACAGACTCCGGCACGGGGGTCAGGCTGCCGTCGGGATCGGTATATTTCGGCGTCGCGGCCAGCAGGGCGCGGGAATAGGCGTGGCGCGGGCCTGCGAAGAAATCGCGGATGGACGTATCTTCCAGCACAAGCCCGGCATAAAGCACCGAAAGGCTTTGGCAGACCTTGGATACCACACCCAGATCATGTGTCACAAACAAGATTGCGGTGCCGTGGCGGGCCTGCATGTCGGCGATCAGTTTGAGGATCTGCTTTTGCACCGTCACATCCAGCGCGGTGGTGGGTTCGTCCGCGACGATCAGTTTGGGTTCGGCGGCGAAGGCAGATGCAATCAGGATACGCTGGCGCATACCGCCTGAAAGTTCATGCGGATAGGATCGCATCACGCGGTCGGGGTCAGAAATTTGCACCTCTGCCAACAGATCGCGGGCGCGGGTCTGCGCATCGCGGCGCGACCAGCGCAATATATCGACCAGCCGGTTGGTGATTTGCGGGCCGATCCGGCGCGAGGGATTCAGGGCGGTCAGCGGGTCTTGCGGGATAAGCGCGCAAAGCTGACCGATGCGGGTGCGGCGCACGGCGGGGGGCAGGGTCAGCAGATCGGTGCCGTCGAGGATGATCTGGCCGCCGGTGATTACCACCGATTGTGGCAGGGTGCCCAGAACGGCCTTGCCGATCATCGACTTGCCCGCCCCGGATTCACCCACCAACCCGCGCACCTCGCCCGCCGCGACCTCCAGCGAGACTGCGCGCAGGATGCGGTCGGGGCGGCCCTTCAGACTGGCCGACAGGTTGCGGATGGAGAGAAAGCTCATCTGAGCACCGGATCATAGCGGTCTTTCAGCCCTTCGCCCAATTGCGAGAAACTGAGCACGGTCAGGAACAACGTGACGAGCGGGAACACCAGCACCCACCACGCCTGATAGACCGAGGTGCGGCCCTCGGCGATCATGCCGCCCCATGTGGGATCGTCGGTGGAAATGGACAGGTTCACAAAAGACAGGATCGCCTCGACGATGACAGAAATGCCCATTTCCAGCGTCAGCAGCACCACGATGGTGGGCAGCACGTTGGGCAATATCTCGGTCAGCATGGTCGAAAGGCGGGTCCGGCCCGCGACGGTGGCCGATGCCACGTAATCCATGGCACCCTGGGCCATCGCCTCAGCCCTGATGACACGGGCAAAGCGGGTCCAGTCGATCACGACAATGGCGATGATGATCGAGATCAGGCCGGGGCCAAGAACGGCGATCAGCAGGATCGAGAACAGGACAGGCGGGAATGCCATCCAGATGTCGATCATCCGGCTGATCAGCACATCGACCCGGCCGCGCAGAAACCCCGCCATCAGCCCCAGCGTGGCCCCGATGATGCAGGTCAGGCTGCCCGCGATCAGCGCCACGGTCAGCGCCAGACGCGCGCCAAAAAGGATGCGCGACAGCACATCACGGCCAAGGCTGTCTGTGCCGAGGTAGTATCCCGGCTCGGCCCCTGTCGCCCAAAACGGCGGCATGCGGCCAAGGAACAGGTCCTGCGCCAGCGGGTCTTTCGGCGCGATCCATGGGGCAAGCAGGGCTGCGGCGACCAGCAGGGTCAGCCAGGACCCCGACAGGACCAGCCTTGGCGACCATGGGCGTGTGATCCGGGCGCGTCCGTCAAGCATGGCGCAGCCTTGGGTTGAGCGCGGCATAGCACAGGTCAACCAGCAGGTTGACAGCGGTGAAGATCACCGCAAACAAGATCACGATGCCCTGGATCAGCGGCAGGTCGCGGTTGATCACGGCATCAATCGCCATGTTGCCAAGCCCCTCATAGGAAAACAGCCGCTCGATGATCACCGTCCCGCCGATCAGAAAGGTGAACTGCACGCCCACCAGCGTCAGGGTCGGCAGGATCGCATTGGGCAAAGCCTCAAACAGGATCACATGGTTTTCGCCGTAGCCTTTGGTGCGGGCCAGCGTCACGTAATCAAGGTTCATGGTTTCCTTCAGACTTTGCTTCAGCAATTGCCCGATAATAGCCGCCAACGGGATCGCCAGGGCGAGGGCGGGCATGAACATATGGCTGACAAGATCGGCCGTCAGATCGAACCGCAGCCGCACCAAGGATTCGACCAGGTAGAAATTGGTGACAAAGGGCAAATCCAGCGAGGGTGTCACCCGGCCCGAGATATGAAAGATTGGCACCAGCACCCCGAACAACAAAATCAACACCAGACCCCACAGAAAATCCGGCACCGACAGCGCGACACCGTTGCCCACATCAATCGCGGCTTCGGTCTTGCTGCCCCGCAACCGCGTGCCGGTCAGCGCCATAAAGCCACCCAGGGCAATTGCGATCGTCAGGGCCATCACCGACAGTTCAAGCGTCGCAGGCAGCCGCCCCAGCACCAGATCCAGCACCGGCTGCCGTGACGTGATGGAGGATCCGAAATCGCCCTGCAACACCCCCGCGCCCCAGATCAGGAACTGCTGCGGGATGGATTTGTCGAGGCCATAAAGGGCGGTCAGTTGCGCCACATCGGCCTCGGTCGCACCCGGCGGCAACATCATGGCAACCGGATTGCCCGGCACGACGCGGATCACGAAAAACACGATCACGGCAACACCGCACAAGGTGACAGCGGTGGTTACCAGCCGCATCAGGAAGGCGCGTAAAAGCTGCATAGGTCATTCAATTCCAACAGGAGAAGGCAGCAAGCCCCTTCGCCCGATCCCCAAGGGGCGTTCCAAGGGTCTTGCCCTTGGAACATGGGGGGCGCATGGCCCCCCTGCCTTTGTCGCAAAGCCCCTCAGGCCCGCTTCATCAGATGCGGCAACAGCGCCCCCGAGGCATGCGGTGTCACCACCACGCCCGCCACCGACAAGATCGGCTGGACGTATTGCAGCAGCGGGATCACCAGCGCGTTTTCGGCGATATGTTTACTGACCGCCTTCCAGCCCTCGATGCGCTTGGCCTCGTCTGCTTCGCCCCACAGCGGGTTGATCATGTCGATCACGTCCTGACCGTCCCAGACCGAATGCGGCGACGGGCCGTACATGGCAAAACCGGTCGAGGTCGTGGGATCACCCACCGAGTTGCCCCAGTTGTAAAAGGCCGCCGGTGCCAGCTGATCCGCGGCACGCAACTCGTAATGCTTTGCGATTTCATACACTTCGATCTCGGCTTCAATGCCGACTTTGCGCCACAGGCCGACGATGGCCTGAATCATCTCGTAATCCTTGGGCTTGAAACCCTTGGTGGTCTGGATCTTGAATTTGACCGGATTATCCACCGAATAGCCCGAAGCCGCCAGCAATTCGACAGCCTTTGCCTCGTCATAAGGCACGGTGACCGAGGCGTCGTAGGCGTCGTATTCCGGCGTTTCCAGCGTGTCGATCGGCACGCCGTAACCCGACAGCAGGCGGTCGATGATGGTCTGCTTGTCGATGGCATGAGCCGCGGCCTTGCGCACGTTCGGGTCCAGCATCACGCCGATATCGTTCAGGAAAATCATGCCGATATCGGACACGGGCGTTGCGGTGCCGGTCAGGGTGGCTTTCAGGCGGTCGTATTCCTCGTAGGGGACTTCCAGCGTGACATGGCTGTTGCCGGATTCGACCTCGGCCACGCGGGCGGTGGCGTCGGTCACGAATTTGATCGTAACGCTGTCAAAATCGGGCTTGCCGCCCCAATAGGCGGCATTGGACTTCAGGCGGACGAAGGCGTTGCGCTCGAATTTCTCGACCATGTAGGGGCCGGTGCCGATGGGTGCGGCCTCGAATCCTTCGGCGCCGACCTTTTCGAAATAGGCTTTCGGCAGGACATAGCCGGTCAGGAAATACATCCATTTGAACAGGGTCGGGTCAAAGGATTTGGCATCCGCCGTGACCTTGTTCCCCTCGACCACAAAGTTCGACAGGTTGGCCCAGACAAAATTGATCGGGCTGCCGGTGGCCGGATCGGCAACGCGGGCCAGGCTCCAGGCGACATCTTCGGCGGTGAAGGCGCTGCCGTCATGCCATGTGACGCCGTCGCGCACGGTCATCCAGACCTTGGTGCGTTCATCGTTCCAGCCCCATTCGGTCAGCAGACCCGGCGCGGGCTTCAAATCGGGGGTTTGCAGGATGAACTGGTCGAACACCGACTGATAGATGCCCTGAATGGTGGGGTTCACCGCCGACGGGCCGGTGGTCGGGTCCCACGAAGGCAGATTGACGTTATAGGCGATCACCAACTCGTCAATGGCCTGGGCGCGGGCGGGGATGCCCGCAAAGCCGATGGCTGCGGTGGCGGCCGAGAGTTGCAGCAGGCTGCGACGGTTCAGTTTCATCTTTGTGTTTTCCCTGTTGTTGATTTTGTTCATTTGCCTGCCAGCTTTTGCGCCAGCAGGTATCCCGGACCTGCGCCTGTTCCGGCACCGGGCCAAACACCCGCCCCGGTCAGATGAAGATTACGGATGGGGGTGGACCCGTCGGCATGGCCGCGTGCGGGCCGGAAAAGGAAGTTCTGTGCCAGATGATGGCTGCCGCAGATCTGATCGCCGCCGATCAGATTGGGGTTTTCGCGCTCCATTTCGGCCGGCGTCACGATGCGCTGGCCAAGGATTTTGGCCCGCGTGCCGGGGGCGTAACGTTCCAGAATGTCCAGCGCGCGGTCGGCGAACGGAATGGCGGCCGCGTCCCAGTCGGTCGCCGCAATCTCGCCCTTGGCATCGCCCAGAATCGTGCCGGGGGCCATGCGGACTTGCAGCCACAGGATGTGCTTGCCTTTGGGGGCGCGCGACGGGTCCTGGCCGGTGGGTTGGCCCACGACAAGGACCGGCTCATCCGGCAAAAGACCGGCCTGCGCCTGCTGGTACGTGCGCGCCATCAGATCAAGGCTCGGGGCAAGATGAACATAGGCGAAAGATTGAAGATCGTGACCGGCGGTCCAGTCGGGCAGGGCGTCCATCGCCAGATGGATCATCATCGTGCCGGGGGCATGCGCAAATGTGGAAAGCTTTTGATCAAAGGGACTGGCCGTACCAGTGAGGCGGGGCAGGTGGCGCGGTGCCACACCGGCAATCACGGCCTTGCTGGCGATGATCTTGCGCCCGTCCGCCAGCGCGATCCCGGTGGCCTTGCCGCCAGCGTGCAGAACACGGGAGACGGCAACGCCGGTTTCGACGCGACCGCCGCGCGCATCAAGCGCCGCGACCATTGCCCGAATGATCGTATCGGCCCCACCCTTGCCCAAAGTCATGCCAAAGGCCTGCCCCGCCATCCCCTCAAGATAAGGAAAAAGCGCGCCGCCCGCGATATCGGGGGCGAAATCAAGGTGCATCCCCCAGGCGCCCAGCATGGCCTGCACTTTGGGGGACTGAAAGGTTTGCGCAAGCCAGGCCCGCGGCGATTGCAGCAAGAACCGCGTCATGTCCAGCGTGCCTGTCAGACCCTTCGCGCGAAGAATTTTGAACATGAAATATGCAAGCGCACGCATTTTCATCGGGCCTCCCAGGAGCCCGAACAGATGCGGCGCCTCTGCCCCGAATCCGGCAACCAGAATTTTCCACGTTTGCGCATCGGTGTCGGAAAGGGCTGCGATGCGGGCGGTGGTCGCTGCCATGTCGGTAGAAACGCCGCACCAGGTGCCATCGGGAAAGACGCTGGCAAAGGGGTGGGTGACAGAAACGAACGCGGCCCCGTGTTCTGCCAATTCCGCCGAATATGCCTTGAAAAACGCTGATCCTGCAAAAAGCGACAGGTTCATTGCCGCCCAGTCGTGGCGATAGTCGGGCAGCGTGTATTGGCCGGTTTTGACCGCGCCACCCGCCTGCGCAGCCTGCTCGAACAGACCAACACGCCAACCCCGTGCCGCAAGGTGCAGCGCACAGGCAAGGGTGTTATGGCCGGCCCCGATAAAGACCGCGTCGAAAGTCTCGGACATTTCTTGACTCCGGGTGACCTGGGGATATTTGCAAATGCATTTAATTCTGTCTAGTCTGAATAAGCGAATGGCGGAACCGCCGCCGCAAACAGGGAGATTGTGATGACGTCTGCAACTGTGCTGGCCGATCTGGCTGGAATGTTGGCCTCGGGCGGGGTCGAGGTGGTTGATTGCACCGGAGTTCTTGGCCCCAACACACCGCTGTTGAAACTGCCGCCGGATTTCGCCAAGGACACACCCAAGATCGAGATTCACCGCATCAGCGAATACGATGCCGATGGGCCGTTCTGGGCGTGGAACTGGCTTAAACTGGGCGAACATTCGGGCACGCACTTTGACGCGCCACACCACTGGATCACCGGCAAGGATTACCCCGACGGCTATACCGACACGCTGCCGGTGCAGCGGCTGGTGGCCCCCGTCAATGTGCTGGATTTTGCGGATGAATGTACCGCTGACCCCGATTTTCTGCTGACCATTGATCACGTCACGGCATGGGAGGCGAGGCACGGCGCAATCAACGCGGGCGAGTGGGTGGTATTGCGCAGCGACTGGGACAAGCGCAGCCACGACGAAAATCTTTTTCTGAATGCCGATGAGACCGGCCCGCACACCCCTGGCCCGACTGCGGAGGTGATCGGGTATCTGCTGTCAAAGGGCACTGTCGGCTGGGGTTCGCAGTGCATCGGGACCGATGCGGGACAGGCGGGCGGCCTGACCCCACCCTTCCCCGCGCATAATTTGCTGCACAAAAACAACTGCTACGGTCTGGCGAGCCTTGCCAATCTGGACAAGCTGCCCGCAAAGGGCGCAATCTTGATTGCGGCGCCGCTCAAGATCGAGAACGGCACCGGGTCGCCGATCCGCGCGCTGGCTCTGGTGGCGCGCTAAGCCGTGGCCGTCGATCACATCATCATAGGCTCGGGCATCAACGCGTTGGTCGCAGGCGCGATGCTGGGGCTGAAGGGCGACCGCGTTCTGCTGTTGGAACGTGCGTCCGTCGCGGGCGGCTGTCTGCGCACCGAAGAGGTGACGCTGCCCGGTTTTCAGCATGATGTGATGGCGGCGACGTTCGTTTTGTTCATGACCTCGCCTGCGGGTGGCTTGCTTGGTCCGCATCTTGCGCGGCACGGGCTTGAATATTGTCACACGCCCCATCCGACTGCCGTGCTGCGGCCGGATGGGTCTGCGTTGGTTCTGACCACGGACCGGGCCAGGAATATCAGGGCCTTTAACGCTTTGTCTGATGGTGACGGCGCGCGGCACGCGGCGGATGTCGGCGCGATCGAAACCGATGCGCCATTCCTTTTTGCACTTTTGGGCGGGAATTTGTGGTCTTGGGCGACGGCCAGGCTGCTGCTTGGGCAGGTGCGAAAACGGGGTTTGCGCGGCTTGGCGGCATGGATGGGCAATGCTTTGGCCCCGGCACGCGGCTGGCTTGAGGGGTACCAGTCGCCTTTGGTGCAAGCCCTTTGGGCGCCTTGGGTGCTGCATTGCGGGCTGACGCCGGAAAGCACCTATTCGGCGCAGATGGGCAAAGTGGTGGCCTTCGCGCTGGAGGCGGCGGGGGCGCCGGTCATCAAGGGCGGGGCAGGGGCTGCGGTGCGCGCCTTTCGCGGGTTGATCGAAGAAAACGGCGGCGAAATCCGGTGTAGCGCGGATGTGGAGCGGATCTTGGTCAAGGCCAGCCGCGTTTCGGGCGTGCGGCTGACCTCGGGCGAGGAAATCTCTTGCCGGTCTGTGCTGGCCTCTGTGACGCCGTCGCAGCTTTATGAGCGGCTTTTGGACGTGAACCTGCCGCAGGATCGCGTGGCGGTGACGCGGTTCCGCCACGGACGCGGCAATTTCCAGATGCATTACGCGCTGGATGAGGTGCCGCAATGGCTGACGGCGGGGCTGGAGGATGTGGCGCTGATCCATCTGGCGGACGGCGTGGATTCGGTGTCGAAATCCGCGAATGAGGCCGAACGCGGCATGCTGCCCGCCGTTCCCACGGTGTGCGTGGGTCAGCCGCACCGTCTCGACCCCGAACGCGCGCCGCACGGGAAGGCGGTGCTTTGGGTGCAAATTCCCGACGCGCCGCGCGTGATCAAAGGCGATGCTGCGGGGCAGATTTCGGCGCGGGACTGGGACACGGCGCGTGAAGATTTTGCCGACCGGATCGAGGCTATCCTTTGCCGCCACATCAGGGATTTCGACAAGATCAAACGGGCGCGGCGGGCATATTCACCTGCGGACCTTGAGAGGTTGAACATCAATCTGGTTGGAGGCGATCCCTACGGCGGCGCATGCAGCATCGACCAGTTCTTTATCTGGCGACCGTTTGCCCATTCGACCAATGGCGAAGGTGCGGTGCGCGGGTTGATCCATATCGGCGCTTCGACCCATCCGGGGCCGGGCTTGGGTGGCGGGTCGGGCTTTAACGCGGCAAAAAGGTTGGGCGCATGAAAGATGACGCACCTGCGCGGCTGGGCGAGGTGGGGCTTGCAAATTTTGCGCCCTACCTGATGAACCGGATCATGGGGCGCTATAACGCGTCCTTGCGCGACGAAATGGCCGATCTGGGGCTGACCACGCCGAAAATGCGCGTACTGGCTGTGCTTTCGGTGGTGGATGGTCCGTTGATCCGCGAGTTGTCGGTTCTGACGGTGGTCGAGCAATCCACCCTGTCGCGCGCGCTGGAACAATTGAACGCAGACAGACTGGTGCGGCGCGAAACCGATGCCGCCGACAGCCGCGCGGTGCGGGTTTTCATCACCGATGCCGGGCGGACCTCGTTCGAGTCGTTGTGGCCGCATATGGCGGCGGCGCAGGCGCGGATGTTTCGCGGGGTGCCGGAAAATGAACGGCGCGCCTTCGTGGCAACCTTGCAGAAAATGCTGGCAAATATCAGAAAGCACGAGATTTAGATGGCAGAGCGTTCGTTCAAGGCCGAAGTCGAAGACCTGCGCCTGGGCGCGGGCGAAACCTTTACCGGCGAGGGAATTCTGGCGCTGACCAAGGCGCTGCTGGAAAACGGTGTGGGCTATGTCGGCGGCTATCAGGGCGCGCCGATTTCCCACCTGATGGACGTGCTGGCCGATGCCGAGGATCTGCTGGGCGAATTGGGCGTGCGGTTCGAGGCCAACGCGAACGAGGCGGCGGCGGCGGCGATGCTGGCGGCGTCGGTGCATTATCCGATCCGGGGGGCGGTGACCTTCAAGGGCTCGGTCGGCGTGAATGTGGCGTCCGATGCCTTGGCGAACCTGGCCTCGTCGGGGGTGACGGGCGGTGCGCTGGTCATCGTGGGCGAGGATTACGGCGAAGGCAGTTCCATCATGCAGGAGCGCAGCCACGCTTTTGCAATGAAATCGCAGTTCTGGCTTTTGGACCCGCGCCCAAGCCTGCCCACGATCGTAAAGGCCGTGGGCGATGGTTTCGCGCTGTCCGAGGCCAGCAATACGCCGGTGATGCTGATGGTCCGTATCAGATCCTGCCATGTGACGGGGAGTTTCACGACGCGCGCCAACATCCGCCCGACCCTGACCGTGCGCGATGCCCTGTCCAATCCACGCAGCGATTTCGCCCGCGTGGTGCTGCCGCCGATGTCGTTCGCGCATGAACAGGACAAGGTAAAAAACCGCTGGCCCGCTGCCGAACGGTTTATCCTTGAACACAAGCTGAACGAACGGTTCGGCCCCACCGATGCGCCGGTCGGGATCGTGGTGCAGGGCGGCATGTTCAACGGCGTGATCCGCGCGCTGCAACGGATGGGGCTGGCCGACATTTACGGCGACAGCCAGGTTCCGATTTATGTGCTTAATGTCACCTATCCGCTGATCTCGTCAGAGTTTCTGGAGTTTTGCCAAGGCAAAGACCAGGTCCTGGTGGTGGAAGAAGGCCAGCCTGAATTCATCGAGACGCAGCTTGGGTCTTTCCTGTACCGGGCCGGGTCTTCGGTGAAACTGCACGGCAAGGGTGTATTGCCGATGGCGGGGGAATACACCGGTCAGGTCATGCTGGACGGCATCTCGGCGTTCCTGAAGCAGGCAGCACCTGCCATGCTGGCTGCCGTCGTGCGCGCGCCGAACGCAGACAAGCCGCGCATACCGGACCTGTCGAAAACCGTGCCGATCCGTCCGCCCGGTTTTTGCACAGGCTGCCCCGAGCGGCCGATTTTCGCAGCGATGAAACTGGTGGAAAAGGAACTCGGCAAGCACCAGATCGCCGCCGATATCGGTTGCCATCTTTTCGCCTCGCTGCCGCCGTTTGAAATTGGCGGGGCCACGATGGGCTACGGTCTGGGGCCTGCCGCCAATGCGGCCTTCGATGGCGGCGGAGAGCGGCGCCCCATTGCGATAATCGGCGATGGTGGCTTTTGGCATAACGGGCTTTCATCGTCGTTTACCAACATGGCCTTCAACAAATCCGATGGCGTTGCGATCATCGTGGACAATTATTACTCGGCGGCAACGGGCGGGCAGGACGTGATGTCGAGCCGGGCCGACAATGCCACCAAGGCCACGAAGAACCCGATTTCCAAGGCATTGAACGGGATCGGGATCAACTGGGTCCGCCAGATCGACAACACCTATGATGTCGCCAAGATGCGCGACACGATCCGCGAGGCGCTGACCACGGATGCTCCGGGGCCGCACGTGATCGTTGCATCTTCGGAATGCATGCTGAACAAGCAGCGCCGCGAAAAGCCGCTTCGGGCAGCGGCGATCAAGGCAGGGCGCAGGATTGAGGCCCCGCGTTTTGGGGTGGATGAAGATATCTGCACTGGCGATCACGCCTGTATCCGGCTATCGGGCTGCCCGTCCTTGTCGTTGAAAAGGCTGGATGATCCGCTGCGCGACGATCCTGTGGCCAGCATCGACCAATCCTGCGTCGGCTGCGGCAACTGCGGCGAGGTCGCAGATGCTGCGGTGCTGTGCCCGAGTTTTTACCGCGCCGATGTGGTGCACAATCCCGGAAGGTGGGAGGCCAGACGGGCGGCCCTTGGCGCCCGCATGATTGGCTGGCTGCAGGCCCGCCGCGCGGCGAAACGGTTGGAGTTCGGGGCATGACGCTGCAACAGTCGTTTGACGGCAATCCGGCCGATCCTGCTCTGGCGGGGATTATCAAATTGGCGTGTCTGGCTGTGGGCGGGCAGGGCGGTGGCGTTCTTACCGGCTGGATCGAGGCGGTCGCCCGTGCCAACGGCTATGTTTGTCAGGCGACCTCTGTTGCGGGTGTGGCGCAGCGCACAGGGGCCACGGTTTATTACGTCGAGATGGCCCCAGCCTCTGCCCGCCTGCCGATATTTTCGCTGATGCCTGCGGCGGGGGATGTGGATATCATGATATCCGCCGAACTGATGGAGGCGGGCCGGTCGATCATGCGCGGCTTTGTGACGCCGGATCGCACGGTGCTGATCAGTTCGACCCACCGCGCACTGGCCGTTTCGGAAAAGATGGAGCCGGGAGACGGGATTGCCTCGTCTGCCGAGGTGCTGGCGGCCGCGGAAATCGCGGCGCGGCGGTTTATTGCCGCGGATTTTGATGCGCTGGCACTTGCAAAAGGTTCGGTGATTTCAGCCAGCCTTTTCGGAGCGCTGGCAGGATCGGGGGCGCTGCCGTTTCCGCGTGCCGCGTTCGAGGCCGCAATCCGCGCGGGTGGCAAGGGCATCGAGGGTTCATTGCGCGCATTTGCCGCCGGGTATGAGGCCGCTGTGGACGGTATTCTGGCACCTGTGAAACCGCCCGTCGTGACGGAAAGTGCGCCGAAAGGCCCGCCAAAGCTGCTTGCGGAATGGAACCGTCTGACCGCGCAGGTCGCCGCAATGCCGGCCCCGGTAGCCGAATACGCGCTTCTGGGTCTGCGAAAAGTTGTTGATTTTCAAGATATTGATTATGGGTCTGCCTACCTTGGCAGGGTCGGCGCGATGCTGGCCAAGGACAGCGCCGCCAAAGCCCATGCTCTGACCCGCGAGGCGGCGAAATATATCGCCAATGCAATGTGCTATGATGACGTGATCCGCGTGGCGGACTTGAAAACCCGCGCCGGACGCCTTGACCGCATTCGAAACGAGATGGGCGTCACGGACAACCATGTGCTGCATCTGACCGAATTCATGCATCCTCGTGCAGAAGAAGTCGTGGGGATGCTTCCTGCAAGACTGGGGGCAAGGATCGCGGCCAGCCCGAAATGGATGGCGCGGCTGGATCGCTGGTTCAACAAGGGCCGCCGGGTGCGGACCGACAGCCTGAGCGCCTATCTGATGCTGTATGTGATGGGGGGAATGAAATCCCGCCGCTTGGGAAACCTGCGCCATGCGCAAGAGGTGGCACATATGGACCGCTGGTTGGGCGTAGCAACCGGGTATCTTGACAAGAACTACGATCTGGCGGTCGAAGTGATCAAATGCCGCCGCCTGGTGAAAGGCTATTCCGATACCCATGCGCGCGGGCTTTCGAAGTTCGACAAGGTACTGGACGGCATTGCCCGGATCGCCAACCGTGCCGATGCGCCCGACTGGGCCCGGCGCTTGCGCGAAGCCGCGCTCAAGGACGAAGAAGGTAAGACGCTAGACGGGGCGATGGCGACCATCCGGAGTTTTGCCTGAGAATAAAGTGCAGGAAACAATGCAACCAGCCCTTTGCCCACGGTTGCGCCAAACTGCTTTTTTGCCCGTTTTCGCGCCGATGTTGCGTGCGCGACGCACGGCTTGCGCGTTGCTTTGCACCGGAGGGACGCGCATATTCGCGGATGTTTCCGCTCTGTGCTGATGCCGAACTGCCGGGCCGGGCGGGGTTGTGGCGGCACCTGTTCTTTGGCAGGTGGCTACCGGCGCACTGCCCGCGCAGGGGGGAGACAGCGGGCCAAAGCTTTTGGTGCTGGCGGGATTGCCGGTCGGTTTCGGGTCGGTCCGGGGACTTCTTTGACCATTTCCGGGGCAGGGTGTTTCTGTCACCGTCCGGGGCGGCCAAGGCGTTGTCTGTTGCCTGATCCATGCCGGATGTTTGCCACGGCGCTGACAGACTCAGTGCATACGCCGCTCCTGCCCGTTTTTTCGACTGTGTGCTTCAAACTACTTGTCTTCCCGCCCGGTGACGGCCATTCCTTCAAGGAATCGTCGCAAATATTTGATCTAAGCCGTGTGCGATGCAGCAGGCAGGAGCCCCGCAATGACACCGGACACGCCACAGAACCCCGGCCGCGACTGGCTGGAGGCCGAACTGGCAGACACGCTTGACGAAGACTACGAACTGGAGCTGGAAGACGCGGTGCTGTCCGAGGAAATCGGCCGGATCTATAAGAAAGCGCATCCGTCCACCATCGACCGGCAAGCGTATTTCCAGAACCTGATCCGATTGCAGTCCGAGCTGATCCGTCTGCAAGCCTGGGTGCAGTATCACAAGCAAAAAGTTGTCGTGATCTTCGAAGGCCGCGATTCGGCGGGCAAGGGCGGCGTCATCAAGCGCATCACGCAGCGCCTCAACCCGCGTGTGGTGCGGTCGGTGGCCTTGCCGGCCCCGTCAGATCGTGAAAAGTCGCAGTGGTATTTCCAGCGCTATGTGCCGCACCTGCCGATGGGCGGCGAAATGGTGCTGTTCGACCGCAGCTGGTATAACCGCGCCGGAGTGGAACGGGTGATGGGTTTTGCGACCGAAGATCAGGTCGAGGAGTTTTTCAACGATGTGCCGGAATTTGAACGGATGCTGGTCCGGTCGGGCATCAAGGTGATAAAATACTGGTTTTCGATCACCGACGAGGAACAGCAGATGCGCTTCCTCATGCGCATCCACGACCCGATGAAGCAATGGAAACTGTCACCGATGGATCTCGAATCGCGGGTTCGCTGGGAACAGTACACCAAGGCGAAAGAGGCGATGATGGCGCGCACCAACATTCCCGAAGCGCCGTGGTATATCGTGGAAGGCAATGACAAGAAACGCGCGCGGCTGAACTGTATCGACCATCTTCTGGCGCAGTTGCCCTACGAAGACGTGCCGCACGAAGACATCGCGCTGCCAGACCGGGTGTTCAACCCGGATTACGAACGCGAAGTCCTGCCGCCGGAACTGCACGTTCCCGCCAAATACTGACCTTGATGAACGCGGGCGTCGTGACCCTGCCGCGATAAATCCCGATTTTGCGGCGCTGATCCAACGAGTTGAACGGCGGTCCGGCGATGGTGGCGCAAGCTGGCAGGCCATGCGGGCATGATTGCCGCAAAGCGCCTGCTTTTTTACCGTGCTGCATCAGGCAATGGCCGGGACACGCCCGACGCTGCGGGGCTTTATTTCGGCACGAACGGCAGCTTGGTCTTTGCCAGCCGTGAGGCAGGCGGCACGTGGGACGAAATCGCGCGCCATCTGCCCATAGGATTTGCTGCCGAAGTGCCTGACCAGGGCTCAAATGATCCCTTCCCGGCCGACTTACGGACTGCTTGCCGCGCGCAACAGGGAACGACATGTGGCGGGCCACGGTCTTCTGGATCAGGCGCGCTGAGCCGTGACAGACCGAATGGCGGCTAACAGTTCGGTATCGCCGAAGGGTTTTGTCAGGACCATGCAGTTTTGCAAATGATCCACCCCGTCCACCTGCATGTTGCCGGTGGCAAAGATCACCGCCAGCGCAGGGTAAAGGATCAGCGCACGGTCCACCAGCGTCACGCCGGACACATCGGGCAGGCCGACATCGGTGATCAGAACTGCCACCGGATGTAGCGCCAGCACGTCCAGTGCCTTGCGGGCTGATCCTGCCTCAAGCACCGTGCAGCCCGCGTCGCGCAAGCCTTCGGCAATGCTCATGCGGATGATCACGTCATCCTCGCAGACCAGAATGCACAGCCCGTCGAATTGCAGGGCCGGGGCGGGTTGCACCGCCGCCAGGGCTTGCACAGCCGATGCCGGTTGCGTCACCGTTTCGGCGGGTGCAACGGCGGCAGGTGCAGGTTCGCGCGCCAGAACATCGCGGATCTTCTGGGCCAGCGCCTCTTGCGTGTAGGGCTTGCTCAGCAGATGCACCCCCGCATCCAGCCGCCCGCCATGCACGATGGAGTTCTGCGTGTAGCCGGAGGTGAACAGCACCGCCAACCCCGGCAACATGGCGCGAGCCTTTTCAGCCATCTC
>Ga0105050_10003651_pt1 | contig 21099 bp, 18 predicted proteins | sample FRY01_FD_78088 | JGI IMG/M metagenome (GOLD analysis project Ga0105050, IMG submission 78088) | Freshwater microbial communities from Lake Fryxell liftoff mats and glacier meltwater in Antarctica - FRY-01 | ecosystem: Environmental > Aquatic > Freshwater > Ice > Glacier meltwater ...
AAAGAAAATCTGCCGGTATCGGGTGTGAACCTGCTGCTCAATGAGTGCCACCTGCACTCCGAGTAGGCGCTGTGCATGTGGTTCACTATTGCCGTATACGACCTGCGACACAATGCCAAAGAGCTCTTCCCTCTGCATCGGGGCTGCCAAAAAATGGTTGCTATTCAACAGTACACACACGCCACTGAGAACGTCATGTTTCATTTGTATCAAGTAAGTGGGCTCGTTTGCGATGACCCAGTCCAGCAGAAGAATACTCTGGATTACCGTAGACTCTTGCACGATTTCGGTGCCTCTCATTATTGCAAAGTCTAAAATTCGCTGCATGGTGTGGACGCAAGATTGTCGTACGTTGTGCACAGTTGCCGGCAGGGGCTCTTTTTTCAATTGAGCGACCTTGCTGATGGCAAACATACGCCGCAGCAATTCTTGCTTGTGCAACATAGCGGAACAAAAGCATTCATCTCTGTAGTCGACAAAGGAGTCCAGCTGCGTTATCTGGTCGAGCTGGTCGAGGTGCTCGAGTTCCACAGCATCGTCTCCGTCAGTATCATTCTCTGTCAAGTAGGGAGACACGTGTGCGGTGCTGCACTCGGAGAGCAGGGCAGCCGAAGGCAGCATGGGTTCGCAAGCCTCGTCTCGCTCATACATTGCTCAAGCAGTAAACTTGCCTTGCAATGACATTACAAATGCTCACTTTGTTGTGTCCTTTATATGCACCACAGCTCAAGGTAGCGTGTATATTTATTGACAGGGTGTGGACAAACGTGCTATTTTCGGCTATTACTGTACCGACAACACCTCTGGTCTTTGAACCACGGCCAGTTGTCCCTGTGCATGCGGAGCGTCATAATGAGCAAACCGATGCTTTCACCTCTGGATGCGGTCACGCACGGCCTGCATATGTTGTTCTCGAATCAGCTGTCGTTCTGCTTCCCATGCATCAACCTGCATCAATGTGTTAGATATCTGCTGCCGTGCGAATGTGTCTGCTGCCACATGAGCGGCCTCGGCAGCTTTCAATGCTTCGGCGTGCGCCTTAGCAACGTTTTCCCGCGCTGTTGTTGCATCCCGCTGACGTTGCGTCAGCACACGCAAGTCGTGCACGAATCCAGAACGAATTGAGTCAATATTGTCCTGCATTTCTTCGTCCATTCCGTCATCAGGTTCGAGTCGCGCTCTGCAAGTGGATAGGATGACGTCTTGTATATTCTCAAGCACTGTCGCTCGCACGGGCACACGCTCGATTTGTTGTGTACGGAATGTGTCTGTGCCCGACACGTAGTCGGCTATCGTCAACATCAAATTGTTGGAAAGGTCTGTATACACGCTTTTGCTGCCCATAGCAGTATGACCGCCACACGCAAATGCCAAAATCTTACGCTGCATGGTGCGCCAATGCACTAGAATTTGGTGGTCGCTCCACGTCTCTGCTTCAGGCGGCAAGGCAAGGGCAAGCCAGTACTTCCCAAATCCATATGGAGCCGGCGGCACTTTCGCGTAATCATACCATGTGGTATCATTGTTCTCGAGCTTCCATTCGTTCCGTTTCTGCATTGATGTCGAGTCTCGCTTGTTGGAAAAGAAGGGTAGGCAATGACGGTTGCTTACACCGAGATTCGGAAATGTGACGTCATCTATGGCCAACAGCGGAAGCGGATACGCCTTCAGAGCGAGCCCTATCGCGACAGTGTCGCGCTCTGTATTGGCGAGGGTTGTTTCAGTGCTCACCAAACACAATTTGCGCAAATTGAGAAGACAGGGAAGACAAGTGGCAATGTCTGACAACAATGATTGTTTACGACCCTCGCTGGTATCGCCACGCGATGACACCACCAGCTCGCGCAGATTCGTCAGGTGCTGCAGTGACATAGGGATGGTAGATTGTTGGCGAGGACAATGTGTGATGTATAGCCCCTGTAGTGTGGTCAACTCACCCAATGTTTCGGGAATTGCATAGCAATATAACAAATCGTTCAACTGCAGGTCCTCGATAACGGGTAAGCCACTACCATACAGCTGTGGGAGCTCGATCAAGCGCTTGCATGAGCTGATGCGCAAACGCTTGAGTGAGGGTAGGTTGAAGTCCGGCAGCGAGGCCATGTCGCATCTGACAAAATTCAATGTGTGCAAAGAGTGCATGCTCATTATGTCTGAATTAATGTACATTCCAACAGAGTAAGAAGTTTCCCAATAGCTGACATCAATCACCGACAATTCCAGTAACGTGGTCAACGTCGCAATCGATATTGGGAGATGTGAAATGCCAACAAAATCACTGATCAATAACTCCCTTAACTGCGGAAATGTGTTTCCATGCAGCCAACTGTCAAACCTCTCGGCGCTGTCGTCGGTGGTCAGATGGTTCACAATTTCCAGGCGCAGCAGCGTCGTCATGGGCGGCAAATCCACTGCCAGGTAACCTTCCAGACGCACACGCAGATGCTGTAGGTTTGTCAGTAGTCCCGGCATGGTGCGGTGCACACCGTGGTATCCGTCAAGATATTGTAATGCGGGCATCTTCGCAAGTGGCGGCCGAATGGGTGCAAGATCGACTTCACTCTCATGTAGCTGTGTCGGCCGCAGTCGCAGCGCGATGAGCTTCGGCATCATGGGAAAGGTTTTCATATATTCTATCATGTTTCCATGGCTCATGCTGCCACGATCCAGACACAACCCGCAAAGCGTAGAAGCAAGACTTGGCAACAACCATGGCAACACCGCGGTGTCTTCGTCGTCATTAAACCCCGACAACTGCAAATGTCGCAACGGCCACTTCTGAACACAAGGCGGCAGATTCATGCAGCAGGGTCCAAAAAGCACCAAACTCGTCAAAAGAGGCATCGGCCCAATGTCTTCTGGAATCCGTTTGAATTTGGCGCAGTTTTGAATACTCAGCGTAGTGAGAGAGGTGAGCTGCTTAAACGACGCTGGAAGAGTGGTCAACTCATACATGTCCACCAGCAACAGGGTCTGCAGATTCTGGAGCTTGCCCAGACCAACAGGTAGTCGGACCACCTGTGCGTGTGAGAGAGATCGAGCACGTCAAGTGTTGCACTTGTGCCATAGCACATACAATCTCTCTCGTGCTTCTTACAGCCAGACATACACACACAAGCAACAGAAGACCTGTTGAATCTGCTTCGGTGACCTTTGACAACTCTGCACAAGTGAGCCATTGACATCCTGTTCATGCAATCTATGTGTTGCCGTTGTTGGATATGGTGCTCTTACACCCGACTCGTTGCCATTCAATTCGAGTGTCTGCAGATGCGAAAACAAACAGAGGTCCTCGTGCAGGTGGACAAATTGGCTGCAATTTAGATGCAGATACATGATCTCGTCCTTGTACTTGAACAAACCACTAGGTATCGCTGCCAGAAACACCATTTCCTGCCGCCCAAGTTTCGGGAACATCGTGCGGCGTATTCCATGCATGTCCAAGGCTACCATTTGCAGGTGCACATTCTGCTGTTTGCATACCGCTGCCCGCAGAGGCTCGTATGCCGCGGCCAGTGTTTGGATGTCAACAGAATTCGGCTGTGCTTGTGCCGCGGCCACCAGCTGCAGTACGAGTGGTAACAATTGTGCAGATTCGCTCTGGGTTGTCGTTTGTCGTGCTTTGGCAACGCGCGGCAGGCCCAGTTCAACTTGCACGAGCTTCTTCTCGTGCAAATGGTTGAATATCCATACACTGCAGGTTATCATGGCATTTTCACAATTGCCCTGTAGCACACGCATCTGGCCGCCATCTGCAGCCGGTATCAATGCTGCCATGCTCGATATTTTTTTCGGTTCGTTCGGTGCACGCATGAACTCCTTATATAGTGAGTACTCACGTGCGTAACTGCGATGAGCGCATCGGAATCTGACGTTTTTATGTTTTCAAAATCAGCATGTTTGTGGTAACAACGAGTTCCATATCACCAGCATCGTGCCTAAAACACACCCATGTCCGCAGCACGCAAACTGTCGGGTAATACCCCAACATCACTGCCAATGTTGTTGTCAGGCGATTCGTTCATGTCATTTTCACATGCATTTCGCTGGTGGTCGGACCAGTTCTGTTGTCGGTTCAATGTTTTGGGAAAAGTTGGTCGGGCTCAGACGGAGTTTGTTGGAGGTTAGAGCACACACTGCCATTGCCATCAAAATATACAGTTTTTATTTCTCTCAAACGGCATGATTATTCAAGGTCCGATTTTAATGATGCTTATGCCTCTCGCTGAGGTTGATACATGCCGCAGACATGTATTTTGCGCGAGCTATATAAGCACGGTGATGGATCGCCCCGGACCGCGCAACATCATGAGCGAGGGACTCGCACATCGGCACGCGTTAGGCACCCATTCGACTAGTGATGGACCGAGCTGGCTGGCTTTCGCACTGCAACACAATGAGTGTGCAAACCCAGAGGGTATCGCGTTTGTTCGTTCACTGCGTGGCGTTCATCCCTTCTGGCGCGACACATGCGACGATATAATGGGAAACTGCCATTGGATGGCTCCGTCTGTGACAGGAGGATTCGCGTTTGTAGAACACGAGCTGCCAGAACTTATCCGTGATGCACTAAACGCCATGTTGGACCGCAATCGCATTCCGACTTACGAACATCGTGAGAAAACGATACAGGTGTTTCCGGTCTTCCAGCAGAAGGTGGCTCTCATTGTGGAGGCCATGCACCTGTATTCTTCTGACTTGCCCACTCAATCACGCATCATACACGCCTTGGTTCAGCTTTTCCGAAACCCTGCCATCGTTCTGCATGTGCGCGGTATTATGGAAGACATTCCTTACACCATGCCACTGGTACGTGCAGTACTCAAAAATATGAAATTGTACCGCAGGGAGTACGACGTAGGTATGCTTTGCATTCAGCTGCTTCGGCTGCTGTGTCGCAACCCTAGTCTAAGTCGGCGGATCGGCATTGATTGCGGAGCAGTAAATGTGTTGCTTGCAATCATGAATACAGACGACGTAAATTTCGACAACCAGCCTGCTTCGTATGCACCATTGCGGATTGCCTGCTACGATGTTTTGATGGGACTTTGTGCGGAACAACCTGAAACGAGGCAACACGTGTACGCACATGGCGGCGTTGCGATTGTGCGCCAAGTCATGATGCGCGATATGGGCTTGACCGGGCCCACGGTCTCCGTCTTGTGCAACGAACTCAGGCGATAGCTCCCATAACATAATACAGGCTATGGCACGGGCATTTCGCACACATTCGCGGAGTCTTAGTATTGTTTTGCTTTGTAAATGTGTAGTAAAAAAAAACATGCCGTGAGTGCCCACGAAACCCTCAACAGCCTCCTGTAGAGGCTCCACGGTCTTTTCTTGATATGGAATGCATGCTTACCCCTCTCGCTGAGGTTACTGTTTAATAAACAATTTGAAAACAAAAAAAAGGTGTGTGCCTTACGTCGACATGTATATGTGCGGAAGCTATATAAACACGGTGATAGATCGCACCGGAACGCGCAACATCATGAGCGAGGGACTTGCACATCGACACGCGTTACATACCCATTCGGCTGCAGATGGGTCGAGCTGGCTGTTGTACGCACTGCAACACAATGAGCGTGCGAACCCAGAGGGCATCGCGTTTGTTCGTTCGCTTCGTGGCGTTCATCCCATTTGGCGCGACACATGCGACGATATATTGGGCAACCGGCATTGGATGGCCCCGTCGGTGACTGCAGGATTTTTGTTTGCAGAAAATGAGCTGCCAACTCTTCTCCGTGATGCACTGCGTGCCATTTTGAACCACAATCCCATGCAGAATTTCGTGGTGGGCCACGTGGAGGTGTTTCCCGTCTTCCAACAGAATGTGGCTGGCATTGTGCAGGCCATGCACACGTATTCTTCTGACATGCCCACTCAAGCACGCATTATGTACGGCCTGGTTAAACTTTTTCGGACCCAAGCCATCGTGCTGCATGTGCGCCGTATTATGGAAGACTTGCCGTACAGCATGCCACTGGTTTGTGCAGTACTCAGAAACATGCAGCTTTACCGCAGGGAGTATGGCGTAGTTATGCTTTGCATTGAGTTGCTTCGGCTGCTGTGTCGCAACAGATTTCTATGGCAGGAGATTGGTATTCACTGCGGAACAGTAAAGGTTTTGCTTGAAATCATGAATACGAACGACCAGCCCGCTTCGTATGCGCAATTACGGATCGCCTGCTACAATGTTTTGATGGGACTGTGTGTGGGAAAGAATCCGTTATTGGAACACGTGGCCGAGCACGGTGGCGTTCCGATTCTGCGCCAAGTCCTGACACGCGACATGCACTGGACCGCGAACGCGGCTGACGACACGTGCGCGCAATTCATGCAATAGCCCGCCCGAGACAGGCCATGGCACAGGCCTTTATACATATTCGCGGGGTGTTCATGTCGTTTTGCTTTGCAAATGTTTAATAAAAATCAAAAACTGCTCGCGACTGGGAACGATACCCTGCGGGGTGTGGAGCGTGCATTCGATCTAATTGTCGAGCATCTGGAGGTCGGCGATGGATATGGTCTTGCGCTTGGCGTGGTTGGCGTGTTTGTTGGCGACCTTAAATGTATCAATTACGTAGTCCTCGACGGCCTCCTGTAGAGCCTCCATCGCCTTTTGTTGATATAGAATGGAGATGCCCATTTCGGCTGTGATCTGTTTGACGAGCTTGCGAAATGGACCCTTCTGCACCAGAAGGTTGGTTGTGGTCTGCAACTTTTTGATCACTCGCAGCGCCACGGTGCCACTCTTGAAGCGATACTTGCGCTTCTTGACACCGGTTTCGAGAATGGGATTCTCGGGGTCCGTGGCGGGCGTAGTATGTGAGATGGACCTCATGGCGGCGGACTGGCGCGTACGATCCGTGCGGTGTTGCCGACAGAAGACACGGAGGAACTTGTGCACAGCACGTAGAACACCACCATTCGAGTTTACACCACTTTTTCTTTTTATCCGCCTTTATGAGCATGTACAAAATACAAGTCTGTGGTGGAAGACACAGAAAACGCCATTTGTTGGATGTTTCCAGACACAGTTGGTTGTGTTTCGTACATTTCGCCCAATGCATGGGCAGGTGTATATATACACAGCGGCGTGTCGTCTTTCGCTTCGTCCCCCCTTTCAGTGTGGTCATGGCGTCTGGACAGCATGTGCGCAACGATGACGCAATTTTTTCAGAGTATGTCGCCATTTCTTGTGCTGCTGTGCAGCACGACGAAGACGACGAGGCGCATAATAGCATGACCAAGACTGCACGTGACTTTCTGAAGAAAAAGTTTGGTACCATCTCTCGTTTCTATTCTGGAATTTCCAACGCAGATACAGGCGACGTGAATGGATTCTCACGAATCAACACGCTACGCAAGGCGCTGGCAGCACTGGATCGCGGCGGTTGGGAAAGGTCGTATCATCAGCGAATTTTCCACGTAAGTGCGGCATGCAGTGATGTGCAGGAGTTTGAATCGTGTGCTGGCCCGGCTGACTTGGTTGTGTGCGCTGACACGCGTTGTGTGGCCAGGAGTCGTTTCTGAATTCCGTGGTTCGAGTCCTATTCAAGACGGACCCACCTGGATTTTTTGAGCGGTCGTATCCTCGGCTGCTCGAGATGAACACTTGGCAGAGCATCAATCAGGAGATCCTGTGGGTGTTTGTTGTCGATTTGCATGTACTTTTGATGTGGTATTGTGGGGCGTGGCGTGGCTTACGGTCTGTCTGTGGTATGAGTGCAGAATTTCCACACCTCGGCGCTTCGGCAAAACCATTTCGGTGTGTCTTTTCGTGGCAGCACTGGTGTTCGCCTGCCCCATGGTGGAAATTTCAATCTACAGCACATGTAAGTGAAAGTGTTCTCCTGTTGCCACTTGCTCAAACTATCCAAGCATTGCATGACAGTAGAACGCGACAGGTAAACGCATCAGCCAGAAGTTGCTGCGAAATTGCGTGAAATTTCTGTCCATCATCCATGATGTGTTGAAAATTGCCCCCATGGAATACATCAAGCAAAGCAGTGACGAAGTAGACATACGTGGGCCCGAGTCCAAGTACGATAGCAGGAAAATCAACTCGTACCCTTCCAAGGTGGGCACACTCCCATTTTTTCAGTACTTGTCGTTGCATAGAGTATGCTGCACTGCTGTACGTGCTGCCACCCACCCCCCGCCCCCACCCCCCTCCCAAACCTCAAGCGCTCCACTACAATCACGCTTGCGACCTGCATATCACCACATTACCGCCCGCATCTATTTTTGCGCAAACGATGCAAAGCAGCAAGCAACACTTGGATGTGTGTGGCAGTGCACACCTATACCACAACGACGTGCCTTTCGCGCTGCCAATGGGTTGTGCGGCAGAGCAAACATCGTACAAAACTATTGCCACTGGACTTGGTGTCTGTGCACATATGGATGCGCATCGCGCCAACCATGCACTTGTGGTTCGAATCCACGCCGAGGCTTTTGCACAGTACACCAGGGAGCACGCACGACGGCAATACAGGCTCGCATTGCCATGAAATGCGACCCGTACCGCTGTGTGTTCGCCTGTTTCAAGAACAAAAACTATATAAGACACGGGAGTGGATGTGGATAAAACATGTCTTTTATGGCCAACGCGCGTGAGAAGCCCGGTGCAAATATTTTCAATGTTGCTCCGGCGGGGAACGCACCAGGTTTCCAGGGACACCCGCACCAAAAACACACAGGATATGGAGGTCCGGCATTTGTCCCCAATCCCAACATTTGGCCGCCCGGTTTCGTGCCGGCACCAATGCCAAGCAGCTCCCCGTATAATGTTGGCGGGAGCGGATATGGCGTTGGGTCGTCGCCATATGGCGTTGGGTCGTCGCCATATGGCGGTGGGCCGTCGCCATACGGTCCTGGATCGCCGTACTATACCGGTTCCACTTCTTCGGGTCACTCGCCGTACGGCCCATACGGTGCATATGGTAGACGGCCTTGAACATACTGACAAGCGTCGCATGGAGCATCAACATCCGAGTGCTTTTTAACAATTCAGCCGGGTGTCGCAGGTTTCTTGCCTTTCAAGGGCCAACGCGACATTCAAAATTTGGCTACAATACGTTTTTTATTAAATACAACCTCGTAAAAATGAGAAAAAGTGTCACGCATCCACCGAATTCTCCGCTGCAACTTCTAGTCGTGCCACCAACGCGTCGGTACGAATGTGCCAAAACGACAAGTCTTTGATGATCTGCACAAACCCCAGTCGCTGCATTGCTGTCGCATACACCGGTATATCCTCAAGTCCCTCCAGCAACCAGACAGAGTGAAGAGGAGCCGTGTGGTAGTCAGTCACTTTTATACGTCTCAACATGTCAGCTATGTGATGTGGATTGTGGTTGGGCACCTTTTCTTAGCAGTATGCACTTTTGTGATACCCCCGTGAAATAATGCGGAATATGGGAGGGGAATGCGACTGGTCGTACGCAGGTAATTGGCGTGTCGGTGCGCACACCGTGCATGGTGTGTGTGCCATGCTCCCGAGCAGCGGGTTGTGTTTTGGTATATGTTGTAGGCTTTGTTGCGAGTGTGTCAGACGCCTCGCGATACAAAGATGGCAGTGCCATCACATTCTTCTGTCATGGAAGCGGAAATGTATCTGCAGGCGGTGCATACGAGAACAAACCAACTTTCGACCGAAGCTCAGATTCGAGATCTGGTGACCCTGGCACACAACCTTATGGACACACGTGAACATACAGCGCAAGCCCTATGGCCCAAGCTAGATACGGTCGTAAATTCTCTGCTGCAGACGTCGGAGCACTTGCAAGCCCAACAAGCGATTGCGCTGGCCGCCAAACTGGTGCGTGACAAGACCGCCTCTTCGTGCAACACGGGCACAGCTGCGGGCAACATGCACAACTCTCAGCACACAGCTACACGAGGTGGAATGGTACAAAGTACAGTGTGCGACCACGAGAGTCAAGACAGTACGAAGGGCCAAAGTGGTGGTGTTGGTGGCGACGGTGGCCCCGGAAGCGAAGAAATCGGCGACATTGAATGGGAGATCTCGCACAAGTCCGACGTGAACTTCAAAGATGTTGTGGGATGCACTAGCGCAGTTGAGGCCATCCGCGAGTCTGTGGTGATTCCCATGCAGTTTCCGGCGCTGTTTAAGCGCTTAAATGTGAAACGCAGTAACGGCATCATGTTATATGGCCCCCCCGGAACGGGCAAGTCCTTGATCGCGCGAGCGACAGCGTCAGAGGTGAATGCGTGTTTCTATAACGCATCGTGTGCCGAGCTTACCTCGCGGTGGGTGGGTGGCAGCGAGAAAAAGCTACAGTCGCTTTTTGCAGCAGCTGTGCGCAACAGCCCGAGCATCATATTTTTCGACGAGGTCGACTCGATTGCGTGCAAACGTGAAGGGGACGGCTCAATTGCAGACCAGAGGCTCACGAATCAGCTGCTGATCGAACTGGACAAAATCTTCTTGCAGCAGAGTGGGGTATTTGTCATTGCTGCCACCAATCTCCCGTGGCAAATTGACCCCGCTGTCATGCGTCGCTTTCCGCACTGCGTCTACATCGAGCTGCCCAGCAATGATAGTCGTATGCTTATGTTCCGCTCCTTCTTCGGACCCACCATTTGTACTGACGACAACATTCGCGAGCTCGCCCAGCTCTCCGAGCACATGTCAGGCTCCGACATTGCCAACATTGTCAATGGCATCCTCTTCGAGCCCATTCGCATCCTATGTCGCACAACGCACTTTGTTGTCGATACGCCAACACCGTCGGAGCCTGCCGGGGCGACCATTGACGGTGTCTTGGGCAGTGAGTACAGCCATGGTGCAGACATCTACAGACACTCTGCCGCGCACGAGGGCGCAGTACCCAGAGCAAGAATCGCTGTCGCCTCCAAAGCCCAGGTGCTAGCGTTTCAAGAGGCACGATCTGCCCCCGGCGACACCGGCAATGTTTTCCCGTTTGTCCTTGAATGTTCCCTCTCCGACCTTGTGAAAGAGTACGGAGAAGGCTGCATCACCATGCCACCCGTTGAATTTGAAACTATTTGCACCAAGGTGCGGACCTTCCGACAGACGGTGTCGCAGGAGTATTTGTTGCAATATGTCAAGTTTCGCAATCAAAAAGTTTGAACCACTTGTATTACAACGGAATATATTTTGCAAGATTTCTCATCCTTGACACTACACTGCACTACCCCCACGCTACTACTGCTATTTTCCCCGTCTTGCATCACAAACTGCATTCGGCGGCACCGGCCACGGGGCTGCAACTCTGCGACTGGAACTTGCGTTTCTTGACATCGTTCTCTTTCGTTAACGCCGACTGCATTTGTTCGATGATGGCGGTTTTCTCGGCAATAATACGCTTCTGCTTTCCATCGATCTTGTCAATCTCTTTTGTTATTCTCTTGTATTCGACCACCATGCGGTCTGCCATGTCGAGCATTCTGGGCCGGAACGCAGCCATTTCCGTCTTCTCCTTCTCCTGCTCGCGCGTGCGCATGACCATTCTTTCCTTGAGTCTTTTGTTTTCGTCGCTTATCTGCCGATTCCGCACACGCACATTGTCAACCTCAATCTCAACCAGGTTGGTCGAAACACCATATCCTTCGATGGCGTCATTCAGGAGAATTTCATTCAGCTCGTTGGCTGCAATACTTATCTTGAGATGCGAAACTGTAGCTTTCATCGACTCCAGGTCGCGCTCCTTGCCCTTGAGCAGCTCCGCATTTTCGGCAATGGTGGCCAAGCAGGCTTCATGCTGCTGCTTCTGCAATTTGATCTTTCGGCGGAACTCCAAGGTGGCGGCCGTAGCGGCAACTTTGTCACGACACGCCTTTTCCTCGGTTTCCTGAATCTTCGCACCATGCAGCCTCTTCTCCTCTTGCAGCGACGCAATCTCGCTGTTAAGGGTCGCTATGGTGTTGGCTTGCAGCTGCCTCTCGTCTTTCCTGTGCTGCTCAATCTCGTCGTGGACTTCTTTCTGGAAACGCTCGAAACACGTGCGAATCACGTCGCGTGGCATGCTTAGACGAAAGCTTGAGAAAATGCAAAGCAAAAACACTCTTGGGCAAAATAGGGCTCCCGAGCGGGTTGAGTTCCCAAAATAGCACACATATTGCATTCACGTGTGCGGATTCACGGCCGCTGGATGTGTAATGTATATGATGATGAACGATAAAACAAACATGCTGATTCCGGTGAGTGGCGCCAGCAAGTGAATATTTGCCACCATGAAGGCGCACACGGTGTTAGTAAGCATACACGCTGTGCGAATGCGAGTTGCTGTGTGTGGGTCGGCCACGCACGAGTCGACAAAACTCGCATTCATTGGCACCAGACAGACCTCTTGTCTTATTTCGAGGGCCCAGTCACACCACAACCCCGGGAGCTCATAATGGTTGTGTATGGCCGCACAATCCGAGTCCGTGGTGCAATGTGGCATGCCTTCGGCGGCAGCAAACATAATCAAGTTGGCGTACTCGCATTCGTTTTGAATATTGGGTTTGAGGTCTGTGCAAATGAGGTCGCGGTACATGTGTCGGCACGCCTCCACTGAAATGGTGGCGTTGAGCATGTTGAATTGTCGCGTGGCAATGCGCACATCAATGCGCGGTGTGCTGGAAACGCAGCTGCGTTTCCGCAAAAGTGGTAGCATTGGATGTATGAGCGGCGCAATCACATGGATGCTAAAAACCATCTTGACAATGGGCGGATCAGGCGACACGCATCTGAAATCCTCGCCATGCACGAGGCGGCATATGTCATGTGTCCCAGCGAGCAGTAAGGTCAACGACAAGCCTACAAATGTGCGTACTGACGGCATATGCTGTGTACCCGCTGCTACATATACGTATATATATACATCATATATGCACCTACATACACGGGTGTCGTAGCATGTGTGAAATACTACAAACGTGCGAGAACCAAAACATATTTCATGCACATCAAGTTTGGATGTTTGTGGGCATCACTGTCGTGCAGTTTTGTGTATTTTGTCTCTTGTATTACATCGACCACCATTATTCGTCCTTCTGCGCCTACGCCGCTCTACCGCGTCATATCGCGTAAACATGGCCCGGAAAATGCATCCCATCGCTCGCATATAACGGATGATCCATCTCCAAGCCCGCCATCCTGTAGGACGTACTGTCCACATGTGGGACACATGAGCACCCGCCCGGAGCTAGTGCCATGGAAGTGTATTGCACAGCCATCTCGGCGTGTGCCGACATGCTTTGGTGCCGGTGCTTCTGCCACAGCAAGTATGCAAAAACCGCACAAGACACCGCGACGAGTCCCGCCACCACCGCCGAAATTACCGTGGCAGTGGACGACCAAGACGTCACAACTGGGTGTAGCAGTGGTAATTCTGCCAGATGGGTGTACGGCAGCAGTAGTAGCGATCCGTCCGAGAGAAACCCACGGGCATCCAGTGTCACAGCGAGCGCACTGTCTCTTGTTCTCTGGGTAGAAATAATGTTGATCTTGACCACTCCAGCATTGTGCAGCTCTGGTGTGGACAAGAGTGTAAAGCTACCGGAGGCATCAGAATATAGAATGATTTCAACTTGCAACAGCACGTCTGCATTCTCGGCACTGCTGCCGGTGCGGCGTAATGTTCGCGGCAAAGTCAACTGTGGCGCGGACAGACACGATATGGTTTCTGCTGGCGCGATGGCAACTGCATTGGAGCGCACAATGTGCCCACCCGACGCCAGACGCAGTGGCTCGGCGAGCTCTGTGTTGATCTCCTCCAAAATTTGCGCTTCGTGCAGCCGACAGTATGACGCCAGACTGTACCGCACAGTTAGCACACACATCCGGGAAAAGTCCCCCGGCCTTGACAAGAACGCAAGCATGCTGTCAGAGTTGTCCGTCGTATCGTGCGAGCGTATGAAAAACGTCGAGGTCTGGTTCCAAGCAGTGGATGCCGCGCGCCGCAGTGGTGTTTTCGTGGAGTCTGATACCCCCAAAAGCCTTCTGCGAGTGGGCGACGACGGTGGCTGTGTCTCGCTGCTCAAGACACGCGTCTCAAAATGAACCGAGGCCGCCACAATTGACACTTTGTGCCCAGGAACAAATTGCAACGTCCACGTCTCTATCATTTTTTGCAACATGGAGTCCGCTCGCATGCGGACACGTGTTCCGGGTTGCGATAAATGGACGCCGAGGCGGCGCGCACGTTGCTCTTGGTAGGCAGATTTATGCCGCCGCACACTCAACGCAATTTGAAATGACGTCTTGGCAGTTGCAGTGTCAGTGGAGGGCAGCGGTACTGTGTTTGCACGGAGTACAATGTGGTCGGTACCAACGCCGGTGATGGCAGACATGATACCACAAATCTGCCGTGTACGGTTGGCTGTGTCCACAGAAAATAGCTGCAAGCTGGTCGAAATTACCGCATCAATGGTCAGCTCGATCAGCGACTGCGTGACGCCGGCAACTGGTCTCGAGACGTCCAAATTGACAGAGAACACGCTAATGGAGTGCTGCTCAGCATACGAGCATGGCATTTTGAGGTTAGTTTATCGCTGTCACCTACACCAGTGCACACCCAAGCAAACACACATTGTCAATTCGCCATGAGCTTCTGGGCGGGCTCAGAGATGGAGGAAAATGCCAGCAGGCTTGCGATGCATTGTTGAGTTCAGTCCATGATTTCCGTCAGCTGTAGCACAGGACAATGACATTGAATATGTCCTACATCACTCTCAACCGTGTCAGGGGGTTCTGGGATATTTGCACCTGTGGGTACTGCAGATGCGAAAGAGACGGGTCATTACGAAATTCGTCTTCGCTCCATGGGACATCCTGTGAAACAACAAAGGCCTGGCGCGTTTTTGAATTGATGTGAAAGTGGTCACGCACAGACCCGGTGTGTGTTCGCACGTCGTCAACAAAGGACACAGATGCGGTGCGCTGAGCCTGTGCCCACGTTGCCGAAGCGAACGCATTCACATCCGCGTCTGGGGCAATGGGCAAGACAGACGCGCTCTCAAACTCGTAAAGGCCACTCTGCACCTCGAAACGAGAAATGCACCCGTAAACCCCCCGAATCCGATTGAGTGGGCATATGCGCAATAACTCGTCGTCGGGGTCGATGCTGCCGTCTTCAAACCGTTTAAAGCCCCGCCCAGTGCGCAGCAGACTCAGCATGCTGTCCTTCTTCACGTTACTGATAAAGTACATGGTAAAAATCGAGACGACGTCGATGCCATACGTGTCCATTCCAATGCTTCCGAGTACACCATCATCGATTCGGAGCAAGAACGTGAGCGGCATCGCAATATTCACATTGATGGTGCTGGCAGCATTTTCCGCCCCAGTAATATCCCGGAAGAACGTGGTGTCCGTCTGGCCAAACTGCGAATCCGTCAGCAACAGACCATCGAGCATGTCAAATCTCAGAATGTCCGCCAAGCTGCTGTCGACTCGCACTGGCGGCTTACACCTTTCTTGGACGCCATTTCGCACGATTGCGGTGCTTGTGCTCACATACTTGCGCATACGCGATTGTGAGGCCGTGCGCATCCGCAGCACGAATTTCATAAACAGTTTCTTCTGTGTGTCGATTGCGTCCTGCACCACATTCGCACCGAGAGGAAACGTGTACTCCAGTCGACTGTTTGCTTGCGAGAAGACCGGCCTGCAGATCTGTGTCACACATGCAAGGTCAGTGGTGCAAATGAATGCATTCCGCATTTTGCTGCGCATGTCCATCGTACATGTGAGCACACACGACATGTACGCATGCGTTCACTTGTGTGGCCACAAGTAGGTATGTACTCGTACTCTACAATTGGCGCGTCGCATGGCATGGGTGTGTGTGGTTACATAGGATGCATGGTGTGGGCGTGCGATGTAACAACAGACTCACACTCTGAATAGCGTCGCTGCAGCCGAATTCCGCCGCAAAGCTGTCGTAGCTGTCGACAGCAGGTCTAAAAATACAGGGGTATGCGTTTGTGTCTGTCGGGTCGTCCTGGAAAAAAGCAATGGACCCAATCACAGAGTCCACAGGTATCACGTCCTCTTGATCAAAAGTGATACCCGCAGCAACAGCACTCGGCGGCAGCCTGATGTCATAGCGCACGAAACCCCATGAGGCGCTTGGGATGCTGCGACTGTGGACATTAAACAGCGAGACGGCAATAAATGGAATTACAACATTGTCCAGGTTGGCGTCGGTGGTGTCATGTGTCAATACATAGTTATTGCCTATCCTCGTCAGGATGTCCCGTGTGGTCACCAACGTCGACAAGTGTCCATCCGCCACCCTCATGGTGGCCATGCCAACGAAAAACTCGACACTTTTGTCGCTGTGGCCAGGGCCGTGTGCGGTATATTTGCCTACAAGTTGCACAACCTCGTCGTAAGATAGAGTGACCCAGACCAGGCGTGTTCGCGTCGCCAGTACCTGCTGTCCGGCAGCCATCGGCACCAAGGGGTCGTGGTGTGTGAGGTTGGCAAATGCAGTTTCGTATGCCGTGGCGTATGGGAGCGTTGCAAATGACCCAGTGGAAAAATCCTGGTATCCACTGAAACCATTCTGCAGTCTCTGCAGTTGCTGTGTCGTGATGCCACTCGTGGTGGCAAAGTTGTCGGTGTACGACTGCAAAACGTGGAAGGTGTCGGCAAATCCACTGAAGCACTGTTGCAGCTTCTCCGTGTCAGAGATGGGCTGGCCGCCCACCTTGTGCGAAGCGCACGCATGATCCATCCGTTCCGAATACGCTGTGACGCCGTTGAGTTGTCGTGTTTTGGACAGGAAAAGAACACGGCGTGCCCCGTCCTGGCGGTCCTCAAATTGCAACTGCAGGCTCCACACTTGTGTCGCCATGTTGAACCTCACCGACCGCATTGCAAATCCAGCCGACTGCGAGTCCACGCTGGTTGCACCAGAGTTGGTGTGTACAAGGTGTGCCTGCACATAGGCCACATTCTGTGTGCAGGCCCCGATGCCGGCCACTGTACACGTAGCGTTGTCCGAACACACGTTTTGCAGCGTGCTGCCATCACCGTTACAGATATTCTGCGTGTGCAGGTGGAAATCGTCCACGTTGCCTGCGCCCACTAGCGTGTCTTGGATCACTATGGCCATTCGCTTGAGCGTGGAGTCCTGCATTTGTACAAACGCCGAGGCGAGCCGCATGCTGATTTTCCACACCCTGGAGTTGCCCGACGTTTCGAATGTGATCGAGGTGTCCGTGGACACAGACGAGGCAGCGAAAACGCTCAGCGAAACGCTGCCGTTGATGCCGGGCACTAGCGCCTGTATATTGGCGAGGACCAGCCGCCGGGCGGTCGTGAGTCGGAACATTGCGGAGATCGCTGGGGCTAGTGTTGTTGTATTCGTAGTATTGGTGGCCAGGGGTAGATGCGTGCCGTACGATGCTGCTTCCTCTGTCATGAAGTAGGCCACCTCCAAGCCGCGGTCGTGACACTCCGTGGGAAACATTTGCACGGTGAAATATCCTAGCTGGCAAATGCACATGTAACCGGTCGAATTCAGCGTCCCATGTGGTGGGTCGGGCGGCCCGAGAGCGATGCCGGTGCGTGTTGGAGTGTTGATACACGTAGCATGCAGTCCGCATATGCGGGCACCTGCATGTTGTGCCGCCGCACACTCGTCTATGTCGACAAGCTGACACTGCTGCATCTGGTGTCCTTGTGGCGTTGGGAATTGTGCACACACGGACGGGCAGTAGTAGCCAGCGACCGGTAACGACGACAATTGCACGTTTGCGTCGAACCAGCGCAGCCAGCGCGACGGCTCCCAGTAAGACGAAACGGGACAAACCAAGCCGTCGCCAGACAGCGTCGTCGTGTGTTGTGCCGTAGTAGTGCTGCGGATGTCGTTAGCACAGACCTCCACCTCGCTGCTAATTTGCAGCGTCGCCATATTGACCTGGATGCGAGAAAGCACGACAAACAGTCAGGGGAGACGGAGGTATACACATAACGTCGTGATGGCCAGGCAAATGCGCGGTCTCCACATATAGAGAGAGAGAGCGAGAGAGTTTGCATACCATATATCCTCGTTCGTCTGGTGCGTGCGGACTGCGCCAGGCTCCCCGACACATGAAAAATGGATCGATCTTGCAGCGACTGCAACCGTCCAGACCAACCACATTACCATCGTCGCATTCTTCGTGGATATCGAGAAGACCGTTGCCGCATACTGCGTCGGCCGCTGCACATACTCAAAATATATCAGGAAGTGTCATGGCTACTATGCCGTGTGCACATAGGCACTACTATGCTCTGTCTTAGTCACTTATAATTTACTATAGCGCGGGATTACGGGTGGGTCACGGCGACCCCGCTACATATATACCGCTCGTCGTCGAAAAAAGGAAAAGCCCAACAAAGTCTTTTGGTGGCCAAAGCCACCGCAAAGTCACACTACACGAGGGCAGGGAGTGTGGGGACGCCGTGCGTAGGCAAGGCCCATTGGCGAAATGCAAAGCCATATTCCGTCGTCGTGGAAAGATGTCAAGATCGAAAACACCCCGAACGAGGACACAAAGACGGATGTGGAGAAGCGCAAGCGAAAGCGCAGCAGTGCCAACAAAGCTACAAGTTCACAGGCACAGGGCGGGCCAGCACCCAAACACCACAAAACCAACCTGGACACGCGGAAACAAGAAATATACTTGGCGCTGGACTCCGTCCAATTGCCAAGCACGGTGGACAAACGAGTGGTGGTGCAGAAGAGTGTCAGCAACTACACCAGTGACGTGCCAAGCAACCAGCTCATAAAAGGCTGCATAGCTCAATTTTTGCCCGTGCTGCCCATGCAATCTGACAAGCTCGACAAGATGCTGCTTGGCATGACGAAAAACCTCCAGCAGATAGTGACGGAAAGCAGTTACCGTACCACGCTCAAAGGGGTGTGTCCGCACAGCATCACATACACTAACGACATCCGCAGTGTCTCCAAGTCGTACGAGGACACTTTCCTGCGGCAATGCGTTGGAGGAAACGAGCGACCGTGTGTGCGCGGCGCGGACTGCGAGTGTATGCAGATCGACCAGACACAGCCATTCGTCGGCGTGGAGTACACCTTACCATGGGAAACCCGCAATGAGACCCATCGCGGCATGTGTCTGCCGTGCTCACGTGCCACCACACAGCTACTCTTTTACGACATTGTGCACTCAGGAGTGCATGTCAACGGCCTCATTCAGCGCTTTTACAACGAGCACTCCAAGCCCGGGGAATATCGGCTGTCGGCGATGCTGGTGTGTCCACCGGGCGGCCCCATACAGAACCTGCCGATGCCCATTGTGCGACACCAGCGCAACGCGTACAGCGTCTACAAGGACAAGAACATTTTATACATGAAACAGCTGGAGGTGGATTTTTGTTGAGCCCCTCGTCATCTGTGTTTTCAAACCTGGGTTCCAACTGCACCACCCTTGGGGTGCAGAAGAAGGGGTGTATATGGTCAAAGTCCAAGAAAAAGGTCAAGCACATTTTCTGCATCGTCAATAACATGCAGACGTGCTACCCGACCCAACACTACGATTCGGAAGGTGATAGTCCAGCGATTCACGACGAGCTCGATGCAGCAGCTGTCCACGACAGCCGCAACGACGACGACGTCTTTGTCGAGGACGACGACGCCGAATCGTCGCCGTCTATTGCACAAGAACACCCAAGCCCACACGTTCACAACAGAAAACCAGATCTCGAGGGGCACTCAGATCCCTCCACAAACACGCACAACACCACTCCAACATGCACTGCAGCTACTACACCTGTAGACACGAAGACAAGTTGTGCGCACAGGCAAAAAATGCACACCTTTGTACACAACATGGAAAACAAAATCCGCCTCGGCGACTGTCACGCACGATGGCAAATGCAGCGCGCGCTGCCACTACAGTGCTATGTCGACATGTATCCCCGCATTTTTAACGTGCTGGGCGGCAGCTGTATCAACAGCATGCATTTGGAGCCTACAGAGCACTGTCACCCCCGCAGGCCTCACAAACAAAGCCCATGCCACCTCAGCAATAAAAAAGCAATGTGCGTGCACTTGGGCGTTCTGCCTGACATCACAATTCTCCTACATCAGTGTATGATGCCTACCAAGCAATACGAAGACGACCTCATAATTCTAATTCGATCGTGCATTCCGTTTTTTCAAAACCCGCGGCGGGTCAAGCACGACCACGCCTGGCCAGAACAGAACGACAGAACGCTGTGCATGCTGCTTAAGTGGTGTATGCCCTCCATGTTGTCGCTGTACCCACAAGTCTGTGTCAAGGATGTCAATTTCGAGGTACGGGTCGGCGTCATGCGCCTCTTTCGGGAACTTCTGGTCGGCTCCTTCGAGGCTCGCAACAAGTTTTACCTGCGACACAAAACGCTCGTCAAAATGTGTCTCATGGAATACATCTACTACGTCATTCAAAATGTCAACGCCCTACCCGAAACCAAATACATCAAAAGTATCAACATCAACGTGATGGCCACCAATGTTTTCAACATTGGACAGCAGTTCAGAGTCGAACTCAACCTCGAATTCGCCAAGACGGACAAGAGCATTTCAACAGAGGCGATCCTGCGTCTCCTGGACGAGCTGGCTCCCAAATGCCACGTTATGTTTGAGCGCTGCTGCCGGTATAACAAGAACAGCCTAAACTGCGGATACAGCGAAATGTACAACACCAGCATCACTACAAGCAATGCATGTACCCGCTCCAAAAAAACAGATAATGAGCACACGCCACTGTGTCTACAAGCACTCGACAGCGTGCCATACACGCGCTTGTTCTCAGTGTTTGAAATGTACTGCCAGCGCAACCACATTGCGAGTACACACATCAATGTGATATGGGACCACATGCAGCTCATCCAGGTGTACGAGGTCTCTGTGGAGCTCATCCAGCAGCAGACAAAGGCGCTGCGTGCCAGCTGGGACTGCAACAAGATTCAGATGCACCGGCAAAGCACGCTGCTCGTGTGCATGCTGTGTGCAAACAAGAACGTGTTTCCCACCTTCCGTCACGACGTCCGCAACAACAAGTACATGTGCAATCGCTGCAACATCGCCAACAGTGTGTTTGAAATCGACCTCATTGGGCGCATTG
>Ga0105050_10003652_pt1 | contig 21098 bp, 20 predicted proteins | sample FRY01_FD_78088 | JGI IMG/M metagenome (GOLD analysis project Ga0105050, IMG submission 78088) | Freshwater microbial communities from Lake Fryxell liftoff mats and glacier meltwater in Antarctica - FRY-01 | ecosystem: Environmental > Aquatic > Freshwater > Ice > Glacier meltwater ...
ATTCGCGGAATAGCTGGAAATGCAATTCAAGCTGTGAAAGCGCTGGAATTACCTGGAGAGGGTTTGGAAGAAATATAGAGCATGGAGCTTGGAGCATGGAGCGTGGAGTATGGAGCATGGAACATAGAGCATGGACTTTAATTCAAATGAATCAGTCTATCAGCGCAGCGGTCTATGCTCTAACAGCGCAGCGGTCTATGTTCTATCAGCGCAGCGGTCTATGCTCTATCAGCGTAGCGGTCTATGTTCTAACAGCGCAGCGGTCTATGTTCTAACAGCGCAGCGGTCTATACTCTATCAGCGCAGCGGTCTATACTCTATCAGCGCAGCGGTCTATACTCTAACAGCGCAGCGGTCTATGCTCTAACAGCGTAGCGGTCTATGTTCTATCAGCGCAGCGGTCTATGTTCTAACAGCGCAGCGGTCTATGTTCTAACAGCGCAGCGGTCTATGTTCTAACAGCGCAGCGGTCTATGCTCTAACAGCGCAGCGGTCTATGTTCTATCAGCGTAGCGGTCTATGTTCTATTTAAATGTTTTTCTAAAATTACGAATGGCGACCCGCATAGAGTGTTGTAACTTATTGCTTTCTTTCAAATCGATAAGACTATTTATTTCAGATAGAATTTCTGCGTACTTTTCAACGTATTGTTTCAATTTATAGAGACTATATACTTGCAATGCCACTTTGTTTGAATCATCTTTTACAAAGTCTAATAATCGATCTAAAAAAGCACTTTCTTCATACTCGATTAAAGGAAGAGAAACACACGAATTTAGTACATTTCGCAATATACTTTGATTAGTTGAACTTAAGATAATAGCGATAAATTTAGATTGAAACGGTTCAGTCAAATGCGGTGCTTGGCGTGTAAGATGAACGAGTAACCATGAGGCGTATTCAGGAAAAGGATGAGGTAACTGACTTCCAGCGACTTCAACCAGTTCGGGAATATTGGATGGGTTTTCAATAAATTGAACTGCAAGTTGTGTGAACTCGCGTGTCTTCCAGTGTTGTTCAATTAATTCTTTTACCATAAACGCTTAAAAGCTGTGAAAGAAAGATAGAATGATTACTTCGCTTTCCCAAAGCTGAATTTACTTTGAAAAATATAGCTGTATAAAACGGTTATTAAAACAGTCACCAATTTAGATGGAGTAGGATAGAATCCAAGTGCGTCAACGAATAATTTCATGAATAAGTAACTGATTAAAATAGCACCCATTGAAACAATGAAGTAACGTTGAAATTGAATTTTTCCTAGAATATCTGAATCAGGAAACGTAATGTATTTGTTCAGCAAGAAACCTGATATAAAAGTAATTGGGAAAACAAAGAATAATGAAGCAATATGTGGACTTAGCGCTACAAAATTCAAATCTACATTTTCCTTATGAAAAACAAAGTGGTAAAAAACAAAATACAAAATAGTGTCTAATACAAGATTTCCACCGCCGCATGCCGCATAGCGATATGTTTTAAGTGGCATGAAGGACTTAAAAATGAAATAAAAAGAATCGACTAAACGAATGATGAGTTGTTGCATTAGTGGGTAATTTCTTATCTTTTTATCAAACAGATGAATAGAATTTCAATCGTTGACGACGTTTCAAAAAAAAGCGTAGATGAGGAAAAAGACCTTCATCTACGCTTTGAATAAATTTATGTATCGATTAAGCTGTTACGCCCATTACTTCTGCCATTTTAGCACCAATGTGAGCAGGAGAATCAACTACGTGAATTCCACATTCTCTCATGATGCGTTTTTTTGCTTCAGCTGTATCGTCATCACCACCAACGATTGCACCAGCGTGTCCCATTGTACGACCTTTTGGAGCTGTTTCACCTGCGATGAATCCTACAACTGGTTTTGTACCGTTTTCTTTGATCCAACGAGCAGCAATTGCTTCCAAGTTACCACCGATTTCACCTATCATTACGATTCCTTCCGTTTCTGGATCATTCATCAATAATTCAACAGCTTCTTTTGTCGTAGTTCCAATAATTGGATCTCCACCAATTCCGATTGCAGTTGTAATTCCCAATCCAGCTTTCGCTACTTGATCAGCTGCTTCGTAAGTTAATGTTCCCGATTTAGAAACGATCCCAATTTTTCCTTTCTTGAAGACGAATCCTGGCATGATACCAACTTTCGCTTCACCAGCAGTAATAACTCCTGGACAGTTAGGTCCAATTAAACGACAGTCATAAGCTTGTATATATTCTTTCGCGTTAACCATATCTTTTACTGGAATACCTTCAGTAATACAAACGATTACTTTGATTCCAGCATTCGCTGCTTCCATAATTGCATCTGCTGCAAATGCAGGCGGAACGAAGATGATTGAAACATCAGCTCCGGTTTTTTCAACTGCATCACTAACCGTATTGAAAACTGGTCGATCTAAATGTAAACTTCCACCTTTTCCTGGAGTAACACCACCCACCACATTCGTTCCATATTCAATCATTTGTCCAGCATGGAAAGTACCTTCACTTCCAGTAAACCCTTGAACAATGACTTTAGAATTTTTATTTACAAGTACGCTCATGTTGCAGTAATTATTTTATTTCAATTTATGTGTTGCCAAATTTAAAGTTTTGAATTGGTTTTGGCAAGGAAAAAAGTAAATTCAAAAATGAAATTTATTTAACTGTTTTTTGATTTATCTTTTAAACTTGAGGTCTTGCCTAAAAATGGGAATATCGATATTAATTCCACGTTATACTCCTTGCTTTTTTAAAAATAAATTGTAGTATTGTTTTTATTAGAATGAACGCACTATTTTGCTCTGCTGGATAGAATATACTTCATTGAATTCAGCAAGGAAAATCAGGTGATTTATCAATCAAAACTCGTTAAAATATGAAATTCTTTTTAAGTAGTATTTTATTAGTTTTTTTTTGTTCATGCCAAAAGAAACGATTTCAAGAATGTCCTGAATTTAATAAAATTGTAGGTGAATGGAACTGTGTAGAATATAATGAAGGTGCTCGAATTTTAATTGAAAACAATGGAAGAATTACTTATACATATAGCTTAGAACGAGATGTTAAATTAAAATTATTAGGTTGTAGTTTAAACTCAATAAAGTCAGGAGTTTAAACAGTGGAAATATTAACTGTAAATGGACTTTTATTCACAAAAAAAATCATTAAATTATGAGAAGCTTTCTCCTTTCTTTAAGTTCAATCGTTGTCTTATTTGCTTGTCAAAAAGACAGAGTTGATTTAGGTCCAGATTATCAAAAAATGATAGGAAATTGGGTTTCATTGAACCAAGATTATCCTATGAAAATTTGTATAACAGCAAAAAATAAAGTAGTTATTTATAGATCAATTGAACGAGGTATAACTTTCAAAATAAAATATATTGATAAAAAGTCACTTCCAGAACAAAATGGTTGGCAAGCATTTGCTTTAAATGGTGATGAAGATAAATTAGATACTGACTATCTTTCTTTTTTAGCGAATTCTTCCTTTGATACAATTGAATTTTTTACAGCATCAGAAATAGTTGACCAACAACTAAATTTGGTATTTGACAATAAATTTATACGAGAACAATGAAAAAGAGGATCATCTTATTTTTTTTATTTGTACTAAGTATTTTTTGCATAAAGGCTCAAGTTAAAATTGGTATGGAACAGAATATTGATATTTTTTTACCTTTAACTGAAACTGCTCAAAAGTATGAATACAACAAGAATGATTTAAGAACAAATACGTTTTCAATTTTTTCGAATTATGAACTTTCAATTAGTCAAAAATTCATTTTTTCTCTAGGACTAAATTATAAGTATAGTTCCTTTGAAGTTGATAATATAATTAAAGAAATTGAATTTAAAGAATATAGTTCAAGTTCAGGAAACTTAATAGATTCTGGTTACTTTGTTACAAATGTTGGTTATTATACTACCTCACAGAGTTTCGGCTTCAATTTTCATATAATCTACAATGCTTTTGAATCTAAACATACCAAACACCAAATTGGTTTAACAAGCACTTGCTATATAAAAGAACTTTTTGAAATGGGATATGTTGATGACGTTTTAAAAAATGCACCTCAAGATCAATGGTACAATGAATACAGCTACAGAACCCCTAGTTTAGGTATTTACGGTGCAAAAAATGGATTTTATTTTTCATCGATTAATTTGAGTGCCTATTATCGTTTTGTTTTCCAATTCCACGAAAATTTCAGCTTAGCAGCCCGCATCAGTCTCGGCACCAATCTCTATTCCGATTGGGATCAATTCAAGAAATATGCATGGTTGGGTGTTGGTTTGGAAATGGGTTTTGGGAAGGTGAAGTAAGAACTAAGAGCCGAGATTTTAGAATAGAACAATGCACTGAGATTGTCGAAATGAGCCGAGGTTCGAAGATTTGATGCCTGTGGCATTTGAGAATTCGAATTATCGAATCAATCAAATTCAAAGTCTATTTTACGGATACTACTTCCATATTGAAAACCAATATAGAGTTCGCGGGAATATCATCCAATTGGCGATCGCCATAACCAAGACTAGGTGGAGCAACTAAAAATGCTTTTGCACCGGGTTTTAATTCTAACATGATTTCCTTCCAAGCACCAATCAAATCTTTTACCATGAAATCAACTGGCTTTTTTTCATTGTCAAAAACTTCACCGTCTAAAAATTCACCTTTGTAAGTAAAGGAAACGACATCTGTAAACTTGATATATTCTCCTTCGCCTTCTTCAATGATTTTATAGTACAATCCAGATTCAGATCGCTCGCACTCAATTCCTTTTTTAGCTAAATATTTCTTGATTTGCTGATCAAAAGTTTGTTTGTCATCTTCACTGTAGGTGCGACAAGCAGTTATTGAAATCAGAACGAGTAATAAAAGAAGAATTTTTTTCATGAGTTAAAGCTTAACAGGTGTTAGGGTGTAGCCTTTTTGTTCCAATAATCGAATAACACCTTTTGGTCCTCCGAGATGACCAGCACCAACGGCAATAAATAATTTTTCTTTTTTCGCCATTTCTTCGATCATAGGAATCCATCGCTCGTTACGGTCGTCCAAAATAGTTGCTTGATCTTCTGTCATAGTTCCGCCTACTTCTTGAATCATCAAGTAGAGTGAATCAACATTTTGACCTTGATAAAGTTGCTGCATTCTTTGAGTTACCTCAATTCCTTTTTTGGGATCACGAATGGTTTCCATTACCATTTCGGTTTGCTGCTCTTTTGTCATTTTATCAAAAATGCCCATTTGATCAGCAATTGTTTCAAATCCAGCAATGGCAATATCGTTTTCACGTGCAATCTTTTCAAAACTGATTTCGTACGATTCTGTTTTTCCCATGAAATGAATTTGTGTAGCTAGCTGAACCACCACAAAAGGTTTCATTTTCGACATCGTCTTCGTGAAAGCTTCCTCACTCATACTCAACTCAGCTTTCGCCCAAACCAAAATAGAATCTTTTTGTTCTTGCGTGAAATAATCAAAAAAGCTTCCTTCCACCAAAGTAAGGTATTTCATCGCTTCTAGTTGATTCGGAATTCCAGCCAATTCCATTACCAACTTATCGGTTTTCTTGACAATTTTCTCCAATTTATCGGGAAAAATGAAATATTGCTTTTCAATTAAATGCATCGTTCCAAATAAGTAGGAACCTTTTTGTATTCCCGGACCTTCAATTTTCCATAGCAAAGAACTTTCTTGCATTGGAAAGGCTGTTGTTGACTGCGAAAATCCAACAAGCGTGAATATAAATGAAAGAAGTGATAGGATAAATTTCATTATTCAAAAGTGATTTCAGCTAAATAACTATCTTCTTGTTCAAAAACGCGAACAGCTTTTAAACCGACATTTTTCGCCGCATTAAACAAATTGTCAAAATCTACATAAAGCCAATCAAACCAAGGGCCTGTTTCTTTTTTGTATTTCATTTGAAAACGGAAATTACCATAGTATTCAGTGTTCAAATTCACCCAAAGTGCGCCGTCTTCATCTTCGTATAAGTAACGGATATCGGAAGAGTCACATAGAATTTTCCCACCTGTTTTCAACAATGATTTAGCATGTGTCAATGTCTTTTCCAAATTGGCCAATGTGCCGGCAATTCCAATACCGTTCATAAGCATTAATACGGTATCAAAATCGGGCTCATTGAAATCCTCAAAGGCTATTTTCTCAGCATTTAATCCTTGCTTTTTCATGTGATCAACTGCTCCCTGAGAAATGTCAATAGCTGTTACTTCGAAAGCATTTTCGCTCAATTCAAGCGCGTGTGAACCTGCACCAGCGCCAACGTCAAGTACTTTTCCCTTGCAACGACTAAGCGCGATTAACTCCAATTCGGGCATTTCATCTGCGTTACGGAATAAAACCTCTACAGGAATAAGATCATCTTCGCAAATATCTGAGCATACAATAATGTCAGTAGGTTTTTTAGTTGCAGCATATTCTGTAATAGCGGCACCAATTGGATCTCCTTGAGTTGGATTCATAGTTTAGTATTCGAAATCATCAAAATTGGTAAAATCATCTTCGGAAATGTCATCATCGAATTCATTGAATCCGAAATCGTCTTCATCGTCGGGACCATCTTCTTCACCAGCAAACAATTGATCACTGGCTATGCGTGAATCTTCTGGCGGTGCCATTCCCATTGCTAAAAGTACCTCAGGACCTGCAGCAGGATCATTTTTATCAAACCCAATTAGCTCAATTAGGAAAATCCACATGCGCATGAAGTCATACACAAGAATGAATTTTTGATCCGGTTCTTCTAAAAAATCTTTGATGATAGCATCTTTCATAACTGATGGTAATGAATCCATGTCATCATCGCCGTATGTCATATCCATCAAATTGATTTCATGACCTTTGTCCCATCCGTCATTTGAAACATAAAAGCTAGCCATTTCATCGCCTGTAAAACGGAATGAAGAAACGATTGCTTTGAAAAAAGATTCAAAATTATCGTTGTCACTTATGAAGATATCTCTAAATATCTCTTCATTCTTTTCAGAATCTAAGAGCACTCTAAATTTCAATCCAGCCATGATTGCTTTCTAGTTAATAAGGTGTAAAATTAAAATTATTCAGTGAAAGAGGGTGCAAGAACTACCGATAATCCCAATTCCTCGCCTAAAACAAGCATGTATTGAATTGCTTCATTGCTTTCGTTAGGAATTTCACCGTCTAAAATTGCTTCTTTTATACGTGATTTTATAACACCAACTTCATTACAGGGCCCCAATCCAAAGGTTTTCATCACTAATTGTCCTGAAACAGGTGGTTGAAAATTTCGGATGCGATCTTTTTCCTCAACGGCCTTTAATTTCTCGGTAACAATCTCAAAGTTTTTCTTGTATTTCTTGACCTTGAATTCATTTTTAGAGGTAATGTCAGCATTACATAAAGTCATTAAGTCTTCTATATCATCGCCTGCCTCGTTCAATAAACGTCGAATTGCCGAGTCTGTGACGGAACCTTTAACCAAAGCAATTGGTCGTAAATGCAGTCGTACTAATTTCTCTACATACTTCATTTTATAATCCAAAGGAAGTTTCATGCGTTTAAAGATGCGAGAAACCCAACGGGCACCCATATCTTCATGGCCGTGAAAAGTCCAGCCAATTTCTGGATCGAAGCGTTTTGTTGGTGGTTTGGCAATATCATGTAAAATCGCTGACCAACGCAGCCAAAGATTGTCTGTGTTTTGAGCGACATTATCCAATACTTCCAGTGTATGGTAGAAATTGTCTTTATGAGATTTTCCGTCAATTGTTTCAACGCCTTGCAGTGCCACCATTTCTGGAAAGAATTGGAGCAATAATTTTGTTGAATACAACAACTGAAAACCACGAGAAGGAACAGCACTTAAAATGATTTTGTTGACCTCATCCAAAATGCGTTCTTGCGAAATAATTTCTAGTCGAGGAGCATTATTGTAGATTGCTTGCAAACTTTTTCCTTCAATTTTAAAATCCAATTGAGTGGCAAAGCGAATGGCGCGCATCATCCGTAAAGGATCATCACTATAAGTTGTATTTGGATCAAGCGGCGTTCGAATAATTCCTTTATCTAAATCGTCTAATCCATTGAAAGGGTCAATAATATCTCCAAAAGTATCAGCATGTAAACTTAGCGCAAGCGCATTGATTGTAAAATCTCTTCTTCTTTGATCTTCTTCCAATGTTCCATCCTCGACGATTGGCTTTCTAGAATCAGATCGGTAAGATTCCTTGCGGGCACCTACAAATTCAACATCTAAATCTTTGTATTTGAAATGCGCAGTTCCGAAGCTTTTGAAGACTGAAACTTTCTTAACTCTTAGGCGTTCTGCACATTCTTTGGCGAGATCCATTCCATTTCCAACCACTACAATATCGATGTCTTTGGATGGACGGTCAAGAATTAAATCACGCACATAACCTCCAATTACAAATGCCTGCAGATTCTTCTCCGTTACAATTTGAGATGCGACTTTGAAAACAGGATGTTTAAGGTATGATGCATAATTTTCTGACATTGGCGCAAATATAAGGAAGATGTAGAAAAGAACATAGAAAATGGGACATAGAAAATAGAAAATGGAACATAGAAAATGGAACATAGAACATGGACTTATTTTCTTTGGACCAATTTATTTCAAGGATTTTTTAACAAACAAAAGGATTCTAAACAATTATAAATCTTAAGTCCCTCAAGTCCTATTGTCTAATAACCTTTACCGTTCCATCCAGATCGATTTTAATAATTTGAGAAGGAGTCGTCAATTTCTCTTGCATTCGATCTTCGAGCACCGCATCAATCTTGCTTTTAATTTGGTCATCAATTTCATTGAAACAAGTTGGAATTGGGCTGCCAGAAATATTGGCTGATGTGCTAACTATTGGTTTACGAATGGATCGAATCAACTTTAAACAAACAGGATCTTTGGTGATTCGGATTCCGATACTACCGTCTTCAGCAAAAATAGTATTCGCTAGCTCAGTTGCCGAAGGATAAATGATGGTTAGTGGTTTTTCACTTAAATCGATGAGGTCGTAGCAAACAGGATGAAATTCAGGGACGTATTTCTCTAGCATGTTAATACTGTCAACAAGCACAATAAAGCTTTTGTCAGTTGGTCGATTTTTAATCGCCATTAGTTGCTGACAAGCTTCTTCATTTGTCGCATCACAACCAATTCCCCAAATAGTATCCGTAGGGTAGAGAATCGTTCCACCATTTTTTAAAACCTCTATTGTTTCGTCTATTCTCATGTTATATTTCTTTTCTAATGCCTCCCTCGATACACTCCGACAATCCGCTGCGCTTCTTTCGGAACACTCGTTAGGCTTGCGCTTCTAACCAAGTACTTCCCGCTGCGCCTCCCTCGATACATTCCGACAATCCGCTGCGCTTCTGTCTGAACACTGGTTAGGCTTGCGTTTCTAATTTCTATTTCAATAAATCAGGTCGTCTCTCCTGCGTGCGTTTTAACGCTTCCTCTTCTCGCCAAGCTTCTATTTTTGCAAAATCTCCTGAAAGCAAAATGTCTGGCACTTTTAAACCTTGAAATTCTGGGGGTCTTGTATAAACTGGGGGGGACAATAAGTTATCTTGAAAACTATCCGTCAACGCTGAAGTTTCGTCATTTAAAACACCTGGAATTAATCGAACAATTGCATCTACAACAACAGCTGCAGCTAATTCTCCTCCAGACAATACATAAGAACCAATTGAAATTTCTTTTGTGATGTAATGAATTCGAATGCGTTCATCGACTCCTTTGTAGTGTCCGCAAAGGATTATCAAATTTTTACTTAAGGACAATTGATTACAAGCTGCTTGTTCAAACAATTCACCATCTGGAGTCATGTAGATAATGTCGTCATACTTCCTTTCTGACTTCAATTTTTCTATTATTACAGCGATTGGTTCGATTGACATCACCATTCCTGCGCCACCACCATATTGGTAATCGTCTACATTTTTGTGCTTATTCGTTGAATAATCGCGGATGTTGTGAATATGTATTTCAACGTGACCTTTGTCTTGTGCACGTTGCATAATAGACGCTGAAAATGGACTTTCGAGCAACTGAGGTAAAACAGTAAGGATATCAATACGCATAGCGCAAAGTTAAGAAAATGAAAATAGATTAATAGATTACAAATTGAAGATTCCAAATTCTGAATCATTAATTATTATTTTAGTGCCATGAAAATTTTAACTTTCAAATTTCAAGTTCATTTATTGAGCAAAGTCCTTGTCCTATGCTCAATGTTCTATATTCCTTTTGCGAATGCTCAATGGACCGAGAACACATCACCAACTTATCCTGAATTAATCAACTATTTCCAGGAATTGGATAATAAACATGCTGAAATAGAATTGTATGCAATGGGTCCGTCCGATTATGGTTTACCGATTTACGTGTGCATTGTTAATGGCGCTGGTGATTCATTGAAGACCTTCGAAAAGGCGCGAAATAACACAACGATACTTATCAATAATGCCATTCATGCTGGAGAACCCGATGGCGTAAATGCTTGCTTAATTTGGTTGGACAACTGGATTAAAAACGGAAAAAAGACAAAAGATCTACCTGTCATTGCGATTATTCCAGCTTATAATGTCGGAGGAATGATGAATCGTTCAACAAATAGTCGAGCGAATCAAGATGGTCCAGAAGAATATGGTTTTAGGGGAAATGCTCAAAATCTAGACTTGAATCGCGATTTCATTAAAATGGATTCGAAGAATGCTTTTACTTTTGCGAAGATTTATCATGCTTTAGATCCAGATGTTTTTGTGGATACGCATGTTTCCAATGGCGCGGATTATCAATACACATTGACGTACATTTCTTCGATGAAAGAACGAATGGCACCAAGTATGCGCGCTCTCACGTATGACAATCTAATACCTAGTTTGACAAAAACACTCAAAAAGAAAAAATGGGATTTGATTCCCTATGTTGAGTTGATGAAAGAAACGCCTGAAGAAGGAATTCATGCCTTTAATGACCTACCGAGATATGCGATGGGCTACGCAGCCTTATTTGATGCAATAAGCTTTACCGTTGAAACACACATGTTGAAACCATTTCCTCAAAGAGTTCAAGCAACACATGATTTTATTGATGATTTATTTCAATATACCAAGGCACATTCAAACGAAATTGAAAAAGCACGTTTGGATGCTCGAGCATATTCAAAAAATCAAGAAGTGTTTAATTTTAAATATGAACTAACAGATAAAAAGGATTCTATACTTTTTAAAGGTTTTGATTTTACGAATCCCGTAAGTCCAATAACGGGTTTGCCACGTTTGAAATACCATCAAGATAAACCATATACGAAGTATGTTCCTTATTATCAAACCTACGTTTCTAAAGATTCTGCTCGTGTTCCTGATTATATTATTGTTGGTGCGCAATGTTTGGAGGTGATTGAGCGACTGCAGCAAAATGGTGTAAAAATGCGTATTTTAGAGAAGGACACAATCATTCCAATTTCAAGGGAAAGAGTTGCTGAGTTTAAATCTGGTTCGAAGCCGTATGAAGGACATTTTTACCACAATTATATTGAATCCAATTATGAATTTACGAATCAAAATTTCAAAAAAGGAGATGTTTGGATCGACATGAACCAATACCAGCGGAATTTTATTTTATCAGTAATGATATCTCGTGCTGAGGACAGTTATTTCCGTTGGAATTTTTACGATAGCTATATACAACAAAAGGAATATTTTTCTCCCTATGTTTTTGAAGAAAAGGCCTTAGAAATTCTAGAACAAAAACCTTGGATCAAATTGGAAATGGAAGAAATGAAAAAATTGAACAAATCATTTGCAGAATCTTCGTGGGAGCAATTGTACTTTATTTATAAAAACAGTGATTTGTTTGAAGAAAGCTATTATTTACTGCCTATATTTATGAATACAATCGAATAATATGGAACAAGTAGCAAGAGCAATTGGATTTCTAGTATACGCTGTCGCAAGTGCAGACAAGCATGTTTCAGAAGAGGAAAAACAAACGGTTCACCGAATTGTAAATGATAATTGGCAAGTTTTAGCTGATTCGGATGATCCTTTCGGTGTTCGTGCAATGGAATATATCGATAAAATTTTACTTGGATTGGATGAGCAGCATGTTGATTCCGAAAAGGCATTTCATTCATTCGAGGAGGTGTATAAGGCCAATTCAGAAAGTTTTACCCCAGCTTTAAAATCATTTATTTTGAAGGTTTGCATCGAAACAGGATCAGCATTTAATCGGATGAATAAATCGGAATTGGTGCTTCTCTCGCGAATTGAATTGCTTCTAAAAGTCTGATTATTGCGTGCGTTCTTTGATTGAAATAAAAAACTTCGGTCCAAAAATGGTTAGAAACGAAGCCTACCGAGTGTTCCGACAGAAGCGCAGCGGATTGTCGGAGTGTATCGAGGGAGGCATTAGAAAAAAAATATAATAGGGCTTTAGTTGCTCCAGAGGTGCAAAATAAAAATTGGTTTGCTTTTTATAATTCAAGTGATACTTGTCTCTTGTTTTTATTTACAAGTTAGCCCAACTTGATCTATAATTGAATGTGTTTTTTAGTTCCCAAAGTTTTTAAATGACCATTTTTAATCGAAGATGTTTTTTGTAATAACACCTTATTGAATCCTTGTAAAATCTTAGCATTCCAATTATCCCAAGATTGTCTCCTAAAACCTTTTTGTAATGTTTTTTATACTTCGTATCTTGCAAGCAAATTGAATGACTATGCTTAGAAATTTATTACTTTTTGCTTTCTTCTTGCCTTTTGGATTTTCATATGCGCAAGACACCACTTGGGTACAAACTTTTACCTTTGATTCAATCACAACGAGAAGAGCAAACTTCACTTTTCCTCAGGAATTGAATGATAAACGGTTTGAAAAAGTATTAATGTTCTATAAATTGAAATGTAGTCCATTAACAACGTGGGATCAATACAATTGTGGAGAATGGGATTATTTGACATATACGCGTGTTTTTGATCATACAGGTCAAATGGATTCAGTACAAGTAGATGGAAATAGATACTTAGCGAACCTTCAAAGTCCACCAACATTGGTTTACGATCCATTAACTTCGATTTATTCGGATACCTATGTCAGAAATGAACAAAATCGATCGGGTGCGATTCTAACGAATAGCTTGGTTAATTCGGCAAATGGTGCTTCTGCTTTTCCATTCGATGTTACGAATCACGGGGGACGTTTTCAAATGCTTTTATCGGCGGTAGAATTGACTGCTGCGGGAATTGTCGTTGGAGATTTGCAATCACTTTCTTTATATGTTAACAACACAATCAATTCGGGAGAACTGAAATATCCAAGAATTTCATTGAAATCGACTTTAGATGCCAATTTAATTACCTTTCATTCGGCTGGATTTACGGAAGTATATGATGCTGCGCATTGGGCAAATGGAAGTCAATCTGAATTGACAATCGGTCAAAATGAATTGTTATTCTATCAACCTTTTTCATGGAACGGAACAGACAATATCATCATAGAATTCTACTTTGAAAATACGATGGATGCGACAAACAGTATTCTTTTTGACAGTGAGACTATTGCTGCTGGATCGGCGGTGTATTACAATGATTTAAATGGTTGTATTGAATTTGATGGAACAAACCATTCCTTGCTTGAATTGTCAGATTTTGATATGGGTAATGAAATGACCATTGCTTTTTGGGCGAAAGGAAATGGAGCTGGTGGAACAAATACGTCCATTTTAGAAGCCTATGATATTGCAGGAAATCGAGTAATCAATATTCACATGCCATGGAGTGATAATTCAATGTATTTTGATGCTGGTCAAGGATCAGGATATGACCGAATCAACAAAGTAATGACAGCTCCAGAAATGGATAATAATTGGAACCATTGGGCATTTGTAAAGAAACAATCGACAGGTGAAATGTTCATTTATAAGAATGGAGTTCTTTGGCATTCTGGAACGAACAAAAACTTACCTATTGGTTATGTGCATCGTTTTGTATTGGGATCTAATATGAATCAAGGATACATGTGGAAAGGTATGGTGGATGAATTTCAAGTGTATGATGTTGCTTTAACTCAGGCGACAATTCAAGCTTGGATGACAACTCAAGCGAATCCTAGTCACCCGAATTGGAATAATTTATTGACTTATTTTGACTTTGATGGACAAATGTGGGCGGAAGATGTATCTCAAAACAATTTCAAACTGATGCCTTCTGAACAAGGTATGTTTAACTTTAATGAACTTCCAAATTCAGGAATTCAAGAAGCAACATCACGACCAGTTTTAGGTTTTGGTCAAGGAACAGTTGCTGGAGCGAATGTTCTAACAGAAGAAATAGAGATTCGCAAAGATGAGCCAACAGTTATCTTTGAATTGCAAGCTGTAGCAAATCATTTCGAGATTATTGATGCTTTTGTTGGAACACTTTCAGGAAATGAAACAGTTTATAATGCTGCAAATCAGGTTGTAACTCAAATGCCATATACCTGCGGTACAACTTTGTTAAACGAGGCAATTGTCTATTATCAAACGCCTTTTGAAATCGTTCACGATGTTGAGATTGCTCGTTACATTACACCTTATGGAATTCAATTTGATTTAGGTCCACAAGGCTTTTCTTGGATTTATGATGTGACAGATTATCAGCAATATCTAAAAGATGTCGTTGATTTAGCGGCACATAATACACAGGAATTATTGGATTTAAAGTTTGCTTTCATTGAAGGTATTCCGCCTAGAGATGTTCACAATAGACGACCAATTTGGGCTGATTTTGGAAGTTATAATTTTGCGAATCTAGCAACTGATGTTTCTCTTCCTGCGATAGACGTTCAGCTTGCAGACACATCCTCGATGTTTAAAATCAAAACAAGACTTTCGGGTCATGGTCAAGTAGGAAACGGAGCATGTTGTGAGTGGGTGCCGAATAATCATAAGATTAATCTGGATGGTGTTAATCGTTTTAACTGGAATATTTGGCAACCAACAGAATGTGGAGACAATCCAAATGTTTCGCAAGGTGGAACATGGCCATATGCTCGTGAAGGCTGGTGCCCTGGTGACTTGGTGCGTGAAAATGAATTTGACATGACCAGTTTTGTTATTCCAGGTAATACCGTTTCTATCGATTATGGAATTAATCCAGTTCCAACAAATGATCCTGGTCAAGCAGGTGGGAATTACATAATGGCGATGGACTTAATTTCTTATTCTGCGCCAAATTTTCAAAATGATGCAGCGATAATCGATATCTTAAATCCAAACAATTACGAGTATTACAGCAAGTGGAATCCAACTTGTTCAAATCCACGTGTGATTTTGCAAAATACGGGTGAACAACCTTTGACAAAATGCACAATTCGCTGTTGGGTGAGTTATGGCGATTGGTTAGAGTATGAGTGGACGGGTAATTTGGCATTTTTAGAAAAGCAAATTGTAGAAATACCAGTTGGTGATTTAGGATGGTGGAGAGATTACAACGGAACCATGACTTTTACTGCTCAAGTTTATGCAGTTGGTGGTTATCCAGATTTAGATGAATACGCAAACAACAATGTGAAAAGTGTGAAATTTGATGCGCCTGAAACAATCAATGGACCTTTCTTTGTTTGGTTTACTACTAACAATAAAGCAAGTGAGAACACCTACCGTTTGGAAGATGCAAGTGGAACAGTTTTGTTTGAACGAAACAATATGACAAATACAACGCAATACAAAGACACATTTGACTTAGCGCCGGGTTGTTATAGTATCATATTGGAAGATTCAGATCATGATGGTATTGGTTTTTGGTATTCAAGTCAAGTGGAAGGCGAAACATCTGGTCAGTTTCGATTGCGACAAGTAGGAGGAAGTTATTTGGAATTCTTCCCGAATGATTTCGGTCACTTTCACCGTTATAACTTCAGTGTAGGATTTTCTGTTGGTTTAGAAGATAAAGTCTTGGATCACAAAATTGCAATTATTCCAAATCCAACTAATGGAGAATGTACGATTGAAGTAAGTGGTGCAGTGAATGGTAAAGCAGAAATGACAATCATTGATCACATGGGTAGAATGGTTTACACAGAAAAAATGAATGCTACAGTTGATTTTGCAGAATCACATGTGAATATTCAATCCTTACCTGCTGGACATTACCTCGTTAAAATCGTTACAGGAGATCGTGTTTATACAGAGCCTTTGATAAAATATTAAGCAATAAAAAAGGTGTCAGCAATGACACCTTTTTTTATGTGTTTTGATTTCGATTAGTTCTTAATAAAAGAGAGTTGAATTGTCCTTTCTCCTTGAATTAGTAGGAAATAATATCCTTTCGAAAGATAGGATATGTCAATCGAGTTAGTTGTAATTTTCCCTGATAAAAATCGTTGACCAGAAGGGGAAATAATTTCATAGTATGAATCCATAATCGATTCTGAAGAAGTCAACGTTAATTCATTATTAACTGGATTTGGAGAAATTAGAATAGATTGTTTTGCTTCTTCAGTAATAGTAGAAAAGCAATTTGATGATGGAACATTTCCATTCGCTACAATTTTTTCAGCAAATAAATCAGCCATGCTTTGAGCACGTAAATTCAAGTTGTCGATTGAATGACCATTGTCAAAACAATCATTTAAATATTGATAGTTTTCAATAATCTCGATTTTCAGTTGATTAATGTTCCAACCTAATGTCGTCAAATCTGCACCAATTTTCTTTCCTCCACTTGCATAAGGATAAAAATAATAAGTCTGGCAAATGTTAGATTGCGCAAAACATTCCCAACTAATTCTGCCTAATGCTCTGCCGTACTCATAATGAACGATAACATCTGAACCTTGATGAAACAAATAGACGGGAAAATCTGCTGGGACACTTCCTACACTATTCATATCTAGAATTCCACCAAAAAAGGAACCGACTCCTTGAACGGATGCATTATGGTTTCCCATATTTAATATTCCTTCAACTGAACCAAGATCAGGTCGAGATAAATCGTTTAAAGTGGGAATACAACCGTATGTGTTTAGATCTGGATCTGGAGTGGGCGCATTGTTGATAGCAAAACAATTTAAAGGCTTTTCGACCTCATCAATCATAAAAGCAACACTTAATGCGTTAAAAGCACCAGCACTTTCTCCAGCGACAAAAACATTATTTACATCAGAAGAATCTTGTATAGATTGATTTTTCATGAAACGAATTGCTCCCTTAGTATCTTGCATCGCTCGGTAATTTGCTCGGTAAACTTCTGCACTATCACAAATATATCCACAGGGCGCAGAAAGCGAAGTATTACATACGGCATACATGGTGTAATTGGACGTTTTATGTGTCCCTAATCGGTAATTAATGTTCGCAACAACATATCCACGCTTTGCATATTCACGTGATAAAAGAACTAGATCCACATCTTCCTTGCTTCCACTAACCCAAGCACCACCATGTACCAAAACCATAATCGGCCGATTGCAATTATTGTCGTTGGTAGGTTTGAAAATATCCATATATAAATCTTGACTGTTACCAGCATAGTCAACAGCAGTGCCGTATTGAATATTTAATACGCTGTCGTAATCAAACAATTCTTGTGTATATGGTAGAATTGGTTGAGCAATTATTGTTGGTGATAAAAAGCAATAAAAAGCAATAAATAATAATAGTTGATTACTCAGTTTGTCGGTCATAAATGGGAGGTTTGTTTAGGTGAAAGTAGCTTAAAATAAAATAAGAAGAGATATTTTTTCCATGAGTGCTTCAAAGAATAGTATTGTTTTAATTTAAAAAACGCGAAAATTAACGATATCGACTTTTCAAATTAAGAATCGGTCGCTCAATGAATTTCATGCTTAAAAACGCTGCAAGATAGGTGGAGAAAAATACAACCATCGCATAAAGAATGAAATAGCCAAGTGAATTCGTCCAGCCATTCTGCTGAAAGAAAATCGACCAATAGTAGATGAAAATACAGTGATACATGTAAAATCCATAGGTAAGTTCACCTGCATTTTTAAAACCTGGAATTCGGTCCATTTTCAAAAATGAATTTCTACAATATACTTGCTCAAGAACAACAAAAGCAAAAAAGCTCCCCTGAATAAGTCGTTCAATACTTCGTAATTCGTTTGGAAAAAGTTTGGTTGAAGCAACTAAACAAGTAATTCCTATACCGTAAATGGCTATAATCATCCATTTTTTCATGCCTGCAATTCGTTCAGCAAAAGCCATTCTTTTTACAGCATATGCTGCTAAACCTCCTATTGCTAAATCACTAACAACAGCAAAGGTGTGGTAATACATTGTTCGCTCATCTGCAAAATTCAAATAACGAAAAACAATGGAGATTAAAATAATGAGTCCAAAAAAGTAGGGAAATAACTTACCCTTCCTAAAAAACGGGAAGAGTCCTAAGAGAAAGATCCAGGATAAATAAAATTGTTCTTCAATACTTACTGACCAAGTAATCGTTAGGAAATTCAAAGAATCATAAGCACCCACCCAGATCTCGTCTAAATTGGATAGAAAAAAGGAATAATAGAGGGGAGAATGAACAGTATGAATTCCATGCGGTAAATGCGGAAAGATTAAGAAGCCAAAAAGTAAGATTATAAAATAAAGAGGCCAAATACGAAGAATTCTGCGTATTAAAAAGTGAGGGACATTTATCGTTCCTTTCCGATCAATTTCACTCAGAAGCAGATATGTAATTAAAAAACCACTTAAAGTAAAAAATAAACCTACACCATGATGGCCTTTCGCTGCCAGTTTAGCGATTACTTGAAATAAGGGAGCTAAAAAGAAATCACCCCAAATCTCTTTTCCTAAGGTGAAAATATGAAACACGAAAACAAGGATTGCACCTAAAAACCTCAAACCATTCAGGTTCGGTAGAAAAATGTGTTTTGTTGCTTCTGTTGATTTCAATTCAAGTGCTTATTGACCCAAATTTAGAAAAATCATTTCACTATCCGTTTTTATAAATTTTTTTCGTTTTTTAACAAAAAATAAGTTGCTACGAATGCACGAATAATTGGTTGCGACTTTCTTACTTCTTTAATTAGCGTATCTGATTTATTCATTCCTGTTTTTGGGGCAAAATATTAGGAGTTATTAGTACTTTTGTTGCGACAAATTCAGTAAGTATGACGTATGATATCGCAATTATCGGTGGAGGAATAGTAGGAGCAGCTACTTTCTATAAAATGCAATCAAAATATCCAACTCTAAAAATTGTTTTGATTGAGAAAATGGATATTTTGGCTGATCATCAAACGGGTCATAATTCAGGTGTAATTCATTCTGGATTATATTATAAACCGGGTTCTTTGAAAGCAAGAAATTGTATTGAAGGTCGTCATGAATTAGTTGCTTTTGCTAAAAAATATGGGATTCCTCATGATATTTGTGGGAAGGTTGTTGTAGCAACGGATCCATCTGAATTACCCAATTTAGAAAAGGTCTTTCAAACAGGACTTGAAAATGAAATTGAAGGTATCGAGAGAATTACGGCAGAACAGGTTAAGGAACACGAACCTTTCGTTGAAAGCATTGGTGGAATTTGGGTTCCATGCACTGGAATTATTGACTTTAGAGCAGCAACAGCGAAAATGGTTGAATTGGCTTTAGCCATGAATTCCGAAAGTAAATTAGTCTTGAGTCAAGAAGTTTTGTCAATCGAAAAAGGGGAGAAAACGTCTAAACTGGTAACAAACAAAGAAACTTTTGAAGCTGAATATTTAGTTTTCTGTGCAGGTTTGCAAGCTGATCGTTTAGCTAGAAAAGATGGAGTTGATTTGAAAGAACGCGTAGTTGGTTTTAGAGGAGATTATTATGAATTAACTGAACAAGGAAAACATAAAATTAAAAACTTAATTTATCCAGTTCCAAATCCAGATTTCCCTTTCTTAGGTGTACATTTTACACGGATGACTGATGGAGAAATTGAATGTGGACCAAATGCGGTTTTCACTTTTAAACGCGAAGGTTACGGAAAAACAGATTTTTCCTTCCGTGATACTTGGGATGCATTAACCTATCTTGGAACTTGGAAATTGTTCTTCAAAAACATGTCTTTTGGAATCAATGAATACAGAAGAGCCTTCTCAAAACGATTGTTTTTAAAGACTTTACAACGCATGGTTCCATCATTGACAATGGAAGATCTTAAGCCAGGTAGAGCGGGTGTGCGCGCATTATTATTAAGACAAGATGGAGATACAAGAGATGATTTTCGAATTGAATATCATGGAAAATCAATCCATGTTTTAAATGCCCCATCACCAGCAGCAACAGCTTCTTTAGCAATTGGCGGATACATCACTGCCGAAGCTGAGAAACATTTTAAACTTTCTTAAATTAATTATCCGGCATATTCGATTTTAAACAACTTCCAAATACCATCAAATTTTTTGAAGTAAAGAAAAGTACTGGATTCAAAGTCACCTTCGTCAGTCGCAGTCGTAAAGGACAATGAGAGAATAAATTCTAATTCACCTGCTTCATTTTCAAAATGAACTAAGTCATTATAGGTTTTCCCTCTTACTGCGATGCGCAATTGTTCATTGAAAAGGGTAGGGATTCCAGTGTTAAAATCTTCATTAGTCCAAGTCTCCGGTTCTCCTTCAAGTTCCAAAACATATCCCCATGACCCATCAACAGGATAATTGGTATGTTCAATTATATTTTTAGTATCCAAACGGATAATTTCCAATACGTTCGTATCCCAAAAATTACGCACTGTTTCCAAAGATGCTTTTTGCGAAAAAGATATATTTGTCATCGACATGGTTAGCAGAAATAGTAGAGTTTTCATTTTTATTTTTTTTCGGAAGGTACAACTATTTTTTTTGATTAAATTCTACTAGTGTCCGATAAAAAAATGAGTAAGAACCCTAAATCTAAACTGACAAACGATTTAAAGAGATTATTTAAATTGACACTTACTTTTTTAAAATTTGAAAAGGAAGTCGAAAAGCGGAAGGTATGAAACACTGAAATATACGTTAAAGAATAAATGGGCCTTGTATTTAAGGGTTTTGTGGTTTGAACTGAAAGTGGTTGAAATTGGAGGTAGCTACGCAGTAGATCGTCGACAATATCC